>FWPU01000047.1_pt1 | contig 347542 bp, 318 predicted proteins | sample 2228361 | NCBI WGS metagenome assembly FWPU01 (sample SAMEA103939777, study PRJEB20133) | metagenome
CCAACAGCACCCCACCCAAACCTCCCCCATCCACCTCTGCCTCAGCAACCACCTCCCACCTAATCAAAACTGAAGGGGGGCAAGAATCAATTCCTCTTGACGCCTCACTTCACCGTGTGGTAGTCGTAGCAATCATCGCAAAAAAAGGTGGAATTGAAACTCCTGACCTCGAGCCTTCCCATGGCAAGGATCTGTGGAGGTAGCTTTTCAATGAAGCGGAAGGAGCCGGATTTGAAGAGAAGCCTTGCTGCAGTCTTGCTGGTTTTTGCTCTTTTTTCTGCCTTGGTGACCTCTGCAGGTCATGTGTATTACCAAAGAGAGTTCAACTCCCTATGCCAGGAGAAATACGAGGATCTGGCGGCCATTGCCCAGGAGAAGTCCAGGGCAGTGACAACCTGGCTCATTGCCAGGGCAAGGGATGCTGCAAGACCAGCACGAAGTCCTTTTTTTATTAGGAGCCTGGAGGAGTGGCTCTCCAAGCCAGAGGACCCTCTCTTATTGGCGAGCTGGAAGAGAAGGCTGCGCACGGACAGGGAGGACTTTGGGTATGACGACGTTATCATTCTTTCCCCTGACGGCTGGAGCATGCTTTTGTCTGCCAAGGAAGACCCGGATCCAGTAGACCCCTTTACCAATGAGGCAGCCAGGAAGTCTTGGAACCTGAAGGGGCCTGTGCTCACAGAGCCTTACATCAGCCCTAATGGAAAGATCCATCTGGATGCAGTATGCCCGGTCATGGACAAGAATGGCCGCCTTCTGGCCTTCCTGGTGGTCAGAAGCCATCTGGGGGAAAGCCTCTTTCCCATTGTCCAGTCCTGGCCCACACCCAGCCCCTCGGCGGAAACCTTGCTAGTAAAAAGAGAAGTGAATTATGTCATCTTCATAAACGAGTTGAGGCATAGACACTCCACTGCCCTTTCCCTGGGCATTCCCATTGACTGCAAAGAGATCCCGTCGGTGCAGGCAGCATCGGGCAAAACCGGGATGTTCTTTGGAAAGGATTACAGGGACGTGGAAGTCCTGGCAGATCTAAGGCCTGTGTCTGGCACTTCATGGTTCATGGTAACCAAGGTGGATGCCAAGGAGATAAAGGAGGAGGCCCGGCACAGGGGATGGGTGGCCGCCTCTTTCGTGGGCTTCTCTTTGTTGCTTTTTGCAAGCCTTGCTGGGCTTTGGATACGCCATGGGAGAGCCAGGCTCTGGAAAAGACTCTACAGCTCAGAGCGGGAGTTGAGGCTGGCCCAGGAGGGATTTCGAACCACCCTTTACAGCATAGGGGATGGTGTGATCGCAACAGACCATCATGCCAACATCCAGCTCATGAACCCCGTGGCTGAAGCCCTGACAGGATGGGATGAAGCCGAGGCAAGGTCTCTACCACTGGAAGAGGTCTTCCAGATCATAAACGAGGAGAGCCGTAAGAGAGTTGAAAACCCCGCACACAGGGTTTTGAGAGAAGGATTGGTAGTAGGTCTGGCCAATCACACCATTCTTATCTCCAAAGATGGCACGGAAAGACCAATTGCAGACAGCGGAGCTCCCATAAGGGATGAAAAGGGTCAGGTGGTGGGTGTTGTAATGGTCTTCAGGGATCAGACCCAGGAAAGAGCCCTCAGAAGGGAGCTGGAGCGCTCCCGCGCTGAGTGGCAGCAGATCTTCCAGGCCATAGGTCATCCTTCAGTCATACTAAGTCCTGATCTTAAGATCTTGGAGGCCAATCAGGCTGCCATTTACATGAGCGGTCTTCCCCAAGAGGAGCTTCTGGGCAAGAAGTGTTACGAGGTATTTCATGCCACCCAACAGGCTCCGGCTCATTGCCCCTGCGTGAAACTCTTGGAAGGTGTGAAGGAAAGAACCGTATCTTTGGTGGAGTACACGAAACAGGGCAAAGCTTTTATGGTTTCATGCACACCTTTTCTAGATGAGGAAGGAAACCCGGAGAAGTTGATCCATGTGGCCACGGACGTGACAGAGCTCAAGGCCACCCAAGAGGCTCTACGAGTGGCTCAGGAGAATTTCCGATCCCTCGTGGAAAACGCCTCCCAGGGAATAGTGGTAGTACAGGATGAAAAAATCCGCTACGCCAACCCCAAGGCACTGAGCTTTTTCGGGGCCACTATGGATCAAGTTCTCGAGGCCCACTACCTGGATTTCACCCACCCAGAGGACCGCCAACTGATAGCAGAGCGCTACAGGAGAAGAGCACAAGGCCAGTGGTTGGAAGAAAAAGTGCAGTTCAAGGTGATCAGCCTCTCTGGAGAGGCCACATGGGTGGAAGGTCATACCACAGAGATCTCCTGGGATGGTAAGGGTGCATACTTGGTCTACTTGCAGGATCTGAGCCAGCAGAAGAAGATCCAGGAGGAAAGGGAAAAAATAGAAGCCCAGTTTCTACAGGCCCAAAAAATGGAGGCAGTGGGCCGCCTGGCCGGAGGAGTGGCCCATGATTTCAACAACATGCTCTCCGTCGTGACTGGATTCGCAGAGCTAGGGTTAAGAGAGGCTCAGGGGAACAAGGCCATGGAACGCTGTCTGAGAGAGATCATGCGAGCTGCCGAAAGATCCACCTCTTTGGTTAGGCAGCTCATGGCCTTTGCCAGAAAACAGATAATCTCTCCAAAGCCTTTGGACATAAACATCACCATTTCCAGCATGCTCAAGATGCTAAGAAGACTCATAGGGGAAGACATAGACCTGGTGTGGGTGCCAGGCCAGGATGTTTGGACCGTTTACATGGATCCAACTCAGTTGGACCAAATCTTGGCAAATCTTGCGGTAAATGCCAGAGACGCCATTTCCGGGACGGGAAAGGTCACCATAGAGACCCAAAACATTGAGCTGGACGAAACTTACTGCAGAGAACATCCCGGCTTTACTCCCGGAGAATATGTGATGCTGGCATTCACAGATGACGGCTGCGGAATGGATGCAGAGACCTTGAGGAATGTGTTCGAGCCTTTCTTCACAACCAAAGGCGTGGAAAAGGGAACAGGTTTGGGCCTCTCCACGGTTTGGGGCATAGTCAAGCAAAACAACGGGTTCATCAACGTATACAGCGAGCCAGGCAAAGGCACCACTTTCAGGATCTACCTGCCCAGGTACCGGGGGGCCGAGCAATATCAGCTGCTCGAGCCTATGCATCCTGATGCTCTCCCTAAGGGGATCGAAACGGTTCTTTTGGTGGAGGACGATCCATCCCTGGTCAGAGTTTACCAGAAGTTCTTGAAGACCCTGGGATACAAGGTGTTGGCAGCATCTTCACCCCAAGAGGCAATGGATCTGGCAGCAGCCCACCAGGAGGAGATTCAGCTTTTGCTCACCGATGTGGTCATGCCTCAGATGAGCGGAAAGGAGCTCTGGGAAATTCTCAAGAAAGAAAAGCCTGAACTCAGGTGTCTTTTCATGTCTGGTTATACGGCCAACTCCATAGCGCACCACGGCGTTCTTCAAGAAGGGGTAAACTTCATAGAAAAACCCTTTAGCCTAAACAAGCTGGCCCTAAAGCTCAGGGAAGTGATCGAGAAGGGCTGAACCAGCCTGTTAGGCCAGGCCGTAAGCTCAATGAAGACAACCTGAAGGCAAAGCCCTCTGGAACAACCCCTAAGGCGCAATTCTTGTGGCATCTCTGACAGTGTCCATTCTCCATGAATACATGGATGGAAGATGGCCCAGGAAATGCAACTCCCCAATTAGGGCTTGGCTGCGATTCCTCTGGATGACCTCCTTTTATGCCAGGCCCTTTCCAGCCAGATAACTTCCCATTTTTTTGTCTGTCCCAAGCATGTGGGTGGTCAACCAGTCTTTTAAGAATCTACTTGTTTCGATGGGCACCGTTAGCCTTCCATTTTCCACCTGAAAAAGCAGATCTTCTGCCTGTTTGGCCAAGTCCTCGTGTTCCTTCTTGTGAAACTGGAAGTTTGGGTAAGAATGGGCTTTCATGTAATCTTCCTCGGTTCGAAAGTGGGTCTTGGTATAGTCTACAAGGCCCCTTAAGACCCTCTTGGCCCCTTCCGAGCCTTTGCCCGATTTCATGGCCTCATGAAGCTCATTCACAAGGCTGACAAGCCTCTTGTGTTGTTGATCTACCAATTTGACTCCCACCCTGTATTCATCCCTCCACTCAAAAAAACCCATGTCCTACCTCCTTCTCTGGGCTGAAAGTGCTACTGTTTATATCGGCAGGAGGGGTCAGATCTTTAGCCAAAATCATCCCTACATAAGGCTCATGGACCTTTTGCCTTGTTCACTCGATCATCTCAGAAGCTAAGGCATCGCCCTTCGGGGGTAAGATCCTTGTGAATGTTGTCCCGAGGACCAGAAGGAGTCAGGTTCTGGAAGGGGCAGGCTTGCGCCTGCCCGTGGGGCTTTTGCAGGGCTTAAGCACCATCATAGCTTTAGAGCTCGCACAAGCGCCTTCCCTCTAGAAAAAAATGAGGGCATTCCAAAGAGGAAAAGTTTGACTCATGCTCTAGGCAGGCACAAACTCCTCTGGCCGGATCTCCTCCAGAGTCATGGCCTGGCTGGGACAACCTGCCACACAAAGCCCACAGCCCATGCATCTCTGCTGATCCACCAAAGCCGCATTGTCCTCTCCTTCCATGGAGATGGCCTCGAAATAGCACCTCTCCAAGCAGGTCTCGCATCTGGTACAAAGCTTTGGTTCCACCTTGGCTGCAAAGCGACTCGGTACCACAAATTTTTTAACTCCGGCCTTCACAGGTGGCCAGTTCATGCAGCAACACTTGCAGCAGTTGCAAATCACGTGATCTAGTTCTCTTCTATTGTCCACCACATGGACTAACCCAGCCTCTTGGCATTTCCCGAGGATTTCAAGGGCCTCCTCCTTGGAAACAGACCTGCCGGTGCCCCTTGTCACCGCATAATCAGCAGCCCTGTTCACCTGGATGCAAACCTCCAGGGGCTTGTCGCATCTTTGGGCTATGACCCTGCATGTACATCTGGTCACTGCCAATGACCTGGCTCCCTCCACAAGATGTCTGACATCTTCGAAGGCCAGGATCCTGCTGGATGCTTCCAAGCTCACATTGACCGGAATCACCCGAATGGGAGCCTGGGGAACAAAGGCCTCTATCTTCCTGGCATAATCGGTCCACTCATGGTCTGTGTAATCCCTCCAAAGCTCCAGGAGCTCCTTGCTGGCATCCAAGGCAACGGCCGTGGCATCGTGAAGCTGTGGCACATGCCTGACCCGGTAGTATTTGCGAACCCCATTTCTTTCGCTAAAAAAAATTAGCCCCTTTTGAAAGAGGCGCTCCACCATCGGTCCTAACTCTTGGAGGGCCAAACCAGTGCGCTCTGCAAGCTGTTCCAAACTGGCCGGCGGGGACGCTGCCATGAGAACCCGCGCTTGCTGAGGATCGGCCAACATCTTGAATATGCGCTCTATTCTTTGGGAGCCTGCAGCCCCGATGCTGGCTGCCAAGTTCTGGTAAAGCTCTTCATCTTGCATTTGAATCCCTCCCCCTCTCATTCCTATCTCAATGGCCCCTCGAGCCAAGATGGATAGCCCTGCCCTCTTCCTTTATTGATCCCATCTTACCCATTGTTGTGCCAAAGCCATTTCAATGGCTTGAGCAACTCTGCTATTAGACCATGCCCCCAACCCCTGCTTGGGCCTGGAACAAGGTTGGTACTTCTCTTGCGCCCTTGTGGTAAAACCACGGGGAGGCTATCTTCTTGTAAGACATAGCCTCCTTGAAGCCATGCTCATGGAACGGATGGTAATGCAGAGCTCCTTCCAAAATCAACCGCTTTTGCTTGTGGCCTTGGGCGGCAATGCTCTTGTCCGCAAGGGGCAGTTGGGTACCATACAGGAGCAGTTCAAGAACCTCAGGGTCCCCATGTCCCAGATCGCCCGCCTATCGGATTCCTACAGGCTGATAATAACTCATGGGAATGGCCCCCAAGTGGGAAATCTCCTTTTGCAGCAAGAATGCTGCGAGTCACTGCCCAGGCTTCCCCTGGAAATTCTGGTAGCTCAAACCCAGGGTCAGATAGGGTACATGATAGAGTCCACTCTGGACTCGGAGCTCATGGCCCTGGGCATGGACCAGGAAAAGCTGTTGGTGAGCCTCATAAGCTATGTGGTAGTGGATCCAGGTGATCCTGCCTTCAAGAATCCCACCAAACCCATTGGCCCTGCTTATCCAGAGGAAAAAGCGCTGCTTTTACCCTTTCCCACAAAGAAAACCCCCAAGGGCTACAGGCGGGTTGTGGCCTCTCCAAGACCTGTCACCATTGTGGAAAAAAGAGAGATCCGTTGTTTGAGCCAGATGGGTTTCATAGTGATCTGCTGCGGGGGTGGAGGCATTCCGGTGATCAGGGAGGGAAGGAGCTTCGCAGGTGTGGATGCTGTGATAGATAAAGATTTGGCCAGTGCCAGGTTGGCCCAGGAAGTGGGGGTGGATATCTTCCTCATAGCCACGGATGTGCCCGGAGTGGCCTTGGATTTTGCCACCCCCAAAGAGCGCTTCTTACGCAAGTTGGGAAGCTGTCAGGCAAGGCAACTCCTGGCCGAGGGGCAATTCCCAGAGGGATCCATGGGTCCCAAGGTGGAAGCCTGTCTGGAGTTTCTGGAAGCAGGTGGCAAGAGGGCCCTGATCTGCGCCTTGGAGGATATCCAGGAAGCCCTGGAAGGAAGGGCCGGGACCGAATTTTTCTTGGGAAAATGAGTCACAGAGCCATCAAGGCACGTCATGGGCCACGACGAACAACTTTAGGTTCCCCCAGCCTTGTGGCTAGCAGCTTAGGTTTTGTCCCTATGGTAGCCTTTATCAGCCTTTGGAAAATGATCTGAGTCCCATGAGTCCCAAGCCTGCTCAAGATGGCTGGAGCTAGTGCTCAGGGAGCCTGGGCTCCACCATGGGCGGTGCTTCCGGCCGTTTCAAGGGGTGGTATCTATATTTAACCTTGCCCAACACAGGGTACCAGTCCTCCCCTTCCTGCCAGTGGGCCGGCTGGATTTCCCCTCCCAGTTCAGAGAGAAGCTCTTTCGTGACCAGCACATATTCGGGCTCCGCAACTGTATTCTTTAGCAGCCTGTGGGCTACAACCACATCCAGCCCTGCTATCTTCTCGAAGTTCTTTATGCGATAAAGCCCAACCCGCCCCTTATGAAGCACGAACTTCAACCTGAGCTTCACAAGGCTCTGGCAGACTTGGCAGTCACACCTCTTGGGGCATTCGAATGCTTCCACAAACCACCTTTGCACACCCAGGAATCTTTTGTACTGATGTTCCACCAATTGGAAAAGCTCCTTCAAGGAGGGATGCTCTTGCTGAAATGGGATCCAGCAAAAAAGTGCATCCCCTTCCACCTCCATGACTCTGAAATCAATAGGACTTCCTTCCAACATGGCCGAGAAGATGCTCATCATCACCATGTTGGCATGCTCTATCTCGGTGCTTGTGAGAAACTCCGTGTAACCGCTTATGTCAGAAAGCCATATTATGCCCCTGGATTCCATTTCAGGATTTCCCCTCTAGATCTCCTCGAACCCTATACAGTTTAATCCTGTTTCTGCCCCAGGCCCAAAGGTCTTATCTGCTCATGGCGGAAACAGCCCAGCTCGTGGTCATTGACCATTCCCACAGCCTGCATGAAAGAATAACAGATCACAGGCCCCACAAAGGTGAAACCCAAGGCCTTGAGTTGCCGGGCCATGGAAATGCTCTGAGGGCTCAAGCTGGGAACCTGCTGATGGCTGGCCCACTTGTTCTGCAGGGGCCTGCCATCCACAAAGCTCCAAAGAAACTCAGAAAAGGAACCTGTTCGCTCTTTTATCTGCATGGCTGCCCTGGCGTTTTGAACCAAAGAAATGATCTTTAGGCGGTTACGCACAATGGCTTTGTCCCTGAGAAGCGATTCTATCTTGGCCTCATCAAAAAGGGCCACGCGGGTAAAATCAAAACCTTCAAAGGCTCTTCTATAAGCCTCTCGCTTCTTAAGGATGGTAAGCCAGTTAAGACCTGCCTGGGCCCCCTCCAGCACAAGCATCTCGAAGAGCTTGAATTCATCGAAAACCGGAACTCCCCACTCCAGGTCGTGGTAGGCCTGATAAATGGGATCATCCGTGCACCAGCGGCAGCGACTCACATCAGAAGATTCTCTTGCTCTTAACATTGGAGTATTCCCAGTCTCACCATTGAACTATCCCCGGCCCCAAGCAATTCCCTCTGGGACAGCTTCTTTTGTCCTCGTCTTGCGCGTAATGGGCCGGCTCTTTGATCTTAAGCCTTATCATGCAAAAATAGAACCCAGGGTTTTCCCCAAAGGCAAAGCCTGTGGAGGCTGGCTGGGGAGAATCCGGCTAGGCGGCGAGTCGGAGGTTTCAAAGGAAATGAAAAGCGCTTGTGCAAAAGGGGCCAGGCTAGCAACCATAGCGGCCTGGGTAATGATGGTGTGGCTTTTGCTTGGGACGAGCTTATTCCCCACGCCCGCTTCTTCACAACAGATGTACGACAGGAGCTGGGCGGTTGTCATAGGCATAGACAATTACCAACACTGGCCTCACCTTCAGGCTGCCGTGGCTGATGCCAAGGCCATGGCGCAGAGGCTCAGAGAAATGGGTTTCGAGCCCATCACCTATCTGGCCAATGCTGAGGCCACCAGAGACAGAATACTGACAGAGATCGGGACCCGTCTTAGCAGGGACACGGGCCCCAATGACAGAGTCTTCATCTACTTTGCAGGCCACGGGTACACCGAAGAACTCCCCAACGGGGGTCAGGTAGGTTATCTGATCCCGGCTGACTGCCCCCAGTCCAACTTCTTCACCTACGCCATCTCCATGCAACAGATAAGGGAGACTTTCAGCCGCATGAGGGCCAAACACATATACTATGTCATAGACGCATGTTTTTCGGGTTACGGTTTCACAAGGGGGGTGGGCATGGTCCCCGGCGCCAGGGGATATCTGCAGGTGGTGACCGAAAAGAGGGCAGTGCAGATGATCACTGCTGGCCGCAAAGGAGACTTGGCTCATGAAGAGAAGGGACACGGCATATTCACCCTTTATCTACTGAAGGGCCTGCGTGGGGAGGCAGATCTCAACGGAGATGGGCTGGTCACTGCCACCGAGCTTGGGGGATATGTGCAGCCCAATGTTTATCAGGCCTCTGGCCAGAGGCAGTTACCTCAATACGGCAGGTTGGAGGGGGAGGGGGAAGTGGTCTTTCTGGTGGGGGAAGCTCCTCGCCAAAAAAAGGCCAGGGAGAAGATTCAAGCCCTGGAGAAGGAACTCTCCCAGTTGCAACAGCAAAGAAAGACCCTGGAAGGCAAGAAGGAACTGCTTCTCACGGATATCATGAAGCTGGATGTGGAGATCAGACAGAACAGGGAGAAATCCCAGATGTTGGAGAAGGAACTGGAAGGGCTGAGAGCAGCCATGGAGCCTCCCAGGCCTCAGGTCCAGACCAGACCTTCTCCACCCCAGATCCAGCAGGGGGAAAGGCCTCCTGTTGTTTCGCAACCGTCCCAGCCAGTTTCCCGTTTCAAAGACATGGGAAACGGCACCGTGCTGGACAGCCGCACGGGCTTGCTTTGGGAAAAGGGTGGGTCCCCAAGGCCTGTGCGTTTCTCAGAAGCCCAAGCACATGTGGAAAGGCTCAACCAAGAAAGATTTGGCGGGTACTCAGACTGGCGAGTCCCGAGGCTGGAGGAACTACAGAGCCTGCTTTTGGAGAAAAACCATGAGGGACTCAGGCTGGATCCTCTGTTTGACCGCAGGGTCCCAGCCTGTTGGTCTTCAACACAGTACGCTGTGGGGGCTCAGAAACACAACGCTGGTTTGGACTTCAAAGATGGCACAGTGCTGACCAGAAGTGAACTCACAGAGGGTTATCATGTCAAGGCCGTGAGGGGAAAGTTTGAGTGAAGTCCTTTTAAGGTCTGAGAAGGCAAAGGATCTTCTCAGCAGGTCTAGGAATCTAGTGACAACTCCTTGACTGGATCTGGCTTGGGCCTGGACACTTTCCTTGAGCTGCCGGACCTGAGAAGATGAAAGACCCTGAAACCCAGGGGTTCATCATGCAGGTGAAACATCTCTCCAGATGGTGATGGAATTGCAATTCCAGACATTCATTCCCCTCCTGAAGGTTGGTGCTGTATTTGTGCTCATTGTGCTCTTACTCAGGAAATCTGTACAGGTGGGGCTGGCTTTGGGGGCAGGCGCAGTGGCATTGGGAATTCTCTTTCGGCCTGATGCATGGGCCCTGCTTAGGACAGCCTGGACATCCCTTAGCGATACCCGCTCCTTGATGCTTCTGGCCATGGTAAGCCTGATCCTGATACTTAGCAGCTCCATGGAGCGTTCGGGCCTCATGGATCAGGTCCTCTCTGGGGTAAGGGACAGATTCTCCTCCAAGTCCTGGGCCATGGTCCTTCTACCTGCCCTCATCGGGCTTCTTCCCATGCCAGGAGGTGCATATTTCTCAGCCCCGATGCTGGACAAATTTGATCCTCGGGCGAGACTCTCCCCTGCCCTCAAGAGCTTCCTGAACTATTGGTTCAGGCACATATGGGAATACTGGTGGCCTCTTTTTCCGGCAGTGCTGCTTACCTGCACAGTGGCCGAGCTGGACTTGTGGAGGTACAGCCTGGCCAGCTTTCCCATGACTCTGGTGGCAGCCGCCGCTGGTATTCCCATCTTGGCCAAGGTGCCAAGAGGTCTTTTGTTGCCTAATGCCAGGCCCTCTCATACCACCACCAATGCCCGCGGGTTTCAGGGTCTGCTGCCCATTCTCATGGCCTTGGTGCCAGGAGTCTTGATGGCGCCTGTTTTGGGTTTGGGGGCGGCAGGAGAGAGGCTCAAGCACCTCCCCAGGGAAACATGGCTCCTGGTGGGTCTTGTGGCAGCCATCATCTGGATATGGAGGCATCCCCAACAAGCGAGGCAACACCTGCCAAGGGTATTGATGGATCCAAAGCTTCCCAGAATGTGGCTTACCATAGCCGGGGTGCTAGTGTTCAAAGGAATCATGGAGGCCAGCGGTGCCGCCTCTGAGGTGAGCCGCTCATTGACAGAGCTTCAGATTCCTTTGGGAGGGGTGGCGGTGGTGCTTCCCTTGATAGTCGGGCTCATCTCAGGGCTACCCATAGCCTTTGTGGGAGCGTGTTTTCCCATTCTGCTGTCCATGCTGACCGCTGCTGGAATTGTGCACCTGAAGCTGGTGTGGATCTTACTGGCCTTTGTCTCGGGTTTTGTGGGTAGCCTTCTTGCACCAACACATCTTTGCCTCATCCTGAGCAATGAGTATTTCCACGCTCCCTGGCCCAAGGTATACAGTTATCTCTGGATGCCGTGTGTCTTGCTATTGGGCGGCTCTGTAGCCTACTTCTTCCTGCTTCGAAGCCTTTGGGAATGATTGGGGCCTTCCCCACAACCTATTTTCTTCCTATTACATCAAGGCACCCATGCGCCAAGGCACGAATTCCAGATCCCCATATCCCAACAGTTCGCTTTTGGTTTTCTTGCCAGAGGCCACATCCAATATGGCCCTGAAAATCCTCTGGCCTGCTTGCTCCAAGGACTCGAGACCTTCCAGAATAGTGCCGCAGTTGATGTCCATATCCTCTTCCATGGAAACGTACAGACGGCTGTTGGTGGCCAGTTTCAAGACAGGCACGGGCTTGCACCCAAAGGCAGAGCCTCTTCCAGTGGTAAAGGCCACAAGGTTGACACCTCCGGCCACCATTCCCGTCACAGAGGCTGGATCATAGCCGGGGGTGTCCATGAATACCAGGCCCTTTGCCAACACAGGCTGGGCATAATCGTATACCTCGACTAGGTTGGTGGTGCCGCCTTTGGAGACAGCCCCAAGAGATTTCTCCAGTATGGTACTTAGCCCTCCTGCCTTGTTGCCAGGAGAGGGGTTGTTGTCCATCTCGCCATGGTTGCTTCGCACGTACTCTTCCCACCAAAGTATTTTTTCCAGGAGCTTGCTGGCCACTCTCTCATCTGTTGCCCTTCGAATAAGAAGATGCTCTGCCCCGTAGATCTCAGGGGTTTCCCCCAATACCACCGTACCCCCGTGGGCCACCAACAGATCAGCCGCCACCCCCAGGGCAGGGTTGGCGCTGATGCCAGAATAGCCGTCCGAGCCTCCGCACTCCACCCCCAGGATCAAATGATCAACCGAGACAGTCATTCGAGCCACTTGCCCTGCCTTTCTCAGCATTTCTCTTATCATCTCCACACCCGCCTCCACGCTCTTGCGGGTCCCTCCCCTCTCTTGTATGACCAGGCTCTCCAAGGGCTTGTCCTGCTCCTGCTGAACCTCCTCCATGAGATCCCCCACCTGATTCACCTCACACCCAAGGCCCACCAGGAGCACCCCTGCCAGATTGGGATGTGCCACAAGACCCTTGAAAACCCTCTGAAATGCTTCAAAGCTCTCCCCTCTTCCCCCCATGCCGCAACCTTCTGCGTGCACCAGGGCAACCACACCGTCCACACCAGGGTGATGCTCTGTCCTGAACCTTTCGGCTATGGCCCTGGCTACAGTAGCCGAACAATTGACGCTGGACAATATGGCTATGTAGTTGCGGGTTCCCACCTTTCCGCTCTTTCTCACTATCCCCTGAAATGTTTCCCTTTTCCCGGGTGGCACAGGCCCATGCTCTTTGAGGCAGGAACCCGGGGCGTAATCCTTGTGGTAATTGCCTACAACCAGGTTGTGGGTATGCACATGAGCCCCCGGGGGGATCAGCCGGGAGGCCATACCTATTATCTGGTCATACTTTATTACGGGATCTCCCTTGGCAATCAGGGATACGGCCAGTTTGTGGCCGGCCTCCACTTTTTCCAAGCAGGTTATTTTCTCTTCTGGAACAAAATCTCCTGCAGCCAGATCCCTCCTGGCTACTACCACATTGTCTTTAGGGTGCAATCTGATCACCGAGGGAAGCTCGCCCATTTTCCCAAGTCCTCTCCATGGCTGTTTGAATGATGTGACTTAACCGAGGGCTTTTTCGCTTCGGATGTGGAAAAGGTGTAGTCTCTCCAAAGAGGGCATGAGCACCAGAGCCTCCCCTTGTCTTACCTGCACGTTTCGTCCCACACCGGCAATCAAAGATACCCCTCCGGCATCCACATCCACGTAGGTCTCGTTTCCTATGGGTTCCACCACTTCCACCACCGAGCTTATGGTTCTGCCGGCCACGTGCTCTTGCACAGGCCTTAGATCCTCAGGCCGGATCCCGACTATGATCTCATCCTCCCTGTAGCCATCCAGGGCTGCAAGCTTCTTCTGGGGCAGATCTATACGAACAGAACCCTTGCACAAAGATACCGAGTCCCCTTGTCTTTTCACTGCAGCCTGAAAAAAATTCATGGAAGGGCTGCCCAGGAAACCTGCCACAAAGGTATTGGCCGGAAAGTTATAAAGCTCCAGGGGACTCCCAACCTGCTGGATGAGCCCGTCTTTCATCACCACTATCCGGTCCCCCATGGTCATGGCTTCTACCTGATCGTGAGTCACGTACACGGCCGTGGTACACAAACGGTTGTGTAGTTTCTTGAGTTCAAGTCTGGTTTGAACCCTCAACTTGGCATCCAGGTTGGACAGGGGCTCATCAAAGAGAAAGACCTGGGGTTTTCTCACTATGGCCCTTCCCAGGGCCACTCTCTGCCTCTGCCCTCCTGAGAGCTGTTTTGGCTTTCTATGGAGCAATTCCCCTATTCCGAGTATTTCCGCTGCTTCCTGGACTCTCCTGCGGATCTCCTCCTTGGGGGTTTTTCTCATCTCCAGACCAAAGGCCATGTTCTCATACACGGTCATGTGCGGATAAAGGGCGTAGTTCTGAAAGACCATGGCGATGTTACGATCCCTGGCGGGAACTCGGTTCACCAACCTGTCGCCTATGAATATCCTGCCGCTGGTTATCTCCTCCAGCCCGGCAATCATCCTGAGGGTTGTGGTCTTGCCGCAGCCGCTTGGGCCCACCAAGACAACAAACTCCTTGTCCTGGATAAAAAGGTCGAAATCTTTAACAGCCACCACATCCTCAAATTTCTTGCAAACACTCTCGAGCCTGACCTCGGCCATTTTGGCATCACTCCTTGAGGGCACCGGTCATTCCGGCCACATAATGCTCCACAAAAAAAGAATACACCAGAGCCACAGGTACAGAGGCGCAAAGAGCACCTGCCATGAGCGGCCCCCAATGATAAACATCACCCCTAACCAACTCCGTCACCAGTCCTATGGGCACGGTTTTACTAGAGGTCTCAGATATGAAAGCCAAGGCATATATGTATTCATTCCAGGACAGGGTAAAGCAAAAGATTGCGGCCGAGAGGATGCCGGGCAGACACAGGGGAAGGATGATGGTTCTGAATATTCGCACCCGGCTGGCACCGTCTATCATGGCGCACTCCTCCATCTCCTTGGGAATTGACTTGAAATAGCCCATCAAGAGCCATGTGCAGAAAGGAATCAAGAAGGTAGGATAGGTCAGAACCAAAGACCAAAGGGAATCCCACAGCTTCAGTTGGAAGATCACGTGGGCTAGGGGGATGAAGAGGATGGTCTGAGGTATGAGATAGCTCAAGAATATGCCCACACCCGTTGGCTGGGACGTTCTGAAACGCAGTCTTTGGATGGCATAAGCGGCAAGCAGGCTGGCCCCCAGTGCTATCAGGGTGGACAGTATGGCCACAAAGAAGGTGTTGGCCATCCATTTGAGAAAGATGGTCTTGGTGAAGAGGTGGACTATGTTGTCCAGAGTGGGACTGTGGATGTAAAAGGGATTCAGCTCCAAGTTGTACATTTCCTTGTCAGACTTGAAAACCGTGTTAACCATCCAGTAGAAGGGAAAGAGCAGGAAGAACAGGTAAAGCGCCAGAGGAACGTAGAACTTCAACGCCTTGGATCTGGCCCTCTCCCCAACCATGCTTCTCAATCCTCCCTTCTTAGGTACTTGAAGCTTATGAGCACGCAAACCACCAGTATGGGCAGCATAAAATTGGAAATGGCTGCCCCCTCCCCGAAATGTCCCCCTGCCATGGCCCTCTGAAAGGAGAGGGTCCCGAAAACGTGAGTGGCCCCGGCTGGCCCTCCCTTGGTGATGATCCAGATCAACTGGAAGTCTGCAAAGGTCCATATGGTGGAAAAAGCTGTTACCACAGCCAGCAAAGGTGTTATGAGGGGAAGGGTGATCTTGCGGAACTTGGCCCAGGAACTGGCCCCATCCAGATCCGCGGCCTCGTAGAGCTCCGGGCTTATGGTCTGAAGCCCTGCCAAGAGCCCTATGGTGAAAAATGGTATGCCCCTCCAAACATTGGCTGCGATCAAAGAGAACCTCGCGTTCCAGGGATCACCCAGGAAGTTGATCATGTTATCTATGAGCCCGAGCCTCATGAGCACCCAAGAGATGCCGCTAAAGGTGGAATCATAGAGCCACCAGAAACAAATGGCGCTCAAGGCTGTGGGCACTATCCAAGGCAACAGAACTATGGCTCTGACGAGTCCCTTGGCCTTGAAATCCCTGTTCAACACCACTGCCAGTCCTATGCCCAGGATGGCCTTTAGGAGCACTGCCAAAACGGTGTAAAGAAAGGTGTTGAAAACCGTGAGCCAAAAGGCCGAGTCATCTAGGAGCTCCTGGTAGTTCTCCAGGCCCACAAAGGAGCCTTCCCGGCCCACCACCGTATCCGTGAAACCCAACCAAATCCCCAGAATAAAAGGATACGCCAGAAAGATCAGAAGAATGAGCTCTGCCGGGGCCACGAACAAGAAACCCAGAACATTAGGGTTTTCGAGAGCCCTGGAAAGCTTTCCTCTGACGCCTGAGTGGATCACAGAGGCTTCTGAAGCCGCAACTGTCACCAGCCCTCCTCTGGCCAGACTACCTGCCAGGATCCTCGAGGCTTGGCTGCTGCCCCCAACCAGGATCCAGATCTGGCCCGCTCCTCCGAGGCTGAACGGAAATCTCTTGGAAAGTAAATAGATTCATCCCAAGATGTAGCAAACTTAAACCGCGTCATTGACGGATTCTGGGCAAACCAGGCCGGGCTCGCAGAAAACCGGAGCCCGGGTTGCCCCGGACTCCGGCAAAGGGTCCTAGCCCCTTTCTTCAACCCTTCTTCTTGGTCTTCACCTTGTAAGCCTTGACTATTGCCTTTTCGGCTATGTCGATGGCTTTGTCAGCAGACATGCCTCTGGCGCAGTAATTGGCGAACAGGTCCACAACCACGTATTCTGCCATGACCGCTGCCGAGGCAGGCCCGATGGGGCCTTCGTAACCATTCCAAAGCATGTTTTTCATGCAATCTCTGTAAACCGTGTGTTTTGGGTCCTCTGTCCATACCGGCAAATCTCTGTATGCCTTGAGAGAAGGCGTCACATAACCTCTCATGGCGTTGATCCACGGCCCGCACTGCTCGGCCTCCAGCATGAACATGAGGTAATGCTTGGCTGCATTGGGAAAACGGGTGTGTTTGAATATGAAGGCCGGATCCATGAGGTGCAGCTCCGTGGGCTTACCCACAGGCCCCTGAGGTGGATGCTGGTGATAGGTGTCCTCGGCAACCTTGGGGAACTTCTCCTTGGCAGCATAGTAGATGCTTATACCGTTGTTGGTGACCGAAATCTCCTCTGCCAGGAAGGCCTTGTTGTTGTGAGGATCCAGCCAGGAGGCGCAACCGGGGATCATGGCATTCTCATAAAGATCCTTCATGGCATCCAATGCCATGCGGGTCTCTTTGCTGTTGATGGCAGGAGAGCCATCCTTGTTTACGGTCTTGCCACCAAAGGCCCAGAGAAAGCCGTGGGCCCAGTTGTTCCCATCCCCCACGGCGTGGCCCAGGGCGAATCCTACGGGATGCCCCTTGGCTTTGAGTTTCTTACAGCAATCAATGAACTTGTCCATCTGGACCGGCATCACATCGTAGCCCACTTCATTGACCCAGCTCTTTCTATAGCAGATGGCCTGCCCTGGTCCACCCATGGGGATGTCTATCCACTTTCCTGTCTTGGGATTTACACCGTACTTGACACAGACATCCTCCCATCCACCGTATTTCTTGCCCAGATAATCGGCCACATCCGTCACATCCAGGAGCTTGTCGGGATACAGGAAGGGATCGTCATGCCAGCCCAGCACTATGTCATGACCAGCACCCACCGAGGCTTCCATGGCCGCCTTAGGCCTCACATCCTCCCAGGAAAGGTACTCTGTGGTGACCTTGCAGCCCGTGAGCTGTTCCCATTTGGCGGTGTTTTTCTCCCACATCTCCTTGTCAGAGCCCACAAAGGGGCTCCATCTGAGTACCTTGAGCTCTGCCCCTTTTTCCACAGAGAGTTTGGGTGGAGAAACCTGAGCCATGACCTTTCCCGCAAGGGGGCCCAAAGCTCCGCCCAGAACCGCCGCACCGGCGACTCCAGCCCCTGTTGCCTTTATGAAGTCTCTTCTGGAGAGCTTTGCGTCATCTCTTTCCATGTTCTCGCCTCCTGGGTTTAAGCGCCTCTCAAAGGGCGCCTGTTGCCTGGGAAATTCATTGCATTCCCTTGAGTCCTACCCTTCCTTTCCAAGATCTAGAGAACCTGGATCGCAGGGGTTCCCTCCCCCCCGGCCGTGGTGCAATGATCACCTCCTTTCCAGCCAGACTCTGATGGTGACTAAAAACAAAATCCCTTAGTCCCCAGGCCCCCTAGCCCGGGGAAAAACAGCCGGATCCGCAAACAACAGGAGCTGGAGGATCAGCGCTAAAGCCAACTTTTAGCTGGAACGCATCGAACATAAGTGAAAGCCCCTTCCTGTGTCAAGGGTATATGAGAAGTTTTTTCTTGATTTGGGTTGTTAATTGCACTTGTGCTGGTATACCATCCCCTCATCCAGAGATTGCCTCGATCCTGGGCCATCCTGGGCCATGGCAACTTCACCACAGCGAAAGGAGAACCCACCATGACTTGGAGAAGTCGCTCCATTCTTTCAAGGCCTGAGTGGTCCATGCACAGGGCCCTTTACAAGAGCATGGGGTACACGGACTACGATCTGGACAGGCCCCTCATAGGGGTGGCCAATTCCTGGAACCGGGTGGTTCCTGGCCATTACAACCTGAGGCTGGTCTCAGAATATGTGCAACAGGGGATACGCCAGGCAGGGGGCACACCCGTGGAATTCGGTGTCATAGGGGCCTGTGATGGAATAGCCCAGGGTCACCTGGGCATGCACTACATCTTGCCCACCAGGGACCTCATAGCCAATGACATAGAAATGATGGTACAGGCCCACAGGCTGGACGCTGTTGTGTTGTTAGGTTCTTGTGACAAGATAGTGCCGGGCATGCTCATGGCAGCAGCCAGGCTGAACCTTCCGGCCATATTGGTGGTGGGGGGCCCCATGGAAGGGGGATGCATGTTTGACAACAGAGCCTCTGACACCACATCTCTTACCGAGGGCCTGGGTATGCTCAAGGCCGGAAAGATAAGCCTTGAGACATACCTGGAGCTGGAAGACTGTGCAGCCCCCACATGTGGCTCTTGTTCTTTCTTTGGAACAGCCAACAGCATGTGCTGTGTGGCCGAGGCCATGGGCATGTGCCTTCCCGGAAGCTCAACCATTCCGGCCACCAGGGCCCAAAGACTCAGGAGCGCCCAGGAGGCTGGAAGGCAGATCATGGAGCTTCTCCAACAGGGAATAACAGCCAGAAAGATCATAAACAGAAAAGGCATAGAGAATGCGGTAAGGCTCAGCTCCGCGGTGGGAGGGTCCACCAATGTGGCCCTTCATATTCCTGCCATTGCATATGAGGCGGAGCTGGATTTTGACATGGACACCTTTGATGAGCTTTGCCGTAGCACCCCCCACCTGGCCCGCATCAACCCGGCTGCCCCTGCCAACACCCCTGACTTCCACGCTGCAGGAGGGGTCCCGGCGGTGATGAAGGAGATTTTGGGGCTGCTCAATGCAGATGCTCTAACGGTCACCGGAAAGAGCGTGGCCGAAAATGTGGCCAATGCCAGAATCCTGGACCCCCAGGTGATCAGACCCATTTCAGAGCCTTGGAGCAGCGAGGGAGGACTGGCTGTGCTGAGGGGGAATCTGGCTCCCCGCACGGCCATCACAAAACCGGCTGCCATTGCGCCACAGATGCATCGCTTCACAGGACCAGCAAGGTGCTTTGACTCAGAAGAAGAGGCCAATGCTGCCATACTGGAGGGGAAGGTAGAGGAGGGGGTGGTGGTGGTCATAAGGTATGAGGGCCCCAAGGGCGGACCAGGCATGAGAGAGATGTACACGGCCATGAAGCTGCTCTACGGCCGAGGGCTGGCCCTCAAGACAGCCTTGGTGACAGACGGCCGATTCTCAGGGACCAACAACGGCTGTTTTGTGGGGCACATTTCCCCAGAGGCTGCAGAAGGCGGTCCTTTGGCTCTGGTCAAAGATGGAGACTTGATAACTATCGACATCGGGGCCCGAAGCCTGCATCTGCATGTAGAGGATGAAGAATTACAAAAAAGGCTTTCCCAGTGGAAAAGGCCCAGAGCAAAGTTCACAAGCGGGTACCTGGCCCTTTATTCCAGGCTGGCGGAGTCAGCGGACAGGGGAGCCATCATAAGACATCGCTTCCAGGATGAATCCTAATAAAAGGAGGCTTGGACATGTTTCGACCTCAGGGCGTGTACGTGGCCATGATGACCCCTTTTTCAAAAGACGGACATGTGCAAGAGGATACCCTAAGGAGTTTAGTGGATTTTCTGATCCGCAACAAAGTGCACGGCCTCTTTCCGGTAAGTTCTGTGGGAGAAAGTGTGCACCTCACCCTGGAGGAGCGCCTTAGGGTCATGAAAATAGTGGTACAGGAAGCTGCCGGGAGGGTCCCTGTGACCCCTGGGGTGGGCACCACCCGCCCGGCTCATTCCATAGAATTGGCAAGAAAGGCTGGGGCCATGGGATGCGCGGCCGTGGTGGTCGCTCCTCCTTACTTTTATCGCATATCAGAGGGCATGCTGGAGAGCTATTTCCTGGAAATCGCTCAAAACAGCCCTATTCCTGTGATCCTGTACAACATCCCGCTTTTCACCCAACCCATAAGCCCTCAGATAGTTGGCCGCCTATCCCTGTTGGAAAATGTGGTGGGCCTCAAGGAAAGCAGCGGAAGCATGGTGGATCTGGTTCACTTCATGGACGAGGTCAGGCAGCAAGGAGGGGAGCTTTCATTTCTTTCAGGCCGTGAGGACATGTTCTTCCCTTCCTTGGCCGTGGGAGCCAGCGGCTGTATGACCGCCACTGCATGTGTGCTTCCAGAGGCCATGGTGGCCATTTACCAGGCGTGGGACAAAGGTGATTGGGCACTGGCAAGAAGCCTTCAAATGCAGCTGGTCTCATTGATCAGGGCCTGCTTCTCGGTGCCCTTTCCCACTGGCTTCAAGCTGGCCATGGAGTGTAGGGGTTTTCCCATGGGGCCACCCCTGCAACCCCTCTCCAGGCAGGAGGCTTCCCAGCTGGAAATTGCCAGGGCCCGCATTGGCGAACTAATAGAGGCCATCTTGCAGAAGCTCAAGGACCCCAAGCCCTGAGGGAAAATCCCTCTGCATATGGAATCAGCCATTTCTGGCAAGGGAAGGAGAGTCAGGCACAACCTGGCATCATTATTGGGCAGCCCTGAAAGCCTCCATGTAAGCAAAAAGTGCTGGGGAGCCCCCTGTGTGCACGAAAAGCACGTTTTCCTTCTTGGAGAAAAAACCTTTTCGCACCAGATCCACGAGCCCGGCCATGGCCTTGCCCGTGTACACAGGATCCAGCAGTATTCCTTCGGTGCGGGCCACCAGCTCAACGGCCTCCACCATCTCTTTTGTGGGAATGGAGTAGCCAGCACCCACATACTCCCCGAAACAGAGCACCTCTTCCCTGGGAATCTCTGCGCGACATCCAGCCAGAAGCGCCGTCTCCTTGGCCAACTCCCAGACGATCTCCTCCTGCACCTGCTTGGGCCTGCTCACGTTTATACCCACCACCGGGATCCCGCTTTGGTTGCCCCAAAACCCCACCAGAAGCCCTGCCTGGGTACCGGCGCTGCCGCTGGCGCAGACCACCTTGTCTATCTTGAGCCCTTCCTGAAAGGCCTGAGCCAGGATTTCCTCGGCGCATGCCACATAGCCCAGGGCTCCCAGCCCATTGGAGGCACCCCCTGGAATGATGTAGGGTTTCAGTCCCTTGCTGCGAAGTTCCATGCAAGTGGACTCCATCTCGGCCTTCATGTCAGAGCCCCCTGGCACGACCCGCAGGGAGTCCACCCCCAGGAGTTGGTACAGGAAGTGATTGCCGCTTCCCTGAGGCTTGAAGCTACCAGGGACCCTCTCCTCCAAGACCAGGTGGCATTGAAGCCCTTCTTTTCTAGCCGCAGCCAGGGTCAGCCTGCAGTGGTTGGACTGTACCGCACCGCAGGTGACCAGGGTGTCAGCGCCTTTGTCCAGGGCATCTGCCACCACGAACTCCAGCTTGCGAACCTTGTTGCCCCCGGCAGCCAAGAGCCCGAGCATATCATCTCTCTTGAAGTAGATGGTGCTGCCCCCCAGGGCCTCTGTGAGCCTCTCCAGCCTTTGGATGGGCGTCCAGCCCTGCGTGTACTTTCTTCTTGGAAACTTAGCCAGATTCATCCATAGCCTCCTATGCCAAACATCTCCTATGTTGAACCCACCTTTGAATGGAAGCTCTTTTCACAAAGGTTCCAGGCCTGCCTCACGTATGGCAGCCCTGGCCAGTGCCACCAGTGGATCCACCAATGGAACCGGCAGCTCCCCTGGCTCCAGAACCAGTGGGAGTTCCGTGCAACCGGCCACTATGAGCTGGGCCCCTCGCCTAGCCAATTCCAAGGCGGCCTCCCTGGCCAACACCTTGCTCTCTTTTCTTTTTTCCAGGGCCTGAGAGTCCTTGACCGAATATATTGCATACATGATCTGATCCTGGCTGCGTTCATCCGGCAACAGAGTCTTGAGCCCCGCCTGTTCCAGCCTGGCTTGGAACAGGCCTCCTCGAATGGTGCCTGTGGTTGCCATGAGCCCCACCAGTGAGGTCCAAGCAAAGGAACTCCTTATCTGCGCCACCGTGGCATCAAAGATGGACACAATGGGAAGAGGACTGCGGGAAACCAGTTCTTCCAGGAAGAAGTGGGCCGACACGCAAGGAATCACTATGAAGTCAGCTCCAGCTCTCTTCAGGGCCTCGGCACTCTTTAGAAGTACGGGCACCGGGGATTTCCCTCCATGCAAAATGGCGCTGGTGCGATCCGGCACCTTGGGGTTGGAATCGATGATGACCCTCAGATGCTCCTGGTCTGTTTTGGCAGGGGTGAGTCTGATGAGCTTTGCATAGAAATCCAGCGTGGCCTCTGGCCCCATGCCTCCCAGAACACCTATGGTCTTTTCTGCCATGGATGTGGATCTTCTCCTCTTCTTGCCTATTGAGCTACTGGATCCTATTTTAATATCTGGCTCAAGAATTCCTTGGTTCTCTGATGCTTGGGGTTCTTGAAGAATTCCTCTCCTGTGCCCCTTTCCACTATCCTGCCCGCATCCATAAAGATGATCTCGTCGGCCACCTCCCTGGCAAAGCCCATTTCGTGGGTGACCACCAGCATGGTCATCCCCTCCTTGGCCAGATCCATCATGACCTCCAGAACCTCCTGGATCATCTCTGGGTCCAAGGCTGAGGTGGGCTCGTCGAACATCATGTACTCTGGCTCCATGGCCAGGGCCCTGGCTATGGCCACCCTCTGTTGCTGTCCTCCCGAGAGATTGGCCGGGTACTCATGGGCTTTCTCAGGTATACCAACCCTCCTCAACAGCTCCATGGCCTTTTCCTCGGCCTGTTTCCTGGGAATGTGCTTTACCTTCATGGGAGCCAAGGTGATGTTCTTGAGAACATTCATGTGAGGATACAGCTCGAAACGCTGAAAAACCATCCCGATTTTCTGCCTCAGTTTATACAGGTTGGTTTTGGGATCCCCCACCGAGATCCCGTCCACTATGACCTCCCCCTTTTGGAAGGGCTCAAGTCCGTTTATGCAACGCAGAAGGGTGCTTTTGCCTGAGCCGCTGGGGCCGCAAATCACCACTGTCTGGCCCCGCTGGATGGTCTCGTTTATATCCGTCAAAACCTGCAGTTTCCCATAACGCTTGCTCAAGTTTTTGATTTCTATCATAGGAGATTTGCCCTTCTTCCCTTCTCTTCGTAGTAACGACTTATTCTGGATCCCACGAAGCAGACAACAAAAAACATCACTGCCACGAAACTATAGAGCTCTATGGAGCGAACCTCCATACTGTCCACTATGGTGGTGCGCCTTACCATCTCCTGCAACCCTATCACATATGCCAGGCTTGTGTCCTGAAAGGTTATTATGCTTTGGGTTATCATGCTGGGGAGCATCCTCCTGAAGGCTATGGGCACCAGGATGTATCTTGCGGTCTGCCAATAGGTAAGGCCCGTGGAATAGGCAGCACTGACCAGATCCCGGCTTATGGACTGGAATCCGGCCCTGAAGATCTCCCCGAAATATGTTGCCTCGAATACAATGAAAGAAACCGCTGCTGAGACAAAGGGGTGCAGCGTCTTGCCCACCAAGATGGGCATGACGAAATAAAACCAGAAGATGACCAAGATCAAGGGAATGTTGCGAAGAACATTCACATAGAGGGTGACAGGTCTGTACACCCATGGCTTTCTTGAGATCCTTCCCAGGCCCACCAGTATGCCCAGAAAGATTCCTCCCACCAAAGCGCACGCGGCTAGTTGCAGGTTGGTGAGAAAACCCGCCAATAGAAAGGGAAGATTGCGCTGAACTGCCTCGAACATCCCTATCTGCTCACAAGCCCTGGAATGCGAAATCTGTTCTCTATGAATCCCATGAGCTTCACCACAGCAAATCCCAGCACCAGATAGACCGCCATGGCTCCTGTGGTGGCCTCCAGCCCGTGGAAGGTCTCATTGTCTATCTTGTAACTGACAAAGGTGGTCTCGGCCACCCCTATGGTCATGGCTACCGAAGAATTCTTGAAGATGGTGAGGAACTCGGTGGTCAGAGGAGGGATTATGACCCTCAGGGCATAAGGTATTATGACGTATCTGTACATCTGAAGATGGGTCATGCCTGTGGAAAGCACGGCCTGGTACTGGCCCTGGCCGATGGAGGCGAAACCAGCTCTCACATGTTCGGCCACCCGAGAGGCTGTATAAAGTCCCAGGCCTATGACCGCCACATAGTAATTGAGCCCCGAGATGGCATTGATCTTGAACTGGATTTCCCTACCAAAGAGCATGGGACCAGCGTAGAACCAGAAAAACAACTGTACCAGAAAAGGCACGTTGCGAAACACTTCCACATAGAGGGTCCCCAAGAATCTAAGCCAAGGCCATGGAGACACCCTGATTGTACCAAGGAAGATTCCCAGTACCAGGGCTATGATCCAGGCCAAAAAACCAAGCTGCAAGGTAAGCCATATCCCCCCGAGGAGCCACTCCCCGTAAGGCTGTCTCCAAAGTACGCTCCAGTCAAACTTGTAAGCCAGCATTACCTGTACCCTGTTTTTCTTCCCTGATCAGCCAAACCCTTTGACTCACCCAGCCCGCACCATTGCCATAGTTACAGCAGTGCGGGCTGGGCAAAGCATCCCCAAGGCTGGCTGGAGCCGCCACCCCGCCCAAAAGCCATCCAGCTCTCATTGTCCAAAGAAGGTTCAGAAGCCCAAGGAATCCAACAGCCTCTGACCCCCAAAAAAACGGCCCTTGATCAGGCCATGCTCATTTCTTCTTCCACCAATCTTCACCAATGGGGTACACGATGAGCTGCAGGTAATCCTTGTACGCCTGGGACATGGGGATCGGAGTATGCCCTTTGGGGCCCATCCACTTGTCGTATATCTCGTAAAACTTGCCAGTCTTTATGGACCATAGGATGGTGTTATTCACAAAGTCTCTGAAGTCAGAGTTGTTCTCCCTCATCATGTAACCGTAAGGCTCGTAGGCTATTGCAAAATCCGTTGTACGCCAGTTCTCCGGCTTCTCGTCCTTGGAAGCCAAACCCATCAGAAGACTTCTGTCCGTGGCATAGGCATCTATCTTGCCTGTCTTGAGGGCCAGGAACCCCTGGGCATGTCCTTCCACTGTCACTATTTCCTTGGGTTTTATCTTGCCTGCCTTGGCCAGGTCCTCCATGGCCTTCAAATTTGTGGTGCCCTGGGCGCCCCCCAACCTCTTGCCGTCCAGATCACTCAAGACCTTTATGGGGCTGTCTTTGGGCACCAGGAAGGCCGTCTCAGAGAAGAAGAAGATGAGGCTGAAGTCCACCACATCCTCCCTTTCCTGGGTATAGGTGGTGGAGCCCATCTCCACGTCTATGGTCCCGTTTACCAGCATGGGGATGCGGGTCTTGGTGGTGATGGTCACAGGCTCTATCTCTATCTTCTTCCCGAAACGTTTGGAGAGGTTCTCCACCAAAAGCTGCGCCATGTCCACGGAGAACCCTACATGTTTGCCCACCTTGGGGTCTATGAAGGCAAAGGGTATGGAATCCTCCCTGAACCCGATTCGTATCTTGCCTGTTTTCTCTATCTTGTCCATGGCTTCGCCAGCCCATGTCCAAGCACCCATGAAAAGGATCCAGCCCAAAATCAAGACTCCCATAGCCCATTTCCAGCGTTTCATCTCACACCTCCTAGATGGGATTATTCGCCGAGGCGGCCGCCCCCTCTCGCCCACTTCCCCATTACATCAAAACATTCTCCGATCTGTGCCGACCCAAACTTCTTTATTCACCAAAGCAAAGGAAAGCCTCTGCTTTTAGAAACAGCAACAACCTCGCATCGCCCTCCTCAGGTGTCGGGACTCAGATTTGCAAACTGTCTTCTTCTGCTGTGGGTTCCATGCTCCAGGAAACTCCAAGGATTTCGCCTTTCCTCCAAGGATCCAGGGTCTTCTCATCCATATGATCTGGCTTTGGAGAAAAAAAATTTGAAGGCCTGACTGCGCTGCCCAAATTATCCCAGCAAGGTTCCTCTGTCAATGTGAAAGCTTCTGGCTCTCTGGAGCCCCATCTCTGAGATCTCAGGATGGCCTCCTGGTCCTTGAGCTTGAAATCAGCGCGGCTCTTCTATCAAAACTATGGCTTCTTCTCAAAGTGGGATAACATACTGTGGTAGGCTTTAGAAAAGGAGACTGTTGAGCATGCCGGAGAAACTGGTTCTGGCCATGGTGGGATTACCTGCCAGGGGAAAGTCCACCATGGCAAGGAAAATAGCCCAAGCTTTCCAGACCGATGGACTCCGTGTCAGGGTCTTCAACAATGGAGAACTAAGAAGGCGCCTTACAGGCCCAGAGACATCCCACCCTGATTTCTTTTCACCCACCAATCTCCAAGGTGTAAAGCTGAGGGAAAAGCTGGCCCTCATAAATCTAGAGCTGGCAAAAAACTACCTCCAAGACTCTGGTGATGTGGCCATAGTGGATGCAGCCAATGTCACCAAGTCAAGGCGCCAAATCATTCAGGAATTTTTTCAGGGGACCGTGGTATTGTTTTTGGAGTGTGTCAATTCGGATCGCGAGGTCTTGGAAGCCAATCTGGCCAGAAAAGCCGCACTAAAGGAATTCCAAAGCCTTCCGGCCCAAGAGGCCATGGAGAGCTTCCGCTGTCGCATATCTCACTATGAGTCCATTTACGAGCCCCTGGCAGAAGAAAAGAACCGTTTGGTGGTGGACTCCTTCGAGTGCTCCATTCTTCAGGAGGAATTCGCCCAGGAGGTGCCCTATTATGAGAGGCTCAGAGATGTGATCCTCACCAGATATGTGAACCACCTGTACCTGGTGCGCCATGGTGAGACCATCTTCAATCTTCAAGATCGTATTGGAGGTGATCCTGAATTGACCCTCAGGGGCTGGCAACAGGCAGAAGAGCTGGCCAAGCATTTCAAATCCCAGAGGATTCCGCTGATCTTCACCAGTTCGCGCAAAAGGACCCGCCAGACAGCCGTACCGGTGGCCAGAAGTCAAAAGGACTGTACCATAATAGCCCTACAAGAGTTTGATGAGATCAACAGTGGAGTATGTGAAGAGATGACTTACAAAGAGATCAGGGAACGCTTCCCTCATGTGGCTGAGGCAAGGCGAAAAGACAAGTACGGCTACGTCTATCCAGGTGGAGAAGGCTATGCCACCATGGAGGCCCGCATCGAACGCGGCCTGCGCAAGGTCTTCTATCTCAGTAGGCCAGAGGACAGCATTATGATCGTAGGCCACAGAGCCGTGAACCGAATGATTCTTTCACACTTTGTTTTCAGAAGGAAGGAGGAAGTGCCTTATATTTACATGCCTCAGGACGGCTACTATCACATAGTTGTCACTGCCAATACCAAGCTCTTCGAGCTAAAGAGATTCTGAGCCTCTTTGGTTGCATCATTGCCAAGGCTGGATGAAAGCATTCTGGCCCGGATTGTTGGCCAACTTTATGAGGTCATGGGACTCTCCTAGCTCACCCAGGCATTTTCATCTTAAGGGAAGAAGCGCAAAACAGGCCTGTGCCCTATGAGGCCTGCCTTGAGAAGTTCTTCGAAGAAGCGATCCAGGCCTCTGATATGCTCCTCTTTCAGGTCAAAGCTCAGACCACGGAAATAATCCAGGAAATCCATATCCACACCCCCAAGCATCCCTGAGGCCTTGGCGGCGCAGGCATCAAGTTTCTCCAAACCAAGATCTTTGGCCTTCAAGAGAGCCTGGTGAAGCCTGTAGAGTTGCACGGGACTGTTGTTTACAGCTTCCTCCCGCACCAGCCAAAGGGCAAAAACAAAAGGGAGGCCTGTCCATGCCAGCCAGGCCTCCCCCAGATCCCAGGCATGCGCCCATTTCCCAGAGGCCATTTCTTCCAAGGCCCTGTCCCCGATCCGCAAAAAGCCCACGGCCTCCATCCCGCTATCCTCATGGATCAAGCTTGCCTCCACTCCCCAGTAATTCTTTAGGAGCAGCTGCAGCAGTGCTACAGAGGTTTCAGATTCCCTGGGGCACTGAATCACAGCCTGCCTCCAATCCCCCATGGAGCTCCCAGAAAGCAATAACACGCTTTTTACCTTTCCATGGCAGGAAATGCTCAGGTCCCTCAAGATCCAATAATCCTCGGCTGCTCTGGCATATTCCACCGAGGAGGCTGGGCTTACATCCAGCCGAGCTTCCCTGAGCATCTTGTTTAGCATTGAAGGTGTACCAGCACTTTCCCTGAAAAGTGACCCATCCCTCTCCAAAAAAAGATAAACTGGAAGCACATTCACAAAACCAAGCCGACCAAGGCGAAGCGGATGGCTTTGCCCGGTGCCGGAATTGCTCTTTGCTGCCCCTTGCTCCAAATGCCCCTCCTTTCCCATGGGCTCATGTCCCCTCGCACCCCAACAGATCCTATCACCATGGCCCAGGTCAGAGGGATGGTATGAAAAATCCAAGTGTATGTAAACGTTGCACACTCCTGAAGTCTTCCCTCATTCTTTCCCATAACTGGCTCATGCAGCGGCAAAGGTTGACTATATCTTAGAATCTGATAACTTTGGCTGACGGACCGAAGCCTTGGCACAGCCTCAGCACAGGATGATTCCACAGATATAGCCCGGGCAACACACGAAAAGGGTCCTCAAATGCCCCCAGAATTTTTTACAGAGGGGCCCCGGAGGTGCACCATGACCATAGAGTTCCGATGCGATTGCGGGGAGCTTTTTCAGGTGGAGGACGAACTCGCAGGTCGCAAAGGCAGATGTCCCACGTGCAAGAGAATAATGGTGGTCCCTGAGAAGGAACCTGAGCCCCTGGAACTCAGGGAGGAAATCAAGGAAGAGGAAGAAGAGGAGTTTTTCAAGGCAGTGGCCGAAAGCGAACTGCATCAGCCGGCTGCCGAGCCGCCCATGGGCAGCAGGGTGGAGGAGGAAGTGGAGGTCTTGAGGGGTTGGGAGGGCCCAGAACCAGATCTGGAAAAAATGGAAACTGCCTCCCACAGGGCCTCGGCCAGCCACTGGCCAAGAATTCCTAAGCCACTTCTGCTGGGTGTTCCGGCTGCTGTGGTTGTTGTGGTGATTCTGATCTTGCTGCTTAGCCCATCTGGAAGAGCTCCTAAGCAAGAGGCTCTGGAAAGGGCCCCCTCCCCTTCACTGGCTGAGAAGCCACCAGCAACGCCTAAGATCAAGGAAGAGCCAGCTCCAAGCCAACCAGAGCCTCAGCCCTCCACCGAATCGCCCAAAGCCCAGGTGAGCTCGGGATCTGCTGGTGCCACCACCGGCGCCATGCAGTCTGAAAAACCGCTTCCGGCCAAGCCTGCCCCAGTTGCAGCAGGCAAGGAAGAGGAGAAACGTTCGGCTGCTGTGCCTTCTGCTCCGGCAGGCTCAGCACCACCCAAGCCCCAGGCTTCCACCAAAGAAGCTAAGCCCAAAGAACCTCCCCCAAAACCCCGGGTGCCACCAGCAGCAAGAGCACTGTCTCCTGCTTCGGAGAACTATACGGTGAATGTGGGGGCTTTCAAGTCACAGGGCATGGCAGAAGCCTTCGCCGATGTCTTGAGAAAAAAGGGCCTGGATCCCTTTGTATGGGCCACAAAATTGACCAAGGGTCAGGGCAAGATGTACAGGGTCTCCGTAGGTAGATTCCCCACCAAGAGGCAGGCTGATATGTACGCCAAGGAGCTAAAAGAAAAACACGGGCTCAACACCTATGTGGCCAAGAAGCCCGGAACCTGAAGGCCAAAGGGGTGAACGGGCTTTCAATGAGCAGAGCCATAGGCATATTCAGTGGCGGGCTGGACAGCATGCTGGCCGTGGAACTGCTAAGGCGTCAGGCAGTAGAGGTTTTGGCCCTGACTTTCGAGACCCCTTTTTTTGGAAGCTCCAGGGCAAGGGACTCGGCAAGACGCCTCGGGGTAGAGCACATGGTGATGGACATTACCCAGGAACATATTCAAGTGGTGAGAAATCCCCAATTCGGGCTTGGAAAGCACATGAATCCTTGCCTGGACTGCCATGCCCTCATGTTTAAAAAAGCCGGGGAATTGATGCAAAAGGAGGGATACGATTTCATCTTTTCTGGGGAGGTTCTGGGGCAGAGGCCCTTTTCACAGAATTTCAGGGCCCTGGAAAAAGTGGCCATGGCTTCTGGTTTCCCGGACAGGATCCTGAGACCTCTAAGCGCCCTGAGGCTCCCGCCCAGCGGCCCGGAGAAGTTGGGGCTTGTAGAGCGCAAGAAGCTTCTGGGCTTGAGGGGGAGATCCAGAAAAGCACAGATGGAGCTGGCAGAACTATGGGGGATCAAGGAGTTTCCGAGCCCCGCTGGAGGATGTCTTTTGACGGACCCAGGATTCTCGGCCAGGCTAAAGGACCTCTGGGAAAAAGAGGAAACGTGGGATGTCAGGGACTTGCATTTGCTCTCTGTGGGAAGACATCTCAGGGTCACCCCTTTCAAGAAACTTGTGGTGGGTAGAAACCAGACGGAAAACCAGAAACTAGCCTCCATGACCACCGCCCAAGATCTACAGGTGGAAGCCCTGGAGTACCCGGGCCCCCTGGTAATAGTGCCACACGGCGGACCTCAGGAGATTCTGGAGCTGGCAGCCTCGGTTTGCCTGAGATACAGTGATGCCCCATCCCACGGTCTTCACTGGGTGAAGGTGAGAAGAGCTGAAAAGGAGTGGACCTTACAGGCAAGCCCCTGCAGCCCTGAACAGACTGACCTATGGATCATTTAGCTCCCATGGTTTCATGAAGAAGTTTGGCATTGAGCCTTGCACCCACAGATAGGCTAAGGCTCCAAACTTCAATTTGTCCTTGGTGCCTGGCACCAAACTCGTTTCAAGTATTTGATTTAATTGAAGGTAGAAATTAATTTTGGGGAGGATCAATCTTTTAGCCATTTCCCCTCCAAGGGGGCCTCTGGTTGCTCCACTGGCCAAAGTACAAGCCCAGGCAAGGCAGACAAGGCAATATACAAACTGTTCCCACCTGTTAAAAATGGGGCTCACCCAAGAGGTAAGCCCCATCCTGAAATATGATTTTGTCAGAGTCTAATTTTACCTCCTACGCGGGCGTTCTATTTTGAGGGGCGATTCCACCGGCACACCAGCTGCCTCCATCATGATGTGAAAGATCTGGGTGTTGTCTAGGATGTCGGTGCCACGGTACCATTTCCCCTCGTATTTTTGGAATTTGTGGATATTGGCACCCATTGCATAGAGACGAGTCAACTCATTGGTGTGTTTGGTGGATCCATAAGTGACTTCACCCTCAGGGTAGACATAGGGTGGACCATTCTGAATGGGCAATTCCCCTGCTTTCAGCGTGACCTTATTTCGCATGTAGCTGTTGCTGTGATCCGAATGAACAATCAAAAGGGTGTTGCTCCAGTCAATTTCATCATCTGGCTGGTTGACAAAATCGATGACCGCCTGGACGCCGTCATGGAGGTCCTTCATCGTCCCGATCATTCGCCCAAAATCATTGGCATGATTTGCCCAATCAATATCACCCTGCTCAGCCATAAGGAAAAAACCATCCGGATCCTGGCTCAGGACTTTAAGAGCGGCCAGGGTGGCCTCAGCAAATGTTGGATTTTCTCTTGTTGCCTGAGTCACTAAGGGAGTTCCTGGGAGATCATGGGGCACCAAAGACTCAAAATGGCCTCCCGAACCCCCAAAGAGCCCAAATAGCTTCTTGTTACTGTTTACAGCCTCCTGAGCGGCCTGAAGAATAGCAATCCCGCCATCCACTCCAGTAGCACGAGTGACTACAAGATAATCCTCGTCCTCACACACTGCATCATATGCGCCTTGGGAAATATAGGCTGAACTGCTTGTACTCCCACAGCTCGAGCCAGCAGGGTATCCAGCACCAATGACCACCTCAGGCTTCACCACAGTCAGAATCTCTTGAGCAATTTCATGATAGTTGTTCCTGCTTTTGTTGTGGCTAACATGGGCGGCGGGGGTGGCATGGGTGAAGGGAACGGTGCTTACCACACCGATGGCATAGCCTTTCAATTCTCTAAGCCATTCGGCAATGGTCTTGAGTGAACCATCGTTATCGCGGTTCCCACCAGTATCAGGGTCCCCGGGCAGCCAGGCAATATTGCCATCATCTGTCTTGTACCCAGTGGCCCAGGCCGTGGCCGCTGAGGCCGAGTCAGTGGCTTTCGCCATGTGGTACTCTTTTGCTCCTGGAAGTTCAGGTCCCAGTGGATAAGGTTCTTCTCCACCTATAGCTGGGTCATAGCCATACCTGGGATTGATTCGGTTGGGATCATACTGTTGTGGGTTAGCCCAGTAATTATAGGTGGTCACATCCCAAGTTGCCACATTGGCCTGATAGGGTAGTTTGTGAAAGGACAGTTCGAAATCATTGCCGTACAGATAACGGCTGGTTGCGATCTCATGCTCGATGTTCATTCCGTCAGCGATTATAAGAATAATGTGTTTTGCTTCTTCGGGTTTGCCACGTTTTGCTTGAGCTGGAACCACTATTAGGCAGAGTGTCACCAATGTGACGAATAGAAACAATATGCCCTGTTTCATATTTGATCTGATATTCATGGCATCCTCCTATTTACTCGGTTCTTTTTGACATCCCTTTCGTTCCTCTCTCCCCAAGCTAATAAAACAAATTGTTCGTTACCCCCAAAAACTCTCATGGTGGACCCAAAAGCCTTGCTCTCCTGGGAGACATCCAAGCCTTCTCCCACAAAATCGAAAGATCTCCAATGTTGATTGGGCTGATACTGGGATCCAGCCCCACTCCTCCCAATGACCTTTTGTTGCCAATCCAAACCAGAGAATCTCACCTCCTTTTTCTAGCCTACGAAAAACCTGCTTTCATTGGCCTACATGCACTTGGAGAGAGGTTTCCAAGGATGCAAATTCAAAATAGCCTGTGGAGATGACAAGATCTTGAAGAGAAAATTACATTTAAGTTAATGGGATTCTTTCATATCTTTCAAAAGTGGGGCATTGGTGGGCGAGGTCCCTTGAGGTATGAAGACCCCCTCGACGCCGCAAAAGGGGTATTGGGGGAGGTGCTCTGGAAATGGGAGCTCCCAGCCTAGTGCTAGGAAAGGGATTTCCCGTAGAAAAAGTGTCTCTACAAATAAGGGTGTAATGCAGCAAAACGGGTAAAAAAAGGCCCACCAACTGGAGAATTTACCCAAATGTGCTTTGAGCGGATTTGGGTAAAAATGGCACCCCGTTTCCCAAAATTTACCCAAAACAGCTTTGACCGGATTTGGGGAGCGGATTTGGGGTAAAAAAGCTTTGAGAAGTTTGGTTTTTGTAGAACTTTCATTAAGTTGCAAAAGACCTGGCCGTACAGCATTTATGGATTCCAGAGGCTCTTTCGGGTTGACTGAGCTGGGGCCATGGGCTGAAAACCTCTTATCTTTAGACCATCCCCACCCCACCCTCCATGAGGACTTCACAACCTGACTTTGACGCCTGCCATTGTAAGCTACTTTAATCATTGGGTCCGAATTTGGTTTTCGTTGCTACAGGCCATGTAATTGGCCCATAGCTCAGAGAGGCTTGAGCGCGCCTGGACCCAATGGTACCCCAATACCTGGGCCAGGTTCACCGGAGCTTGCACATTGTCCCTGTACTCATCTCACCAGCCCCTTGATGATTTCTTCAGCAGCCTTGTTGATGGCGTCTTTAATATCAGATTTGCCAGAGAAAGGATGCGCTGCGGATTCACCAACAAATGAGAATGATCTGACTTTTTGTCATGTTCTCACATCGATTACTGTTACGTTGCCTGCGATTTTGTTACGTCCGGCCAGAGTGCCCCACAAAACACGAGATACTCCTGAAACCTCATCAATCGTTGTCAAGTTTATGGAGATTTTGTAATCAGCATTTGGGGCACTTTCGTCCGCAACGCCTCTAAATAGGCCAGCTCCAAGCAGCTGTGCGGCCACTTGCCCCCTAGAGTGTTCCATGGGGTCCTGGAGGCTTTCTTGCCATGGAAGGCCGGAAATGATAACTTCTTTGATATGACTGTTTTTCTTGGGAAAAAATCGCATGCCTGTCTATGAGTACAAGGCCTTGGATCCCAGGGGTAAAAAGGTCTCAGGCATCCTGGATGCCGACAGCCCACGCCTGGTCAGAGCCAAGCTCAGGGCTGACGGGCTCTATCCAATAGAGATTCAGTCTGCCTCCCATTTGGAGGTTGTTGCCCAGGAATCTGTCAAGACCAGCACCCTGCCCGGTTGGGAAAGAATCTTCAGAAGGGTCAGGCCCCAGGACAGGGCAGCCATCACCCGCCAGCTGGCCACCTTGGTGGGAGCTGGGATTCCCGTTGTTTCCGCCTTGGACACCATCATCCAGCAGATGTCCAACAAGGCCTTGAGGAGAGCTTTGGTGGAAATACGAGAGGCGGTGATGGGAGGGAGTTCCCTGGCCGAGGCCATGGGCAACCACAGGTGGCTTTTCTCTGACCTCTATGTGAACATGGTCCACGCGGGCGAGTCCAGCGGGGCCCTGGAAGCAGTACTTCACAGGCTGGCAGATCTTTTGGAGAGAACTGTCAAGCTGCGTAACCGGGTGCAGGCTGCCCTCTTTTATCCCATCACCATGATGGGTATCGGAGTGGTGGTCTTGGCTTTTCTGCTGACTTATGTGGTTCCCATAGTGACACGTCTTTTTGCCGAGGCCAAGCAACGTTTGCCGAGACCCACGGTCATACTCATAGCTGCCAGTGACTTTCTGATACATTGGTGGTGGGCGTTACTTTTGCTGGCAGCCATGGCCTTTTTTCTGCTCAACAGGATACTGGCTACATCAGGGGGGAAGCTCTGGTGGGACAGGATCAAGTTGAATCTGCCCCTTTTGGGATCTCTTTACGGGAGGTTGGTCATAGCCCGATTTGCCAGAACTCTTGGGGTTTTGCTCCAGGGTGGGCTTCCTCTCACCTCCTCCTTGGCCATTGTCCAACACGTCATAGACAACAGCCACATGGCCCAACATGTGGAAAAGGCGATCCAAGATGTGAATGAAGGAGAGGATCTGACCGCAAGTCTGGAGAGAAGTAAGTCCTTTCCCGCCATGGTGATTCAAATGATATCTGCAGGGGAAAGAAGTGGGACCATGGAAGAGATGCTGCTGAGGATAGCCGAGGCTTACGAGGACGAGGTGGAAACAAGGGTCGCAGCCCTCACCTCCCTGCTGGAGCCTTTCTTGATATTGGTCATGGGTTTGATGGTGGGATTCATTGTGCTTGCGATTTTGCTGCCCATCCTGCAGATGAGTAGACTTCTGGGCTAAAAAAATGGCATGGAAGAATTTCAAGGAGGTTAGCATGGAGCCTATCACTTGCTATGCAATGTGCTCAGGACCAGGGAGGCATTCGGTTCCCAGTTGCCGGCAAGGGCAGTTTGAACGCTCTGGGGGTTTTACCCTCATCGAGTTGATGGTTGTCATAGCCATACTGGGTATTTTAGCTGCGTTGGTGGCCCCCTCTATCATAGGCAGGAAAGAAGATGCCATGAGGGCAGCTGCCAAAACCCAAATCAAGAACTTCGAACAGGCCTTGAAGCTCTTTTACGTGGACAACGGTTTTTACCCCTCTACTGAGCAGGGGCTTTCAGCCTTGGTGGAAAAGCCCAGCATAGGACGCATTCCAGCGCGCTGGAGAGAGGGGGGATACCTTGAGAGCAAGACCGTGCCCAAGGATCCCTGGGGCAATCTCTATGTTTATATATCCCCAGGGATCCACAACCGTGACTTCGATATCATTTCCTACGGAGCCGACGGTCAAGAGGGCGGGGAAGGAAAAGATGCGGACATCCAGAGCTGGGCCCTGGAGGAGAATTGAAAAAGGTTTCACCCTCTTGGAAGTGGCAGTGGTGGCCTCCTTGGCCGCTCTGGTCATAGTGCTGGCCCTGCCCAGGCTTCAGGGGTTCCTAAAGCCGGACATGGACAGGGATGTCAGGGGGGAGTTGGAGAATCTATTGGCCGCTGTCAGACAAGAGGCTGCATTGGGTAGAGTTCCCATGGCAGTCCTCTTTGATCTGAGGGAGGGCACTTACCGCTCGGCTGCAGTAGCCCCGGATGGCTCGCTGGAGCTCCAAAACGATCCTGTGGGCTGGCTGGGAAGGCTTCCCAAGGGTGTGCGTTTCCAAGATATCTCCACTCCCAGGCAGGAACAAGTCCAGCAAGGACAGTGTGCAGTGGTGGCTTGGCCCACCGGGTGGATAGATCCTGCCACCATTCACCTCTTGGATGAAACCGGCAGGCCCTACACCATGCTCATTGAACCCCTCTCGGGCATGGTCAAGTTGGAAGAGGGTTACCTGGTAAGGAGGAAGGCTCCTCTGTGAGCCCATACACTTTTTTGTGGAAGATCAAAGGTTATCCAAGCCGCCTGGGAGGATCTTCAAGGCCTTCTAAACATTTGATCCTGCAGACTGGGTTCACTCTCTTGGAGGTCACCCTCTCATTGGCTGTGCTTGCCCTGGCCCTGACTGCTCTGTCCACACTTCAGGCCAGGAATCTGACCCTCACAGCAGAGGACAAACTCCTGACCGAGGCCACCCTGGCCGCACGTGACCTCCTCACCAGGATCCAGACCGGGCAGATCCCCTTGCAGAATCTGGAAGGAGACCTGGGAGAAGACCATCCTGGCTGGCGCTGGAGCCTTCGTCTGGAGGACCTGGGCACAGAAGGCCTGGCGCGCATGGAAATGACCCTTTTTAAACCAGAGATGCCACCTGAGAGGGCTGTGAGGTTCTGGTTGGTGTTTTATAAGAAGCCTTTGCCATGAACATAGGGGTCTTCAAAGAAGCCTGGCAGAGAAAACTGGGTGGGCTCTCCCTTTTCCTGGGCGTGCCAGGCCTTGGAGGGGGCAGGATGTGCAGGCCTGGGAAGAGGCAGGCCGGATTCACCCTTCTTGAGATCTTTGTGGCCATGTCACTGCTTTTGGTGGTTTTGGCAACGGTTTACAGCAGCTTCCAGGTGCATGTGAGCACCATGGAGAGAGCCATCCAGGTCCATCGCCTGAACCAGGTGGCTCGCATAAGCCTTTCCATGTTGGCTAGAGACCTGCAAAGGATCTTCTGGCCCGTGTTGTCGGCTCAGGAGGCTTGGGAGCTATTTGAGGAGGATGAAGAAGAACTGGAGGAAGAGCTGGAAAAAATAGAGCCTGTGGACATGGAAAGCATTGAAGATCAGGAGCTCTATTTCCTGGTCCAGCCCATCCAGGAAGCAGGCAGGCCATGGTACAGGATGATCTTTCTTTCCCAGAGCATACCGGGTGGCCTGCTGCCGGATCAGTATCCATGGGTCCACGCCGTGGAATACCGCCTGGCCAAAGACCAGGATACAGGCAGGCCTGTCTTGGTTCGCAGGGAAGATCCGGCCCCAACCCGCGACATCCTCTCAGGAGGGGAGGAGTGGGCTCTTTCCGAGGCGGTGGTGGCTTTTGAGGTTTTATGTTTGAGCCCAACAGGAGAGCTGGTCCCCCAATGGGACTCCCGCGTCACCCGCACTTTGCCTGCAGCGGTTCTGGTGAAACTCTGGGTTCAAGACCCAGCGGATCCGGGCCAGGAGCCCGCGCTTTATACTTTGAGGGTGCCCTTGCCTCCATCCCCAGAACTCCCCGGCTCGGAGAGCCCATGAACAAGAGCTATGCCCCAAAGGACTCTGGTATGGCTCTGGTGGTCAGCCTCATGATCATCCTGTTGCTGGCAGTCCTGGTGCATCGTTTTACATTTACCAGCAGGGTCCAGGTGGCTGCAGCCGCCAATCTCAGAGATCAATTCCAGGCAGAATGCATGGCTCTCTCGGGTCTGGAGGCGGCCATGGCAGTGTTGGCCATGGATGACACTGAGGAGGTGGATCACTTAGGGGAACCCTGGGCCCTCTTTAGAGGCAGCCCTGAACTTTCACTTCCAGAAACTGAAGAAGGCGGATTTTTGGTATGGATCCAAGACGAGAACTCAAAGATAGACCTGAACCGTATAGTAGGCAAAGATGGCACCACCACCGATATGTTCACCAGAAGGCAGTTGGACAGGCTCCTGAGTTTCTTCGCAGTTCCTTCAGATATGCGGGACTCCTTGTTGGATTGCCTGGAGGACTGGATCGACTCCGATGATCTGCAGAAACTCAACGGTGCCGAGGACCAATACTACATGTCTCTGGAGAGACCCTACCATGCTGCCAACAGACCCCTTAGGACAGTGGGAGAGCTGTACCTGGTAAAGGAGTGGCGGGAGGTATTGGAAGTGAAGCTGGAAAATGGGGTCAAGATAACCGACTTGCTCACTGTGAACCCCACAGGAGGACGTATCAATGTTAATACGGCATCTGCCTTGGTGCTCCAAAGCCTTTCCCCCGAGATAGATGAGTCGACTGCATTGCAGGTGATAGCCCTTCGTGAAGAAGCTCCCCTGGCCGGCCCTCAGCTTCTTCCGACGCCTTTTAGAAGAGGTGGGGTCTCCACACACATCCAGTTCTCTGGTAGCCTGTTTCTAATTCAAAGCCAGGGCCTTTTCCGAAGGGCCGTGTCCAACGCACAGATGGTTGTGGCCAGGGCAGACCAGCAATGGAAGGTCCTGGCCAGGAGGATAGAGTGATGTGGACTAGAAGAATCCTGGGGCTTGATCTTGGGACTTCCTCAGCCAAGCTGGTCCAGCTGACAATATCGCCCAAGGGAAAGCCCTTTGTGGCCAAAGCGGCCCTGGTGGAGGACAGGGCTGAACTGGCCTCCCTCCTTTCGGATAAACAGTGGAGAAGGCCATCGGATCCCATTCATGCAGCTCTACCTTCGGACAGAGTCATCCATCGGCCTCTGAGCCTGCCCTTCAAAGATTCCAGCAAGATTATCCAGGCCCTGCCTTACGAGTTGGAAGGTGAAGTTCCCTTTGCAGCAGAAGATATGGTTGCCGCCTTTTTTCCCCAGGGCCCATTTCGTCAGGAGTCCGGCCGGCCCTTGCTGGCCATGGCCGTACCCAGGCAATCAATTCAGTCCCGACTCCAGGAACTAGGCGAACACGGAGTGGACCCCTGTGTACTGGAGCCTGACGCTGCAGCTTTGGCCCGTTTGGTACTTTGTTCGGGGCTGGAGGCTTCTGGAGGCTTCGTTGTGATGGAAACAGGAGCCTCCAAGACCAACCTGCTATTCTTTCAGGAGGGATCCCTCAAGACCCTAAGATCAATACCCAGAGGACTGGCCGGGCAGGAAGGAGGACTCCACCAGGAGCTGATCCCGGAGCTGGAACGCACTTTCCTGGCGTTTCAGAGCCGTGGGAAGGCTCAAGGGCTTCAAGCCCTTTATCTGTGTGGAGGAATCGTACAGGACCAAAAAGCAATGGACCAGCTAAAGGAGCGCTGGAGGCTCCCTGTGGTGGTCTTGGATACCTTACCTGGATGGACTTCTCAGACCTCCATGGGGCAGGCAGTTGCTCCCAGCAGATTTGCTACAGCCTTGGGGCTAGCGCTTTACGGGCTGGACAAGGCCACCGTGGGCTCCAACCTGCGCCTGGGAGAATTCCACTACAGGCCTGGAATGGCTGCCATGAAGGGTAGAATCTTGGTGGCTGCTGCCCTATTTGGTGTGGCTCTTGGGCTTGGCATTGCGGATATTGAAACCAGGGTGAATGTCAGACAAAAGCAGCTATACGCTCTTCAGCAAGAAACCCGGGGGCTTTTTCGTAAAGCCTTTCCGGAGGTGACCCAGGTCGTGGATCCAGTTCTCCAGATGCAGCGGCTCTTGGAAGAAAGAAAGGTGAAGCATCTCAATTTCCTCTCACAGGACCCCAGAACCACGGTGCTGGAGCTCTTGAGGGAGATCAGCATGAGGGAGCAGGCCCGCACATTGCGCATCACGGAGCTGGACATCTCGGGGGAGAATGTAAATATTAGGGGCGAAGCCACAGCCTATGACATCATAGAGAAGGCCAAAGACCATTGGTCAGCTTCCCCTCTGCTGGATGCTGTGGAGGTGAAAAACGCCAAGAAGAATCCCAAGAGCCAACTATGGGATTTCCAGTGCAGTGCAAGAAGGAAAGTCTCATGATCAACAAGACCCTCGGCAGACTCAACAAAAGGGACTCGAGGGCCTTGCTGGCCGGAGCAGGGGTCTTGGCCGTTGCCATGTTGATGTTTTTGTGGCTTCTGCCCAGCCTAGAAAAGATTCGCCGTCTGGACAGAGCCATCGCCATGGAGACCAAGAAGTTGGAGCAGGTGAGGGAACTCCACCAGGCTGTATCGGAGTTAAACGAACAAGAAGTCAAGCTCCAGGAACAGATAAGGCGTAGAACCACAGAGAGCTTTTCCGTGGCCTCTGTGGTGGAGGCCCTGGCAAGGGATTCTGGATTGATGGAACAGGTTCAGTACCTCAAGCCGGAGCAGGGCAAGCTCTCAGATCAGTTCAGGGAAGCCCTCGTTTCCTTGAAAATAGTTGAGATCACTCCAGCTCAATTGGTGGACTTTCTCTACCGCCTGGAATCCTCGGAGAGGATCCTGAGGGTCAGAAACCTGCAACTGAGACAAAATCCCAAGGAGGCCGGCAAATTGGATGCCACATTGACCGTCTTCACATTGCTTCCAGCCTCGGCCCCAGCCAGGCCCCCCCAGGAAGCCAAGGAATCAAAGGCCTTGGAAGGGCCTTCCGAAGCTGAGCTGCAGACTCCTGAGAGTGTCCAGGGCCAGACGGACAAGCCCAAATGATGTTCCAGAAGAAGAATTCAGCCCAGAGCATTTCATGGGGCAAGCCCGAAAGGTTGGCCAGGATCAGCAGCCCTTGGGGCTCGCTTTGGGGAGCGCCTTGGCCTTCTTTGGTGTTCTGATCAAATGAGCCAGCAACCTATCATGCAGGCGCCACAGGCACTGGTACACTTGGAGAGGCTCTTGGAGGAGTTCAAGAAGGCAGCTTCAAGCTGTGCCTCCTGTGGGGCCCCGGCCGCAGCTCTTCTTTTCATGCTGAGTGCATCTGAATTCCTGGCCCTATATTGGGCAGGAAGCAGAAGGACTGCCGGACAGAGAGGCTCCCGGGCACTTCAGGATTTTCTCAGGAATTATTTTCCCCGGTTCAACAGTGGAGCCAGGGATTCCAAGGGTCATTATTTCAAGGTCAGAATCCCCCTCTTGAGGGAACAAGGCAAAGCAGCCAAGAAACTGAAATTGCCCTCTGCCTTGGTCCACCTTTTTCGCCGGGGTGTTATAGAAGACCTGGTGGCTCTTGGGGAAAAAGCCCAGGACAGCTGCGTGATCATGGGACAGGGTAGATGGGGTTTCCAGATAGAGCCCCAGCTTTTCCAACTGGACTTCATGGATTCCATGGACGCCTTCCTCGCTGATATGAGGGAAAACCCTATGCTCATGACAAGATTCTTGCGAAGGTTCAACCACCTGCATGGGTGGTAGTCAGCCTGGACCGCCAATATCAGCCCTCCATGTGGCTTCCAGGCCCTGGGCAACTGAGACATGGGAACAAGGCCAATGGTCTTGAGCCTGGCCGGATATGGGAAGGCAAAACAGGGATGATCCTCATTGTTTTGGGAGCAGGGATTGTTGCCATAAGCTGGTCGGCGATTTTTGTCAGGCTCTGCGAGGCCCCGGCCATGGTGATAGCCTCTTATCGGCTGGCGCTTTCTGTTTTTATGTTGACACCACTTTGGTTACTGGCCAGGTCCAAGGCCCCTAAGGTTTCCAACAGCAAGGAAATGAGATGGGTATTGCTTTCCGGATTTTGCCTGGCTTTGCATTTTTTGGCCTGGATAGAGGCTGTCCAGAGGGCTCCGGTAGCCACAGCTGTCACCTTGTCCTCAACACACCCCATAATGGTGGGCCTCCTTTGCAGGCTCTTTCTCATGGAGTCCTTTGGGGGATGGAGAGCACTGGGGGCTTTGCTGGCAGTAATAGGTGCAGCGGGCATTGCCTGGGAGACCAAAACCCAAGGCATTCAGGGAATCGCAGGCTACCTCTTGGCCCTGGGAGCCGCCTTCTTTTTTTCTGCATACATGATGCTGGGCCGAAAGTTACGGCCCAAGATGCAACTCATGGAATACCTTTTCTTCACGTACGGTTCAGCAGCCCTATGGCTTCTTATTGCCATGGGTTTGAGCGGATTACCCTTCAGTGGTTACTCCCCCAGGACCTACCTCATGTTGGCATTGATTGCCTTGGTCCCTACGGCCATAGGCCATTCCTGTCTGAACTGGGCCCTGAGGCATGTTTCAGCCACCTTGGTGGCGGTCAGTGTGCTGGGTGAACCCCTGGGAGCTTCATTGTTGGCATGGGCTCTCTTGGAGGAAAAGATAACCTTGTGGAGGATGGTATTTGGTGCTCTGGTCCTAGGCGGGATCTATGCAGCTTCCAAAGCAGAGACATGGGAGGCCTCTAGACTCTTCAGGAGACAATCAGCTGACAAGGCTCTGGCCGAGCGGCCATGAGCAACAGCATCCAGGCAAGGCACCAGAGGTGCTGGTTTCTGGGCTGTTTTTGCCTGCGACAAGAAACTCTCCAGGGCCAGTTACTTTGGCAACTGATCCAAGTTAAAATAAGTCTGAGTCTGGAAGTTCTGAGCACTTTTTGCGGGTAAGCTTGTACCTCAAGGAGCCAAAGAGAGCCTGGGGAAGCTGGGTTTTTCAAAGGAGAGTAAAGATTGAACAGAGCACCTATTGTTTCGGTGGTCGGTACCTCTGACAGCGGCAAGACGACCTTGCTGGAACGTTTGATCCCGGAGCTTAAGGCCAGGGGCTACAAGGTGGCGGTGGTCAAGCATGATGTGCATGGTTTTGAGATGGACAAGGAAGGCAAGGATTCCTGGAGGCTGAAGCGGGCAGGAGCAGATGCAATCATAGTCTCCTCGCCCACTCGCATGGCCCTGATACAGGATGTGGAAAAGGATTATACCCTGGAAGAAATCAGAGAGAAACTCTCCCTGGATGTAGATCTCATTCTTTCAGAGGGATACAAGCGTGACATTCATCCCAAAGTGGAGGTGTACAGAAAAGCCCACAGAAGGGAGCTACTGTGCACCCGCGAAGATAACCTCCTGGCTGTGGCTTCGGATGTGAGCCTGGATGTGGGCGTGCCCTGCGTGGACATAGAGGATCCCAAGGCCTTGGCTGATCTCCTAGAGGATAAGATCCTAAGACCCGCCTTCAGTGGATCCCAAGGCACCCAAGTTGCAAGCTGACCCGGATTGATTCCCGAGACCCAAGGCATGAAAAGCCCAGTTTTCAAAGAATCACCTTCAGCTTTGAGCAGGGGGCGAGGCTCTGATGAGTGCCCCCATGAAAATACTCTTATTTTAAAAGGCTTCAAGGCTGGAGGAGATCCATGACAGGAGTGATTCTGGCCGGGGGGCAAAGCCGCCGCATGGGCACAGACAAGGCCCTGGTGGATTTCCAAGGCAAACCCATGATCCAATGGGTGGTGGAGGCCCTGTCAAAGGTTTGCGATCCTGTTTTGATAGTGACCAATTCCCCCTCTCTTTACTGCTTCCTGGGCCTGGAGATGGTGGGGGATCTGTTTCCCGGCAGGGGGGCTCTGGCTGGGATCCATGCCGGGCTTTTTTTCTCAAGGGGAGAAAAGGCCTTTATGGCAGGTTGCGACATGCCTCTTCTTTGTCCGGAGCTGATACACCACATGGCCCAGGTGCCAGGATCATGGGATGTACTGGTTCCTCAGGTGGGTGAGTTTCTGGAACCTCTCCATGCTCTTTACTCAAAACGTTGCCTGATTTTTCTGGAAAGACTTCTGGTTTCGGGGGCCAGTAGAATACTGGATCTATATCCCTTGGTGCGGGTGAGGGTTTTTCAAGAGCAAGAGACCAGGAAGCTGGATCCCCAGCTTAGATCCCTCCTCAATGTGAACACCCCAGAAGACCTTGCACAGCTTAACTCCCTGAGGATCCAAACCTCTCCAATATCCTCTGGATGATCAAACTGGTTGAGATCATCGGCCTAAGTGGAATTGTTTTCACCTCCCCCCCTTGGGATCTGACAGCCTCAGCCCCCACAATGGAATCCTCGGCCCAATCTGCCCCTTTTACCAGAACATGAGGCTTTAGGATCTCTATGAGGTTCAAGGGGTCCGGCTCCTCAAAGGGTATCACCATGTCCACACAAGCCAGGGCTGCCAAGACCAGGCATCTCTCCTCAAGGCCAAAGACGGGTCTACCTGGCCCCTTCAGGGTGCGAACCGATGAGTCCGAGTTTATGCCCACAGCCAGCAGATCCCCCATCTCTCTGGCCTTCTGCAAATATTCCACATGCCCCGCATGGAGGATATCAAAGCAACCATTGGTGAAAACGATCCTTTTGCCTTGTGCCTTGGCCCTCTTAACCATTTCCAGTGCCTCTGTCAGATCCAGGATCTTTTGTCTCAAGGACTTCCCTCCGTGTCACTTATCCGGTTGCTGTCCTACATGACCGCTCAACAAAGCAGGTGCTCTAGATAATATCCCAACCCAAAACATTGACCAAGCCCGGCTTCTTGTTAAGAGGTTGAGAAACGTTTGGCTTTTTCTAAGGCTGCAAAAGAGCCTCCCATCCCACAAGGGCCCTTGCCACTTTACAAGAGGCCTATCTCTGCCATAATTTAGAACCAATCCATGGCCTATTGGCCTTGGCGGCTTTTTTAGGACCTACCAAGTGATTTCATGGGGCAATTACAGGGAGTTTCAAAGAGAGTCTTGGCCTTGAGGATTCAAAGATCCTCTTAGTTTTTTTGTGGAGTAAGCTCCATGGCAGTGGAAGAAAGCAGAGCGCTTTATCTACAGGGCATCTCATGGTGGAACAAGAGGCGTTTCGACAACGCCTTGGTTTGTTTCCAGAAGGCGCACGAATCAGCCCCGGAGAATCCCTTTATCATGTCTTATCTGGGGCTGGCACGCATAAAGATGAAAGCCGTGGCCGAGGGCCTGGAGCTTTGTGAGAAGGCCGCAAAAAAGAGGCCCTTTAATGAAGACCTACTGTACAACCTGGGAGTGGCCTACCAGATGACCGGAAACCGCCAAGAGGCAAGAAAGACCTTTCTTCTGGGAGCCAAAGGCTGCCACGATACCCAGAGATTCTTAAGTGCCCTAAAAGAGATGGGAGTGAGAAGAAAACCATTGATACCTTTTCTTTCAAGGGACAACATCCTGAACCGATGGCTGGGCAAGGTTACATACAAGCCCGGAAACTTCCGGATAGAAGACATAGAGAATTGATGCCCGAGAGGTTGTGGGCCATGGCCCCCACTTCATTGATCCTGGGAAACAGGCCTGTCTCATTTTTAGATCCAGGCCAGGTCTCGCTGGGTAAACAGCTCAGAGCGACTCACCTGCCCTTAGGACATAACGAGATCAGCCGGCATCTTTCACCGATCCTGGATATCCGGGGGGTCTAGAAATAGCCTTCAATTTTTGGGCCTGGGGTGCGCACTGCACCCCAAGCCCGCCCAGGAGCAGATCCTAGAGGGATTCCAAGAGTAATTCGGAGAGATCCAATATGGGGAGTTCTTCTTCCTTGCCCATGGTCTTGGTTGAGGCCTCCAGCATCACCACGCAATAAGGGCAGGCCGTGACCATAGCCTGGGCTCCTTTGGCAAGAGCTTCCTCAACCCTCAGGTCCCCAAATCTTTCCCCAGGGGCGGTCTCCATCCAAATTCGGCCCCCACCGCCTCCACAACACAGGCTGTTGGCGCGAATGCGATCCAGTTCTTGGAATTCACCGTTTGCCACGGCCTGGATCAGAGCCCTGGGCTCATCGAAAACCTCGTTGTGCCGTCCCAGGTAGCAGGGGTCATGATACGCTATTTTTCGGCCTGAAGACTTGCTTGGTTTCAGCTTCCCTTGCTTCACGAGCTGGGCCAACATCTGGGAATGGTGCGCCACCTCGAACTCCCCACCCAACTCTGGGTACTCCCTGCTGAAGGTAAAAAGACAGTGGGGGGAGGTGGTTATTATCTTTTTTACTCCCTTGGACTGGAAAAGCGAGATGTTTGCCTGGGCCAATTTCTGGAAAAGGTCTTCGTCACCGATTTTCCTCACTGATTCACCACAACAGCTCTCCTGCTCTCCTATCACACCAAAGCTAACACCCGCTTTCCTCAGAAGCTCCACCACCGAACGAGCTATCTTCTGACTGCGCACGTCGTAGCAGGATGTACAACAAACAAACAGAAGGTACTCGGTCCCCTCTGAGAAGACAGGCACATCAAGCCCTTTCATCCATTCGGTGCGTTTGTCCCTCTCTCCAGACCAGGGATTCCCATGGCTGTGCAGACTTCCGATCACAGGCCTGTAGCTTCCAGGCACTGTCCCCACAGAGGCCAGCATGCTTCTCATGCCCCTTACGTTGTCGATTATTTTCACTTGCCTGGGGCATCGTACCACGCACTGACCGCAGGTGCTGCAGGCGTAGATGACCTCCTCAGACTCGAAACCCTCCAAGCCCAGTTGTCCCAGTCTCTGCACCTTGCGGATATTGAAAGACTGGGAGATGTGACCAGGCACCAGTCTCCAGGGACATGAACCTGTGCAAAGCCCGCACTGCATGCACCAATAGAGGGTTTCTGCTCCCGAGGCCACTATGGCCTCGCTGACTTCCAGAAAAGGTGTTCTAGCTTCCATGTCTTTTTTCCTCCAATGGGGGAGCGCAGCCTCCAGCCCCCTAAAATCCTTTGTATGGGTTGGGTCCTATCTCCTGTATTCGCTCCATAAAACTCTCCACCAGGGACGGGATCCTGTTGTAATCCCTTATCTCCACCTGCTCCAGACGCACCCTGTCCGACTCCAAGGCCAATCTGTCAAGGGTCTCCGAGACCTTGGAAAGCCTGTACTGGGCCAGCTCACTTCCCTTTATCATGTGACACTGGTAGTCGTCCCCATGTTTGCAGCCCAACAAAAGCACCCCGTCTATCCCTTTGGAAAGGGCGTCCGCCACCCATATCAAGTTGAGGGAGCCCAGACATCTGACGGGAATGACCCTCACGTACGGATTCCATTGGAGCCTGCGCTGTCCCAGCATATCCAAAGCCGGATATGCGTCGTTTTCACAGGCCAGCACCACCACCCTGGGCTTCTCCTCATCCTCTTCAGGCACCTCTATGGCCTTGATCATTGCCCCTATCATGTCCACAGAGTAATCTTTGAAGGAAATGATACGCTCAGGACAAGACCCCATGCATATGGAACATCGCCTGCAGCGGGTTGGATTGGGAAGGGGATTGGCCTTCTCATCCTCGTTGATTGCACCAAAGGGACACTCCTCTGTGCATCTCTTGCACTGGGTGCAACGCTGCATGAAGAACTCCGGATATGAACGATCTCCTGCCCTGGGATGTACAGCCTCCCCCCTTGCGGTCATCTCCAGACACTGGATGGCCTTCAGGGCAGCCCCTCTGCCATCCTCTTCTGCCCCCAGGGTGTCCATGGGCTGCCTCACGCATCCTGCTGCATAAATGCCAGTGCGACGTGTTTCGTAAGGAAAACAGATGAAGTGGGAATCCGGCATGCCGTAACGCAGCTTGGGTAGCTCCGGTCCCTGCCTGTATTCCAAGAAAAGAGCCATTCCCTCTTTTTGCCTATCTGTCACCGAAGTAGGTTCGGCCTGGGCTTCCTGGGAACCCTGGGCCACATCTGCGTCACCTGCCATGTCAGCATCCAGAGCCATGGAAGGCACCATACCGGTGGCCAGCACCACCATGTCTCCTTCCAAGCTGAGTCTCTCTCCGGCCAGGACATCATCCACCTCCACCACCAGCTTGCCTGAGCCATCCCCGGCCACAGAGGCCACCTCACCCTTGAGGAAAACACATCCCTGTTTTTGAAGCTTTCTGTAGAACTCCTCGTACTGGCCTGGAGTTCTCATGTCCTTATATACAATATACACCGCCGTAGAGGGTTCTTGCTGCTTCAGATAAAGGGCCTGTTTCAGGCTGACCATGCAGCACACAGAAGAACAATAGGGCAGATGCTGGGGATCCCTGGATCCTGCACATTGGATGAAAATCACACTGCCTGGAACGCTCTGGTCCGAAGGCCTTGTTATCTTCCCTTCCCTGGCCGCACGCTCCTCCAGTTCCACATTTGTGACTACATCCCGACTGAGCCCATAACCCAGGTGACCCAGGCGGGCAGGATCGTATGGTTTCCAACCTGTGGCCTGCACGATGGAGCCGGCTTTAAAGCTGTCTTGCCTCTCTGCTCCATTGACCGTCACCTGGAACATCCCCGGTGCACCCTGAATGGACTTGATTTGGGTGGAGCACAACACCTTGATGTTAGGGTGGGATTTCACCTGGGAGACCAAGGCATCCAGTTCCACCTCCTCCAGTTCCCCGTAAGGTGGGTGCACAGGGTATCGCTTCCATTGCCTGGCCAGCCATCCCCCCAGCTCCTGCTCCTTTTCCACGAGGGTGACCTGATAGCCCGCCTTGGCCGCCTCCAGGGCAGAGATCATTCCCGAAATCCCTCCTCCCACCACCAAAACGCTCTTTTCCACTTCCGCCTGGTAAGGCTCCAGGGGCTGAGACTTCTGAACCCTCACTATCCCCATACGGATGTAATCCTCGGCCATCATCTGGGTATCTTCGTCCCCTGCAGGAAGCCCCCATATGACCTGTTCCCTGAGATTAACCCTCTCCACAACCAAATTGTCCGGAAATCGAAACACATCGGTCAGCGCCCTTGGCGAACAGGCCGCAAGCACCACACCGTTTACTCCCGCCTTCTCCACATCCTCCAGGATCAGACTCATTCCTTCCTGGCTGCAGTAAGCCTGGTGGCTGCGGCATACAGAGGCCTTCATCTCGCCGGTGGCCACCTTGGTCAGCCCATCCATGTTCAGCGCTTCACCGATCCCACATCCTGAGCACAAATACACCCCTATCTTATCCATGGGCCGTTACCTCCCCAACAAGGACTGGATGGCCAGAAGTGCCGCACCGGTGGCGTCCTGAACGCTGTGCGCCACATCCACGGGTTTCTTGACACATCCTGCTGGAATTATCCCAGAACACACAGACTCGGTCAGAAAGCCGTAATCGTCGTAAGATACCTGGCCTGGAACCTGCCGATTCGCACTGGTTGGCACCATTCCAGTGGCCAGAACCACCAGATCGGCCTTTGCCTTCATGGCTTTCCCCTGCTCCACATCCTCCACGGTCAGAACCAGCTCTCCGCTTTCTTTGTCAGCTACTATGTCGGCCACCTTTCCCTTGACCAAGGAAATCTTTTCGTCAGACTTCACACGATTGTAAAAATCCTCCAGCCGCCCCAATGCCCTTACATCAATGTAGAAAATCGTGATCTGTGCATCGGGATATTGTTCCCTCACATAAAGGGCCTGTTTGAGTGAAGCCAGGCAGCATACTCCAGAGCAATAAGGCAGGTGGTTCTCGTCTCTGGAGCCAGCACACTGCACAAAGGCCACCTTGTTCACTGCAGATCCATCCGAGGGTCTGAGAATTTTCCCCCCAGTAGGTCCATTTATGGAAGAGAGCCTTTCCATCATCACATTGTTGATAACATTGGGATGCTCTCCAAAGCGATAGTACGGGACCCTGGAGGCATCGAAAGGATCCCATCCAGTAGCCCAAATCGCAGCCCCCACCTCAAAACTCAGGCTCTTCCCCTTCATCTCCAGCTCCACTGCTTGAAAGGGGCATACTTCTTTACATTTCCCGCAATCAGGCCCCAGGCAGGCTCCAGGATCTATGACATACCTGGCCGGAAAGGCCATCTCATGTGGCAGATATATGGCTTTTGTCTTATCCAGTCCATAGTTGAACTCATTGGGCCTTTCCACAGGGCAGACCTTTTCACACTCCCCGCAGGCAGTGCACCTCTCATTGACTAGTCTGGGATGCACTTCCACTTTGGCCGTCATGTGCCCTGGTTCTCCCTGGAGTTCCACAACCTCAGCCATGGTGTAGACCTGGATCTTGGGATTCTTACTGATCCTTCGGAAATTGATCTCCAAACCGCATTGGGGCGGACACATCTTGGGAAAATAACGATTGCTGCGAGCCACCCTGCCCCCCAAGTAAGGGGCCTTTTCCACCAGGTAAACGGGAAAACCCACTTCAGCGGCCTCCACAGCGGCCGTAAGCCCGCTTATCCCGCCACCCACCACCAGGATCCCCCTCTGTGCTGCGCCTGACATCTGGCTCCACCTCCAAATTGAACTGTGTTCCAGCCTGGCAAATTCTAAGCATTTTAGCCACCTGACCTCCTTGTGTCAAGGAATTCCACATCTGTCCAATGTGGGAATACCTTGCCCTGAGTTGAACTCTCGTAAAATCACTTGACAATGAATCTAGGCTTTTTCTAAGATGCCAAGCGATCCTGGATAGCTTAGCAAGGCTTGTTGCCCAAAATAAACGCTCTGCGTGAGGAGGGAGCCATGAGAAGAGGTGTGTTCCTGGCAGCAGCGGCTTGGGTGTGGGTCCTGGTCTCAATGGCTGGATCCGGGTGGGGAGCTGATGAGATCAAGGTGGGGGTCGTGGGGCCCATGGCCTTTACCCAGGGGGAAGGACACTGGAATGGGGCCACCATGGCAGCGGAGGAGATAAACGCCAAAGGGGGTGTGCAGGTAGGAAAGAAGAAATTGCCTATAAAACTAGTTAAAGTTGACTCCAACGAATTCTTGAACGTGACCGATGCCACCAATGCCATGGAGAGGGCCATCACGTACGAGAAGGTGGATTTCTTGATGGGCGGTTTCCGCACAGAGGCTGTTTTGGCCATGCAGGACATAGCCATGGAATACAAGAAGATATTCATGGGTTGCGGAGCAGCCCACCCGGAGCTCTGTGCCAGGGTGGCCAAGGATTACGAGAAGTACAAGTATTGGTTCCGAGTGACCCCCATAAATTCCACCTTTTTGGTGAAGGTGGACTTCTTGCTTCTGGAAATGGTGGCCAAGAAGATGGCCACTGAACTTGGGATCTCCAAGCCCAAGGTGGCCATAGTGGCCGAGAAGGCCGTCTGGGCAGATCCCATAGTCAATATTGCCCAGGAAAACCTTCCCAAGATGGGCATGGAAATAGTTGGGGTTTGGAGGCCTTCACCTGTGGCCACTGATGTCAGCGCTGAGCTCTCGGCAGTGCAAAGTGCAGGAGCTCACATCATATTCACTTCTTTTTCCTCCTCTGTGGGAATCCCCTTTGCCAAACAGTGGGGAGAGCTGCAGGTGCCCGCTGCCGCGGTGGGTATCAACGTGGAGGCTCAGAAAGACGGATTTTGGGCAGCCACGGGTGGCAAAGGAAACTACACCCTCACCATGAACACCTACGCCAGGGTGAAAATGACCGATTCCACCATACCTTTCTTTGACAAGTATAAGGCGCGCTTCAAGGAAGCCCCCAACTACACTGCTGGCACTTACGATGCCCTTCACATACTGGCCCAGGCCATAGAGAGGGCAGGCACTCTGGACTCTGCCAAGGTGGTTCAAGAATTGGAGAAGACCCAGTACACGGGGGGAGCTGGGAAAATAGTCTTCAGCAAAGACCATGACGTGACCTGGGGACCCGGCTTTGTCACAGCCATTGGCACCCAGTGGCAGGACGGCCAAAACCTCTGTGTTTGGCCAAACGGATGGCAGGGCATCAAGTACGAGGGTTCCGTGGATTACAAGATACCGCCTTGGGTGAGAGCCCATTACAAGAAGTAGAGTCAGGTACATGGGCCTCGTGGGGCTGGTGAGCTGCCCCATGAGGCTATCAAGACCTGGGAAGGGAGGAAGGGTGTTTGGCTTCTGACATAATAGTCAACGGCCTCATTTCTGGGAGCATATATGCTCTTTTGGCCATTGGTTTCTCCCTCATCTTCGGGGTGGCCAGAATAGTAAACATAGCACATACCGCCTTTTACATGGTGGCTGCCTACGCAATTCACTTCGCGCTTCACAATTTGGGCGTTCCTTACCTTCTGGCCATGCCTCTGGCCATTGTCTTGGTGGTCGGCTTGGGGCTTGCGTGCTACAGGCTCTTCATAGACCCCATCCGTGAGCACGAGGCTGCAGTGCTCATTGCCACCATAGCCCTGGCCATGGTTTTCCAGGAAGTGACCTTGATGCTCTTCAAGGGGCATTACAGAGGCACACCTCCTCTGCTGGAGGGTTTTCTTACGGTGGCTGGGGTCAAGGTGGCTTATCAGCAGCTGTTGAGCTTCGTGGTGGTGCTCTTGGTGCTGGGCCTAGTTTGGCTTTTCCTGGGACACACACGTCTGGGCCTGGCCATAAGAACCACTGCCCAGGACAGGGAAGTGGCCAATCTGATGGGCATGGATGTGGCCAGGATAGCCATGCTCACCATGGCCATATCAGTGGGTATGGCCGGGGTGGCCGGAGCCGTGGTGGTCCCATTGTTCGTGCTGGACCCCTTCATGTGGCTGGCCCCTCTGATAATGATCATGGCCGTGGTGGTGCTGGGGGGGTTGGGAAGCATCAAAGGAAGCTTCCTGGGTGCTTATATTCTGGGCTTTGCCGAAAGCCTGGTAGTGTTTTTGCTGCCCATGGGATCTTTTTTGAAGGGATCTGTGGCCCTTTCGGTGATGATAGTGGTTTTGCTTATAAGGCCAGAGGGGCTCTTTGGTATCGCCTTTGAGGAAGAAAGGTAGGCACTGGATCCAGAGAACTTTGGAGTCCCAAAAGTCAAAGGCAGTCTTGAGCATGGCCCTTGCCTTGCTCTCGGGCCCCTTGAACCCAGATGCCAGAAGTCAAATTTCGCGCCTCTCAAAACAGAAATATAAGGCAACAAAGGAAAGGAAATCAGGGGAATGCTCCTGGCTCAGCTAAGAAGGATCCAGATGGTGATCAGAACAGAGGTTTTGGTTTTGCCCAGCAGAATAGCAGTCATGCTTTTTGCTTTGTTTCTGCTCACAGCGCCTTTTTACTGGCCTGACCCGTACCTGCTTCGTATCCTGACTCTGGCAAGTATTTTTGCCATCTTTGCCGCCAGTTGGGATCTGCTTTCGGGATTCACAGGGCAGGTGAATTTTGGACATGCTCTTTTTTTCGGGGTGGCAGCCTATTGTGCTGCTCTTCTGAATCTTCATCTGAAGTTCCCACCCTGGGTCACGGTTCCCCTAGGCGCGGTGGCGGCCGTTGGTACAGGTCTTTTGGTGGGCATACCCTGCTTGAGGTTAAAAGGCACATATTTGGCCCTCACAACCTTGTCTTTTCCCATCATCCTCATGGGACTGGTGTTCGCCTTTCCAGACCTGACCGGAGGGGAGTTGGGAGTCTCTGGTTTGAGCAGACTGGCAGGCAGCCGTGTGGGGGAATACTATGTCTGCGCGGTGCTCATGCTGGGGGCTGGTCTTCTCATGTGGAAAATAGGGGACTCCAAGACTGGCATCATATTTCATGCCATCAGGGAAGACGAACTGGCAGTTCGCACCGCCGGGATCAACACCACCAAGTATAAGATTCTGGCCTTCTGTCTGAGCGGATTTTTCGCAGGAGTGGCAGGAGGTCTCTACGCCCATGTGATGCGTATAGCTGGCCCCTCCACCCTGGAGGTCTCCTTGTCATTCCAAGCCGTGATATGGGCTGTTTTTGGTGGAATGGTCTCCATCTATGGGCCCATGGCAGCCGTGTTCATATTGTTTCCCCTGCTGGAGTTGCTGCGAGTGGTGCCGCAGCTTAGAAATCTGGCCTTTGCGCTGATCATCCTGCTCATCCTGCTTTACATGCCCGAGGGCCTGATTCCCTGGATAAGAGACAGGATCGAAAAGCTTTGCCCCAGGTGCAAGGCCAGGAACTTTGCCAGGAGAAGCCACTGCCGGATATGCGCGGCCCATATGCATTAGAAAGCCCAGTAAAATGGCATAGGAAAGGAATGGAATGCGATGAGCTATAGATCCGCTTATCTGTCCAAGCCTTGGCTTCAGTGGTACCCCCCAGGCGTTCCCCAGGAGGTGGAAATCCCACAGGAGTCTGTTCCCGAGCTCTTTGAAAAGATTGTGCGCAAATACGGGGATAGGACGGCCTTGATCTTCCATGGCCGAAAGATCTCGTACATGGAGTTGGGGGAACTGGTAGATCGTTTTGCCACAGCCCTGATCGATCTGGGTCTTTCCAAGGGGGACCGGGTAGGTCTTTACATGGTCAACTGCCCTCAGTACGTGATCGCCTATTTCGGGGCCCTCAGGGCTGGCGGCATCGTAACTCCCATAAGCCCAGTGTATACGAGCAAGGAGGTGGCCCACCAGATCCGCGACAGTGGTGCCAGGATCCTGGTCTGCCAGGACATACTCTTCGAGAATGTGGAAAGATCTCAGGTATCCCTGGCCAGCATCATAGTGACCAATGTGGGGGATTTCCTTCCTGCCATGAAAAAGATTCTGGGAAAAAGCTTCCTGGGAAAGATCTCCAGAAAAATGGAGCTGCAGATCCCTGAAATCCCCAAGACTTCCGATGTCCACAACCTTATGGAACTTCTAAGAAAATATCCTCCCAGGCCTCCGGAGGTGCTCATTGAACCCGACAAAGATCTGGCTGCGCTGCCTTACACTGGAGGAACCACCGGTCTGCCCAAAGCAGCCATGCTCACCCACAGGAACCTGGTGGCCTGCCAGAAGCAGGGCACCTCTTTCTGGCCCATCCTTGAGGAAGGCCGGGAGGTGATCCTGGCCTTCCTGCCCTTTTTCCATATTTACGGTCAGGTAGTGGTCATGCTGAGCGGCCTGGTTCAGGGCTTCACCCTGGTGCTTTACACCACTCCGGACATGGATGAGATCCTGGCCGCCTTGGAGAAGTACCAGGCCTCTGTCTTCTACGGAGTGCCCACCCTGTACGAATATCTGAAAGAGCATGAGAAGACAGATCAGGTGAGCTGGAAGAGACTCAAGATGATAGCCTGCGGCGCAGACACCCTTCATGACTCCACCATGAAAGACTGGGAAAGACGAACCTCCACCAAGATAATGGAAGGCTATGGCATGACCGAGACCAGTTCCCTTTGTCACGCAAATCCTCACCATCGCCTCAAGCCGGGTACATTTGGAGTTCCCATCCCCAATGTAATGGCGGCAATTGTGGATCCAGAGGGGACCGAGTTTCTGCCTCCAGGAGAGGTGGGAGAGCTCCTGGTGAGCGGGCCCAACATCATGGAAGGTTACTGGGAGAGGCCTCAGGAAACCAAGGACACTTTGGTCCAACTGGAGGGGCGAAGGTGGCTTCGCACCGGGGACCTGGTAAGCATGGACCAGGAAGGATATTTTCGCTTTTTCGACCGCAAAAGAGACCTGATCAAGTACAAGGGTTATTCGGTCTTTGCCAGGCATGTGGAGGAGGTGCTTTACAGCCATCCCATGGTAAAGGCAGCCGGAGTCGTGGGAGTCCCGGACCCCAAGGTTGGCCAGATAATCAAGGCCTATGTGGTGCTTCAGTCCGAGGCCAGGGGAAAGATCTCGGAGGAGGAAATAATCGATTTCTGCAAGCAAAATCTGGCCCACTACAAGGTGCCCAAGATCATCGAATTCAGAGGAGAGCTTCCCAAGACTGATGTGGGTAAGGTCTCCAGGAGGGAGCTCAGGGAAGAGGCGGAGGAACACTGATATGGCACAAGTGCTGCTGGAAGTTCAGGGCCTCTCCAAGAACTTCGGAGGCTTAAGAGCAGTCAACAACGTGAGCTTCAAGGTTCGCAGAGACGAGATGGTGGGCCTCATAGGCCCCAACGGAGCGGGCAAGACCACCCTTCTGAGGCTTGTCCTGGGCATTCTGGCTCCTGATGAAGGCAGCATTTTCTTCAAGGGAAAAAACATCGTAGGGCTCAAGACCTGGGATGTTGTCAATTTGGGTATAGCAGGCACATTTCAAAACATGAGGCCCTTCAGAAGACTGCCCATAATAGCCAATGTGATGGTCTCATGCCTTTGCCCCAGGGCCATGAAGAAGGGGGAGTGGGTAAAGAGGGTCGAGGCCAGGGCCATGGATGCCCTGGAGTTCGTGGGCATCTCTGACATGGCATTGGAGAAGGCCTCCACCCTCTCCCAGGGAGATCTGAAAAGGTTGGAAGTGGCCAGGGCCATTGCCACGGATCCTGAGTTGCTGCTTCTGGACGAACCATTCGGTGGATTGAGCCCTGCCGAAACCGAGCTCATGGCCAAGTCCTTGAGAAGGCTCCACAAGGGAGGCCGTTTCGGAAGGCTCCACAGTGAAGGGCCTGCCATGATAATAATCGAGCACAAGCTTCAGCAGCTCATGCAGATAGTGGATAGAATTGTGGTCCTTGATTTCGGCAATGTCATTGCTGACGGAAAACCACAAGAGGTGGTAAGGGACCCGAAGGTCGTAGAGGCATATCTGGGGAAGGAGGCCCAAAGTGCCGCTCCTTGAGGTTTCGGAAATAACAGTATGTTATGAGAAGGCCATGATTCTCAACAAGGTCAGCCTAGAGGTGGACCGTGGGGAGCTGGTCAGCCTGGTGGGGCCCAATGGAGCCGGAAAGTCCACCCTTCTGAGGGCCATCACCGGTCTTGTGGCTTGGGAAAAACAGGTCAAGCGAGGCACCACCGGTGGAGACATTAAATTAGAAGGCACGGTCAAGTTTGACAATGAGCTGATCCAGGACCTCCCAGCCCATCAAATAGCCCGCAGGGGGCTCATCCACTGCCCAGAGAGAAGAAGACCTTTTCGCGAACTCACGGTCTTGGACAACCTTTATGCAGGGGGTTATCTGATTGAGGATCGCAGGCAACTGAGAGAAAACCTGGAGCAAGTTTATCTTCTTTTTCCTATTCTGAGGGAACGGGCCCGGCAGATATCAGGCACCCTCTCAGGCGGGGAGCAACAGATGCTGGCCATAGGAAGGGCCTTGATGTTCAGGCCCAAACTCCTTTGCATAGACGAGCCTTCCACAGGCCTGGCCCCTCTCATGAGGCAAGAGGTCTTCTCCAAGATAGCCCAGATCAGCGCCATGGGAGTCCCCATCTTGCTCGTGGAACAGGAGGTAGGGGCAGTCTTTCGCATGGCTGTGAGAAATTATGTGCTCTCCTCAGGACGCATAGTGGCCATGGGGGACTCAGAATCTCTTGTGAGCAATGAGGTGGTTCGAAAAAGCTATCTGGGACTTTGATTCCAAGGGAGATAGCCCGTCAGGGCAGAGGGCTTTTGCTTTACAGGGTTTTGGCAAAAGCGCACAACATCATCTCTGGCCGCTCCCAAGTCTTTCCAGAGCCTGGCCAAAAGGGACCAACAGATCTTCTTTGGATACTCCTGGAAGTTCCACCCCAGGCCTATCCAGAAGGGCAAAGAGCCTTGAGGCTATGGAGTCCAGCTCGGCCTTGGCTCCTCTTAAGCGCTCCTCCATCTCCTCTACCAGCTGAAGGGGCCGGGCGTGGAAGTCCCCTGTTATCAAAAGATCCTGGATGGTTTTGTCTCTTACCCACAAGGTTACCCTGATGAGACCTGCAAGGGCCTTGTGGAGCCCTTCCACCCTGGTACAGAGGGGATCCATGCAGGCGGATCTACGCAGCTCCGAGCGGCCCCAGAACCACTCCTGTGAACAAAGCAGCTGTTCAAATTCCTGGGCATATTGTTTTTCCTCAGCACTGAGTTCACCAGGCACCAAAAGCACATCCCTGCCAAACATCTTTGCCACGCTGAGGCAAGCCAGGGCCGAGACCTCCTCTTTACTCAGGCAACGGCCCAGCTCTTGCTCCAGGGAGCTCACCCTCTGGGCAGGATCCTTGAAGCTCTTGTCCTTCATCTTCTCGGGAGGAGTCCTCATGGCGCACTTCAAGACGGATGGGTCCACCCGAGCCGCGTTGATGACCAGCCGCAGGGTCAAGACATCTCTTTCCAGCTTTGCCGAAGAGGCAACCAGCTTCTTGCCCCCCAACTCCACGTCGTTCAACGGACGCCACCTGGCATCCAGGCCCAAGAGCTCTCCCATGGCCTCGGCCATGGCCGTAAGGCTGCACCTGAAACCCTCGGCCAAGGTCTTGATCTGCACCCAATCCTGTGACACATCCAGGCACAAGACCAAAAAAGCACTGCCCTTGCCTCCCAGGATTGATCCGCCTGTGTTGCGCCTTCTGCGCACCGATATTCCCTTGAGGCTACAGTAATCCAGGTCCACACATTTCTCAGGGTCCTCAAAATATCCCAGGGTTATGCTGTCCTGGGGGAAAAAGTCCAAGACAGCCGTGCTGGGGACCTTCCTCTCTTCCACTGCGCGCTCCACGGCCGGAGTTATCACCGTGGAGAATTCCGCATAAGGGTATTCCATCTCCAGCATTCGAATCTGATTCATCCCCCATCTCCACCCTTTTTTTGAACAGGGAATCAGCGGGACTTTTTTCTCTGGGCTTCCACCCACCCGGCCAGCTCCTTCAATAGCTCGTTGCTGGGATCTCTGGAGAGGGCTTCCTTGAGAAGCCCCAGCATCTCTTCGTATTGCTCATATTCTGAAAGCATGCCCAGAAGAAAAAGCTCTGGGGTAAGATCATTGGGAGAGGCCTTCTGACGCATTGCCTTGTAGGTCTGTCTGGCCCCATCAAGTTCGGCCTTCTCCTCCTGGCTTAGGGCCGCTGGTCCTGTCCTTTGCCCCTCTTTGGCTCCTGAGCCAGATCCCCTTACCTGCATTGCCCCAACCCTACTTAGCCCTGCCCTTCGAAGCAAAGCTGGGACCCTCTGAATCCCCTGCCCGGTGCCAGGAGGCAGAGACTTCACCTCCGCAGCCTGACCTGCCCCTCCCAAGGCTTCCCCCTGAGCCTCCAGGGCCCGGAAGGACACCGGCCCCTTCCAAAGCTCCTGACGGCTGCCCTGGAAAAACACTATCTGCAAGGATGAGTCCTTGCCCAGATCAAAGCAATCCCCCAGCCTCACCTTCATGAAAGGCTCGGCCTGTCCCTGGGATTCTCCATACCCCTGATATCTCACCTGCCCTGAAACTGCGGTTATCAATCCCACATCCCTGGGAGGAGGCTGAGCCACGGCAGGAGACTGAGCCCAGGCCCAAAGAGCAAGCCCCAAAAACACGGCCCATTTCCCTGTTCCAAGAACTCCATGGAACCCCATGATAGACCTCCTTTTTTGCCCTCAGCTCGTGGCTACCCCATACACCTTCACTGGGGCAGCCTTACCCCTTAGATTCACTACTGCTTCACCCTCTAGGACAAAACCCTCCCCTCCGGCTTCAAAGGCGGCCTCACTGGCCACTATGCTCCAGCCCAGTTCCTTGCTCAGCCCCTCCAGTCTGGAGGCCGTGTTCACGGTGTCCCCCACTGCAGTAAAGTCCATTCTCTGGGGTGAGCCTATATTGCCCAAGACAGCAGGCCCTGTGTGCAAACCCACCCCCACGCGAAAAGCCGGCAGCCCCCTGCCACCGAAACGGCCCCTCATCCATTCATCCATCTCTCGAGCTGCCCTTACTATCTTCTGTGCCGCACGCATTGCCCTTGCAGCATGGTCCCCATGAGGCACGGGCCACCCAAAAACCGCCATCACCGAATCCCCCACATACTTGTCCACCATTCCTCCCTCTTCAAGCACTGCCTGACACTCCCTACTCAGAAAGGCATTGAGCAACTCCACCACCTCCTGGGCTGTAAGCATCTCAGAGATCCTGGTAAAGCCCCTTATGTCTGAAAACAGGACCGTCACCTCCATTGCCTCCCCGCCCAGCTGAGGCCTGTGGCCTGAATCCAAGAGCTTCTCCACCACCTCTTGGGAGACATACCTGCCAAAGAGTGCCTTGAGTTTCTGCCTTTCCCTCTCCACCCCCCTTAGCCTGAGCCCCAGCCCTCCCAAGAAGCAAAGTCCAGTGGAGATCTGGGCCCCAGAAAGGGCAAGGATTCGATCCCAGAGAAAAAAAACATAAGAAATCACCCAAGATCCCAGACTCATGAAGACCAAAGCCAAAAACCCCTTCCATGGATCTAGCCTGAGGAAACACAAACAGCCAAACCCCACAAAAAGAGCTGCCAGGAGCATTCTAACACTTTCGAGCAATTCTTGGGGAAACCTTGTTCCAAGAATGGTTTCACAGACGTTGGCATGTATTTCAGCCCCGCTCATCATCTTGCTTTGGGCCAGCAACCCACCCCTGGAATAAGGGGTCGGATGAAGATCCTGAAGACCCACGTGTTCTGCAGCCACTATTACTATGCGCCCCTTGAGGGCCTGTACCTGAGGATCCTGTTCTGCCCCTGGGGCCAGCACTCTGGCCATGGAAACCCTCATGATACTTCCTGGTGGCCCCACGAATCTGATGGGAATGGGTTGGGACTTTCTGGGCAGGACCCTTGCGCCCAAATTCCAGAATTGGGCTCCAGGATCCAACCCCGAGGCCCTAATGGCCAGCAAAGTCCCAAAGCTCAGATTGGGCAAGGCCTCATCTTCCAAAAGCTGAGGAATGAAATTACGCACCACACCATCTGGGTCACTCAGGAAATTGGCCAAGCCCACATCCCCCAGACCGTTGGGGAGGCTGAAGATGTAATCCTCCACAGGCAGAAGAATCTCTCCATGCTCCTCTTTGGTGGCAGCCAAGACCCCTATGAGTACCACAGAACCTCTGGACAATTGCTGCCGCATGGGCACATCGTAGGTCCTGCTGGAAAGCTCATAGGGCAATCCCATCTTCTTAAGCCAAGACTCGGGGCTGACCGAAAACAAGTAATCCAGCCCTATGACCCTCACCCCCACACTTCTTAAGACCTCCATGGCCCTGGCAAAGTGCGGACCCCAAAAGACCATGGGCTCGTCCCTATAATGAAGCAATGTCTCATCATCTACTGACACGATGGCCACATGGGTTGCCGGGCCCCTGAACCCAGCAGCATGATGGAACAGATCATACTGCCATCTCTCCATAAAGCCCAACCAACCCAACCTAAAAAAGAGCTCCCCAGCCAAGAAAGCCGAAGCCACCAAAGCCAAGACTGCCCTTCGCCTCATAAAGGAGGTCCTTTCAAGACCTGCGGTGCCATCTCTTGCTTGGAAATCCCCAACCTCACCCTGAAATCAGCTTCATGGGAGATTACCAGCCCATGCCAAGCTTAACAAGAGATCCCCCTGCAAGGGCTTAATTTCCTGAATGCCTGGGCTTCCAGGTCCGGGATCCAAGAGCTCCCCAGCCCATATTTTTTGACACACCAAAGCAATGGGCAGGTCTTGGGATCCCTGGCTCCCAAAACCAGGCACATAAGAAGTCTTTTGGGCCAAGAATTCTCTCCCAAGAAGCCTAAGGCGCTTGCCATGCGTCATGGAAAAGACTCCTTAGCCAAAGTTTCAGCTCCACATGGCCTCTCTTTTGCCTTCTTGCTCTGGTGAGTATCTGGTTGACAGGCAGACAAGCAGCAAATAAACTTCCCCCAAACCTGTTCAGTTACAGAGGCTTGGGGCAAGAGCAAGGCTATGCCCAAGAGCTCTGACCCACGTGAAGCATGAAAGTAATATATCACCCCAGCTTCACACAGGTTTACACCCATGACCCTGCGGCACAGGCCGGCCGCATGGAGGCTGTGCTCAGGGAAATACAAGACTTGGCTGATTTTCTGGAGCCTTCCCCTGCCTCCAAAGAACAGATTTGCCTGGCCCACGCCCCATCCCACATCCAGCATGTTGAGGCCATGGGACTCTATGCAATGGCTTCTTTGGCAGCAGGCGGAGCGATTCTTGCAGCCAAGACAGGACTCAGGGAACCCTGCTTCGGCCTCATAAGACCCCCAGGGCACCACGCTTCCCACTCCCACTGCTGGGGTTTCTGCTATTTCAACAACATGGCAGTTGCCCTTCTCTCTTTAAGACAGGAGGGGCTTATCAAGACAGCCTTGGTCCTGGATATTGATCTGCATTTCGGGGATGGAACCGTAGATATTCTGGGGCAAGAAACCTGGGTGCGCATTTATAACCCTTCGGCCAGGACCAGGGAACTATACCTTGAGGAGGTGAAGGAGGCGCTTAGGGGCCCAAGGGTGGACATCATAGGAATTTCGGCCGGGTTCGATTTCCACCAAGAAGACTGGGGAGGTCTTCTAAGCACAGAAGACTATGAGACCATAGGAAAACTTGCGACTCTGGCAGCTCAAGAATGGAAGGCCGGATGTTTTGCCATCCTGGAAGGAGGATACAACCTCAATGTGCTGGGAAAGAATGTGAGGGCCTTGTTGCAGGCAATGGAGCATCCACGGTCAGAGGGTTCTTGACACGAGTCATTTCCATGACCGGGTCAAGTGGGTGAATTGAGGCTGTGCTTGGATCAACTGCCACCTAAAATTACCCTGGCCTTATCTTTGAGCTGGGGGCTGGGTTCCTAGCTGGTGGTTTCTCAATTTGCGCTGGGCTTGGAAGCTGGCAGGTTCACAGGGCTTGGCCATGAATCCAGGTCAAGGGCGTGTGCCACGGCTTTCTTTGTTGAAAGATGGGCAAAACCTTGGCTTCCAAGGAGGATATGATGGGATCTTCTGTTTTGAGCGGCAAGAGAATACTTTTGGTGGATGACGAGCCTGACGTGCTGGATTCCCTAACGGACATCATAACCGAGAGCGTCAAAGATTGTACTATAGAGACCGCCTCCAGCTATGATGAAGCCATACAAAGGCTCTCTGGGTGGACCTATGATCTGGTGGTCTTGGATATCATGGGGGTAAACGGCTTTGATCTGCTGGAGAGGGCCGTTGCCCGCAAACTTCCGGTGGCCATGCTCACAGCACATGCCCTCAGTCCAGAGGCCTTGAAAAAATCATTTGAAATGGGTGCCAGGGCCTATCTCCCTAAGGAGATGATGCCAGAGATAGTGGGTTTCCTGGAAGACGTGCTAAGTTATGAACATCTCCCAGGCTGGAAAAGGCTCCTGGAGAAATTGGAAGGTTTTTTCAACAGAAAATTTGAAACCGATTGGGAAAAGAAGACTGGCCTTCATTGGAGGGAGTGGGCAAAGCACTGAGGATGCATCTGCAATGGGACCCCTTGAACATATCAGGGTAGTGGAGATGGCTGGCATAGGACCTGGGCCCATGTGTGCCATGCTCCTTTCGGATATGGGTGCAGAGGTGATCCGCATAACCAGGCTCTCCCCTGCTAATCTTGGTATACCCATGCCTACGCGCTTCGATCTGCTTGCCAGGGGAAGACTCCAGGTTCCAGTGGACCTGGCAAAATCCCAAGGCGTTGAGCTGGTTCTTAAGCTTCTAGAGCGGGCCGATGCCCTCATCGAAGGATTTAGGCCGGGGGTAATGGAGCGCATGGGGTTGGGGCCGGATGTTTGTCTGGAGAGAAATCCCAGGCTAGTTTACGGTCGTATGACAGGCTGGGGCCAGCAAGGCCCACTGGCTCACGCTGCCGGACACGACATAAACTACATAGCCTTGAGCGGAGCCCTAGACTCCTTTGGTCGAAAGGGACAAGCTCCTGTGCCGCCATTGAACCTGGTGGGGGATTTTGGAGGCGGAGCCCTCTATCTGGCCTTTGGCATAGTGTGCGGGATCCTTCATGCCAGGGTTTCGGGCCAGGGTCAGGTGGTGGATGCTGCCATGGTGGATGGGGCAGCTTCCCTCATGACCATGTTTTACGGCCTAAAGGCCATGGGGGCATGGAGGCTGGCCAGGGGTGAAAACCTTCTGGATACAGGAGCCCATTTCTACGAGGTGTATGAGACCTCGGACGGGAAGTTCGTGGCAGTGGGGGCTCTGGAACCCAAGTTTTACCAGGAGCTTCTCCTGAGGCTGGGCCTCAAGGCCGAGGAGCTTCCAGATCAGTTGGATCAGAGTCATTGGCCCCAGATGAAGGAAAAATTGAGTAACCTTTTCAAGACCAAGACCAGAGAGCAGTGGTGCCAGATCTTGGAGGGCACGGACAGCTGCTTTGCGCCTGTTCTTTCCATGGAAGAGGCTCCTTTGCATCCCCACAACTTGGCCAGAGGCACCTTCCTGGAGCTGGACGGAATCCTGCAACCAGGCCCTGCTCCTCGCTTCAGCCGTACACCAGCCCAAATAAAAAGACCTCCTACCCCTCCCACTCCAGAGACCACCCGTGGGGCACTTCTGGGCTGGGGCATAGAGGAGGAGGAAATAGAACTTCTACTCCAGGAGGGAGTGATAGGTCCTGGAGGGAATTGAACCCTGAACTTCTTGGTAGCCACGGCAGTAGATGAAATGAAAACCGAGCTGTTTCTTTGATTAATTGCAATGGGTTTTGCCCGAAGGGGTACCAAAATGCAGAACGAGATCTACTTCTCATGCCCCATATGCGGCCGCAAAGATAAATACTCTCCTGATGAGCTCTTTGAAGGGGCAAGGCTTCAATGCAGCTTTTGCAAGCTGGAACTCATTTTGCAAGGCTGTATGTGGCAGCAGATCAAGAAAGAGAAAGAGCATTTGTGCAAACAAAGCCCAGATCCCTCATCCTATCCTTTATGAGAGACTCTGCCTTGCCCAGGTCCCAACCACAACACACCCTGACACCATTGAGGATGAACCCAGGAAGCGGTCTTAGCCTGTGGCGAAGCTGCTTCCAAATTCCAAGGGGCGAAAGTCCATCCACTAGCTCCACCTTCAGGACCTGCGGGTACTTTGCCTGGATCCCATCCAGCCAGTGGGAAAGATTGCCGGCCATGCTGAGCAATTCCTCAGGATACTCCTCCCTGCCGCTTCGGGTGGCGAGGCCTGCCTGCTCCATGAAGGTCCTGCAGGTCCTGCAGCCCACCCCGGCTTCCCAAAAGGGGGGCACAACCACCTCCAAACTAACTCTCGTCATCTCCAGGCTCACTCCTTCCAATGGATACAAGACACCGGGCATGAATCCACGGCCTCTTGTATGAGCTCCTCAGGCCCGCCCTCCTCCACCAAAACTCTTGCCTTCTGAGTGGTTTCATCCAGCCGGAACACCTCAGGGCATAACTCCTGGCAGGTTCCGCAGCCTATGCACTCATCTTCCTCTATGTACACCCTCTTAGCCATTTGTGCCCCCTGGGTTCAATAGCCCGTCTCAGATGGGCGGAGCGATGATCACAAGCACTCGCATGCGGCTCCTGGCAAGCACGCCATGGGGTTCACTCACCTTGCACACCAACAGGGAGCCCGCCTTGGCTGGGATTCCTTTTTCTCCGCCAGTGAACTCTCCCTCTCCTTCCAGAACCAGGATGGCCACTTCAGAGTCTGCCTCATGGTGATGTACCGGAAGCTCCTGGCCGGGCTCAAAACTGAAAAGAATCATCCTGAAGGTATACATGTCATGGATTAGCTCCATGTGAAACCTTTGGGGGTCGAACTTGCCTCTGCTGCCAAGATCCATTATCTCCATGGCTTTTCCTCCCGGTTCCTTGGGCCAAAGTCTCAGGCAACTGAGCTATCTCTTCTAAGTATTTCCCCTCTGGTGCTTACCACCACCTGCTCCAAAGGAATTCTTTTCCCAGACAGTTCCATGCCCTTTTTAACCATCATTGGAAGCCCCTGGCAGCAAGGCACCTCCATGGTCAAGACAGTCACACTCTTGATACCTGCCTTCTGGAATATCTCCCTGAAACGCTCCACATAAAGCGAGCCGTCGTCAAACTTAGGACATCCCATGAGCACAACCCTGCCCTGCAGAAAATCCTGATGAAGTTCTGGATAGGCCACAGCCGTACAGTCAGCCACGACCAAGAGATCAGCACCCTTTAGAAACGGTGCGCTGGGAGGTACAAGGCGGATCTGAATGGGCCAATGGCTCAGGCCAGAGCCTGGGGAACGCCTTTGAGAGGGTTCATTGGCCTGCTGGCAGGATCCTTGTACCTCAAAGCTCTGGACCTGAGAAGAGGGGCATCCACAGGCCATGGCCTGCTCCGGGCTGTCCTTTAGCTCCCTCAAATGCTCCTCTACAGCCTCTTCATCGAACTCCTCGGCTTCCCGCTCTACCACTTGCAAGGCTCCCCTGGGACACTCCCCCAGACAAGCCCCCAGCCCATCGCAGTAGCGCTCGGCCATGAGCCTGGCCTTTCCTTCCACCACTTGTATGGCTCCTTCGGCACAGGCCGGCACGCAAATGCCACAGCCGTCACAGAGCTCCTCGTTTATTTGCACTATCTTTCTCTTTACCTTCATCTTTCTGCCTCCTGGTATGCCTTGCTTGCCCATTTCATTGGGAAGTTGAAGCGAGGTGCCAACACTCACAAGGTTTTCTCAATGGCTGTTTTCCTGCAACAAGGACTCCCTGGCCATCTTTTTCCCTTCCTGTGTCAGAAATGCTTTGTCTATGATACGTTCCAGGCTCTCCTTTTTTCTTCCCACACCCCGCCTCAGCTCTTCTTCCAGATTTACCAGGAGATCCGCGTCATAAAGACATTTGAAATTGAGGGTCTCCTCCTTCCTGGGGTGATGGTGATGGGCGATTATGTCACAGACCTCCTCCACAAGATTTTCCCCGGCTCCCATGCGCTCTAGGATCTGCCTGGCTGCAGGTGGTCCTAGCTTGTGCTGAAGCCTCGGTGATGTGGAGCCGTGAATCCGCTGGGCGTCTCTGATGCCTATGTCGTGGAGATAGGCGGCCGCCAACACCACCGCCATGTCCGCCCCCTCCTGCCTGCCTATTTGGTCAGCATACCTGGCCACCTTGGTGGCATGCGCTATCCTCTTGAAGTCCTGCCCGAAATAACGTTTCATCTCCAGGGCCACCCTGTCCTTGAGGAGTTCACCCCTTTGGGCCACCAACTCGGGAGGTAATTCACCCAAACACTGGGCCGCAAACTTGCAGTGGGCAGCACAGCCGAAATCCATCTTAGGGTTCACCAGGCTGTGGCCGCACTTCCTGCATTTTCTCTTGGTCTCGTCCTTGAAGAACTCCACCGGGGAGCCGCATTGGGGGCAATCCACCTCGAAGACCGCCCCTGGCTTCCAATATCGGCTGTCCTGACCCGGGCACTTCATGGGTATACCTCCCTTTGCTTCCCAAAGAAGGGGACCATCCAGGCTGCGGAGGTCCCCCCTGTTTCAGCTTATCCCAGGATGGCCTTTAGGTCCTCCTCCGGGGTGGTTATTGGTTTTATGTCGAAGTTCTTGACCAAGACATGGAGCACCCCTGGGCTTATGAAAGCAGGCAGGCTGGGCCCCAATCTGATGTTCTTGATTCCCAGGTGGAGCAAAGTCAGCAAAATGGCCACGGCCTTCTGCTCATACCAGGACAGAATCAGGCTCAGAGGCAACTGATTCACACCCACGTTGAAGGCCTGGGAGAGGGCCATTGCTATTTGTATGGCCGAGTAAGCATCGTTACACTGTCCCACATCCAGCAACCTGGGGATTCCACCTATATCCCCCAGCTTCTTGTCGAAGAATCGAAATTTTCCGCAGGCCAGTGTAAGAATCACACAGTCTTTGGGAACTTTCTCCACGAACTCGCTGTAGTAACTCCTACCGGGTTTTGCCCCGTCGCATCCCCCTACCAGGAAGAAATGCTTTATGGCCCCTGATTTAACGGCATCTATGACCTGCTGCGCCACACCCATGACAGCATTTCTTCCAAAGCCCACCATCACATGGTCTTTTTCCAGGTCCTGATCAAAACCTGGGAGCTCCAGAGCCCTTTGAATCACAGGGCTGAAGTCCGGTCCCTGGATGTGAACCACACCGGGCCACCCCACCAGTCCACTGGTGAATATGTTGGCCTTGTAAGAGTCCCTGGGCTTCTGTATGCAGTTGGTGGTCATGAGAATGGCCCCAGGAAAAGACTCAAACTCCCTCTGCTGGTTTTGCCAGGCCGTTCCATAATGCCCGTACAACTGAGAGTACTTCTTGAGCCCAGGATAGCCATGGGTAGGCAGCATCTCCCCATGGGTATAAACGTAGATCCCCTTTCCCTCACTTTGTTTGAGAACCTCCTCCAGGTCCCTGAGATCGTGGCCAGAGACCAGGATCGCTTTGCCTTTCTTGACTCCCAAGGGCACTCTGGTGGGCACAGGATGCCCGTAGGTGGTTGTGTTGCCCTCATCCAACAGTTCCATGGCCCTCAGATTTGTTGCCCCGCACTTGAGGGTCATATCTAGCCAGTCGCTCAATGCCAAATCATTTCTGGGCATGGCGGCCAAGGTTTCATGGATGTAAGCATAGACCTGATCATCCTCCTTGCCCAAAATGCGGGCGTGGTCCGCATAGGCCGCCACTCCCTTGATGCCGAAGAGGGTCGTATGCTTGAGGGATCGGATGTCTGGATCCTCCTGTTCTCCATAAAGCAGCTCAAGCTCCCTGCCCTGCTCCACTAGGCCTTCTAGCCCTTGGGCCAACTCCAACTCTGCAGGACCCCCCAGCTGAATTTCTTGGCCAGCGGCCCTCAGCTTAGCCTTCAGCCCCTCCCTCAAGGAGATGCAACGCTCCAGCAAAACAGGAAACCTCTCTGGGTCAAAATCCACGTTGGTCAATGTGGAGAAGAGAGCCTCCACCGTAAAGCCGTTTATTTCTGGATCCACCATGCCCGACTTGCGCGCCTGAGTAGCCACCTGTGATAGCCCTTTAAGAGCGTAAACCAGAAGATCTTGCAGAGCCGCCACATCCGAGTCCTTCCCGCAGACTCCCATTCTTGTGCAGCCTTCTCCTTTTGCCGTCTGCTCGCACTGGTAACAGAACATCTCCATCTTCTCTGTAGCCTGAGCAACCTTCATGAATTTTCCCTCCTCACGCCATGAGTATTGGGCCCGCCAACTTCGGCCTAGGCCTTGGAGGCTCAAGATCCTTGCCTCTTGTGGGCTTATCCTAAACCCCAGAGTCTCTTACAGCCTTGACCTACGTCAAGCTAAGAAAAATTTGTTTTCTTGGGGCCTACCCGTGGATCAAAATGGGAAGGCACCTCACACAAACCCAAAAAAGACTTCCCTCCTTGCGTGCCTGTAAGAGCACTGTTTCCAGCTCGCTTGCCCCACACATGGAACATTTTTTTTCTTCCTCTTTCCCTGCCATGGCCCACGCCTCCTATTTTTTGTTTCCCATCTGACCCCCAAAGGGAGCCTTATAACCCCTTGGTGCTCCCTCCTCTGGCCTTTGCGGCCGCCTGGTTGAGCTCCGCCAAGATTCTCTCTAGTTCTACGTTATGCATCATGGCGCTCTGGGCTATGGTCTCAAAGGCCTGTCCTGGACACGAAAAACAACCCTCACCATAGAACCTCCTGAAGACCTCTTCTGTGGCCGGGTAATCTCTTATCACCTCTTTTATGATGCTTTCCTTACCTATGGGCTTGTCTTTTGTGCCTGAGCCCGCGGATTCCAGCCGGCCTCCAACTGCCGAGGCTATGGCATTGAGAAGCTCGGCCTCATCCAGACCATGTCTTCTGGCCAACATGCCCAGGCTCACACCAAGCTTTCTCACATGCTCCAGGTGTCCTGGATCCTCCAGGGCCTTGATCCCTCTGTCAACCAGGATCTCCCTCACCTGAGGCCATCTTTCCACCAGATCAGCCACCTTGGCCCCGCTCCATATCACGGGGCCTTGGGACTCCGGCTTCTTTTCAAGCAGCTCATCTTTGGAGGAGGCTGTCACAGAAACACCCACGTTCACAAGAAAAAGAGCTGTGGACATGGCTTGAACCACTGAGCAGGCAAGCCACCCGGTTGGCCATACAGAATAGAAAACTACCATGCCCACCAGACTCACATTGGAGCTCCAGAAGTGCACTGCCACAAGCCTCGGCCACCTCAGACTCTTGCCGCTGAATCTGGGCAAAATGAAGTATCCGACACCAAAGATCATCATGGCCATGAAACCCAAGAGGTTCAAATGCACATGGGCGAACCTAAGCTGGAGAGAAGAGATGTTCCAAATCAGGGCAAGCCCCAAGACCGCCCCAGCCACGAGATATGACATGGACATCATTACAAAGGCCTTCATGTAACGATCCATGGCTCAACCTCCCTGTTTTTCTGGCTCCGCAGCGCTCTTGCACCCCTGCATCACACCCAGAGCCCTTAGGCCAAAGTTTCCCAACGGGGACACAATGAGCAGAATTTTTTTTCTGTCACACTTGCCCTTTCAAAAGCTCATCCAGAAATTCCTGCCAACCTTTCCTCTCCACTATCTCTCCCAATCTCTCTCCTTTTCGAGACTCCTTCATGTAGAGCTCCACTATCCTCTCCACCATTTGCGGGATTCCCCCTACAGGGTGAACCCCTGGGACCTCGGTGGCAAGCCTTGGATGTCTGCCCAGTTTTCCACCCACCAGGATCCTGTATCCCATGGAGCCCTCCTGCAGGGTACCACTGGGACATGCCTTGATGCACTGTCCGCAGCCAAGACATCGATCAGGATCCAAAACAGGCCCCTCGGAGTCCAGTTGAATGGCCTCTTCTTTACAGACTTGCACGCAAGCCTGACATGCCTCACATGTTGTGAGTGATACCAGGGGTTTTGTGCAGCCCACAAGCCCCACGTCCGCTATTTGGGGCCTTGAGCAGGAATTGGGGCAGTCGGACAGGGAGATCCTCAACTCGTGATGCAGCTTCAAGGGGCCACCCACCTTTCCGGCCAGGAATTCCCTGATACCCTTGTTTTGCAGGAGCCTTTCCAGCTTGGAAGCCATGTCTTCTGCCACTACTGCCCTATTGGGGCAGCCTGTGGGACCAAAGCACGTTTCCACCTGGTAGCCCCTGACCTCCTCTTCCATCCGCTCCAGAAACCTTCTCTGACAGGCCAGCACATGCTCCAGCTCCACCTGCGATGCCCCTTCCTGGGCTGCATATTCCTCTACTCGCCTGCGAACCCTCTTGCGTACAAAAAAGGGCACCTTCTGCACGGCTTGCTCTGCCTGGGGACTCCATTTCATGGCTTGGCCTCCTTGGAAAGAGGATGTTATATTCATCATAGGAGATGGCCTGAGAAAGACCTTGACGTAGATCAAGAAAGCTTTCCCATGGACATGGTTCACCACATAGCCTCAACCCCACTTTTTCAGGGGCTCTCCAGAGAGCACCTTGAACAGATGGCCCTGGCGGCCCTGGAACAGGTCTTTGAGAAAGGGCAGTTGATCTTTTCCGAAGGGGAAGATTGCGTGGGTTTTTACCTGGTGCTGAGCGGCAGGGTGAAGGTATTCAAGCTCTCTGCTGAAGGCAAGGAGCAGATCCTGCATATCCTGGGCCCTGGAGAGCCCTTGGGGGAGGTGGCGGTCTTCTCAGAAGAGAGTTTTCCGGCCGGGGCTCAGGCCATGGAGAAAAGCAGGCTTCTTTTTTTTCCCAAAGACTCCCTTGTGGAGATGATCCGAAGGGATCCTTCGGTGGCCTTGAAAATGCTTGGGGTCTTGTCCAAGAGGCTTCGCAAGTTCACCAGGCTCATAGAGGATCTATCCCTGAAGGAAGTTCCCGGCAGGCTGGCGGCCTACCTTCTGGAAAAGGAGAGTTCCTTAGGAGGCAAAGGCAATTCCTTTAGCCTGGAGATTCCCAAGGCTCAGTTGGCCAGCCTCCTGGGCACAATACCCGAGACCCTCTCCAGGATATTGGCCAGGATGGCTGCTGAAGAACTGATCCAATTAAACGGCACCAGAGGCTTCCGCATCCTGGACCATCGAGGTCTCCAAGAGCTGGCTCAAGGCTCAAGGAGGCTCTCCTGAGACATGAAGCCCTGCTTAGCCAGAAAGCTTTGTAGCAGACATTCAGAGCCTGGAGGGGCCTTCATAAAGGATGAATCCCTAAGAGTCTTCCTGGAAGAGCTATATTGCCGAATCAACCGCAGGCAGTTTGTTCATCCTGATCCCCTGGAGTTCCTTTATGATTACGCCAACCCTTTGGATCGGGAGGTGGCAGGCCTGGTGGCAGCCTCCTTGGCCTATGGAAGAGTGGCACAGATCTTAAGAAATGTGAGCCATGTGCTCCAGCTCTTGGGACCTTCACCCAGGCAGCTCATTCTTGACTCCAAAGAAAGGGATCTAAAGCTTCTCCTTTCAGGGTTCAAACACAGGTTTACCAGCGGTGAGAAACTGGCAGGATTTCTGTGGGGAGTTGGCAGAATCATAGAACAAGAGGGTTCCCTGGGTGAATGTTTCAGCATGCGCATATCCCATGGGCACAGCAGCACAATCCCTGCCCTTTGCGGGTGGATGGCTCAACTGGACTGGGCCTCAAGGGGCTTGGCCTCTCAGGTACTTTCCTCGCCTTGGGCCGGGAGCTGCTGCAAGAGACTTCATCTTTACCTCAGGTGGATGGTAAGACAAGACGAGGTGGACCCTGGTGGTTGGCAAGGGGTGGATCCATCCCAGCTCATAGTGCCTCTGGATGTGCACATGCACCGGGTGGGCATGATCTTGGGCTTCACAACAAGAAGGCAGCCTGATCTAGGGGCCGCTTTGGAGATCACAGATGGTTTCAGGCGTGTTTGCCCAGAGGATCCTGTCAAGTACGATTTTGCTTTGACCCGTCCTGGTATTTGGGGGCAGGCAGAAAGCTTCTGGAGAGAAAGGAGATTTATGGATGGAATCTCTGGACTTCAACGTCCTCATAGGTGGTGAAGCTGGTCAAGGGCTTCAGACCGTGGGGGAAGCCTTTAGCAGAGCTTTGGTCAGATCAGGCTACAGAATCCATGTGACCCAGACCTATGAATCGAGGGTAAGGGGCGGCCACAATGTGTTTGCCATAAGATTTGGAGCCAAGGAGGTCCTGGCGCCAAAAGAAAAGATAGATTTGCTGGTGGCCCTCAACGGGGAGACCCTTTTTCTGCACCGCCAAGAGATGGCCCATGGTGGTCAGGCTCTGGCAGATGAGGCCTGGGAAATCCCTGAGGGGATCTCTGCAGTGAGAGCGCCTTACAAGAGCCTCAGCGGAAATGGCTTTGCCAACACAGTTGCCATGGGAGTGGCAGGAGCCATGCTGAGGATCAGGGAGGAGGTCCTGGCAGGGGCTTTGGAGCAAATACTGGGCAAGGGCAAGGCCAGTATAGCAGAGGCAAACCGAAGGGTTCTTTCCTCGGCTTATGGGTGGACCAAAGAGCATTGCAAGGAGCTAGAGGTACCCAGCCCCGGCGCCCATGCTGTGCCCAGAATAGTCTTGAACGGCCATGAGGCCGTTGGGCTTGGGGCCATCTCGGCAGGAGTCCGTTTTTGTGCTTACTATCCCATGAGTCCCTCCACCTCTGTGGCCATGACCCTGGTCCAGTGGTCCAAGGAAATGTCCATAATAGTGGAACAAGCCGAGGACGAGATAGCAGCCATAAACATGGCCATAGGGGCCTCTTTTGCAGGCCTACCAAGCTTGGTCCCCACCTCGGGAGGGGGATTTGCGCTGATGGTGGAGGCGGTGAGTCTGGCAGCAGTAAGCGAGACCCCTGTGGTCATACTCATAGGTCAAAGACCTGGTCCAGCCACTGGCCTGGCCACCAGGACCGAGCAGGCAGATCTGGAATTTGTGCTCCATGCAGGGCACGGGGAATTCCCCAGGGCGGTTTTTGCACCTGGTAGCATAGAGGAATGTTTTCACCTGACCAGAAAGGCCGTGGAACTGGCCGAGAAATACCAGGGGCCTGTTTTCATACTCACGGATCATTTTCTGGCAGACTCTTTCAGAGATGTGCAGCCCTTTGAGGTGGAAAACCTGGATTGTGTGTTACCAGGGGAGGAACCTGGGGCGATTCCCGAAGGGGGATACGCCCGTTATGCCATTACTCCCTCGGGGGTCTCCCCGAGGCTGCTCCCGGGTGTTTCAAGGCACCTGGTGGTGGCTGACAGCCACGAGCACACTGAAAAGGGCCACATCACAGAGGATTTGAGCCTAAGGCCCAAGATGGTGGAAAAAAGACTGCGTAAATTCCAAGGCCTGGCCCAAGAAGTAGTACCTCCCAGCTTCTTGGGTCCCCAGGATCCGGAATTGCTGTTGGTGGGCTGGGGATCCACCAAAGGGGCACTTCAGGAGGCTGCTTTTTTGTTGAGCAGGGCTGGCCGTAAAACCTCGGTTCTTCACTTCTCCCAGGTTTGGCCTCTGGTGGATGCACAATTCTTGGACAGGCTCAAACAGGCAAAGACCACTGTCTGCGTGGAGGGAAATGCCACAGGACAGCTGGCCAGATTGATCCGAAGAGAGACAGGCTTTGAGTTTTCCACGCGAGTCTCCAGGTACGATGGGCTTCCCATTACACCTGAGTACATCCTGGCCAGATTGGCAAGGCAGTGAAAAGAAACAAAGGGGGATCCGATGGTAAACATAGAGCAGTACGGTGACTATAAGACCTCCTGGTGTCCTGGTTGCGGGAACTTCCCCATTTTGAAGGCCCTCAAGGAGGCCTTAGTGGGACTCAATTTAGAGCCACATCAGGTCCTTTTTGTATCAGGTATAGGGCAGGCGGCCAAGGCGCCACATTACATAAATGGAAATGTTTTCAATGGCTTGCATGGTCGTTCCCTTCCTGTTGCCACAGGAGCCAAATTGGCCAATCCCGGCTTGGTGGTGGTGGTGGAAAGTGGAGACGGCTGCATGTACGGAGAAGGCGGGAACCATTTCCTGGCAGCCATAAGAAGGAACATAGACCTTACTGTGCTGGTGCACAACAACCAGGTTTATGGGCTCACCAAAGGGCAGGCCAGCCCCACATCAGCCCAGGGTTTTGTTACCAGAGCACAGCCGGATGGAGTGTTTTCAAGCCCTTTTAATCCCATAGCCGTGGCAGTGGCCTTGCAGGCCGGTTTTGTGGCCAGGTCCTTTGCAGGCATGGGGGAACACCTGGTGGAAATGATTCAGAGGGGAATCAGGCACAGGGGGCTTGCCCTTATAGACATTCTCCAACCATGTGTTTCCTTCAATCACGTAAACACCTACGACTGGTACAGAAAGAGGTGTAAACCCATAGGCCCAGAGCATGATCCCAAGGACTGGGAAAAGGCAATGGCCCTTTCCATCAAGTGGGGAGATGAAATACCCGTGGGCGTGATCTACCAGAATGACCGACCAGCCTTTGAGGAGCATTTCGCAGTTCTCAAGGAGGCCCCTCTTCTGGGCAAAAAGGTGGATAAGAGAGCTCTTGGACATATTCTGGAGCACTACTCCTGATGAGGAATCTTGCATGCAAAGGAGCTGATCGTGATTTGCCTTTTTCTGGTTTGCGCAATAGCCTCTTTTATGGTTCCTGATTCTTCTCAGGCAGCACAATTGAGCGAGGCCACTCAGACATGTCTTGCATGCCACGTGTCTGTCATGCCAGGCATTCACCAGGATTGGTTGACCAGCAGGCATTTTCTTGTCACACCTGCGCAAGCCATGCAATTGGCCAAAGATCAAAGACGCATTTCCGCCCTGAGTGTGGATGATTCCCTGGGGTCGGTGGCAGTGGGGTGCGCCGAGTGTCACATGCTCAGGCCAGATAGCCATCCCGACTCCTTTGAACACAACGGATTTCGCATTCACACAGTGGTTTCCCCTGCAGACTGCGCCACTTGTCATCCTGTGGAAGCAGAACAATTCCAGCAGAACATAATGTCCCACGCATACAAAAACTTGAGCGCCAACCCACTTTTCCAGCTCCTGGCCAGCTCCATCAATGGAGTGCACTGCTTGGGCCCCAGGGGGCTTGTTCAAGGTGCCCAAGACCCTTTGACCCAGGCTGACTCATGTCTGTCTTGTCACGGGACCAAGGTTGAAGTCAAAGGATCCCAGAATCGCGCTACCCCCATGGGTGAGATGAACTTTCCAATTCTTTCTGGATGGCCCAACCAGGGAGTGGGCAGGATCAACCCTGACGGAAGCATGGGATCTTGCGCAGCTTGTCACACCAGGCACGCCTTCTCCATAGAAGAAGCCAGGAAACCCCATACCTGCTCCCAGTGCCATCAAGGTCCTGATGTGCCAGCCTTCCCAGTGTACAAGATAAGCAAACATGGAAGCATTTATGAATCCAAAGGTGCCAAGTGGAATTTCCAGGAAGTCCCATGGCGCATAGGGAAAGATTTTACTGCCCCCACCTGCGCCACCTGCCATGTGAGCCTCCTGGCTGACCCTGACGGGGAGGTACTCATTGAACGAACCCATCGCATGAATGACAGGTTGCCGTGGCGTCTCTTTGGTCTGGTGTACTCCCACCCTCACCCCCAGAGCCCTGACACCACAAAGATCATAAACAAAGGCGGTCTGCCCCTGCCCACAGAACTCACGGGGGAGCCTGTGGATCTATTTTTGATCAGCCCTCAAGAACTAGTCACAAGACGCAAGAACATGCAGGAAGTCTGTCTGAATTGTCACTCAAACTCCTGGGTGGAAAAACATTTTGAGAAGTTGGAAAATACTTTGATGACCACCAACCAGGTGACCTTGGCAGCCACAAAAATCCTTGAGCAGGCCTGGCAGCAGGGGCTTGCATCCCAGGAAAATCCATTTGATGAACCCATAGAGAGAGGATGGGTCCAGCAATGGCTGTTTTTTGCCAATTCCACCAGGTTCGCATCGGCCATGGGTGGAGCCGACTACGGGGTTTTTGCAAACGGCCGATGGGAGCTCTCCAAGAACCTGGTTGAAATGTGGGAATGGTTGAAGCGGGCTGCTCCAGAGCATCCCCCGAGGTAGCCTCAAATGGGGCTTGGCTTCCCTGGATATTTGAGGTCATGGGGGCTGAAATCTCTTTGGAGACCCGAGAAAAAAGGCTTCTTTTTGGCTGATGGGCCGATAGTGTACCTCATGTGAGAAGGCGTTTTCTTGGGCAGATGATGAGGATATTGTTTTTTAGCAAGGTAAAAAGACCTTGGATGTTATAAAAGGCATGTCCCTAACCTCTGGCTTTGAACATATCCAAACCAGGCTGAGTGCAGCCTGCAAGGCCTTTAAGAAATGGGCTTTTATCATCTTTATGCTACTTGGCCCATTTGGATGGGCTCTTGAGGCTAAAGGGGGCGAATCCTTTAATTTGGCTCCCTTTAACAACGAGCAACTCCAGGCCTACAGGCCTCCCAAGCCAGGGGAGCCTTTTGTTTTCGCAATCCCCAATTTTGTTTCACTCACTCCTTGGAACTCTGGCCTGTGGCATGAGTTGGAGGAGGGCTTTCTGCTTTGGAGCCTGAAGATCAATGCTCCGGGAGCCTTGTCTTTGAGTTTCGGCTTTGGTCGGTTCAGGCTCCCGGCAGGAGCATCCCTCGTCATTCGACGCCCTGATCAAGAGGTGATTCTGGGGCCCTTCACAGACAAAGAGAACACCCACCACGGCCAGTTGTGGACAGCTTTGTTGCCAGGATGGCAGGCTGAACTGGAACTGAGAATACCCAGGAACATGAGCAACCACCTGGAGTTGGAACTCACTTCCATCAATCGGGGATTCAGAGCCCTGCCCCCAAAACTTGGGAATTGGAAAGAACATGATCTATTGTTTTCACCAACTTACCAACCCGCGGAATGCAATCTGGATGTGGCTTGTCCTGAGGCAGAATCCTGGAGCGATGAAATCAGGTCAGTGGGGCTAGTGACAGTGGGTTCCATGGCCTGCAGCGGAACACTTCTTAATAACACCTCCCAGGACCTCACTCCCTATTTCTTGACTGCCGAGCATTGCGGTATAACTCCGGCCAATGCCCAGTCAGTTGTGGTGTATTGGAACTATCAGAAGTCCCTATGTGGCGGAACCCGTGATGGAAATTTAAGCCAGTTCACCCAGGGATCCTTTTTCAGGGCAGCTTGGAGTGCACAGGAAGGATCTGATTTTGCCTTGGTGGAACTAGCCTCTAGACCCCAGCCCAGTTTCTTTCCCCATTGGTCAGGCTGGGATCGAAGAAGTATCCTCCCCCAAGGGGCTGTGGCCATTCATCACCCCCAGGGGGCTGAAAAGATGATCAGCTTTGATCTGGACCCTCTTGACCTGGCTTCCTATTCAGATGCTCTGCCTGTGAGAGACCCTTCCATGTACCTGAAGGTGCAAGCCTGGGATCTGGGCACCACAGAGCCTGGCTCTTCGGGATGTGGGCTTTGGAGCATGGAACACAGGTTGGTGGGACAGCTTTGGGGGGGGAGCGCTTCTTGCAGCTTTCCTCAAGGCTCGGATTATTTCGGGAGGCTTTGGGCCTCATGGGAGGGAGGTGGCACAACATTTACCAGACTCAAAGATCACCTGGACCCCCTGCAAACCACTCAGGAAGTTCTAGAAGGCAGAGACTGGTGCTTTCCTCCCCAGGTGGACTTCCAGATCTCCCCCAATCCTGCTGCCATGGGAGAGGAAGTAGTTTTCACCAGCCAGGTTTTCTCTGGAGTCCCTCCTTACACCTACTCCTGGGATTTGGACGGAGACGGTTTTCCGGACTGCGACTCGCCCCAATGTGTTTTTACTTACTCCCGTGCCTATGATGGAAATGTCACCCTCTTGGTGCAAGACTCACAACCCTGCCCTGCTGTTGCCTCCCACGCCTTGACAGTGGTTGATTTAGAGCAAGGGGTTCGTCTGGTATCACCTGTGGCTGGAGACGTGGTTCCTTCGGGAAGCAGTTTTATGGTCAGATGGTTCGCACCTCAAAATGCGGTTCGTTTCAAACTACTTTACTCTACAGATGGGGGCAGGAGGTGGCATCTCATCACTGATAAGGCCACAGGATCCTCGCACCAGTGGAATGTCCCCACCCCAACACAAAACAAGAATCGATCGCTTTTCAAGATCATGGCTTACGATTCCCAGGACAGAAAGTTGGGCTCGGACAGATCAGACGGATTCTTCACCCTGGCAGTCATGCAGCTGACCACCTTGAAAGGAGGTGAAGTTCTTCGCTCTGGGGAGCCATATCCTGTGGCCTGGATCACCCACCAGACAATCCGACCCGTTGAATCCGTGGAACTATTCTTAAGTGTAAACAACAAAATCACCTGGAAAAAATTGGCCAAGCTCTCAGGCAACCCTGGTTCTTACACCATCACGGTTCCCCCTGTTGGCAAGACAAAACCCAATTGTTGGATCAAGGTTCTGCTTTTGGACTCCGGAGGAGAACGTGTGGGAGCAGACACCACTGACAATCCCTTCACGGTGATTCCCTGAGCCGATTCTTTTCATGTACACTGATCACGACCTTCTCCAGAGTCTGGAGATCCAGCCCTTTATGCCCTTGTTTCTCCTTGAAAGCCAATGCTTCACGGCCTCCACAGTGAGAGTTACATCTTCCTGGGTTGTCCATCTGCCCAGGCTAAAGCGCACAGCCCCCATGGCCCTTTGCTCTGTCAGGCCCATGGCACGAAGCACTGGAGAGATCTCCCCTGATCCATCGTGACAGGCAGAGCCCACAGAGGCGCATATATCACTGAGTTCCCTTAGGAGCACTGCACCTGAAACACCCTTGAAGGACACGTTCAATGTGTTGGGAAGTCTTTGTTCAGGATGACCGTTGAGAGCAAGGCCAGGGGCCACTTGCTCCAACCCTTTCTGTAATTGATCCCTTAGCTCTTTTATGCGATTCATTTCCTCTGGCAATAACCTGGATGCCAATTCACATGCTTCCCCCAGAGCCACCACCAAAGGCACATTTTCGGTGCCTGCTCTCCTTCCTCCCTCCTGGGAGGCCCCCCTGATGAGGGGAGGAAGCACCACACCTTCACGAATGAAAAGGGCTCCCACACCCTTGGGCGAGTAAAGCTTGTGGCCTGCTATTGTGACAAAATCCACTCCCATTTCCTTCACTTCTAAGGGTATCTTACCCACACTTTGTGCTGCATCGGTGTGAAAGAGCACCCCTGCCTCCCGGGCAATGCGGCCTATCTCGGAGATGGGCTGTATGGTTCCCACCTCGTTGTTGGCATGCATGATGGTGATCAAGATGGTATGAGGCTTCAATGCCTTTTTCACTTCCTGAGGGTCCACTAGGCAATGGCTGTCAACGGGAAGGTAGGTCACCTCCACTCCATCTGCTTCCAATGCCCGGCAGGGCTCTAGCACCGAAGGGTGCTCGCACTGGGCAGTTACTACATGTCTTTTCTTGCCCTTGAAACCATTGGCCACACCTTGTATGACCGTGTTGTTGGATTCGCTTCCTCCGCTTGTGAAAATGATCTCAGAAGCATCAGCCCCCAATAAGGAAGCCACCTTTTGCCTAGCCCTCTCCAGGGCCTCCCTGGCCACCTTGCCTTGGCCATGGCCGCTGCTGGGGTTACCGAAATGCTCCCTGAAGTAAGGCAACATGGCATCCAAGACTCTCTGGTCCACGGGCGTGGTAGCGTTGTAATCCAGATAAATCATGATTCCCCCTGAAAGGATTCCACCAGGAAATCTGCCCTGGGCTATGCGTTCTCAAAGATATTAAACCAAACACAAAAAGCTTATGCCAGATCTCCCAAGCACTTTTTGCCAAAATCCAATGGGGCAGATTTCTTGGGGGGGCCACTAGAGTCCACCCCGGCCAAAGCCCCTCTAAGATAAAACTATGCTCGAGCCCATTTACTAAGGTACTTTACAGCAAAGCACAAGGCCGAGTAATGTAAAGTGGAGATGACCCGAGCAATGCAGCCCAATTCCCCCTCTTGCCTGGAGACCGTTAAAATACAGCTTTTGGCTTCAGCTCAGGCTGCCTGTCTTTTGGCCCCCTTGATGGCGGAGCTGGGCAACGGGGGAGTTCAGTTCCGCTTCTTGGGAAATGATAGATGGGAGCTTTCCACATGCTTGGAGCAAAAGGGGTTCAAGCCAGCACGGCTGGGCCGCCTGAAGCATATGGCAACTTCTATCTCCAATTACTTGGGGGATGTGTGGCTAAGTTGGGAAAAACAGCAGCTAAGCAAACGGCCCCCCAGAGCTCACAAACGATTTTTTGGACTCTTTCAGGTGACCCCAAGACTCTGGGTGGGGCCACCAGGCACAACTGTGGAAATGGGTCCCAACCAGAGTCTCTTGGAGCTGGAGACAGGCCAGGCAAAGCACTGCGGCCTGGAACCTCAATGCTCCACAGCCCTGTCCCTTCTGGAGGAGCTTCTATCCAAGGAGAGGATCAGAAATGCACTGGATATCAAAGCAGGAACAGCTCTGTTCTCCATGGCAGCAGCCCTTTGGGGTGCGGAGAGAGTTCTGGCCCTGGACCAGGAGCCCCATGCGGTGCGGATCGCTCGCAAGAACATAAAGAGAAATCTCCTTGGGGCCAGGATAAAGGTCAGGTGCGCTCCTGTTTGGAGCTCAGGAGGAGCCTACGATCTGGTCATGGCAGTTGCCTCACCCAAAATATTGAGCAGGCAGATGCCACACATTTTGAGAAGGCTGAGACAGGACGGCTGGCTGCTTCTGGGAGGCCTCAGATATAGAGAGGTGGATGAGTTTCTCTCCAGTTGGTGTGCTGCTCTTTCACTGGAGAGCAGAAAGAGACAACTGTGGTGGGAATCCCTCCTCTTGAGACGCAGAGGGCAGATTCCATGATGCTGGGTCTGGAATCCAGCCTCTGTCATGGTTGAGGCAGGAGGCTGGCCAAGCCCATGGCCTTTAAGATTATCTTTGTTGAGGGCAGGCAGAGATGATAGTGGATATGCTGGTGCCTTTGTTTTCTCTTCCGGATCCAGGAGCAAGCCTTGTTTCCTTGGCTTGTATCGGGATACAGGTGCGCAGGGCCAGAACAAGGGAGGAGGAAGCCCTGGTATCTTGGGTGGCCAAGAAATTCTCCCGAGCCTGGGCATCGGAATGTCGGGTTGCCATGATTAGGATGCCGCCTGCTTGCTTCGTGGCTCTGCAAGAAGATGAACTGGTGGGCTTTGCCTGCTTCGAGGCATCTCACAAGGGGTTTTTTGGGCCCATGGGGGTTCAGGAAAGGCACAGGATGCAAGGAATAGGGAAGGCCTTGGCTCTTTGCGCCTTGAAAGCAATGGCCGAGACAGGTTATGAATATGCGATCATAGGAGAGGTAGGACCAGTGGAGTTCTATGAAAAGGTGCTCCATGCAACTGTAATACCCTGCTCGGCGAACCGCTTGGGAGCTTCAAAAAGAATTTAGGGACAAGCTGAACAACGCTCAGGTGGGCTCCAGATCAAAGGCATTGGGGAGGATCAAGACCCTTGGATTGCCGCCTTGGGCAGGAAAATCCACTTCCACCACGTCAAAACGAGCGCTGACTCCTTCCATTCTCTTCTCTTTGAGGTAATACATGGCCACCTGTACAAGTTTGCGGCGTTTCCTGAAGTCCACCCGTTCCCGGGGGGAAATAGCACTGGCAAGACCACTTTTGACCTCCACGAACACCAGAGTCTTGCCCTGAAGTGCCACCAGGTCTAGCTCCCCCAGAGCACATCTGTAATTGCGCTCCAGAATCTTATAGCCGCGGCCCCTGAGGGCCTCAGCAGCCGCAGCCTCGCCTTTGGACCCTAATGAGGGGCCAGATCCCTCAAGATCCATTCCTGGCACCATTTGTTTGGAGGAGACTCCTGCTGTGAAAAGTTCTTCTGTGGATGGGACACATGCCATGGTTTCTGATGGCCGCCAGATGCTCCTTTGTGGCATATCCCTTGTGTTTGCGGAAATTATAATGGGGGTATTGCTCATGATAAACAGCCATCAGCCTGTCCCGGGTGACCTTGGCCACCACCGAAGCTGCAGAGACACAATGGCTTCTTTGATCACCTTTTATCAAGGTCATTTGCAAGGTAGGGTGTCTTATGCCCATGATGCCGTCCACCAGAACCATTTTGGGCTGGACATCCAGCCTGGACACAGCCTCTTCCATGGCCCTTCGGGTGGCCTCGGCGATGTTGATGCGGTCTATCTCTTGGGCCTCTACAACCCCTACTCCCCAGCAGATGGCCACCTTGAGAATCTCCTGGTAAAGCAACTCCCTCTGTGAGGGGCTAAGGAGCTTGGAGTCGCGAAGACCTTTGAGCCTGGTCCCAGGGGGCAACATCACAGCAGCTGCCACCACCGGCCCGGCCAGGGGTCCTCTACCGGCCTCGTCCACCCCTGCCAGAGGAGAGAATCCCCTTGTCCTCATAAGCTCGTCCAGAGCCCACGGCTCCTGCTGCAAGCTGGCTTTCTCCAGAAGCCTCAGCTGCCTGGGCCTTACCACTCATTCCTCCCCAAGCCTTAAATAGTCCTTCGCTCCTGTATCCTGGCAGCCTTGCCGTGAAGCTGTCTGAGGTAATAAATCCTGGATCTCCTTACCTTTCCTCTTTGAACCAGCTCTATGAACTCCACCATAGGAGAATGAACCGGGAAGGTCCTCTCCACGCCTACCCCGTAAGAAATCTTTCTTACCGTGAAGGTGGCTCGGGAACCACCACCTCTTCTGCGCACCACCACGCCTTCAAAAACCTGCACACGTTCCTTGCCAGCTTCCCGGATCTTCACATGCACCCTTACAGTGTCCCCTGGCCGGAAATCCGGAGCATCAAAACGCATCTGTTCTTTTTCGATCTTCTCCACAACGGACATGGTTGCCCTCCTTGTTTTTTACTGCATTTGGGTCCAGCAACTGCTCTTGGAGATTTCTCAGCCCCGACCCAAGAGTCTATCCAGCACGATGGCAGCTGCCGAGCGCACCGAGAGATGATTGTAATTCCCCACCCCTACTATGGGCTCCAGTACAAAATCGCAACTGTCCAAGGTCTCATCGGTCAAGCCCCAACCAGTGCCGAAAAGGATCAAATAGGAACCTCCCAGACTCATTCTCAGCCTTAGATCTGCATAGGTGGTTGCCCTTGCCCTCTTCCTGGCGGTGGTGCCTATACAAAAGGGAGGCTCGCCGCAACTCTCACGCACAGCACCTATGGCATCTTCCAGAGACTCCACGGCCATTACCCTGGAGAGAGCTTCCTTCCTGTTGGGGTGTGTTTGTGCCCCATGGCCCACCTGCCAATGCTGGATGATTCGTCCCAGAAGCCAGCGCTGTCTTTCCAGAGGGGTCACCATGAAGACCGCCTCCCCACCGTAAGTTAAGGTAGCTCTTGCCAGATCATGCACATCCAGATTGGTTATGGCCGTTGCCACCACCTGGCCCATTCGATTGTACACCGGATAATGTATCAAAGCCACAAAGAGATGAAGATTCTTGAGTCCATCACCCCTTTGCAATTTCTCAACCACCTCTTTGCACCCCTTCTTCAAGCCTCAGCGACTCCAGCATGGCTTGGTCCTCCTGGCTGAGAACCGCCCCATCTAGGAGTTCCGGACGCCTTCTGAGGGTTTGTCTCAAAGCCTCTCTGCGCCTCCATCTGGCTATGGCAGCGTGATCTCCTGATAGCAACACCTGGGGCACCTCCATGCCCCTGAAGACCTTGGGCCGGGTATAATGTGGATACTCGAGTATGCCCTCTTCAAAGGACTCTCTTAGGATGGATTCCTCGTTGCCAACCACGCCCTCCACCAACCTGGCCACCACATCCATGAGAACCATGGCTGCCAGTTCCCCCCCGCTCAATATGTAGTCCCCTATGGAGATCTCACGATCCACCAATGCGCTTCTAACCCTTTCATCTACCCCTTCGTAGCGTCCGCAAATGAGTATCATCCCTTGCAAACCTGCCAGCTCCCTGGCCAGGGACTGTTTTAGGAGCTCTCCCTGAGGACTGAGAAGAATCACCGGTCCCTTTGCGCCTTCATTTCTGGCAGCTTCCACGGCCAAAAAAAGGGGTTCGGGCCTCATGACCATCCCGCCGCCTCCCCCGTAGGGGTAATCGTCTGTTGAGTTATGAGGACCGCAGCCGTATTCTCTCAGGTCGTGCACTCTCATGCGCACCAGGCAGCGATCCATGGCCCGGGCCACCACTCCCCACTTAAAGGGGGACTCAAACATTCCCGGGAAGATTGTAAGAACATGGAACTCCACTTCTCACTCCAAGCCCTGAGGTAGATCCACCAGGAGCATTCCCTCCTGCTCGTCCACCTGCCTTATGACTCCGTGCAAAAATGGAATTAATAGCTCCCTTTCCCCTTTCCTGCAAACCAAGACCTGGGAATCCCCGGTTTCCATGACCCCTTCCACCAAGCCCAGATGCTCCCCCTCGGAATTGACCACTCTCATTCCCACAAGATCCTGATAGTAGTATTCCCCTTGCTCCAGAGGGGGAAGTTGCTCCCTTCTCACCCACAGCAAAGAACCCACAGAACCCGCTGCCTGCTCCAGATGAAAGTCCTCCAGTTGGAGCAACACAGCCTTGTTCATGAATTGGACTCGGATGACTCGGTGAGCTATAGCTTCTCGGGGAGTCTCGCCTACAAGCACCTCTTTTAGGCAAGAAAAGACTTCAGGCGCCTGGGAAAGAGGGGTTACACTGATCTTACCCTTAACACCATGGGGTTTTTTGACCACCCCTACGGCCAACCACAGTCTTTTCTCCATCTTTGGAGGCTCACTCTATGATCTCCAGGACCGCCCTTTTCCTAAGCTTGGTGGACACTGCACTTAGAATGGTTCGCATGGCCCTGGCCGTCCTGCCCTGCTTGCCTATCACCTTGCCCAAATCCTCTTTGGCCACCTTCAACTCGATCACAGAGGTGGTGGAGCCTTCCACTTCAGTTACCTCCACCCGGTCTGGATAATCCACCAGGGCTTCGGCCATATAGCGGACCAGCTCCTTCAGGTTTACCTCCATGAGCACCTCCCAAGAGATCGTGGAGTTGACTTCCGTCTAATGGCATGGCACCCGGGTCATGCCTGGGTGGAGTACTGGGAAGAGCGCACCTTCTTTATCAACTGATTCACGACTTCAGTAGGTTTTGCACCTTTTTTTAGCCAGAAGTCAGCCTTCTGAGCATCCAAATGCAGCACAATGGGATCTGGTTTGGGATCATAGTAGCCGATCTGATCTATGAATCTGCCGTCCCTGGGACTTTCCGAGTCGGCCACCACAATCCGGTAAAAGGGCTTCTTCTTTCCTCCCATCCTGGCAAGTCTTATCCTTACTCCCATGAGATCTCCTTTGATGGCAAACTGTTTTCCCACCTAGGTGGAAAACTCTCTGACTACTTCCCTGACTCCTCCTGATGGAGTCTCTTTCTGTAAGAGGAGAGAATGGACTCTATCCTATCCTTTCCGGCCAATTTCAGCTTTTGAATGCGTTTTTTCTCCAACTCCTCTGCAGGTGTCAGGTACCTCTTGTTGGAAAAACGCTCCAGCTCCCTCTCAAAGGCCTGGTGTTCCTCCACCAGCCTTCTAAGCTCCTCATCTTGGGGGAGGAGCTCCTGGATGAGCTTCATGTCCCTTGGCTCCATCAGGCTACCCTGCCAGGAGAAGTCCAAAAAATATAAACCACTGAGCCAGTATTGTCAATGTTTTGAATAAGGTTTTTGGGGCTTGCAGACACAAATCATCCTGCCACTGGGCTTTACCCAGAGCAAGCCATGTCCCTTACTGCCTTGGCCTCTTGGGCATATCTGGGAGCCAGGAGATCTATGTCATCCTTATCCCCCCTTCTGAGTCTGCCTTCACCCAATCTGGCTACGCTGGAAGCTCTGGGGAGGCTGTATTCCACAGGCACGAATTTGGCCAAATCCCCAAGGGAATTCTGGATCAGCTGGTGGTATGCTATGGCTCCATCCCCCACAAAGAGCACGGGTTCATTAAGCCCCAAGACCCAGGGTACCAACTCCCTCAGTCCTTCCTCTCGAAGCTTTTGGATGGAACCCTGCCCGATCCGGAAAAGGCCTGTAAATATCCTCTCGCCTCTTGCATCCACCATGGGACACACAAGATGGTACCAGTGTGATACCCCGGCCACCAGGGCCTCCAGGGTGGGTATCCCCACCAGGGGTATCCCAAGCCCAAAGGCCAGTCCCTTGGCTGTAGAGAGGGCAACCCTCACTCCAGTGAAGGATCCAGGCCCCAACCCCACGGCCACACCATCCAAATTCTCTGCTGAAGTTCCGCTCAGCTCCATGACCCTTGCCACGGCCCCAAGCAATCTCTGAGAGTGATTGGCCAAAGTGGCCAGCCAAACTTCCCCCAGCAATGCCCCATCTTCCACCAAGGCTGCACTTGCAGCAACCGTGGATGACTCTATTCCCAGAACCCTCATGGCTGAGAATCCCCCTGGGGGGGCTCAAGAACTTCCTCAACAGGAGCCGGCTTTTCAGCCTGCTTGGCTTTCCAATAGAACCGATCCAGATCCCTGTATAGAGCCCAGGCCATGATACAGACCAGGATTGCTATTCCCACATATTGTGCCGCTCCCAGAAACCTGCGACTAAGAGGCCTGCGCGTGATCGCCTCCACCAGGAAGAAAAGCAAATGACTCCCGTCCAATACAGGAATAGGCAGAAGATTCATGACTGCCAGTATCACGCTCACAAAGGCAATGAAGCTGAAGTAGCTGGCCAGCCCATGCTCTGCCTGTTTTGCGGCCTCCGCCCCTATAAGAAGCGGGCTTCCTATGTTCTTGATGGATTCACGACCTGTCACAAGCCGAGCCAGGGTCCTCACAGTGAACCAGGACTTGTCCCAAGTCCACACCAATCCCTGGGCCAAGGCCTCCAAGGGGCCGAAGTTTTCAAAGCGTATTTCCCCCACGGGAACTATCCCTATCTGCCAAATACGTATCTCGTCTCCGTAAGGACTCAGTTCCACCTTCAGCCTGGGAGTCACGGTCAGTGTCAGCCTGGAGCCTTCCCTCATCACCGAAAGCTGCAGAGGGGCCCCCTCGCTCTCAAAGATCAGCTCCCTCAATTCCTGAAAACGTTTGATGGGCCTGCCCCCTACCTCCAAGATCTCATCACCTGGCATCAACCCAGCCTCAGCTGCTGGACTTGCCTCCACCACTTCCTGGATTCGGGCTGGAAGGTAAGGGACCTCTCCCCAATGAAGGGAGGAAACAATGGCTACAGCCAACAGGAGGTTGAAGGCAGGGCCAGCAAACACGATCAGAAATCTTTTCCACACCTTCTGACTGGAAAAGGCCCTTTGCAGATCCTCAGAGGGTATTTCCTCTTCCTGATCCTCTCCCAACATCTTTACGTACCCGCCCAATGGCACCGCACATATGGCGTACTCCGTCTCCCCCACCCGAACCTTTAGAAGTTTTGTGGCAAACCCCAGTGCAAAGGTGAGCACCTTGACCCCCATGAGCTTGGCCATGAGGAAATGACCCAGCTCATGGAAAAAGATCAGTATCCCAAAGGCCACAGCCGCATAAAAGATCTTCACCAATGTTTCGAGGGTTGTCTCCATGTTCGCCTTCAGATCATCCTGCCGGAGCGGATAAAATTCCTGACCGCTTCTCTGGCCCTGCGGTCAGCCTCAAGCACAGCCTCCAGATCTTCCCCGTTTTCTGGGGGCAAGGATTCCACGACCTGACGGACCAGCTCCACGATCCTAGTGAATCTTATTTCTCTCTTGAGAAAGGCCATGACCGCTTCCTCGTTGGCTGCGTTGAACACAGCCGGGAGGGTTCCACCTGCTTCCAGCACCTGGTAAGCCAGCCCAAGAGCCGGGAAGCGTTCAGGATCTGGAGCCATGAAGGTCAGAGGCCCAGCATTGACCAAATCCAATGGGGGAAGACCTATCTTCAATCTCTCAGGGTATGAAAGCGCATATGCAATGGGAACCTGCATGTTAGGTACACCCAACTGGGCTATGACAGAGCCATCCACATACTCGACCATGGAGTGCACTATGCTCTGGGGGTGAATGTGGACGTGAATCCTTGATGCTGGGATATCGAAGAGCCACCTGGCCTCTATGACCTCCAGAGCCTTGTTCATCAGGGATGCAGAATCCACAGTCACTTTCTGCCCCATTTTCCAGTTGGGATGCACAAGAGCCTGTTCTGGTGTGACCTCCTCCAGCCTCTCCAGTGGCAATCCCAGGAAAGCTCCTCCTGAAGCCGTAAGGATTATACGCCTCACGTCCTCCTTTCTGTGCCCCTGCAGGGACTGGAACACCGCGCTGTGTTCGCTGTCCACAGGAAGGATCCTCACACCTTTGGAACGGGCTTCCTGAGAAACCAGCTTGCCAGCCATGACCATTGTTTCCTTGTTGGCCAGAGCAACATCCTTGTGCCCTCTGATAGCAGCCATGGTGGGAAGCAATCCGGCAGCTCCCACCAGGGCCGAAACAACCATATCCGCCTCTGGATGGGTCGCCACTGCATGCAACCCTTCCTCTCCGAAGCTGAAATCCAGGTGCACTTTCCCCCTGACCCTTTGCCTCAAGTGCTCCAGAGCATCCCGGGTGGCCATGGTGGCAAGAACAGGCCTGAACTCAAGGACCTGTTCCACCATCAGATCTACATTCCATCCCCCGGCCAGGGCAACTACCCTGAAACGCTCAGGATATCGCTCCACCACCCTCAAGGTGTTCTGCCCTATGGAACCTGTGCAACCAAGTATTGCTATACCCTTACGCTTTCTCTGGGCCATCTTGATCCTCTGATCTGCCTTACCATCAAGCACCGGATCATGCTGTTGAACCTGGGGTCATGAAGTCTTTGGCCCGGAAACTGCTTACTTATCTCTTCCCTAAGAGGGACTCTAAGGCGCATGGCCCTAAAAATTCCGGCTCTGCGGATCCTATAACACCAAAGTCACCTTGGCCAAAAGCCATGTCAGAGACTAAGGTTGGAATCTGGCCGAAACGCGAGGTCATTCCACTTTTGTACCCAGTGGGGAATTTCATTGCCAGCTCTTAAAAGGTTGTTGACCTGTTGATCCAAAAGAAGACCACCGGCGCCGAAAACATGAGGCTGTCCAACCTGTCTAGGATGCCGCCGTGGCCGGGCAGTATGCTGCCCGAATCCTTGACCTGGGCTGCCCTCTTGAGCATTGACTCGCTCAAGTCCCCCAGCTGCCCCACCAGCCCCACCCCCAAAGCCAGCAGGAGCAGTTCCACACCCACCACTTGGGGTAGGAAGAGCAGGGCATAGAGGATCCCCCCAGCCCCATTTCCGGCCAGACCTGCCAGGGACCCCTCCACTGTTTTGCCCGGGCTTATTTTGGGCATCAACTTCCTCCTGCCCCAGATACTGCCTACATAGTAAGCTGCAGTGTCGCCCAAAGCCGTCACCGTGATGGTCCAAAACATCCAATGAATCCCCTGCGGGAGACTCCAGAGGAGCACAAAAAAACAGGGCAGCACACCGCCATATATGATGGAGAACATGCGAAGGCCCAGTTCTCTCCCGGCTCCTTCCAACTCCTTTCGCAGCAATGTCTCTATGCTCATCCAGAGCAGGAGCACACATACCAGGGCTGACAGTAGTCCCTGGCTGCCTCCCAAAAGAGCTGCAACGGGCAGGCATGCCCCCTGGAACATGCAAATTGCAGTGCGCAGCCTGTCGCTGGCTGCCCCCAGCAAATGTGCCAGCTCCCATTGGGCCAAGGTTACTGCTACCACTGCCAGTCCCAAGAGCCCCCATGTCCCCCCCAGAATCAACAGGAGCAATATCCCGCAAAGCAGACACAGACCTGTTATCCAGCGCTTCAGCTGAACAGAACCTTCCACCCCTTTTCAGCTCCCCTCAACCGGTGCAGCTTCGAACCTGATCGCCTATCCGCCCGAAACGTCTCTCTCTGCGCTCGTAGTCCCTGAGCGCCTCGGCCAACTCCTCTTCGGTGAAATCAGGCCATAGGGTCTCGGTGAAGAAGATCTCTGTGTAAGCCAGCTGCCAAAGCAAGAAATTGCTTATTCTCTGTTCTCCGCTTGTGCGTATCAAAAGATCCGGCTCGGGCAATCCGGAGGTATCCAGGTAATATGAGAAAGACTCCTCTGTAAGCTCCTGATGTTTCCCGCCGGCTTGTCCTGACTCCTTCAAAAATCTCCTGAAGGCCCGCAAGATCTCCGAGCGTCCGCTATAGCTCAGGGCCAGGTTCAGAATCATGTTCTGATTCTTGGCCGTGGCCTCCATGGTCTGGCGCAACACCTCCTGAATCTCAAAAGAGAGGTCCTCAGGCTGGCCAATGACCTGTAGCCTGATGCCATTTTGGAGCATTTCCTCTCGCTCTGAACGGAGAAACTGAACCAGGAGATCCATGAGTGCCGAGACCTCTTCTGGGGGGCGCTGCCAATTCTCCTGGGAGAAGGCATAAAGGGTAAGCACTTCTATGCCCCATTTACGACATGCCCTGACAACAGCTCGAACTGCCTCGGCCCCCTTTCGATGGCCCTCTATCCTGGGAAGGCACCTTCTTTGGGCCCATCTGCCGTTGCCATCCATTATGATGGCCAAATGGCGGGGCAGTTTGCTGAAGGAGACTTCCATCTCCGTGAGCATTCCTTTCTCTACATTTCGGAGTTTAGCACTCATGGATCCAGGGCTTCAAGATCCGGACCCTCCCTCCTGACTCAACAAGATCAGGGGCGTGTGATTAGAAGGCACACGCCCCTGATTTAATCTATCCTTAAATTTTTGCACAACCTCACCTAAGCTTGCCTTCGATTCTAAGAGATCTATTTCCTGAATGCTGATGCTCCATAGTGCCTTTTTCCTGGTAGAGCCCGGTCTGGCAAAGGCAAGCAAGAATCTCTTCTGGAATTAGTGGATTTCCCCTATGAGCTGTCTTTCTTGGCCTAGAGCCCCCTTACACAGGCGGCCCGGCCAGAAGGATCTTGTGATTCAGATTTCCAGGATTTCCTTCTCCTTGTTCTTCAAGAGAGCATCCACTTTCTCCACGTAGCTGTCCGTGACTTTCTGGACCTCTTCCTGATAACGGAACATCTCATCTTCTGTTATGATTTTTTCTTTCTTGAGGTCTTTTAGACTCTCGTTGGCCTCCCGACGGTGGTTTCTCAGGTCCACCTTGCGCTCCTCAGCCATTTTCCTGACCAGCTTCACCAGCTCTTTGCGCCTTTCCTCGGTCAGGGGCGGAATGGAAATCCTGATGACTTTGCCGTCGTTCATGGGAGTCAGGCCCAGCTCCGATCGCAGCAGTGCCTTTTCTATTTCCCCCATGACGCCTTTGTCCCATGGCTGAATCACAAGCAACCTGGGCTCGGGCACGGAGATGTTGGCCACCTGATTGATGGGCATGGAAGTACCGTAATAATCCACCCGAATCCCATCCAGAAGGGCTGTTGTGGCCCTTCCAGTACGGACTCGATCATATTCCTTGCTGAGCTGTGAGATGACCTTTTCCATATCCAACTTCAAAGATTCCATCAGCTCTTCTACCATGACTCACCCCCGGATGAGAGTCCCCACTCTTTCTCCCATTACAACTCTTCTAATATTACCTTTGGTGCCCACATTGAAAATCACTATGGGTATCTGAGTGTCCTTTACCAGGGAGACAGCCGTAGCGTCCAGAACCCTCAGGTCTCGCTCCAGCACCTCCATATATCCCACCTCTTCCAGTTTCTCGGCCTCTGGATGCACTGCAGGATCCTTGTCAAACACACCGTCAACCTTGGTGGCCTTGAGGATCACCTCAGCCCCTATCTCCCTGGCCCTGAGGGAAGCAGCTGTGTCAGTGGTGAAAAAAGGATTCCCTGTACCTGCAGCAAATATCACAACTCTGCCTTTTTCCAAGTGCCTGGTGGCCCTTCGGCGTATATAAGGTTCGGCTATCTGTCTCATCTCTATGGCTGACAACACTCTGGTGGGCACCCCAAGCCTTTCCAGGGCCTCCTGGAGAGCCAAGCCGTTGATAACAGTGGCCAACATGCCCATGTAGTCGGCTGCAGCCCGGTCCATGCCCTGGCTGGCTGCAGTGAGACCCCTGAAAATGTTGCCCCCACCTATTACAACGCCCACCTGCACTCCCAGCTCTACCACCTCTTTGATCTCTTGTGACACCTCCTGCATGACTCGGGGGTGTATGCCAAAACCCTCCTCACCCATGAGGGCCTCACCGCTGAGCTTCAACAGAATCCTTTTGAACCTAGGGACAGAATCCCCCATCATTGCACCGCTCATGAGCCCTCACCGACCTGGAACCTCACAAAGCGACGCACCAGTATGTTTTCCCCCAGTTTGCCTACAGTGGCCTCCACCCTCTGTCTCACGGAAATGTTGTCCTCTTTCACAAAGGGCTGTTCCATCAGGCAGACCTGGGAATAGAACTTCTTGAGTTTGCCCTCTACTACACGATCCACCACCTTCTCTGGTTTACCCTCACCCAAAGCCTGTGCCCGGTAGATTTCCTTTTCTTTGGCCAACACCTCCTCAGGCACGTCTGCCACGTCCACATAGAGAGGCTGGGCTGAGGCCACCTGCATGGCCAGGTCCTTAGCCAATTCTTGGAACTCCTGAGTATTGGCCACAAAATCAGTTTCACAGTTCAGCTCCACCAGCACCCCTATCTTGCCACCAAAGTGAACATAATGGCCTATGATCCCTTCTTTGGCTGCTCTGCCTGCTTTCCTGGCAGCTGCCATGGCTCCTTTTTTACGCAGGATCTCTATGGCCTTTTGTGTATCCCCTCCTGCCTCTGCCAGGGCTTTTTTGCAGTCCATTATTCCTGCCCCGGTCTTCTCCCTCAGTTCCATTACACTCTTGGCATCTATGTTCACGGGTTCACTCCTCCCTTTGTCCCCTGCTCATCTGTCTTCATACTCTTCCAGGTAATCTTCCTCTTCTTCCTCTTCCACCGCTTCTTCTGCTGGCTCTACCTCAGCCCCTAGCTCCACCTCTGGCATGGGCAAAACCCCAACTTCTGTCTGTCCAGCTTCCCTGATGCGCTGTTCCCGACCCGCCAAGCCTTCCAGGCAGGCATCCGCTATGAGGGAAGAGAAAAGCTTTATGGCCCTTATGGCATCGTCATTGCCGGGTATCACATAATCCACCTCGTCAGGGTCGCAATTGGTATCCACTATTGCCACAACAGGGATACCCAATTTCCTGGCCTCCTTCACAGCTATGTACTCACGCCTGGAGTCCACGATGAATAAGGCTCCAGGAAGTTCCCTCATCTCCTTTATGCCCCCCAGGTTCTTCAGAAGCTTGGCCTTTTCCTTCTGGAGGTGCATTATTTCCTTCTTGGTGTACCCCTGAAGCCTGCCATCCTCTGCCATGGCTTCCAGGTCCTTCAAGCGCTCTATTCCCTTGCGTATGGTCTGGAAGTTGGTAAGCATCCCACCCAACCATCTATGATTCACGTAGGGCATTGCGCAACGCTTGGCTTCCTCTTCTATGGATTCCTGAGCTTGACGCTTGGTGCCTACAAAAAGAACGTTTTTGCCTTCTGCAACAGTGTCCTTGACGAACTGGTAGGCCCTCTTGAACATGCGAACGGTTTTCTGTAAGTCAATGATGTAGATGCCGTTCTTGTCCGCAAAGATGTAGGGCTTCATCTTAGGGTTCCACCTGCGGGTCTGATGCCCGAAATGAACCCCTGCCTCCAAGAGCTGCTTCATGGTTACATTGGCCACTCCTTCACCTCCTCTAGCCCCATTCCGGCATGGAGCTTTCTCTTCCGGCATTGCCGGATTTGCACATAAACAAATATTTTATCCGGCCAGGGCTCCTTTAGCAACCGCTTTTGCCCAAACACTCTGGCTTGGGCCCGGCACTTGCCCAGGATCAGCTTCCCGGCAACACGCCCCTTTTCTCACCACACAAAGCTGCCTCCAAGCTCTTTCTGTTTGGTCAACTCACCCGGATCCTTGTTCTAAGAGTTCTGGAATCGCTGTTATCAGGTCCTGTAGCTTCCGTTTATGCTCACATAATCATGTGAGAGGTCGCATGTGTGGAGCAATGCCTTACCTGCTCCGGTTCCAATGGAAACCTTTATGCTGAATTCTCTTTGTCTCACCACATCCTTGGCCAGGTTTTCGCTTGAGTCCCCCAAGGGCCGACCAGCTTTCAGAACCTGAACATCGCCGTACCATAGATCCAGGCACTCTGGGTCCAGAGGCACGCCGCTATATCCAACTGCAGCAGCTATCCTGCCCCAATTGACATCCTGGCCATAGAAAGCGGTCTTCACCAAGGGCGAATGAGCTATGGTCTTGGCCACGGTCTTTGCCCATGCATCATCAGGAGCGCCTTGCACCTGTATGTGCACCAGTTTGGTGGCTCCCTCAGCGTCTCTGACCACCTCCAGCGCCATCTCCTCTAGGACCTCCCCTAGTGCTGCCCGCAAAAGCTCCGCTGAAGGAGAGCCTTCCTCTATGGGATCCACTCCTGATGCTCCGTTGGCCAACAACAAAACAGTGTCATTGGTACTGGTGTCCCCGTCCACGGTGATGGCATGGAAGGATCTTTCCAGAGAACTCTCCAGGCTTTTTTGAAGGAACAGGGGGCCTGCGGCCGCATCGGTCACCACAAAGCAAAGCATGGTGGCCATCTGCGGGTGAATCATGCCGGCTCCTTTTACCACAGCTGCCATGTTGACTTCCCTTCCATCCAGTGTTATGCGACGAAATATCCACTTGGGCCTCGTATCCGTGGTCATGATGGCCATGGCCAGATGCTCCAGCCTCCAGGGAGCCAATCCGCTCACCAGGCTTTTAATTCCTTTCTTTATGGGCTCCATGGGGAGTCTGGTCCCTATGACCCCGGTGGAGGCCAACAAGATCTCCTCCTCATCCACTCCCAATTCCGCAGCCACCCATCGGGCAACTTCCAGGGCATCCTCATAGCCCTCGCGTCCTGTGCATGCATTGGCGCATCCGGCATTGGCCAAGACAGCCCTGCAATAGCCCCTGGAAAGCCTTTGCCTATCTATCAAAACAGGAGCTGCAGCCACCATGTTGCGGGTAAAAACCCCTGCCACAGAAGCCGGGCGCCGGGAGAATATTAGACCCACATCCAGGTCTCCTTTGTTTTTCTTGAGCCCGCAAGAAACTGCCGAAAAAAGAAATCCCTTGACACCCTGCTCATCCTGTCCACCCATTGCCCTGCTCCTTCCTTCCAGGCTCCATGCCTCTGGCCCTGATGATCATCGCCCACAGCACTTCTTGTATTTTTTCCCGCTGCCACAAGGACAAGGGTCATTCCTGCCTATCTTCTGAGAGGCTCTTTTCACAGCCCTTGGCTCTTCCGAGGCATCCGGGCTGCTGGTGGATCCTCTTGCCCTGCCCAATTCAAGATTGGATCTTCTACGGCTCTTTTGAGCTGGCTCTGCTGCCACTTGAACTCTGAAAAGCCTCTCCACTGCCTCTGTGCGTATCCGCTCAGTAAGGACAACGAAGAGCTCATAGCCTTCTTTTTGGTATTCTCTGAGGGGATCCCTCTGGGCGTACCCCCTCAGGCCGATGCCCTCCTTGAGATGGTCCATTCCCAGCAGATGTTCTTTCCACAGGTTGTCCAGGGTCTGCAGGAGTATCATCTTTTCCAGATAGCGCATTATGTCAGAGCTGTAGAGTTCCTCCTTCTTCATGTAGTAGAAAAGCAACCTCTGGTACACCAGTTCCTCCAGTTCCCCTTGAGTCGAGGCCTGCTCCAGGCCTGAACCGTCCCAAGGTATGCCCAGCCTCATCCTGAGTTCTCTGGCCAGAGCCTTCAGATCCCACTCTTCAGGATGGGACTTGGCAGGAGCGTAACGCTCCACAGCTTCTTGGGCCCATTGCCTGATCATTTCCCGCACATCCTGCTCCAGCCTGTCACCCAAGAGGATTCTCTGCCTCTGGGCATAGATCACTTCCCGCTGCTTGTTCATCACATCGTCATATTCCAAAAGGTGCTTGCGTATGTCGAAGTTGTGTTGCTCCACACGCCTTTGGGCGTTTTCTATGGCACGGGTTACCAATCCATGTTCTATGGGCTCGCCCTCCTGCATGCCGATCTTGTCCATTATGACGGCGATTCTCTCGGAACCAAAAATCCGCAGCAGATCGTCCTCTAGGGAAAGGTAGAACCTGGATGAGCCGGGATCTCCTTGCCTTCCGGAGCGGCCTCTGAGCTGCCTATCTATTCGTCTGGCCTCGTGCCTCTCCGTGCCTATGATGTGAAGCCCCCCCAGCTCCACCACACCCGGCCCCAGCTTGATATCTGTGCCTCGGCCAGCCATGTTAGTGGCTATGGTCACTGCCCCATAATGACCGGCCCGAGCAACTATCTCCGCCTCCTCCTTGTGCCTCTTGGCATTGAGCACAGAGTGGCGGATGGCCTTGGGCAACATGCGGCTGAGCAGCTCCGATACCTCCACAGATACCGTTCCCACCAGAACCGGCTGTCCCCTCCTGTGGCACTCTTCTATTTCTTGGATGATGGCCCTGTACTTCTCCCTTTTTGTGCGAAAGATGACATCCGGGTAATCCCGGCGTATGCAGGGCCTGTGTGTGGGGATCACCACCACATCCAGCTTGTAGATCTTGTGAAACTCAGCTGCCTCTGTCTCTGCAGTTCCCGTCATGCCTGCCAGCTTTTCGTACATGCGGAAGTAGTTCTGGATGGTGATGGTGGCTAGAGTTTGAGTCTCTCCCTCTATCTTGACTCCTTCCTTGGCCTCCAGAGCCTGATGCAGACCATCGCTGTATCTTCTGCCCGGCATCAGTCGGCCAGTGAACTCATCTACGATTATCACCCGGCCATCGCTTACCACGTAGTTCACGTCCTTCTCAAAAAGAGAGTAGGCCCTGAGCAGCTGGAAAAGATTCTGCATGATCTCGCTTTTTTCTTGGAATTCCCTTTCAGCCTGTTCTCTTTGCTGGGGCGTCACATCAGGATTGGAGTCCAGCTCTGCCAGATCTGGAAGAACAAAGAAATTAGGATCCTTGGGCGATAGAGCTATCCTGCCTTTTTCCGTCAAGTCCACCACATTGGACTTTTCATCCAGGCTGAAATAAAGCTCTTCATCCAGCCGCCATAGGGTCTTGTCCCTTATGTGATCCAGCTCCACCCTATCCACCAGCTTCTTGTTGTTGCTGTCTTGGAGCAGCTTGAGAAGCCTCTTGTTCTTGGGCGCACCTCTTTTGGCCTGTAGCATCTTAATGCCGGCCTCGTAATCCTGTCCTTCCTCAAGCAGCTTCTCGGCCTCTGCCAGGAGCCTGTTGACCAAGAAGGTCTGGCTTTGAACAAGCCTCTGGACCATGGGTTGCAGCTCTGCATAGCGATTGGTCTCCATCTCCACCGGCCCTGAGATTATAAGAGGCGTGCGCGCCTCATCTATGAGGATGGAGTCCACCTCATCCACTATGGCGAAGTGAAACCCTCTTTGAACCTGATCCTCGGCTCTCAGAGCCATGTTGTCCCTCAGGTAGTCGAACCCGAATTCGCTGTTGGTGCCGTAAGTTATGTCTGCCTCATAGGCCAGGCGCCTCTCTTCCTGGGGCATGTCGTGATATATGACTCCCACACTGAGGCCCAGCAGCTCGTAAATCTGACCCATCCAATCCCTGTCCCTCTTGGCCAGATAGTCATTAACTGTCACAACGTGCACACCCCGGCCTGCAAGGGCGTTCAAGTAAACAGGAAGCGTGGCCACCAGTGTCTTGCCTTCTCCTGTTGCCATCTCGGCTATCTTGCCCTGGTGAAGCACTATGCCTCCCACAAGCTGCACATCAAAGGGACGCTCCCCAAGGACTCTCCTGGCTGCCTCCCGAACCACTGCAAAGGCCTCGGGAAGCAGCTCTTCCAGGGTCTCCCCTATGGCTGTTTTGATTTCTGCCTTGAGCTCCTCCACCCGCTCCTCAAGATCCTCCCCAGCCTCTGCAGTGGCATCTTGAGCACCTGGCAGCTGCTCCTCTTTAATCAACTTGTGCAAAGACAGATCCCTCACCACTCTGCCCAGCTCCAGGCGCCCCAGGTCCTCGGCGGATCTTAGAACTTCAAGCACTCTGGCTCGCAAACCTTGCCTGAACTCCAGCGTCTTACTCCTGAGAGCCTCATCGCCCAATTCTCTAATTTTGGGCTCCAGATCATTTATCTGCTCCACGATGGGAGCCAAACGCTTGAGCGTTCTCTCATTGGCACTTCCAAAAACCTTCTGCAATGCCTGCATCAGCATGGATTCAAACCTCCGTGGCCAGAAAGCTTCGTGAGGCTCTCTGTTTTTTAGAAAAAGCCCCAAGGTCCAAGCCAGGTCCTCTTATTTTACTCCAGCTCCGCCATTGCCGAGTCAGAAGATGAAATCCAGCTTCCCCTGTATTCCCAGACAGGCAGATGCCTCCCTTTTCCCTGCTCAGGGCAGGCCATCCCAGCCTGGCAACTGGCCCGGCTTTGCTTTGATAATACCCATCCCCAGGGTCTTCTTAGCATTAGATCCTCTCTGGGAAAAGGAAGAAATCTAAGGCCGCCTGTTGCCAAGGGCGCCAGGACCCAGCAGGTGCTTCCCCAAGGTTTTTCCCGCCCCCTTTGGCCCTTATGGCCCAGCGGATCACACCAGGGAGTTCACTCAATTTGAGGCTTTCAAGCGCAGTCTCGCTCGGGAGGATCCCCTTGAGAATCAATCATAGACGGAAACCCTCCCCCAGATAAAACCGCCTTGCTTTTTCGCTGGAGGCTATCTGTTCTGGGCTGCCCATTTCAAGTATTTCGCCCTCGTTTATGATGTACGCTCTGTCGCAAACTCCTAAAGTTTCCCGCACATTATGATCTGTTATGATGACTCCTATGCCACGTTCCTTTAGGCCGCGCACTATGTTTTGGATCTCCACCACAGCCAAAGGATCTATCCCTGCAAAAGGTTCGTCCAAGAGAATGAAAAGCGGATTTATGGCCAAAGACCTGCATATCTCCACCCTTCGGGTCTCACCTCCCGAGAGGGAGTAGGCCTTGTTGCGGGCCAGGTGCTCTATGCGAAGCTCCCGCAACAGCTCTTGACAACGATGCTTGCGCTTGACTGGATCCTTCTCCCAAAGTTCGAGTATCAACAACAGGTTCTCCTCTACGCTCAGTCTTCGAAAAATAGAGGACTCCTGCGGAAGGTAATTGAGCCCTTTCCTGGCCCTCAAGTACATGGGAGCCTCTGTCACGTCTTCTCCCAGCAAGAAAACCCGGCCCTCATTGGGTCTTATGGCACCTGTAAGCATGTAAAAAATGGTTGTTTTACCGGCCCCGTTGGGCCCCAACAGCCCTACAATTTCTCCTCTCTGAGCCTCCAGATCCACCCCCTTCACCACTGTCTTGGGGCCAAAACTCTTGACAAGCCCCTTGGCCTCCAGTTTCTGGGCCTGCCCCTTCATCGCTTGCCCCCAGGTATCACGAGGGTACGGACCCGGCCGCTTTTGCCTCCAAGCACCGTACTTTTTCGATCAGTGAAAGAGTAGATTATTTTTTCGCCTTCCACATGCTCCCCGCCCTGTACCATCCTGGGTGAGCCCTGCATCTCCAAGGACTGAGTGCTCACATCCAGAATAGCCAGCCCGCAGCTGGCCTTGGCATCCTCAGACTCCATGCGAACCTTGCCCCTGGCCACAAGATGTCTTATTTTTCGAGTTTCAGGATCCCATCCAACCTCCAGCACATCGGAATCCATCTTATACTGAGGCTGAGTCACCGATACATTCCCACTGTAAATGATCACGTTCTGCTGCCTTCTGAGCTCCATCCTGTCCGCTCTTATTCTGACCGGCTGCTCCTTCAAAGAAGCCTCCTTTTGCTTCCACTGGGCAGGGTCCAAAGCAGGGGCCTCTGAAACACAAAGGCCTGAAAGCAGACAAACCAGTAGTCCGGTCTTCCATGACATCCACAAACCCCTCATGGTTTGATCTTCTCCTTGGCCTTTTCAAGGGCCTCGGGTTTGAGCTGGGTGTTTACATTCTGCCTCAGAAGAACAACTTCCTTTTCTATCCACACATGCAAGCCGCTTCCTTCTGTGGCCCCCTCAGGCCCTTCCATGTAAACATGATCATTGCTTTGTATTTCCCTGGCCTCGTAATAATAGGTGGCATGCCCAGTTCGAATATGGTACCCGTCATCCGTAAGGATTTGCACGTCCCCGTTTATGTGAACGGCCTTTTGCTCCATATCAGCCTGACCCCGATCACCTATGAGTTCTACCCTCTTGGCTTGCCCGGCCTTCTGGGGTGGTACCAAGACTCTTACCTTTGAGAGCTCCACCTGTTTTTCCAGGCGGGAGTAGGTACCCGATTCAGCCCACAGTTGAAGGGAACGGCCAGACTCATTGAACTCTTCCAGGTAAACACCTTTCACATGAAGAACTGCCTCTTTTTGGTCTGACTCCTGGGATTGCACCTCTTCGTTGTGTTTCCTGGCCCCTGACTCGCATATGTTCCACCCCGGCACAAGAAACGAAAGCAGAAGCATTAGAAAACAAGCAACCCTATTCATCAGAGCACCCCTGCCCTGAGCACATCATGGAGGTGGATGATGCCAGAGACAGCCCTCTCGTCTTGCCCATCGAAGACGAACAAGGAGGTTATGGCATGCCTTTGCATCTTATTGAGAGCATCCACCGCCAGGGCTTGAGCCTGAATACACTTGGGATTTCGTGTCATGAGCCTGGAGGCCGGCTCCTCCAGCATCTGATTGCCTCTTTGGAGGCCCCTCCTCAGGTCCCCATCTGTTATGACTCCCACCAGGCGACCTTCATCATCTACCACGCCTGTGACCCCCAACCCCTTGGAGGTAATCTCCAATATGGCATCTCTCATGCATGTGCTTTCATGTACCAGAGGAATACCTTCTCCAGTATGCATCAAGTCTCCGACCCTCAACAGGAGCCTCTTCCCCAAGCTTCCCCCTGGATGCAGCTTGGCAAAATCCGATGGTGTAAATCCTTTTAACTCCAGAAGGGACAATGCCATGGCATCCCCCATGGCCAGCACCGACGTGGTGCTTGCTGTGGGGGCCAGCCCCAAGGGACAGGCCTCCTCTTGCACCTCTACAAGAACCACCGCATCACTGGCCTTGGCAAGGGGGGAATCCCGCCGACCGGTGATGGATATGACTGGACAGCCCAATCGCCTCACAAAAGGCACTAACTGGAGCACTTCCTGGCTGGATCCGCTGTGGGATACAAAAAGGAAAACATCCTCGGGCGTGGCCATCCCAAGATCTCCATGGACCCCTTCCACAGGATGCAGAAAGAAGGAAGGAGTGCCAGTGCTGGCAAGTGTGGAGGCTATTTTTCGCCCCACATGCCCAGACTTTCCCACTCCTGAGACTATGACCTTGCCCTGGCACCTGAAGATTATGGAGACCGCGTTTGCAAAATCAGGCCCCACCTGATTCACCAGGGCTCTTATGGCCCGGGACTCTATCTCAAGAACTCTCCTGGCGCTCGAGATCACACGCCTGTGGAGTTCCTCTTGCGCTTTGCATATGCCGTCTGGTGAGTGCATCTATCTCCTTTATCTCCTCCAACAGTCCCTTTAAGCCGGCCATGCAGAGGCTGTTGGGCCCATCACAAAGGGCGGAGTCCGGGTCAGGGTGAACCTCCATAAAAAGGGCGTCCACCCCCACAGCCACCGCAGCCCTGGCCAGTGCAGGCACAAAACGTCTCTGCCCTCCTGAGGCCCGCCCCAGGCCTCCGGGGAGCTGGACACTGTGGGTGGCATCGAATATGACCGCCGCACCGAGGTCTCTCAACATCACCAGAGACCTAAAATCCACAACCAGCTGGTTGTACCCCAGGCAAAAGCCCCTCTCAGAAACCAAGATACGATCATTTCCGGCCCAACGTATCTTCTCAATGACAGGAGCCATGTCCCAGGGTGCCATGAACTGTCCCTTCTTCACATTGATGGCACAACCTGTGCGGGCAGCGGCCACCACCAGATCTGTTTGTCTGCAAAGAAAAGCCGGAATCTGAATCACGTCCAAAACCCTTGCCGCAGCCTCTATCTCCGTGCGGCAGTGCACGTCCGAAAGCACAGGCACACCCAAGGTCTCTTTGACTTCCTGGAGTATCTCCAGACCCCTCTCAAGACCGGGTCCCCTGTAGGAATCTATGGATGTTCGGTTGGCCTTGTCATAAGAGGACTTGAAAATCAAAGGCATGTCCAAGTCGCGTGTGATCTCTACCAAGGCGGCCGCCACCTCCAGGACCTGCTCTTTGGATTCTATCACACACGGACCTGCCACCAATGCCAGGCAGGCCCCCTGGCCTATTTTCACGGATCCGATCCTCAAATCCATCAACACATCTCCTCTTGATACTTGCCCAAGGCCTGATCTGAGCACGGCTGAATTCGCTTTTCTTCGAGAGGCCCCTTAGCTATTCCTCCCCAAAGAGAATCTTAGCACTCAGCCAGCATGAATATTCCAGCTCATCTGGCCACTTAACCCCCTTGGCTTGCCCTTGCGCCAGTGGGTGTGACATGGCCTACCTCGCACCTGGAGCTCATATCCACGCTTGTACAGCGCTTGCGGTATTCAAGAGCGGCCCCGATGAATGAACGGAACAGAGGATGAGGATTCAGGGGCTTGGATTTGAATTCCGGATGGAATTGGCATCCCAGGAACCAACTCAATGCAGGTATCTCCACCATTTCCACCAGCCTCTGATCAGGGGAGACCCCGCAGATCCTCATGCCTCGCTCTTCCAGCAAAGAGCGGTACTTGTTGTTCAACTCATAACGATGCCTGTGGCGCTCCCAGATCTGATCTGTTCGGTATGCTTCCCAGGCCATTGTTCCTTCCAGAACACGGCATGGGTAAGAACCCAGCCTCATGGTGCCCCCCTTTTCCTCTATGGTGCGTTGGTCAGCCATGAGATCTATCACCGGATGGGGGTTGCCCTCCTCAAACTCTGTGGAATTGGCTCCCTCGAGGCCGCAAACTTTCCTGGCAAACTCCACCACAGCCAGTTGCATTCCCAGACAGATGCCCAGAAAAGGGATGTCCTTTTCTCTGGCACACTGTATTGCTCTCATCTTGCCCTCTATGCCCCTTCTGCCGAATCCGCCGGGCACCAGTATGGCATCCACCCCCTGTAACTGCTTTTCCCATTCCGGTGCTTCCAAGAGCTCCGAATCCACGTAGCGCAGATTCACCCTGCAATCATTGGCTATGCCACCGTGCACCAAAGCTTCGCTAAGGCTCTTGTAGGATTCGGTGAGGTGAACGTATTTGCCCACTATGGCCACCGTGACCTCATGGACAGGATTCTTTATACGCTCCACTATGGCTTCCCACTCCTCCAGCACCGGAGCCCTGGTCCACATGTTAAGGATCTCCATTATCTTCTCATCCAGGCCCTCCTTGTGGAACACCAGTGGCACCTCGTAAATGGTTTCCACATCTTTTGCTGTGATCACAGCGTCGGCAGCTATGTTGCAAAAAAGTGCAATCTTTGCCTTTATCTCTTGGCTGAGGTACCTGTCTGTCCTGCACAGAAGTATGTCGGGTTGAATACCTATGGCCCTAAGCTCTTTTACGCTGTGCTGAGTGGGCTTGGTCTTTACCTCCCCCGCTGTCTGGATATATGGAACCAGAGTCAGATGAATGTAGCAGACATTTTCCTTTCCCAGATCTCCCCTCAGTTGTCTTATGGCCTCCAGAAAAGGAAGCCCTTCAATGTCCCCCACTGTGCCACCTATCTCCACGATGGCCAGGTCCACTCCTTCGGCTGCCCCCAGGATGCATTGCTTTATTTCGTCTGTGATATGAGGAATGACCTGCACCGTCCCGCCAAGATAGTCCCCTCGCCTCTCTTTGCGGATCACATTGTAGTAAATCCGGCCGGTGGTATAGTTGTTTTTTTGCGACATCTGAGCGTGGGTGTACCGCTCGTAATGACCCAGATCAAGATCGGTCTCCGCACCATCATCGGTGACATACACTTCTCCGTGCTGAAAGGGGTTCATGGTTCCGGGATCCACGTTTATATAGGGATCCAGCTTGACCAAGGTGATCTTGAGCCCCCTGGACTCAAGCAAGGCCCCGATGGAGGCTGCAGCCAATCCCTTGCCCAAGGAGGAAAGAACCCCACCCGTGATGAATATGAACTTTGTTCTCATGAGCCCTCCCGGTTTAACTCCTCCCAAAGAAGCTTCTCTGCCTTGACCGCATCTTCAGGCACATCCACACCAATTGTGCGCTGCGATGTAGGTACCACCCTGATGCAAAGGCCCCAGTACAGAAACCTCAACTGTTCCAGTTTCTCAGCCTCCTCCCATGGTGCGGGCAACATGGATTGGATCAATTCAAGGGCCCTTTTTCTGTAAGCGTAAATCCCAACGTGAATCCAGGCGCTTTTTGACTTTCCCAGTCCCAATTTCTCAGGATCTCTGTAAAAAGGAATGGGAGCCCTGGAGAAATAGAGGGCATGTTGTTGGTGGTCCATGACCACCTTCACGTTGTTGGGATCCTCTATCTCTGTGGCCTCGCTGCTCAAAGCGCACAAGGTGGCCACATCTGCATGAGGATCTTCCTCCAAGGCTTCTATGACAAGATCCACCTGTTGAGGATTTATCAGGGGTTCATCTCCCTGCAGGTTCACCACCGGGTCTCCTCCCACTGTCTTGTGGGCTTCCATGACCCTGTGGGTACCTGTGGGATGGTCTGGAGAGGTCATCACAGCCTTTCCACCAAAGCCACGGACCACCCTGGCTATACGGCTGTCTTCAGTGGCCACCCACACATCCCTTACCTTTTTAGCCTTGGTGGCACGCTCGTACACATGTTGAATCATGGGCTTTCCTAGTATGGACACGAGAGGTTTGCCTGGGAAACGACTCGATGAAAAGCGAGCGGGAATGATTACCGTGGCCGGCATTCTGTCACCAGGGCGTGTTTAAAACACTATAGCAAAGCCCGGACCCTTGTCAAGGCGCGCCCCGCCTTGACGTAAGCTGTTTGAACTCTTTATGATCTTCTCCAGTAACTGCTGAGCGAACACAGGATAGAGGACTGGATGGCCTCCTGGAGGCCGGGAGGGATATCAAATAATGCCCGCCAATCTCCCTCCACATTACTTTGAAGCTGAAAAACGCTACAGGTTGGCCAGAACCCCCCAGGAAAAGATTCAGGCCCTGGAGGAAATGCTGCGCATCATGCCCAAGCACAAGGGCACGGACCGGCTTCAGGGGGAAGTGCGTCGCAAGATTTCTTTGCTAAGAAAAGAGGCTGCTTCAAAGCAATCCGGAGGGCGAAGAGCGGACAACTACTTCGTGGAAAAAGCAGGTGCAGGCCAGGTGGTCATGGCAGGCACTCCCAATAGCGGCAAGTCCAGTTTGTTGAGCTGTCTGACCAATGCAAGGCCCGAGGTTGCCGATTACCCGTTCACAACCCGATTTCCCCAGGCAGGTATGTTGCTCTTCCAGAATGTCCGAATACAACTTGTGGATGTGCCTCCCATCCATCCGCAATTGACCGAGCCTTGGGTTTACGCCATATTTCGTAATGCTGACGTGCTTTGGATAGTTCTTGATCTGAGCAGCGACGACCTGCTGCAAGAGGCAGAATTGGTGCTGGAGGCCCTAGATGGAGCCAGCATCGCACCGGTTGGGAAAAAAAAGCAACCCGAAGACCAGGACCGTTTGAACAAACAGGCGCTGCTGGTGGCCAACAAAATTGATTTGCCCAAATCCAAAGATCATCTCGAGATTCTCCAGGAGTTTTACGCAAGAGACTATGAGATCCTGCCTGTTTCCACCAAGAGCATGGAGGGAACCGATCTATTGGTGTCTGCCAGCTTCAGGGCCTTGAACATCATTAGGGTCTACACCAAGGTTCCTGGCAAAGAACCAGATTTGGATGACCCGGTTGTCCTGCCTGTGGGAAGTACTGTGGCAGATTTCGCCGAAGAGATCCACAAGGACTTTGCCCAAAAGCTCAAATTTGCAAGAATATGGGGCAAGGACAAACACGACGGTCAGAGAGTCCACCTGGATTTTCCCCTCTCTGATGGGGACGTCCTGGAGCTTCACATATGAAAGATGGCCGGGCTCCTTGCCTTAGCCTCGTTTCCCCCCAGCCTAGGCCCAAGACCCCATGTATTGAGCCATTTTCAGCTTTACCCCTGCCAGCCCCCAAAGGATTCTCAAAGCACATTTAACATGAGCAAGCGCATCTGTTTCCAAAGGCAAAAAGAAGGGAACCGATCCGGATTTCGCCTTGGCACCTCTCATCCAGACCGGCTCCTTTCACCTCAGGTGGTGGCCAATGTGCCACCGTCCACATACAGGCTTTGACCTGTAATGAAGCCAGCCGAATCCGAGCATAGGAAGAGCACGGCTCCAACTATATCCTGTGGTTCGGCGAGTCTACCCTTGGGAATCCTCATGACAATCTGCCTTTCCACTTCTGGATTGCTCCATATGGTCTGGCTGAAGTGAGTACGTGTGAGCCCTGGTCCCACGGCATTGACCGAGATATTGTAAGGAGCCCATTCAGCGGCCATGCACATGGTGAGCATCTTAACGGCAGCCTTGCTAGCATGATAAACACCCATCATCACGCCGCCCCGCACAGCCCCCACTGTGGTGATATTCACGATTCTTCCACCTCCCTGTTCTTTCATCACCCTGGCCGCGGCGCGGCTGAGCAGGAAGGTACCCTTCACGTTGGTGTCAAAGATCTTGTCGAATCCGTCTTCCCTCAATTCCAGCAAAGGCCTCAGAAAGCTTCTGGCCGCATTGTTGATGAGCAGATCCAAGTGTCCGAAGGTCTCCACAGTGGCCGTGACCAGTGCCTCCACCTGATCGCTCAGACTCACGTCTGTGACCCGCCATGCCGCTTCCCCTCCCTTGGCCCTTATTTCCGCGGCCGTTGCCTCTATTTCCGTTTGAGTTCTGGCGGCAATCATGAGCTTTGCTCCGGCCTCAGCCAGACCCAAGGCTATGGCTTTCCCGATTCCCTTGCCGCCTCCAGTGACTATGCCCACTTTACCGCTCAAGTCGAAATGATCCCCCATCTGTGCCCTCCTTTTGAAAACGGTCCATGCCTCTTTCCAAAAGAACTGTCACAATTTCATAGAGGAGTTTGCGTTTTTTGGCAAGAGTCTTTACTGGATTTAGATTGACCTGGGAAAGAGCCTAACCTATCATGCATGGGAGCCTTGAGAAAACATGGACCTTGGGGGGGCGCCTATGGTGAGGCAGCCCTTGGCAATGGGGGAAGAGAAATGGCCAACCCGTCATTTTTGATGAGACTTGGTAGCCTTTTGGCTTTGGGTGTTATTTTTTTGGGGCTTGTCTCCTGCGGCGGTTCGGGCGTACAGATGGTGTACCTCCAGTTCAGACCCACGGGGGAGTACGCCACTGCACAAGCCATAACAGTAGGGGTGGCCCCTTTTCAAGACGCCAGATCCACTCCGCAGATCTTGGGTAAGCGAATACGGGTGGATGGGAGCCCTGAGACCATCATGCTGGGTTCTCCCACAACCGGCAAAGATCTGGGTTTGATGGTTGTAAGGTTTTTGGAGGCCAGGGGAATGAAGGTGGTGGACCTACGATCCTGGAGTGGAGAACCTGAGGCCCTCAAAGAGCTTCCCAAGGATCTCAAGGCTGTGGTGACCGGGCGTATAGAGGCCATGGAGGTGAACTCTGACTCTTCGCTATTTAGAACCACTACGCGTTACAGAGTCAGGCTGAGCGCATCCATAGGACTGGTGGAAAAAAATGAGGTCTTGACCAGGTCTATAGAAATTAGCCCCCAAAAAACAACCCTCCAATTCGATGTCAGGGATCTAGAAGAAGAACTCAACCGCACGGTCATGGAGGCCTTGGGAAGGCTTTTCGAAGGAGTTCTGCCTCAGAGTTGAAGGACCTTGCACTCGGCTGTACTTTCCCAAGCAGAAATCACTTTGGCCCAGGCTCTGGGTAAGACCGCCATAGAGTGTCTTAGAACAGGCCTGCCTCAAATAAGAGTCCCACAGAGCCCTTGGGCTTTGAGATCCAAGGTCGGATCCTGGGCCATTTTACCAGGTTCCTTTAACCCTCCAACCTTGGCCCACAGCCACATGGTGAAATGGGCATTAGAAGGGGGAGGCTTTGACCAGGTGTTACTGATCTTGGATCTTCGCCATGCTGACAAGCCAGCCCAAGACGCTCACATCGTAGACAGGTATCTGATGCTACAAATGGCTTTTCATATCCAGGAGAGAGTCCTCATAGGGCTTTCCAGCCACGGACTTTTCTTGGAGAAGGCAAGGGCTCTTTGGCTCAGTTTTGAGCCTGGCACGAGATGGAGTTTTCTTGTGGGAGCAGACACCATGGCCCGCATTCTGGATCCAGGGTTCTATGGGGATGCCGAAAAAGAACTGGATGAGCTCTTTTCATTGGGCTCATTCATCATATTTGAGAGACCTGCAATGCCTGGCATTAAGCTTCCCGTGAGATTCCCAGTTGTGCCTTCACCCAAAAAGATGGAGGAGGTCTCTTCCAGTTGGGTGCGCACAAGGCGACAAAGAGGTTTGCCTTGGAGAAAAGGACTCAGTACCAAGGTAGCCCGGTTCATAGAATCCACGGGTCTTTATTTACCCGAGCCCAGCCCTTATGAGGCCAGAAGAACAAAGCTGGAAGAAATCTTGCACTTCTTTTATGGGCAGGCCAGCTGAACCGCAGATGCTGCCACAGGATCCTTGAAGCTGCATGGCAGCATGGCAACACACTTTCCACAGACATGTGTATTCTCAGGCAGCCCAGCCAGGCTAGAGGCCCCTTCCCTGTTGAGCTTGAGTCTTTCCCAGCAGGCCTTTCTGTCAAACCCATTGAGGCTCAGGGCTCCCACAGGACAGCGCTTGAAGCACTTGAGACAGCGTTTCCCCATCTTGTGGAGGCAGGCCTCTTTTCCCAGATCCAGGGGATGATCACCCAGATCTGCCTCTGTGACCAGACTCCCCAATCTGCCTGCACAGCCTGAAGGTGTTATGAGTTGAGAATTCTGGCCAAAGCGTCCAAGCCCGGCCAAGTAGCCTAGATGCTTGTGCGACCACCGGCTCATGAGCCTCACCGGATCGAAATTATGTGTGGGAGGGGTCACGGCCGAAACATAGCCAGCTTGCCTTAGGAGCAGGCTCATTTCCTGGCTTATCTTGGCGATGAATTCATTGGTCTGTACGTAGGCTGTGCCCCAGCTGCGGCAAGGCTCTTGGCCACCTGAGTTTTCCTGGACCAGTGCTTTGCCAAAGGGCAGGAAAAACACTATGAGGCTCTTGGCACTAGGAAGGAGCTCCCAGGGCATGAGGTGGTCAGAAGCAGCCATTTCCCTTAGTTTCAAAAATCGCTCATCCAGCTTGGCCGAGACCAGAAGGGGTTTTCTCCAGATCCCTTCACCTCTTTGGAGAGAAGATTCCTCTTTCACAAGACCATTGAGCAATTGCTCAAGCCTCTTTACGTCTGTCATCCCTTTGCCTCCCACGAAACAGGGCGATCTTCTTACAAGAGTCCCAAGAAGCGCTGGGCCACCATTCGCGCAATCTCAGGGGCATTACCCCCTGATCGATTGTTTACTATGACATAGGCCAAGCCTTGTGCCTGGGTGATGAGCCTCAGAATTTGCGCTGTCTCCTCTATCATGTGGGGTTGGAGCATTCCCTCCACAATACGATCAAATGGGTATGCCATGGCATAGGCATCCTCGTAGCGCATCCCCAAGGGGGTCATGAGCCTTATGACCCAGGCCCTCCCCTCTTTCAAGAACCTCCCCCCCGATTGCTTCATCTGCTTGGCCAGGGGAGGCAGCCAGCTCCAGTGAGAAAGCACCTGGCCCACACCATAGAGCTCCATTACCTGAAACACCGGCTCTACCAAGTACTGGGGCGTCCTCAACTCCAAATGATAACGGTCATCTTGAGGGATCTGCCTGAAGAACTCCTCCAGATCCCGAGCCATCTGATCCGGCGAAACCCTGCCTTCCTTGCGCTGGTACTCTTGTTCCAAGACAACTGCTGCCAGATTGGCACCTAGCAGCCTGTTGGCCGGCTCATAAAAGCCCAAGGTAAAGAGATCCGAATCCAGGTATCTTGGGTTTGGTTCAAAGCGGTTTGCCTTTCTCAGCACCTGAGCCGTGACCAACTGGGGAGCCTTGAGAATAACCCTGTCCTTTGGTCCCATGTGGGTCCTGTACATTTCCAAGAGCCTGTAGTTGGCCGTGGGCCGGCCTTTTTCCAAGAGTGGGGCATAAAAGGTAAAATCCAATTCTAGGACTCCAAAGTGTTGGAAGTACTCCTGGAGGCTATCCACAGGAAGCACCTCTTCAGGGAAACTCTTTTGCCCAAGCTTCCTCTCTCTTTTTTGCGTCCTTCCTTTGTAACGCTCGGGGTTGTAAATCTGACCCAGCCAGCCAACATATCTGTCGCTGGCCGTACCCATGAATACACCGGGATGCAAATCCCTGAAGAAGTATCCATCTAGTTCCAATTCTTTTCTGCCTCAGCCCCTGAATCTGAAGCGCCCGGCCTCCTCCAAAACCAGCCCTTGGGAGACAAGCCTTTTGAGGTGTTTGCCCATGATGGCCTTCTCGCCAAATTCAAAAAAGGCTTCAGGTTCACGAGGCCTTCCATAGACGATCCAAGCCATTACGATTTCATCCATTGTCTTGGGCTCTTTTAGGAACTCCAGGAGCTTCTGCTCTCTTTTTTTAATGACTTCAACATAGGAGTCCCAAAGGGAGCCAGGAGGCTCTTTGAATATGCCGGCCTCATGGCCTGTTATCCAAACCCTTGCATCCATCTCACGCAGAAGTCTGACAGACTCCAGGGTCTGCTCTATGCTGGAGTAAAGATCTCCGTACCAAGGCCCAAATGTTGTCAGGTCGTAATCACCAAGAAAGAGAATCCCTTGTTCCAAGAACCTGAAAGCCAGGTGCCCCGGAGTGTGCCCTGGAGTGTGGATCACCTCCACTGTCACACCCGCAAGCTCAATTCTTTGCCCTGGCACCAAAAAACCAGCAGGCTTTCTGGGCTTGAGATGAAATTGGCCGGCCAGCACATCCCGCCAGTGCTGCCTGTAAGACTCCTCCTCCATGCCGTACCAGTCCAGAAAGGTCTCCAGATCCCCTAAGGGAGGAGCATCCTGTTGCGAAATCCATATGGGGAGATCTTCAAAAAGATCCAGGTGAATCATGTGATCTTCATGCCAATGGGATAGCCAGACCTCCCTCACTCCGCCTCCGGCCTTTATTTCTTGAAGGAGCTCCCTGTCAGAGCCCGGATCTATCAGAACTCCGGCTTCCTCTATGTAAAGAGAGTGGCAATAGGGATATCTTCCCTTGTTTTGTCCCTGGATAAATCTCACAGGGCCCCACTGGATCTCATTTCTCACCTCCTGTCCCTCCATTTCAGATCAAATTAGACACCCAAACATCTTGATTCGCTCCCCGTATTTGTCCAGATCATTACAGTTTTGGAAGACTCTCCAGTCCCATGCTCCATGGAGCCATCTCAAGGTTCATTTCCCACAAAGATGCCCCAATGGTAAGTAAGGGGCCCTTGGCTACAGGTGCGTTAACATTTTACTTTTGATCAGGTTACGGGTTTTTTTCCCCTCACAAGAGCCAAGTCATTGTCTGTCAAAAACACCCATGGCCTTTTGTCTTGAGCATACAACCAACCTTTCTTTGTTGGCTGGCCCTTAGGCCCAGGATTCATGATATCATAAATCACCTTCTGTGGCCTGGCTCCAAAGCTAGGATTCGTCCACATTCGGAAACACCTTCCTATAGGCAGGATGAGGAGGATTAGCTGCAGGTCTAAGAGCTGCTATAATAAGTGGCCAGGCGCCCTCTAAGGGCGCATTGAACTATTTGCAAGGGGTGGCTTCTGGGGTGATTTGAGTTTTTTCTAAGGCACAAAAGGTTTTTTTATCTCTTTCACAAGATGCCTTTGGGAAAAGCTTCCATTTGGCACCCAGGGGCTTTATCCTGCAAGGCGGCTCACAAGCAAGGGAAAAAGAAGCTAGGAGAAAGAATTAAATGTTCATAATTGTCATAGGAGCAGGAGAGGTGGGCTTCAATGTGGCGGCTCGCCTCAGTAGAGAATACAAAGACATTGTGGTAATCGACAAGGATGAGGAAAAGCTTGAAAGTGTTTCGGACTTACTGGATGTGCGCACACTGTGTGGAAGCGGAAGCAGCATGAGTATTCTGCGCAAGGCAGAAATTCACAAGGCTGACATTCTAATAGCCGCCACCGACAGCGACGAAGTCAATATGATCTCCTGTTTGGTGGCCGGAATTCAATCCAAGATCCCCAAAAAGGTGGCCAGGATAAGAGATCCTGAGTATGCCACAAGCGCTCGTCTCATGGGCCCAGATCGTCTAGGCATTGACCTGGTGATAAACACCGATCAGGAGGCAGTGGATTCCATCCTTAGGATCCTGGAGACTCACAGGGCAAAGGACGTGGTGGACCTGGCAGGGGGCAGGCTCAGGATAGCATCTTTCGTGGCTGAGGAAGAGAATCCTTTTGTAGGAAAACGCCTCAAGGAGCTAAGAAACATCCTCATGGAGAGGGGTTTGATAGTGGCCGCCATATTGCGTAGAGAACAGGCTGTTATTCCCCGAGGAGATGACAAGATTCAGCTCCATGACCTGGTTTACCTTCTGGGAACCCCTCAGGCGGTTTCAGAGGTCTTCCTGAGTTTTGATCCTTCAAATGCCAGACCACCTCGCAGGGTCATGATATATGGAGGCAACTCCCTTGGGTTGAAAGTCGCACGCGCCCTCGAAGGCAGAGGACTGCAAGTGTGCGTGGTGGACCCCAACGAGGAAAGATGCGAGTTACTTGCCTCAGAGCTGGACAATGCCACGGTCATAAAAGGAGACTTCACCTCCTCGGAGATTATGAAAGAGGAAGGTGTGCACAAACTAGACGCTTTTCTTGCTCTGACTTCAGACGAAGAAAGAAACATCTTGGTCTCCTTGCTGGGCAAGAGAATGGGTTGCAAGAGGGTCATAGCCCTTGCAAACCGAGTTGGTTATATCCCCTTGGCTTATCAGACCGGAGTGGATGTGGTCATAAGCCCCTCCCTCATTGCCATAAACCGCATTCTTCAGTATGTCCGAAGGGGCCGGGTAGCCAATGTAGTTACTTTTCCCGAAGGCCAAGCCGAACTGTTGGAAGTGGAAGCCCTGGAGACCTCTGACCTTGTGGCCACACAGATCAAAAATCTGGGTTTGCCCAGGGGGATTCTGGTGGGTGCCATTACCAGGGGTGAGCATGTCATGATCCCCACTGGGGACACTCAGATCCAGCCTGGAGATCGGGTGGTGATGGTTGTGGCCTCTGACTCCCTCAAGCTCTTGGAAAAGATAGTCAGCGTCAAGCTAGAGTATTGGTGAGATGCGCCAGGTAATAGGCATTCTGTGTTTCTTTAATCTCTGCGTGGGACTCACCATGCTTCTGCCCTTGGGGATTAGCCTCTGGGAAGGAGAAAAAGAGACACTGGATTTCCTCAAGGGTGTGACACTGGCCATACTGGTGGGCGGCCTTGGAAGCATATGGGGCCTGCGTGGCAAGATCACCATAGGTCGAAGAGGGGCCTTTGCCATAGTTTCCTTTGGATGGCTCACGGCCAGCGCTTTCGGGGCTGTTCCTTTTGTGCTTTCAGGCATTCTTTCTCCATTGGACGCCCTTTTCGAGGTGGTCTCTGGCTTTACCACCACAGGGGCCTCGGTGATCCCCAAACCAGAAGTTCTCCCCAAGAGCCTTTTGCTTTGGCGCTCCATGGTTCAGTGGCTAGGAGGCATGGGCATAATCCTCCTAGGTGTAGCGGTTCTGCCTTTGCTGGGAGTGGGCGCTGTACAGCTCTACCGGGCGGAGGTCCCTGGGCCTTTTCTGGACAAACTTAAGCCCAAGATAGCGGACACGGCAAGACTCTTGTGGCAGACCTATCTGGTCATCACACTGGCCCAAATAGGTTTTCTTGCAGCCGGAGGCATGAGCTTTTTTGATTCCATCTGCCACTCCTTCACCACAATGGCCACAGGTGGTTTTTCCACCAGAAGCGAGAGCATCGCCTTTTACAGTCACTATCACCGAGGGGTCATTATTTTCTTTATGTTCTTGGCAGCCACAAACTTCTCCCTTCATTATGCTGTGGCAAGAGGCACCCTGGCCCAGTACTGGCTGGACAGGGAATTCAGGCTATACCTGGGACTCTTGATATTTTTTACAGCACTGGTGCTGGCTTATCTGGTGGCTTTTCAGGGAGGGCCTTGGCTGGAGAGGTTGGAGGATGCGGCCTTCCAGGTGGTTTCTATAATGACCACCACCGGATTTGCCACAGCCGATTTTGACAAGTGGCCTCCCCTTTGCCGACTGATATTGTTTCTTCTGATGTTTGTGGGGGGCTGCGCCGGCTCCACGGGTGGAGGCATCAAGTGCGTGCGGTTCTTGATCCTTTACAGGTACCTGCAGGGCGAACTTCGAAGATTGCTTCATCCTCAGGCCGTGGTGGCTGTCAAGATAGCCAAACAGACGGTGCCGCCGGCTGTAGTAAATCATGTGCTGGGCATGACACTTCTTTACATGGGTATATTCGCCGTGGCTTCAGGGGTAATGGCGGGTTTGGGGCTGGATTTGGTCACCAGCGCCTCCTCAGTGGCAGCCACCTTGGGCAACATCGGGCCTGGACTTGCCCAGGTGGGGCCTTCAAGCCATTATGGAGACATACCTGCTGCAGGCAAATGTGTGCTCATCTTTTGCATGTTGGCCGGTAGGCTTGAGATTTACACCGTTTTCGTACTTCTCTTCCCGGATTTCTGGAAGAAATGATAGCCTCTTAGACTTCTTGTTCCCTCAGTTTTTCCAGGGACTTGTTGGGGCCTAAGAGGATCATGATGTCGCTGTCTTTGACTACAAAACTTCCTGTGGGAATCATGTTCAGACGTTCTGGCACAAGCTCCCTCACAGCTACTACCTGGACCCCATGGCGGTTTATGAGATCCAGCTCTTTGAGGGATCTGCCTATGAACTTCCTTGGGGGAGCCAATTCCACGATGCTGTAATCAGGGGAAAAGGGCAGGTAGTCCAGCATGTTGGGGTTGTGAAGCTTCTCGGCCAGGGATGTGGCAAGATCCTTCTCCGGAAACACAACCTCCGAGGCACCCACCTTCCGCAGGATTCGGTCGTGAGGCTCGCTGATGGCCATGGCCACCACACGCTTCACCCCGATCTCCTTGAGATGGAGGGTGGCCAGTATGGAATTACTCATTTCAGTTCCTATGGAAACCACCACGGTGTCCATCTGCCTCAGGCCCAAGTCCTCCAGCACTTCTCTGTCTGTGGCATCGGCCATCACAGCCTGAGTCACAAGGTCTTTTATGGCCTGAACCTTCTGGGGATCCCTGTCTATAGCCATGACCTCGTGACCTTTGGCGCAAAGGTTCGTGGCCAAGTGATATCCAAAATTGCCCAGCCCGATAACGGCGATCTGTTTCATGAGACACCTCATCCAATCATTATGCTTTCCTCGGCAAAACGGTAGTGAACCGTCTTTTGGCGGGCTACGGCCACTGCCACCACCAGGGGACCCAACCTACCCAGAAACATGATCAGTGTGATCAGTATCTTGCCGGCATCGCTTAGATCCCGGGTTACACCAGTAGAGAGGCCAACGGTTCCGAAGGCGCTCACCACCTCGAATAGCAAATCCAGGAAACGGGCTCTTGCCAGGGCCGATGAGCCACTGCCTACCTCCGTGACCTGAATCAGCAGTGTTCCTACCAATACCACCGTAGCGCAAACCATGCTCACACTCATGGCCTTGGCCACACTCCCGGGGGATATGGTTCTACCAAAGGCCTTGGGCTCTGAATAGCCTTTTAACCTTGAGAACCCCAAGGCCACCAGGGTAGCAAAAGTGCTTGTCTTGATGCCTCCTCCTGTGGAGCCTGAAGAAGCCCCTATGAACATTAGCAGAATCATTACCATCAAAGTTTGATTCGCCAAGCAACCTATGGGAATGGTGTTGAAACCCGCTGTGCGGGCTGTAACAGCCTGGAACAAAGAAGCCAGAAACTTCTGTCCCATGGAAAGGCCAGCCAGGGTATTGTTCCACTCCATGACGAGGACCAGCATTGTCCCAAAGGCTACAAGAACCGCTGAACTAGACAATACCAGCTTGGAGTGCAGGCTTAGCCACTGTCTGGAACTCTCTCCCCTTCCAAAGAACTGTTTCAATTCCCTAAGCACCAGAAAGCCAAGGCCACCACTGATGACCAACAAGGAGACAGTCAGGCTCACTAACCCATCCCCCACAAACCCCTCAAGATTATTGGTAAAAGTGCTAAACCCAGCATTACAAAAAGCCGATACCGAATGGAAAATAGATAAATAAGCGGCTTCCCCCAAGGGGTACATTTCAGAAAACCTGGCAAAGAGCAACAATGCTCCCCAAGACTCCAGAATCAAGGTGAAGCAAACCACGTTCAGGATCATGGATCTCAGATCCCAGTTGCCCCTGTGTGTGAAGGTATCTTGCAGTACTATGCGTGTTCCCAGGCTAGGCCTCCCCCCGGCCATAAGGAGCCATACCGTGGACATGGTCATGATGCCTAGCCCGCCCATCTGAATGAGCAGCAGTAGCAGAATCTGTCCGGTCCTGCTCAAATCCCTTCCTATATCCAAGACAGTAAGCCCGGTGACGCAGGCAGCAGAGGTGGCTGTGAAGAGGGCGTCTATTAACCCAATGGGAACTCCTGATGAGGAAAAAGGCATCACCAGCAGGCAGGCCCCCAGGAGGATGAATCCCGCGAAGCCCAGGATGGAAGCTCTGGTGGTGTTCAGTACCCTTGCTCGGTGTGGAAGCATAGCTTCCGGGGCCTAAGTCAACATTGTGCCCAGGCCCCCTCACTCAAAAAAAAATTCAGGCATGTGAGACAAAAAAATGGTCGGGACGACTGGATTTGAACCAGCGACCCCCTGAACCCCATTCAGGTGCGCTTCCAGTCTGCGCCACGTCCCGACTTGCCCTTTTATAGACCATGGAGGCCCTGAGGTCAAGGCCCCTGTGTCAAAAACTCTCTGGCTGGCCAATTCAGGCATCCCCCATGCTTGGGGAACCAGACCAGGAAAATATCTTATTGCTTATTCATCAAAGCCAGGACAGCTCAACGAAGCAACTTCCTGACCGCCTTGAGTTCGTCCCTCACCTCTTTGAGGGTGCTTCTGAATAGATCCTCCTGAAAGCCCATGGAGAGTTGTTGAGGTTGGACCCTTTGCCTTCCCAGAAGCTTCTTCTTGGCCCCTTCGATGGTGTATCTTTCCTCATAGAGGAGTTTCTTTATCTCCAGGATGAGCTCCACGTCCTTGCGCGTGTAAAGCCTTTGTCGGCTTCTGCTACGCTCAGGACTTACTATTCGAAACTCGCTCTCCCAGTATCTAAGTACATAGGGCTCTACCCCGGTGACCTGACTGACCTCACCTATCTTGAAGTAGAGCTTGTCGGGAATTTCGGTTTCTTCCACAGTGAGCCTCCATCACCCCGTGTCATTAGAAGACCATTTCAGAGAGTTTATCAGGAACCGGAGTTGATGGCTTTTTTCAAAACCAAAGAGGGCTTGAAGGTAAGAACCCGCCTCGGGGTTATCTGTATCTCCTCCCCGGTTTGAGGATTTCTGCCCCTTCTTGCTCTTTTCTCCCTGAGCACGAAGCTGCCGAATCCAGAGATCTTAATGTTTTCGGAGCGCTCCAGAGTCTCTTTGATGATCTCAAAGACCAGATCCACGATTTCCGCCGATTCTTTCTTGGAGAATCCAACCTTCTCGTACACCTGATCCACTATATCTGCCTTAGTCATCTCTCTCCCCCTTTGCCATGGCTTGACCCGCATCATAAAGATTAGGCGGGCAGATGATCTCTAGGTTCTGAGCTTAGCACCCAAAGTTTCCTTTAGGCCTTCCAAGATCCTCTGTTGTTCCAGGTTCACTGCCTCATCTGTCAGGCTTCCCTCCCGAGACCTAAACCAAAGCCTAAAAGTCAGGCTCTTGGTGTTGGGAGGAAGTTTATCAGGATCCTGGAACAGATCGTAGAGGACCACATTTTCCAGCCACTGACCACCCTCGTCTCTTATGAACTTAATCAACCGACCCGCAGGAACCTCCTCCCCGACAATCATAGATAGATCCCTCACTACCTCGGGAAATCTAGGAATAGAACTGTATCTGGGAACAGTTACACAAAGCTCCAGGAGAAGCTCCAGGTCCATCTCAAACAGAAGCACAGGGAGCTCCAGATCCCACCTGTGCTGCACCTCTGGATCCAGTTCTCCGAGCCAGCCCAGCTCCCTTTGCCCCGAGACCACCCTTGCCGCTGCAGCCGGATTAAGGAAGCTTGGGCATTGACCCCCAAGAAAACTGACATCCCCAATTCGCAGATCACAAACAAGCCCCTCCACCACCCCTTTAAGGTCAAAAAAATCCACCGAAGCAGAGCCAGAAGACCAGTGGAGAGGAGTTCTCTGCCCCACCATGGCCCCTGCTAGGCGGCGAGGCTCCTGTGGAAGCGGTTCCCCCTCCTTGGGAAGAAACACCCTGCCCAGTTCAAAAAGACGTAAGTCGTTGTTGCGACGATGGAGATTCCCATGCACCGCATCCAAGAGCCCAGGAACAAGGCTCGTGCGCATGACCCCCTGGTCCTGTCTGAGGGGGTTTTTTAGCTTCAGGGTAGCCCGCATGGGATCCTCAAGGGAAATATCCAGGCGGTCCAAAGCTCCTGGATCCATGAATGAGAAGGTTATGACTTCATTGAAGCCGAAGCCCACCAGTATCTCCCTGATTCTGGAGTCCCAATTCCATTCCACTCCATGCTCCACCATGGGCAACCTTCTGCCTGGAAGGCTGTTGGGAATCCTGTGGTATCCCCAGACACGGGCCACCTCCTCCACCAAGTCTATCTCCCTGGTAAGATCCACCCTGCGGGTGGGAGGCTTGACCATGAACACGTCCTGGGAACTCTCCTGTACTTCCATGGAAAGAAGCTCAAGACAATGTTTGACCTCTTCTGCCCCCAGAGTAGTACCCAAGAGGCTGTTTACCCTGGAAACCCTGAGTTTCAGGGTCTGTGGAGGCTGAGGATTGGGATAGACGTCCAACTCTCCTCTGGCCACGGTCCCACCAGCCAGATCGGCCATCAGCCGCGCAGCTCTGCGTGCAGCCCTGGCACAGCCCTCAGGATCCACCCCTCGCTCAAAACGCTTGGAGGCTTCGGTGTTCATGCCCAGGGCCTTAGCGGTCCTTCTGATGCTCATGGGATTGAAAAAGGCACTTTCTATGAGCACGTTTGTGGTCTGAGCTCTTACCTCGGAGTTTTCACCTCCCATGACCCCTGCCACGGCCACGGGCCTTTGCCCATCCCATATCATCAACATCTCAGGGCCTAAGTCCCTGGTCTGCCCGTCCAAGGAAATGAATTTTTCACCTGGCCTGGCTCTCTGGACCACGATGCGGCTACCTTCTAACAATTCCAGATCAAATGCGTGCAGAGGCTGTCCCAGCTCCCACATCACGTAGTTGGTCACATCCACCACGTTGTTGATGGGCCTGAGCCCAACCAACTGGAGCCTTCTTCGCATCCACAAGGGAGAGGGTTTTATTTTTACCCCCTCTACCATGCGCGCCACGTACCTTGGACAAAGCTCTGGATCCCGGATCTCCACCTGAAATCTTCCGGCCATGGGAGCCCCTCTCTCCTGGAGCTCTATTTCTGGGATCCTTACCTGAGCACCGGTTATGGCAGCCACCTCAAAGCATATGCCCAACACACTCAAACAATCCGCACGGTTGGGAGTGAGCTCAAAAGATAGCACCCAATCGCTGAGATCCAAGACAGCATCCAGCCTCTGCCCACTTGGGAGATGCTCCGGGAGAATCCATATGCCTGAGGCCTCATCTCCCAGCTCCAGCTCAGCCTCAGAACAAAGCATCCCTTCTGAACTAACACCTCGGATCTCCAAGGCCTGCACCAACATTCCAGAGGGGATCCTGGCCCCCACCATGGCCAGGGGCGCCTTGATCCCTGGATGCACATTTGGAGCTCCACACACCACGGATAAGAGCTCTTTCCCTGCCCTTACCTGGCAGACTCGAAGCTTTTCCGACCTGGGATGAGGTCTCACCTCCAACACTTCCCCCACCACGACTCCTTCCAGGCTTCCTTCCAGGGATGCTCTGCACTCAAGGCCTCGATGCGTCAAGGCCTCTGCCAGCTCCGAGGCCTCCAAGTCGCAAGGAACGAACTCCCTAATCCATCCCAAGGTCGCTTTCATCTTTTCTTGTCTTTCCGCCTCAAAGAGTCAAAACTGTCGGAGGAAACGTAAGTCGTTCTCGTAGAAGAGCCGTATGTCGTCCACCCCGTGACGAAGCATGGCAATGCGTTCCACCCCAAGCCCAAAGGCAAACCCTGAATATATCTCTGGATCATACCCTACAAAGCCGTATACGGCCGGATCCACCATACCAGATCCCAGAATCTCCAGCCAGCCAGTGCCACTGCAAAGTGCACAGCCTACACCCCCGCAAAGCACGCACTGGATATCCACCTCGGCGCTGGGCTCGGTGAAGGGGAAAAAACTCGGCCTGAATCTCAAGGAGGTGGAAGGGCCGAACATTCTCTGTACGAATGCGGTCAGAGTGCCCTTTAGATCCCCAAAGGTTATCCCCTTGTCCACCAAGAGCCCTTCCACCTGATGAAACATGGGGCTGTGGGTGGGATCATTGTCGTGGCGGTAGACCTTTCCAGGGCACACGATCTGCACGGGTGGAGGACCTTTCTCCATTGTGCGCACTTGCATGGGTGAGGTGTGAGTCCTCAGCACCACCTGCTCGGAGATGTAGAAGGTGTCCTGCATGTCCCGGGCAGGGTGGTCCTTGGGGATGTTAAGGGCTTCAAAATTGTAGTAGTCCAGTTCCACCTCCGGCCCTGAAACCACGCTGTAGCCCATGGAGGCGAAGATCCTGAGTATCTCTTCTAGGGTCTGGGTTATGAGGTGTTTCTTGCCCCTGGGAAAAGGTCTTCCCGGAAGGGTTATATCCAGCCCACGTCTTCGAACCTCCCCGGCAAGAGATGAGGCCTTTCGCTCCAGCCACTGCTCCAGCTCCTGCCTGATACGATTTCCCATCTCTCCGGCCCTGGGCCTCTCCTCTGCAGGCAGGTCCCTTATGCTTCTAAGCAAAAGGGACAGCTTGCCTTTTCGACCCAGGTAACTGACCTTCAAGAGGTCGATATCCTTGGAACTGACTGCCGCCTCAATGGAGGCCAGTGCCTCCTGGCGAATATTCTCTAGTTCCTCTAGAAAGCCGCTCATGCCGAGAAATCCGAATCAAAAAAGAAAGGCTTTAGCCTGCAGGCTCACCATTATCCCAGGATAACCTTATGAACTTATCCCCCCGGCCCCCCATCTTGTCTCTTGACGCCCCGAAAGTGGACTTTGTCAGGCCCTCAGATTCTGCCTTGCCAACTCCACCATTTGAGAGAAGGCAGCAGGGTCGCTCACCGCCAGGTCGGCCAACATCTTTCTGTTCACAGAAACCCTGGCCTCTTTGAGACCGTGGATAAGGTCTCGGTAATTCATCTGATTTGCTCTGGCTGCAGCATTGATCCTGACTATCCACAATCGCCTGAAGTCTCTCTTACGGGCTCTTCTGTCCCTGAAAGCATAAAGTAGAGCATGATCCACAGCCTCCTTGGCCGTGCGCAGGAGTCTGCTCCTGCCCCCTTGATAGCCTTTGGCCATCTTCAGAACCTTTTTCCTTCTTCGAGCCCCTCTGGGCCCGCCTTTTACCCTTGCCATGGAAAACTCTTTCTCCTTTCAATCTGTTGCCGAGGCTTGAGCTAAGCCAAGTGCCTAGATACCCTTCATCCCAAGAAAGGACCATGCACCAAATCTGGCAGATCCCGGCCCAAGGCCACAGCTTTCATGCATAAGGTATGAGCCTTCTGATCGCCGCCATATCAGAGGCACTCACCAGGGTGCGTTTTCTCAGGTTTCTTTTCCTCTTCCTGTTCTTGCTTGTCAAGATGTGACTGAAATAAGCCTTGTTTCTCCTTATCTTCCCGCTGCCTGTTCTGGAAAAACGTTTGGCAGCGCTCCTGTTGGTCTTAAGCTTAGGCATGAAATCCTCCCTTCCTCTCCAGAACTGAGGCCGACCCTTCAAGGCCAACCCTCAAGCCGATCCCTGTCTTACCATGCTGGAACCTGATCCAGGGCCAAGCAAGAAAAACAAAAATACCCTCGCCAAAAGAGATCAGATGGTCCGAAAAGACCTCAAAGACTCTTTGGGAATTTTCTTAGAGCCCCCTTTTTTTTGCCCTTTTCCTGTTATCCGGCTCAGGCCGAACGTGGAGCTATCACCATGGTCATGAAGCGGCCTTCCAGGCGAGGCTCCATTTCAACGTTTCCCACGTCCTTGATCCCTTCGGCGATGAATCCTATCACCCTATGGGCCAATTCAGGATGAGAGATTTCCCTTCCCCTGAACATAAGGCTTACCTTCACCTTATGGCCTTTGCCCAGGAATTCTTTCATTTGCCGGATCTTGATCTGGAGATCGTGCTCGTCGGTCTTGGGACGTACTTTGACCTCTTTGATTTGGACGTAGGACTGTTTCTTTTTGGCCTCCTGGACCTTCTTGCTCTGTTGGTACTTGAACTTCCCATAGTCCATTATCCGGCAAACCGGTGGTACCGACTTGGCCGAGACTTCCACCAGATCCAGCTCGTACTCAGCCGCCAGTTTGAGGGCGGCCTCCCGCGTCATTATGCCCAGTTGCTTTCCCTCCGGATCAATTACCCGGACCTCAGGGGCTCTAATCTTCTCGTTGACGGCAGTGTCCTGCAGGGCTATCTGACCACCTCCTTTTCCAGTTCCTATCCCAAACTAACCCGGGACTCCGTGCGAATTCTCTCCAAGAAACCCTCCAGTGGAAAGAATCCCAGGTCCCCCTCCTCCCGGCTACGCACCGACACTCCCCCCTGCGCCATCTCCCTGTTGCCCACCACGAGCATGTAAGGGACCTTCTGAAGCTGGTTCTCACGTATCTTCAAACCCAACTTCTCGTTTCGAAGGTCCTCCTCCACCCTGAATCCCTCGTCTCTGAGACGGGTTGCCACCTGTTGGGCATACGAGCGCTGAGCATCGGTAATATTGATCACAGTGGCCTGAACAGGAGCCAGCCAAACGGGGAAGGCCCCTGCATAATGCTCTATCAATATGCCTATGAACCGCTCCAAGGATCCCAATATGACCCTGTGAAGCATCACCGGCCTTTTCCTCTGCCCGTCCGCATCCACGTACATTAGATCAAAACGCTCTGGCAGGAAGAAGTCGCACTGGATGGTGGCGCATTGCCAGCTTCGCTGCAACGCATCTCGGAGCTTAACGTCTATCTTGGGGCCGTAAAAAGCGCCCTCCCCTTCGTTGATCTTGTAATCATACCCCATGGCCTCCAAGCCCTGTTTCAAGGCAGTGGTGGCCCTGTCCCAGACCTCTGGCTGTCCGAAAGCCTTCTCTGGTCTTGTGCTGATCTCCAGCTCAAAGGGGAAACCAAACAATCCCATCATGTCTTTCACAAAGCTCAGGATGCCCTTTATCTCTTCTTGAAGTTGATAGGGAGCACAGAAGAGGTGCGCATCATCCTGCGTGAAGCCCCTTGCTCTCAACAGACCATGCCTGACTCCTGTTTTTTCATGTCGGTGAACTGTACCCAGTTCAAAGTACCTGATGGGCAGATCCCTGTAACTGCGGATGCGAGAGTTAAAAATCAACATGTGGGCCAGGCAGTTCATGGGCTTGATGGCAAAGCTCTGCCCGTCCTTCTCGGTAAAATACATGAAATCGCGGTAATAGTCCATGTGACCGGAGCGTTCCCAAAGTTCAGCCCTGAGCATCTGGGGCCCAATGACCATCTGATAACCGCGTCTCAGATGTTCTTTTTTCTCTATTTCCTCCAGCACCCACCTGAGCACTGCTCCCCTGGGATGGTATATTACAAGCCCTGCACCGGCCTCATCGCTGAAGCTGAAAAGATCCAGTTGTCGCCCAAGCCTTCTATGATCTCTGCGCTCAGCCTCCTCCAGCCACTTAAGATATTCCTCCAAGGCCTCCTGGGTAGAAAAGGCAGTGCCGTAAATTCTTTGCAGCATGGGGTTGCGCTCATCTCCGCGCCAGTAAGCCCCTGCCACCTTGGTGAGCTTGAAAGCTCTTATCCTTCCAGTGGAGGGCACATGGGGCCCACGGCAAAGATCTACGAAATCCCCCTGTTCGTAAAGGGAGACCTCCTGATCCCCCATCTCCTCGATGAGTTCCACCTTGTAGGGTTCACCCCTTTTTCGGAAAAACTCCAATGCCTCGGCCTTTTGCATGACTCTGCGGTGAACCGGAATGTCCATCCGCACCAATTCCCTCATGCGCTGCTCTATGCGCTCCAGGTCCTCTGGGGTGAAACTCTTTTCATAATCAAAGTCATAATAGAAACCATTTTCAATGGCAGGTCCTATGGTTACCTTCACTTCGGGGAAAAGCTGCTGCACTGCCTGGGCCATGAGGTGCGATGTGCTGTGTCTTAGCACTTCAAGTCCTTCCGGGGAGCCTGCCTCCACAAAGGAAACCTCCCCCCCGGCCGAACCGATGGGAGAAGAGAGATCCACCAACTTTCCGTCCAATTTGGCAGCAACCAAATCGGCCTGCTGTCCGTTCCAAACGCTCTGGGCAAGCTCAGAGAAAGTCCAGTTCTCTGGAATGGTAAGTTTTCGTCCATCCCAAAGGATCACTTCAGTGGGCATGAGTTGCCTTCCCAAAATTAGCCTCTTGGGAACAAAAAAATGGTAGGCACGGGCGGTTTCGAACCGCCGACTTCTACCGCGTCAAGGTAGCGCTCTCCCCCTGAGCTACGTGCCTACAATCTTTTCTACCTCCCAAGATATCAAGTTTTTTTAGCAATCTTCCTGCCTCTTGTCAAGGCGTATTGCCGGCTCATGGGCTTCTCTGCTGTGATAAAGCCCTCTACATACCATCTTTGGCCCCATGGAGCAGGCCCCAAAATACCCTGTGGCCTGTATGCCCAGCCGTCTTGAATAGACTGAAGCCGACCTGAAAGCTTGGAGCTCCAGACCCGTGCTATTGAGAGCTCATGGTTTTTGCTCAGCCAGAAAACATCTGGCCTTCTCCAAAATCATCTCCTGATCTTTTGCCCCAAACCAAAGCACCCGGTCCATGGCCTTGAACCAGGTAAGCTGTCTCTTGGCAAACTTCCTGGTGTCCGCCTTCATTTTGTCCAATGCTTCTTCCAGAGAAACCCTTCCCTCTAGATGGGCTATCATATGTCTGTAACCAAGGGCTTTCATTGGGGGTAGATCAGGGGAGTAACCCCTCTCCAGCAAAGACCTGACCTCTTCCAGAAGGCCCAGGTTCGCCATCTCATCCACCCGCATGTCTATTCTTCTAAATAGCTCTGCTTTTTCCCTCTCCAATCCCAGATATAGGATCCTGTAGCGCTCCCGCCCCAGGGCGTGCCTGCTGTGGTGTTCGCTTATGGGAATACCACTGAGATAAAAGACCTCCAAGGCCCTTATGATCCTAAAGAGATCGTGCGGGTGGATTCTTCTGGATGCCTCCGGGTCGACCATGCTTAGAGTTTCATGGAGGGATTCCACCCCTTTTTCGCGAGCTTTCTCCTGCAACTGCTTGCGAAGCACTGGGTCCCTGCCTGTAAAAGAAAAAAGACCCCTGGTAAGAGCTCTCAGGTAAAGGCCTGTGCCAGCCACCACCAGGACACTCCTTCCCCTGGAGTGGACATCCTGTATGGCCCAATCCGCCTCCCTCTGGAACCGAGCTGCGCTGTATGGCTCATCAGGGTCTGCCACATCTATGAGATGGTGAGGGACCAACTCCCGCATTTCCTTGGTGGGTTTTGCTGTACCTATGTCCATGTATCTGTAAACCTGCATGGAATCAACGCTGAGAATCTCGCAGCCCAGAGCCTGGGCCCATGCCAAGGATATCTCTGTCTTACCCGAGGCTGTGGGCCCCAAGAGCACCACTAGGGAGATTTTTCTTGCATGTTCCATGGGCCTCTCAGCTTCTTCCAAAGCGCCTTCTTAGCTCCGAAAACGGAATCTCGACAAAGACCGGACGCCCGTGGGGGCAAAGCCCCCAGGCCGAGACTCTACGCATTCGCTCCAGGAGGGAAAGGGCCTCCATGGCTCCCATCTGCCTGCCTGCACGAACAGCATCCCGGCAGGCCAAAGTGGCCAGCAAGACTTCCAGTTGATCAGATTTGTTGCCCATTCTAGTATCCAGTATTTCCTTGAGCAGTTCCTGACACCGGCTTGCATCCAGCCAAGATGGCAATGACACAATCCTCCAACAGCCCTGTCCGAATGGCTCGATCACCCAGCCCAACTCCCTCAATGGAGTTCTGATCTCCTGGAGGCTCTCCTCCTGGGAAGGATTGAGCTCCACGAGCTGGTTCAAGAGCACTCTTTGGGAAGGCGCCTGTTGTGCCTGCCTCTGGAGTTTGAGTTCCTCGAACAAGATCCTCTCGTGGGCTGCATGCTGGTCAACCACCAAGAGCCCATCTCGGGTCTCGAAAATCAGGTACGTCTTGGCAGCCTGTCCAAGATATCGCACACTCTCTTGCTGTGCTCCATCTGTGTGGTTTTCATGGGTTTCCAGGCTAAAAGAAGGATCCACTCGTTGATTCAGGCCAAAGCGCAGGTTCTCAAAGGCCTTGCCCGGGCTTTCCGAAACCTGGGGCAGATCTCTCGAGAGCCTTAGCTCCAGGGACCTCACCCAAGGCTGTTCCTTTAAGAATCTTCTCACACATAGGTATACCTCCTCTTGAATTCTCCTGGGATCCGCAAAACGCACCTCCCGCTTGGCAGGATGAACATTGACGTCTACCTCTCGGGGATCCAGCTCCAAACAAACCACCCCCACAGGGTAGCGACCCCTGTCCAAGAGCTGCCCATAGCCTCTCAGGACAGCCCCTAGTAAGATTCTGTCCTGAATGGGTCTCTTGTTTACGTAAAGCCACAAACCAGAGGCAGTGGAACGATGATAATTGGGATCCGAGAGGTATCCCCACACCTTGCATCCGCGCCCAGAGGACTCCATATGGAAAAGTCTCGAAAAACACTCTTCACCCAGAACCTGCCTGAGCCTGTAGGCCCATTGATCTGTACTGGGCCACTCCAGGGATCCTCTCTGTTCATGCGCATAACTGAAGCCTATCTCAGGGTACAGAACAGCTATGCGATCCATCACCTCTCTCAGGTGATGGGCCTCGGTGGCCTGGGTTCTCAAGAATTTTCTTCGGGCAGGCACATTGTAAAAGAGTCCCTGAACCCTCACCATGGTCCCCTCGGGAGCACCCCAGGGCAAGGCCTCCTTGATCACCCCTGCCTCCACAAGGACCCTGGTACCTTCATGGCTTCCACGAAGCCGAGTCACAAGCTCAACCCTGCTCACAGAGGCTATGGATGAGAGGGCCTCTCCTCTGAAGCCCAGGGTACCCAGATGTGTGAGATCTTCCAGACTACTTATCTTGCTGGTTGCATGTCTTTTGAATGCCTCGAGGGCATCAGAGCTGTCCATCCCGCAACCGTCGTCTGAAACTTCTATGAGCTCCATGCCGCCCCCGGCTGTTCTTACATCTATTCTGCAGGCACCTGCATCCAGGGAGTTCTCCAGAAGTTCTTTCAAGACCGAAGCTGGCCTCTCCACCACCTCACCGGCTGCTATCTGATCTATGACCCCAGGAGGTAGAACCCTAATAGATGCTGCCATGGCAGAACCTCCCCTCAAAACTCCCACCTTATCCCGAGCCATTGGTGATACAGGCGTCTCGGGCTGATCATCCCAGGCCAGGTTACATCCCCCTCAGGTTCCCTGAATCACAGCTGATTCTCCCCTCGCTGGCTCCTATTTGCCTGAAGGGAGCTTCAATTTTTCTAAGATCAGCCCTCAAGTTTGGTAAAATCTGGATCAGCTCCTGGAGGACCTTCCCGTTTTTCCTGGTAATCCCTTCTTGCCTTTGAAATCCAGACCTCTTTCCACACGCACAAGGTCTTTATTCGATCCCGATTTTTGTTTGGCTCCAGACACCTCATTTCCTTTCCCATGCACTGTCTTACGCAACAGATCCAGTTCCAGTTGGGTTAAATGGCGATAGGCGCCAGGTGGGAGGCCTTTGACACTCAGTGGGCCGAAGCGGGTTCTCTTGAGGGCCAGCACCGGGTGGCCCACGGCTTCACACATTCTTCTTACTTCCCGGTATTTACCCTCGCACAGAGTCAGTTCCAACCAGGAGTTGGTCTTCAACAGCTTCAAGACCCGCACCCTGGCCCTCAATACTGTCCCTGGCTCCACTTCCAAGCCGGTTCTGATCTTTTGCAATGCGGCCTTGCTTGGAACCCCCTTGACCTTGGCCTGGTAAGTCCGCTCAAGCTGGTAGCGGGGGTGCAAAAGCCTCTGGGCAAGCTCCCCGTCATTGGTGAGAAGAAGAACGCCCTCTGTATGGTAGTCCAGCCTGCCCACCGGAAACACTCTTCTTTGAATCCCCTTTAACAGATCCCGCACTGTGGTGCGTCCATGGGGGTCTTTCAGGGTGGTCACAACACCCTTGGGCTTGTTCAAAAGGATGTACAGAGGGGAAAAAGGGTTTGAGAGTTCCTTGTTCTTTACTTGCACCCGGTCTTCCATGGGATCCACCATGATCCAAGGCTCTTTGACCACTTTCCCGTTGAGCTTGACGTGGCCCTCCTTGATGAGGGCTTCTGCTGCCCGGCGTGAGGCCACCCCTGCCCTGGCTATGAACTTGACCAGCCTCATCATTGAGAGAATTCCTCTTCATCTCTGCCCGTGCCACTGGAGGTTTCCTCCTCCACCTGGGCCGTGGGCTCCACCCTGGGCAAGTCCTCCAACTCACTTAAGGCAGGCAGGCTTGAAAGGTCCTTGAGACCAAAAACTTCTAAAAACTTCTTGGAGGTTCCATAAAGCAGAGGTCTACCTGGGCCATCTTTCCTGCCAAGGATCTTTATGAGCCCTTTCTCCATCAAGGTCCTCACCACGGCCCCACAATCCACGCCCCTTATGTATTCCACTTCGGCCCTTGTGACAGGTTGCCTGTAGGCTATGACAGCAAGGGTTTCCATGGAGGCCTGGCTCAGACGAGGAGCGCTTTGTCTTCTAAGCTTGCGCACCCATGGAGCCAGTTCTTCCACGGTGCGAAGCTGGTATCCTCCCGCCACCTCCACCAACCTGAAACTTCTGTCCAGCTGCTGGTATTCCCTGCCCAGCTCTTCAATACAGGCCCTTATGGTTGCCCTATCCACGCCTTCCAGCAGTGACTGGATCTTGTCCATGCTTAGGGGTTCATGGGTTGCAAAAAGCAGCCCTTCAATGATCCTCTTGAGCTCCATTACTGCTCTCCCTGCCAAAGCTTCTTCATGGGATCAGGGCCGCAAGGCCTTTTTTCTGGGCCGGATAAGGATTGCTGGGGAACAGTTGCGGGTGATCTTTTGATTCTCTAACACGCCTTGGATGGGCTGTCAACACAGAGCCGGGCTGTGTGGGCTCCCTGATGAGGCAAAGTTGGGCTTTCCTCTTGAGTTATTGTCCCCTTGAGGATATATAATGGAAAACTTGAACCCTGGTCTCAAAGAGCAGCGCGGAGATGCTTTACGCCGGTTGGAGACCTTACAACTTAGAATCGAGGTAGAAAAATGGGAGCAGCGGATGTCAACAGCGTAAGAAGTTTGGCCCTGGTAGGTCACGCGGGCTGTGGGAAGACCTCCTTGGCGGAAAGCATCTTGTTCAACGCCAAGGTCACCACCAGGATGGGCCGTGTGGAAGACGGCTCCACGGTCATGGATTTTGAACCAGAGGAAGTAAGGCGGGTCAAGTCCCTGGGAACAGCCTTTGGCTATCTGGACTGGAAAAAGCACCATGTTTACCTGGCCGACACCCCTGGAGACAGCAACTTTTTTGCAGACACCTTTCTGGCCCTGGATGCTGTGGATGGTGCGGTGGTGGTTGTGGAGGCCATAGACGGTGTCAAGGTTCAAACCGAAAAGGCCTGGCAAAGGTGCCGGGACCTGGGGCTACCATGCTTGATCTTTGTCAACAAGATGGACAGAGAGCGGGCCGATTTTTTGAAGACTCTGGAAGACATCCGATCCATCCTAAGGCTGAGGCCCCTGGTTTTGCAGATCCCCCTGGGAGAAGAAGCAAACTTCCAGGGAGTCATAGATCTGGTTGCCATGAAAGCCATGGTTTACAAGAAGGATGGCTCAGGCAATTTCACTACAGAGGATATCCCTTCCCAGTACGGGGAGAAAGCAAAAGAATTCAGAGAAAAGCTGGTGGAAGACGTGGCAGAGGCTGATGATGAGCTCATGGAGAAGTACCTGGAGGAGGGGGTCCTGAGCGAAGAGGAGATCTTGAAGGGCCTTACCTCAGGGGCTATTTCAGGAAAAGTGACTCCTGTGCTTTGCGGCTCTGCCACCTTGAACCTCGGGGTGGTTCAGTTGATGGAGGCCATGTTGCGCCTTCTCCCCTCCCCTGCCCAGCGTCCGGCGCGGCAGGGCAGAGTCCCAGGTGCCAACCAGGAGACGGCCACCAGGGAACCCACACCAGAGGCCCCCTTTTCAGCTTTTGTTTTTAAGACCCTCACAGATCCTTACGCTGGCAAGCTCAGTATCTTTAGGATAGTTTCGGGGACTCTCACACCGGACTCTACGGTGTACAACTCCACCCGTTCTACAAAGGAGCGCTTTGGACAGCTCATGCTTCTACAGGGCAAGACCCAAAACCCCATTGAAGGTGCTGGACCCGGGGCCATAGTGGCAGTGGCCAAATTAAAGGAAACCAGGACCGGTGACACCTTGTGCGATGAAAAGGCCCCCATCATCTATGAGCTAAGCCCCCTTCCACCTGCCATAATATCTTATGCCATCGAGCCCAAGACCAGGGAAGATGAGGACAAAGTCATGACGTCGCTCCAGAAGCTTTTGGAGGAGGATCCCACTTTAAGGCTCACCCGTGATGAACAGACCAGGGAGATCATCCTTCAGGGAATGGGACGCTCCCATCTGGATGTGGCCGTGGAGAAGTTGAAGCGCAAATTCGGCCTGGAAGTAAACATGAAGACACCCAAAGTGCCCTATAGGGAGACCATAAAAACAGCCAAGAAGGGGGTCATCTACAGGCACAAGAAGCAGACCGGAGGACGTGGTCAGTTTGCAGAAGTACACTTCGACATCTCTCCGCTGCCAAGGGGCCAGGGTTATGAATTCTTGGAGAACCTCACGGGCATGAATGTGCCCAGAAATTTCGTGCCGGCCGTGGAAAAAGGCGTTCAGGAGGCAATGACTTCAGGTCCCCTGGCTGGATACCCTGTAACAGACATAAAGGTTCGTTTCTACGACGGAAAATCCCATGAGGTGGACTCTTCGGATATGGCATTCAAGATAGCCGCATCCATGTGCTTCAAGAAGGGGGTCATGGAGGCGAGCCCGGTTCTCCTGGAGCCCATAATGAACGTGGAGGTAACGGTTCCCGAGGAGTACATGGGAGACATCATAGGGGACCTCAATGGACGAAGAGGAAGGGTCCTTGGAATGGAAGACAAAGGGGCTTTCAAGGTAATAAAGGCCCAGGTTCCTTACGCAGAGCTGCTGCTTTATGAACCTGATCTTACCTCCATCACCAGCGGCAGGGGATCCTATACCATGGAGTTTTCCCATTACGACGAAGTGCCTGGGCACCTGAGTGAAAAAGTGATCCAACAGGCCAAGGTGGCCAAGGAAGAGGCATAGTGTGCTGACCGGTCAGGCTTAGCCTGAAGCACTTACTAGTGTCCCAAGTGTCAAGGCCTGGGAGTAGTACTGAAGTTCAAACAGACCCCAGCTCCGAGCGGGAAGCTCCTGGGTGAACCGACTGGTCACAGGACAGGTGTGGATCATGGAACTTGAGGAACAATCATCTGATACCAGGATCCGTCAGCTGGCAGGGGCTCAACCCGGCAATGACCAGGAGAGGGCTACGCTGCTGTTGCAGATACAGCGAATGACAGTGGCTGAAAGGATGAAACTGGCTCTTTTGGGCAACCGGGAGGTTCGTTCTATCCTCATCAGGGATCCTGTGAGATCAGTTCAGGTATCTGTTATCCAGAACCCACGGATAACGGAAAAAGAGGTGGAGCGTATAGCAGCCTCTCGAAGTGTGGATGAGGAAGTGCTCCGACTCATACTCAAGAACAGGGATTGGCTCAAGTATTATTCCGTGAAAGTAGCCCTTGTGAACAACCCCAGGACTCCAGTGAAAGAAAGCTTGAGGCTGCTTGGCCACCTAAGGGAAAAGGAGCTCAAGGAGGTAGCCAGATCCAGAAACCTTCCCAATCCTGTGGTGGTGGCCGCCAAGAAGCTCCTGGCAGAGCGCAAGACATGACAAGCACCATGAACAAGAGCAGGCAGGCCAGGGTGTTGCAAGTCTCCATCAGCGACGAAAAGGGCGTGCCCAAAAGAAACGTGGAAGAGTTGCATCTGTTGGTGGAGTGGGGTGCCGAGGGGGACGCCCATGCCGGGGCCTGGCACAGACAGGTGAGCCTCCTAGGCATGGAGAGCATCAAGAAGATGCAAGGCAAAGGCTTGGATGTGAGGCCTGGAGACTTTGCTGAGAACATAACTACTGAAGGCTTGGACCTGGTGAGTCTGCCCGTAGGAACCCGCCTGAAAGTGGGCAGTGAGGCGATCTTGGAGATAACACAGATCGGCAAGCAGTGCCATTCTGGATGCGCCATATTTCAGCAGGTGGGCCAGTGCATAATGCCCACCGAGGGAATATTCGCCAGGGTGATAAGGGGCGGAGTGGTCAAGGCCGGAGACCTGATCCGGGTGGAAAAAGAGGGGCCGGGATGAGCCCTTTTAGATATGCGGTTCTAACGGTCAGCGATCGTGGGGCCGCAGGCATCAGAGAGGACTTAAGCGCTCCTGCCATAAGGGAACTCCTGGAGCCTCTGGGTGCAAGGCTTGAGCATTACCGGGTGGTCCCTGACGAGGTGCTTGAAATCCAGAAGGCCATAATAGAGTGGGCTGACACAGAGGAAGTGGACCTGATCATCACGACAGGTGGCACCGGAGTTCATCCAAGAGATGTGACACCTGAGGCCACAAGGCCTTTGCTGGAAAAGGAGATACCGGGCATGGCAGAGGCCATGCGCTCGGCCTCCATGTCCAAGACACCCCATGCCATGCTCTCTCGGGGCCTGGTGGGTTTAAGGAAAAAGACTTTAGTGGTGAACCTCCCAGGAAGTCCTAAGGCAGTAAGGGAAAACCTCTTGGTTTTGCTCCCAGCCATACCTCACGCCCTGGAAAAGATCCATGGGGATCCTGGGGAATGCGGCTCGTCTGTTTTGCCGTCTGAATAAGCCTTAAAAAGGACAACAGGCCGGATCAAGCAATGGCCCTTAGCCTCGAGAGGTTCCCACAGTGGAGAGTCTTATCCTGCCAGAGGCAATTTTGCCTGGGTGGTTGGAGATTGGGGTGTTTTTTCTTGACAAAGATGAGAAGGATAGAATATCTGTAAAATTTTTGGACCACATCCTGCCCGATCGGTTTCTGAACAGGATAACAAAACCCACCATGGGCAAGTATTGATACAGGAGGATGAGATGTTAAAGGTAATTTTTTTCTGAACAAACCAAGTGGCAAAACATGAACCCATTTGAAGGAAATGGCCCCCAGGCTGGGCGCCAAGTACCCCATTGAGATCCAACTGAGATCCAATCCCAGGTCTCATTACCAGAGCCCCCGTTACTTGGGGCTGGGCCTTCCCGCTGCCTCGGCTGTCATGGTTGGCGATGAGGTGGTGATAAAAGGGTCAGACATTGCCCAAGATGAGCTGGAGAAAGCCATATGCCGTCATCTGGGCCTTCTTGCACCGCAGCCCTAGAAGGAGCCCTTGCTGGCTCGATTTTTCAAGAAATAGCCCTGACCAGAAGCTAAAGAATGCTTTAGAAAAAACCGGGATACAGGAGACCTTGTGCAGGGTGATCTCATGAGATGAGGCAACACGGCCAGCAAAACCAGGCCAAAGGCCGGGATCCTCTTGGCCTTGATTGTGGTTTCCGTGGCTGTTGCTGGCCTCACACCAGCTGGCACATGGCCTACTACCGAGCGTATGGTAGGGCTCATGGAGCAGGCAGGATTTTAGGGTTCTTGGATCTTCATGGAGATCCCCTTCGGAATCATCGTAGGAACCTTTGTCTTCTTGTTCTTTGTAGGCATCATCAAGGAAATCCGGGCAAAGGGAAGCCGGGGGGGCAGCTATTCTCCTGGAAGCTGGTCCTTTCCTTGGGCCCTTGGTATTTTGGTTTTTTTTACCCAAGATTCTCCAAAGCTTGAGGAAACAATATGGGGCCGCGCTTTGGGGCAGGCACTGGTGTGAGTGGCTTTGCCCCAAGGCGGCCTCTGGGACAACCGGAAAAATGCAAACGGGGGGAGAAAGCCATGGCCATTATGGAGAAATTCCTCGGAAAACGCGTACAAATACCCGAGGACCGTCAATATGAGAGCAAGCAGGGTCTTTGGGTGATAGGGGATGGCTCGGTATTCGCCTTTGGCCTGACTGAGCCTGCACTGGTCCTGTTGGGAGGTGTCAACGCACTGGACTGGCTGGCCTCGGACGGAGAGGCTGTCGAGAAAGGCGCGAGCGTGGCCTTTGCCATCACGGCAAAAATAATGTACATAGAGTCGCCGCTCTCGGGAAGGATAAAGTACAATGGCAAGGCCAAAGAGGAGCCCTCCTTGGTAAACCAAGAACCATACGGCGGGGGCTGGCTCTTCAAGATCGTGACAGGGGAATCCCAAGAGGCCGCGGCGTTTGTGGATGCGGACTCCTACCTGGAAAGCCTCCGCGCCACAGAGGGCTTCAAAAACCCCCAAGGCCTCAAAGGTGGCGTATCTGGGATCTGCAAGGCTGTTTACTCAGGGATCCGGGCGCAAAAAATCTGAATCGTAAAAGAGACCCCAAATGGCTGATCCTCTGGAAACAGGATCTGTTCCTCCTTGGGCAGTGTAAAAGACACTGATGGTGTAAGAGAGCACTGCAGTAAAAGGCACTCTGGGCTTGACTGTCGAAAAGGGTTCATATAATATCGTATGCCGATATTGTAAAACGATATCTATATCCGTTTATAAGGCCCTTGCATATGTTAAGCCTATCCCAATTGCTTCTGCCCCTGGTGGCCCTGACAGCATCCGGATTGACCCTTTTCTCAGGATTTGGGCTAGGCACCATCCTCATGCCAGCCTTTGCCATCTTCTTTCCCGTTGAGGTGGCCGTGGCCGCCACCGGGGTGGTACACCTGGCCAACAACTTATTCAAGCTGGCCCTTGTTGGCCCAAAGGCCGACTGGCGGGTGGTGGCCCGCTTTGCCCCGCTGGCCTCTTTGGCCGCCATGATAGGCGCCTGGCTGCTCACCTCTTTGGCCCATTTGCCTGCCCTTGGAAGATACATGCTTGCGGGGAGAACGTTCGAGGTCTCGCCGGTGAAGCTCGTGGTGGGAGTGCTCATCGCTGCCTTTGCCGTCCTGGAGCTGCTGCCCAAGCTTGAGGCCAGGATCCGATTGGAAAGAAGACATCTCCCCCTGAGCGGCGTCCTCTCGGGGTTCTTCGGTGGCCTCTCGGGCCACCAGGGTGCCCTTCGCTCGGCAGTGCTTCTGAGGTGCGGGCTTGGAAAGGAAGCCTTTATCGCCACAGGCGTTGTATGCGCGGTGATAGTGGATGTGACGCGCCTTGCAACATATGGGGCGGCCTTCTTCCTGGACCACTTCCAGTCGCTCAGAGACGCGGGTGGTCTAGGAATCGTGGCCTTGACTACACTGGCCGCATTCGCAGGGGCCTTCGTAGCGTCCAGGCTCATGAAGAAGGTGACCATGAGGGCCGTGCAAATCATCGTTGGAGGTCTGCTGCTGCTGGTTGCCTTGGGATTGATGGGAGGACTGATATGAGAGAATCCCAGATGGTCACCGGAAGAGGTAGAGAAGGCAGCGGCGGGAGTCGTATGCTGCAGTTCTTTTTCCTGGGGTTTGTGCGCATCCACATCCTGCACCACGCCTGCGAGGGGCCGATCTATGGCACGGGCATTAAGGAGGAGTTGGCCCGTCACGGTTATCGCCTCAGCCCGGGCACCCTTTACCCCATTCTGCACGGCTTGGAGGAGCACGGATATCTAAAGAGCCATAGCGAAGTTGTGGATGGCAAGCTGAGGAAGTACTACCTGGCCACACCCAAGGGCCGCGAGGCCCTCGCACAAAATAAGGAGAAGATCAGGGAGCTGGTGGAGGAGCTCCTCGGCCCAGTGGGAACGTGACCGTAGCAGGGAATGCGGCCATCTTGCCCTGATCGATTCTGAAAACCAGCCACCCCTGCCTGGCACTTTCTAGGCCCTTTGGCACGGGCCATTTCTCATTCAGCTTTGGTTCACCCAAGTCGGCTCTAAGGCAAAACAGGCAAAAATAGGAGCCCCTGTATCCAAATTTACCCAAAACCGCTTTGAGCTGATTTGGGTAAAAAAGCTTGGAGTAGTTTGCTTTTTGTAGAACTTTCAGGTAGTTGCCGAAGGCTTGGCCGTCGCAGCCATGGGCCCCAGCAGGTGTCTTTTGGGGTGGCCGAACCGGGCCCATGGCTTGAAAGCCTCACATGTCTACACGGCCTTGCCCCTGCCTTCGGGCCGGCCCGAGAGAGCCAATCTACACCCAAACTCTAAAGGCGACTCGCCCCCGGCCAAGCCAAACTGCCCCTCTCACTTTGCTACCCCCCCGCTTCAGGCCCGGCTTCCCTCACACAATCCCCCCTCCGAGATCATCCTCCATCAGCATCCCTCCTCCCTTTGGTCCAGGTTGCTTCCCATTAGGAAAGCACCAACCCCTTCAAGGATTACAAGGCCCCCGCCCCTCACCTCAGCCAGAATTTACCCAAAACCGCTTTGAGCTGATTTGGGTAAAAATGGTATTGGCGGAGGTGTTCTAGCATCAATCCCCTGTTCCACTTGACCGACAGCGAGACCCGCTGTCACCTGCTCACCTGCGTGATGGCCATGGCTGCCCTCAGGCTCGTGGAGCTCAAGGCGGGCCGGGGATTATCAGGCAGGACCATTATGGAGGAGATGCACAGCCTCAATAGGGTCGTATCACTATATCCCCAGGCACGCACCCCCGAGGTTCGGGTAGATGACCCCACCCCCCTCCAGGAGCAGATCCTGGCAGCCCTGGGCTACTGCTTCAAGGAGAGTTGGGTTCTACAAGCTTGATCCCTGATTCCTCCTTGATAACAGACAATTACACCCGTTCTCAAAACCTGTCTGTGAAAGTCCTGTTATAGAAGGTTCGTAGATTACCAACGCCGAGATAAGATCTTGGGCTTGCGCTCAAGCTCCCTCTCCCTCCTGCTCTTGCCCGAGCCTTGACGCACGAACTGCCCAATGCCCCCAAGGGTTGATATCAGGCCACACCTCCACCTAGAAGACTCACAGGACTCTCCTCGCCATGAAAAATTTACCCAAATCAGCTTTGAGCTGAAATGGGTAAAAAGTTTGGGGCAGTCCTGGGATACGGCTTCAAGGACGGTTGGGTTCTACAAGCTTCATCCCTAATTCCTCTTTGATAACAAAAAATTACACTCCATCCCAAAATCTGTCTGTGAAATTTCTCTTTAAACATAAAGAGGTGCTTTCCTAGCTGGGATGGGCCGGAAGCAGGCAAATTTAACGGCTGAACGGAAAGTGAGTATCGCTTCCTGGCGGAGGAGGGTACAGGTTCTTTTCTGAAAAAGGAGACAGGTTGGCCCGTTTGAGCCTGTCCACAAGACAGGCTATTTCGGATTGGACCCTTGTCAAATCCTCCATCATCAGCTTGATGTGACCGTCCTGGGGACTCAGAAACCGGCCTTCTGCCAAGGCCTCCATGGCCTTGCGGCCCAACCTCCTGAGAAGCCGGCTTTCCCTTCTCCTGGCAGAAGCCAGGGCAGCCCTTATCTCTTCCAGAGGGTCAGCAGCATTTTTTCTCCCGCGCTTGGGAAGACTCAAAGCATCCCCATTACGGCCATGCCAGGGAGAATCCTTACCAGCGTATCTCATAGCCAGTCCTCTCAGGCAATCTCATAAGAAATCCATACGCCCTTTTACATCAACTGAGTTTGAAGCCTTCTTTTTACCCTAAGTGCCAATGACTCACTTTTGAATTCTCGTGCCAAACTGAGACTCCCAAAGATATATCCTGCCTCATCCCAATAAGGCTGCAAGGCCTTAGTGATTCCAGCAAAGGCCCCAAGGCCCCTCAATCCTGGGGAACAACCCCCCAAGCTTCCAGGCACCATCTTTGCATATTTTTCAACATGTTCTCCCTGTGGGTGCCGGGCCAATAGATTCTGCCGCAAGAGGTGCAATTCTTGAAATCCACGTGGGACAATGCCACATGATCAGGCACCCTGAAAGCTGCTTCCTCTCTGGATATGTCTTTGAGCTTGGTGTTGCACAACAGGCAGCGCCGAAACCACCTCGACTTGGGCACCGGCTGGGGAAGACTCTTTAGGACCTGTATGAGCTGTGCTTCAGGGGATTCATCCAAAATTTCCATGACCGGTACCGGCCAAGACTTGCTATGGTTTGATTTGCCTCGCCTGGTAATCAAGCATCTCCCTTGTTCCATGGCCACTGTCACAAGAGTGCTCAGAGAGCTGTCCAGGAGCTCAGCATCCAGCCCGAACATTCTCAGGTTTCTGGCCAACCTGCCTAGGCTCCCGTCCAGAAGGAACCGAGCTTCCCGACAGGGCTGACTCCTGCTCTCGGACATGCCAATCTGATTCCTCCTGTGGGCGCAAAGTGTCCCATCTCTTGCAGCCTGGGCATTTCCAGGAAAGCTCAGGGCTTTCGTACCCACATTGCGAGCACTTGAATGCAGGCCCTTCACTCTCCCAACAGAAAGCCAGAGTCTTGCATTCCTCAAGGGCCTGCTCATGCAAGCCCTGGTCCATATAGATCTGAATTAGCTCTCTTCTGGCCTTTGCCCAGTTAGGTTTTTCCTGGATTAAAGTCTCAAGAATGTGGGTGGCCTCCTTCAACTCTCCCTTTTTTCGCAGGTGCCGGGCCAAGTAAAGCCGCGAGAAAGGATCCGTATCTTTTTGGTTGCGAAGAAGCATCTCCAGCCCGCTGACCTGCCCCATACGGAAAAAAGCGTGCTCCAGCCTGTCATAGGCCAAAAACGTAAACTCAGGTGCAAGATCCAGGATTCGCCTCCAAATGGCCACTGCCTTTGGATCCGCACCTTCCTCAGCATAAAGGTCTCCAAGATAGAGATAAGCCTCCAGGCAAAGCTCATTGGTGGATATGGCTTTCTTAAGGGAAGACCTTGCTGCCTTGCGATCTCCTTTTCCCAGCTGGGCCTTGCCCAGCTCCGCCCAAAGGTGGGCTACCGCACTTGAATCATGGCTCTTTTGCAGCTTGGAAATCTTTTCCTGACTCTTGAGCGCCTCCTCCCATTGACCCAGTTCGGATTGCACCTCCTGGAGCAACAACCAGGCCTGGAGCATCTTGGGGTCTTTGCCCAGAGCTTCTTCCAGGGCTGTCTTGGCCTTTTCCAGCAGCCCACAGGCCTTGTAATCCTGTCCCAGCTCATACAAGGCCTGTACCAGCACTCTCTGGGGAAGACCTGGTCTACAGGTTATTGACTGATGCACCCTGGCTGCCCTAGCCGCATCTCCTTGGCTGCGAAAGAGGTTACCCAAGGCCAAGTAGGCTTCCACTGTCTCGGAATTCAATTTCACAGCCTTTACGAACTCGGCTATGGCCATCTCGGGTTGCTGGGCCAACAAAAAATTCACCCCACGTATATAGGCGAGCCCCTCCTGGGCTAGCTGCTCTCCAGAGCCCCTCATGGCCCGGCCTAATCCCAGCCGGCCCAAACCCAAGCCTGCCAACAATCCGCCAACCCCTATGAGCAGTTCCAGGATCATCAGATCACTTCCCCAATCCCGTGGACCCACTCCCCTGCCCTGATTGGGAACCCACAGGAAGTGAAGAAGTTTCTACCACAGGCAGGTTGCGCAATGAATCCAGTTCGCTTTCCCTTTCTTTGAGCAGCTTCTTGGTCTCCCTCAGCCTTGATCTGAGGCCCAGCTGCTGAACCAGACCCCAAATCCCTCCTATCAGGATTCCTGCCAGCAAAGCACCCAGTACAAGCCCATATTGGGGGACTGGTCCTGGGGAGAGGTCCTTTAGGAACAAGTCCAGTTTTATTTCCACGGGCCTGACCAGCTCCGAACTGTTTTGCAGCACGAACACCAGCATCAAACCTATTAACACTACCAACAAAATACTCCGGAGGACTCTCATCATTTGGGATCCTCCTTCCCCAAGTTGGTGAACTCCCTCTTTAGCTTGGAATATGTGTCTTGAAGATGCTCGGAGATGACTCTCACGTCGGCCAAAATCGGCATGAAGTTCAGATCTCCGTTCCATCTAGGCACCACGTGCACATGGAGATGGCCTGCATAACCCGCCCCGGCCACCTTGCCCAAGTTGATCCCCACATTGAAACCCTCGGGATTCAAGACTCTGGTCAGGACCCTGGTGGCCAAGCGGGTCTCTTCCATGAGATCTGAAGCCTCCTCGCTGGTGAGACCTTCCAGATCCGGTACGTGCCTCAGTGGGGAAACCAGCAGGTGACCATGGGCATAGGGGTAACGGTTCATCATGACAAACACCCGCCTGGCCACTCTAAGTACCAGGCTTTCAGATTCTTGCACCTCTTCCAGAGCCTGACAAAAAACGCACCCGCCTCTTTTCTTCTCCTGTACGTAACAAGCCCTCCAAGGCGCCCACAAGATCCTTCCCGAACTTTCCCTGGGCTGGCTCACTGAGCCTCCCCCCTCAGGGGCACTATGCTGGCCCTGATTTCTTCTCCCATGTCCAAGATACCCACGGTTGGACCATGAGGGTTGCCCCATCCGGCCGCAGAACCAGGATTGAACAACCAGACATCTCCCAACCTTGTCCAAAGTGGCCTGTGGGTATGACCAAACACAATGAGATCCACCCCTGGAAAAGCTGCGATCACTCTCTTCTCTATACCCTCAGGCGCACCCCATCCATGGATCAAGCCTATTGTCCTTTGCCCCAGCTCCAATTCCCTCTTCACAGGAACCTCCCAATGTACTTCAGGAGGATCCATGTTCCCGGCCACACCTATGACCTCCCAACCCTGGCCGACCATGGCCTCCAATACAGCTGTGGAAACCCAGTCTCCGCAATGGAAGATCAAATCCACCCCATGGAACGCCTTCCTAAGATCATCCATGAAATCTTCATTGACAACCCTCAAATGACTGTCCGAGAGAACTCCGATTCGCACTGCCCGATACCCCTTCAAGCCTGGTCACTATTAGCATAAGCACTCAGAGTAATCAACCCTGGTGCCAATCCCAATTGTACCTTTCCTTCACCTGAGAAACCCCAAGAATATTTGGCCACATCATTTGGATCCTTTGGCTAAAGAGCCTTGGGCCCAAGCCCATAAGGCCTGTCAAACACTTTAGAGCAAGCTCTGGGCTCCACCTATGAAATCTTTTGGGACCGGCCTGCATCCCAGAGGCGATTCTTCCAGCATCCTTCCAAACCCCTCTAACGCACCTGGAACTCTATAGGCTTGCCAGTTGGATCTCTCCCTTGACGGCCAGGGCCTTCCCCAGAATCAAGACAGCCCCCAGCACCCCTTCCAGGCAAAGCACCCACTCCAGGGCTGGCTCCATGTCTGAGCTCTTTTTAACCCTGTTGCCCAGCGCCGTGGCAGCTGCATCTGCAAGAGCTGCGTCCTGGGCCACCACACAGGCTGCATCTGTGGCGCCATAGCTAAAAGAGTGACCCACTGTGGCAGAGGAGGTGGCCACCCCAAGTGGCATCCCCCAAGGCTTGATCTTTATGCCCAATCGCCGGCTCAAAGGGGAGGAACCTGCATAGATACCCACCAGCAGCTCCCTGTTGGCCATCAAGAATAAATCCCCACCGTTTTCCACCACCACCTCTTTACATCCCAGCTTCAGGAGGCCTTCCCCAACGTACCTGGCAATAGCACCAGCCACGGCAGCCATGGGCCCTACCCCTACTAGAATTCCAGCAGACAACATCCATCTCACAGCCTCTGGAGCCAATTCATCTTCTGGCAGAGGATGATGGCTGAGAAGAAACCTGGGGTTTTCCTGAGCATAATTCTCCACCTGCAACCTGGCCTCCAGAAGCAGGGTTTCCGCCTTTTGCCTCAGATCCAGATCAGCCTGGATCCACAGGTCGCTTTCCCTATATCTAACCGTGAAGGGTACCCAACCAGCCTGACTGGGCACCAGCCTTCGATAATCCCTCTTTGAACTCAAGGATTGCTCCATTGTCTTGGTACTCCTCAATTTAGTTGAACACGACCCAAGGCTACTGTCAAATGGCTCCTTTTCAAAAACAACACTGAGAGGTTTCCTTACTTCTCACAGCACTTTTCATCAAACCCACAGGATCAATGCCCGGGCTCAGGGTCTGCCAGGACTCTTTTTGTTGACACGTTTTTCTCTTCTCTGTACAGTCAGAGGGATCTTGCATCAGGTCTAATCTACTCTTGGCTGGAGGGATCGATGGTCTGGGACCCTAGGACAGATGGGGGCGGTGGCCCTTGGCAGCCACGCACCAACCCCTTGGAGGAGCTTCTTAGAAAGGCAGGAGATAGATTACGCACAAGGGGCCCCAGTCCTCTTCTGCTATTGGGGATTCTGGCTCTTATCTGGGCCCTCACCACTTGTGTTTACAAGGTAGATGTGGAAGAGGTGGGGGTGGTCCAGCGCTTCGGGCGCTTTCAACGCATCTCTGATCCGGGGCTTAACCTAAAGCTTCCGGCAGGCATCGAGAAGGTCACCAAGGTCCCGGTGCGAAAGGTCTTCACAGAGGATTTTGGGCTTAGGACTCTCAGGCCCGGAGTGCGCACCGAGTACGCCGCACCCACCACGGAACTGGAGAGGGAATCTCTCATGCTCACCGGGGATCTCAACGTGGTGGTGGTGCCCTGGATAGTGCAGTACAGGATCCAGGACCCTTACAAGTTTCTTTTCCGTGTCAGAAACGTGAGGGAAACCCTTAGGGATCTCTCTGAGGCAGTGGTCAGACAGGTTGTCGGGGACCGCAGCGTCAATGAGGTGCTGAACCGCCGGGAGGTAATAGCCGATGAGGCAAAGGTGGAACTCCAGAAGGCCTTGGACATTGCAGACACGGGCCTCAGGGTGGTGAATTTGGAACTCAAGACCACCAATGTGCCTGAGCCTGTACAGCCGGCCTTCAATGACGTTAACAAGGCCACACAGGACAAGGAGACCATGATCAGGGCAGCCGAGGAGCAATACAATCGGGAGGTGCCAGCAGCCGAGGGGCAGGCCCAGAAAATGGTGCAAGAGGCCCAAGGCTATTTGGCTGAGAGGGTCAACAGGGCCAAAGGTGATGCAAACCGTTTTCTCGCCCTTTGGGAGGAATACAAGGCTTCTCCTGAGATCACCCGACAAAGGCTTTATCTGGAGGCCATGGGCGAAGTGCTTCCAAGAGTTGGGCGCAAGTATGTGCTGGATGAGGACCAGAAAGGAATTGTGCCTTTTCTGGATTTGGGTCAGAAGGGGGTAGGAAAATGAAAGCCCGCAATCCCATTCTCATATGGGCCTTACTCGGCGTAGCGGTCTTGTTTGGGCTGGGCGGCCTGTTCGTGGTGGATGAGAGGGAACAGGTCATCATAACCCAGTTCGGAAAGCCCGTGGGAAGCCCAATTCAGGAAGCAGGCCTGTACTTCAAGTGGCCTCTGATACAGCAGCTAAACCGTTTTCCCAAGACCCTTCTGGAGTGGGACGGAGACCCTGGGCAGATTCCCACCTTGGACAAGACTTTCATATGGGTTGACGCCTTTGCCAGGTGGAGAGTCAAGGATCCTCTTAAGTTCTTCCAGACAGTGGGAAATGAGACTTGGGCCCAAAAAAAACTAGATGACATAATAGACCCTGCAGTTCGCAATGCCATTACCTCTTACATGCTCATAGAGGCCGTGCGCAACACCAACAGGGATGAAGCTGAGATACGCTCAGTCATAGGCGAGGAAGAGACTGGAAGCGATGCCCTTTTTGTTCCCATAGCCGTGGGACGCTACAAGTTGACAGAGATGATACAGGAAAACGCTGCCAAGAAATTGGAGGAGTTTGGGATAGAACTGGTAGATGTGCGCATGAAAAGGATTCTTTATGTGGAGGACGTCCAGAAGTCGGTCTTCGCACGCATGATCCAGGAAAGGAAACGAATAGCAGAGAAGATCAGGTCCGAAGGCAAGAGGGAAGCCAACATAATAGAAGGGAATAAGGCCAGGAAACTGGCTGAGATATCCTCCCAGGCTTACAGGGAGGCAGAAGAAATTAAAGGTAGAGCAGAGGCAGAGGCTGCAAGGATCTATGCCCAAGCTTACAGCCGAGATCCTGAGTTTTACGGCCTGCTAAAATCCCTGGAGGTCTACTCCAGGGGTCTGGATGAGAGAAGCACTCTGGTTCTGGATACCTCTTCGGAGTTGTGGCACTTTCTGAAGAAAGGTCGATGAAGGCAATACTTATCACCCTTTTGATTGATCTTTCTCCGGGAGCTCTAGCTTTGATGGCTACCACAAGACCCTGGTAGCTTTCAAATTCTAAAAGAAGGTCCACCCGAGGCTGGAGAAAGGGTTAGTGCTTTGCTGGTGGCGTCCCTTGGGGGAGCGCAGGCAAGTTTCATCCATTTAGCCAGCCAGCCCTGCCTTATTACTCAGCCTGATATGATTTGCTACCTCAAAAGGATTTAATCACTTACCTGGTGTAAGCCCAGATGGCCCAAAAAATTCCTGATGATGTCTTTGGGCTCTTGACAGGAAAATCTTGCATATGATAAAGACTTCGCTCATCGGCGTACAGAATGTAGAGTCATTTCTCTAGCTGAGTTTCAGCGCCTCTTGTTCAAGTGGTCAAAGGCAAGTTGGCCTCTTGGGCTATTTTGAGGCAAGCTCCAACAAGGCGTGTAGACTTCCAAACCTATGGGCCTCAGCTCAGGTGTCTTTGTGAAGTGCCATAAGGATTTCCGCATACAAGGAGCATTGGGCAGAAAGGCCTTTCAAAAGCCAGGGCCTTTTTGAGGATGAAATACTCTTGCTAGGGAGGTGAAACATGAAAGGAAAGGGGTTACCTTTGGGTGCAGTGATATATTTGGTTTTTATGTGCCTTATTCTTCCTGCACCTGGGGCTACGGCTGAAATCAAATGGAAGGTACAAAGCGCCTTTGCTCCCGGCTCTTGGGACTATCTCTGCGGGGAGCGCCTCATGAAACGCATAGAGGAAGTAACCGGCGGCAGGTTGAAGGTGATGCCGGTCATGGCTCCAGGTGAAATAGTCCCAGCTTTCGACATCTTGGATGCCGTGGAGAAGGGCCTTCTGGATGCGGGACTGAGTTGGCCTGGCTATTGGGTTGGGAAGAACTCGGCCTTCACCCTTTTTGCTTCCGCAGCTGGTGGGCCTTTTGGCATGGACACTTGGGACCACACTGGATGGATGCTTTTCGGAGGTGGATATCAGCTTTGGAGAGACCTCATCAAGGAGGTAGGTTACAAGAACGTTCATTCCTTCTTTCTTAAAGGGGAGTTCCCAGAGCCCCAGGGATGGTTCAAGAAGTCCATCAAGTCATGGGCAGAGCTCAAAGGGCTGAAGGTGCGCGCAGCTGGGCTTGCAGCAGAGGTCTTTAAGGAGGCAGGGATGTCGGTGGTAACCCTGCCTGGAGGGGAAATCCTTCCGGCTTTGGAAAGGGGAGTCATAGACGGAGCTGAGTACAGCGACCCTCACAGTGACATGCTCCTTGGACTTCATGACGTATGCAAGTACTATCATGCACCAGGGGTCCACCAGCCCACAGGCTATGTGGAGCTCTTGATAAACAAGAAGAAATGGGATGAGCTTCCCAAGGATATCCAGGTACTGGTAGAACTTGCCACCAATGAGATGATGCTCAAGAACACCATAGAGGAATATGTGCTCGGCCAGCAGGCGCTTGAAGAGCTTGTGACAAAACATAAGATCAATCTCGTAGAGACCCCGGATGAAATCTTGTTCAATGTGCTCAAGGCATGGGATAAAGTGGCAGAAAGGGAAAGCCAGAAAAATCCGCTTTTTGCCAAGATCTATAAATCTCAAAAGAATTGGGCCTCTAAGATAGTCCCTTACAGGAGGACCTTCTTCAAAGATTACTCCTTCACAGCTAACTACTATTTTCCCAAGAAGTGATGAAGTAAGATGCCTGATGCGATCTTGAATGGCGCAAGGGGCTGGGGAGGGGGCCTGAGGGCCCTCTCCTCCTGATCAATCCATGATCAATGCCTCAGCTTAAGGAGGTACATCTTGGATAAAATAGTGCGTCTGATAGACACCATTGCAGAGTGGACCGGGAAGATCCTGGGGTGGCTCGTATTGCCGCTCATGGGGGGCCTTCTATTTGAGGTTTTCAGCAGGTATTTTTTGGGAGCCCCAACGGTTTGGGCCTACGATGTGACTTACATGCTCTACGGGACCATATTCATGATCGGGGCATCTTACACCCTTTACAAGAAGGCCCATATCAGGACCGACATGTTCTATGCCAAGTGGTCCCTGAGGTGCCAGAACATTCTGGATGCGATCATGTACTTGCTCTTCTTTTTTCCCGGTATCATCCTTTTCCTTGTAGCCGGATGGGACTATGCAGCCAGATCTTGGATGATGGGGGAAAGATCCGATGCAAGCCCCTGGAGACCCCCCATATATCCTTTTAAGACAGTGATTGCCATTACGGGCTTTCTGCTCCTTCTTCAAGGGATCTCGGAGTTCTTTAAATCCCTTTACGCCATCATAAAAGGGAGGCCGTATGAGTCCTGAGCCCCTGGGGTTCTTAATGCTGGGAGTCCTTTTGGTGGCCATCTTTCTGGGCTTTCCCATGTCCTTCACCCTCATCATAGTTTCCCTGTTCTTTGGTTACATCGGTTTTGGGGATCTGGTCTTTCACCTCATGGTGATGCAGGCCTTCGGCTTCATGAAGGAAGAGGTATTGGCTGCTGTGCCCCTCTTTGTCTTCATGGGCTATGTTTTAGAAAGATGTGGATTGATGGAGAAGCTTTTTACTTCCTTCCAGATGGTGATGGGGCCTGTGAGAGGTTCCCTCTATCTGGCTGTTCTTGTGGCATCCACAGTCTTCGCAATGGCCACAGGAATAATCGGTGCGCCGGTCACTGTCATGGGGCTTATGGCAGTGCCAATAATGATGAGGAACAATTACGATCCTAGACTCTCTGCAGGGGTGATAACCGGGGGAGGTTGTTTGGGGATCCTCATTCCACCGAGTGTCATGCTTGTGGTCATGGGACCTGTTGCCGGCATATCTGTGATAAAGCTCCTGGCAGCAGCAATAATCCCTGGTTTCATACTTTCAGGGCTTTATATTCTTTATGCAATGGTGCGCTGCTACCTAAACCCGGCCTTGGGTCCGGCACTCCCACCCGAAGAAAGGGCCAAATCTATTGGTCAGGCCTTAAAGGAACTCTCCTTGGGCATTATGCCTGTGCTTGTGCTTGTAGCTGCCTCTTTGGGGAGCATACTCTTTGGGCTTGCCACCCCAACAGAAGGGGCGGCCCTTGGAGCTTTCGGGGCGCTCTTGCTTGGCCTGCTCTACAGGAGACTCACCTGGGACAAACTCATCGACTCCACCAGGGAGACTGTCCAGACCTCCAGCATGGTCCTCTTTCTGGGCATGGCAGCCAACGTATATGGAGCGGTTTTCTCCAGGCTTGGCTCAGGGACAATGCTGGTGAAAGGCTTCCTGGGACTAGAGATGTCTCCTGTGCTTGTGCTAATAGTATTGATGCTTTTTGTCTTCATTCTGGGCTGGCCCCTTGAATGGCCAGCAATCATATATATCTTCCTTCCCATGATGCTTCCCATTGTGGATGCCTTTGGCTTTGACAAACTTTGGTTTTGCATTCTGGTGGCAATGAATCTACAAACAGCCTTTCTCTCCCCTCCTGTGGCAATTGCAGCTTATTACCTAAAAGGGGTTGCCCCAAAACTGAGCCTCTGGGATATCTACATAGGTATGTTTCAGTTTATGGGTCTTCAGTTGGTCGGGCTAGCTATCGTGGCTTTTTTCCCAGCTACGGCCACATGGTTACCCAAACTGCTTTTCAGCTAACAGAACGGGCCGAAAAAAATGAGGGCCTTAGACTACCGGCCCTCATCATGTACCCCCGGCAGGATTCGAACCTGTGGCCTACGGATTAGGAATCCGTCGCTCTATCCTCCTGAGCTACGGGGGCTAGGTCTCAATATTTTCCTACCTTAAGGGCTCTTAGTCAAGAATCCCCTTCCCGCTGCCCCCCGACCAATGTTGACTCTTCTTTGCCCAAAGATGGGGGCAAGCTCCACCTGGTGCCCCTTTCAACCTGTGAGTTCCACTCGCACAAAATAAACCCTTCTGGCTCCCTCCTCCACCAACCTGAACCAATTGGCCTGCATACACACAGCTCCCCAATGAAACCCACCCCTTACTAGCAAACGCCTGACTGCACGGCCAACCCTCTGCCCCTCTCCGGCGTACCACCTCTGGCCTCTGGCTCTCATGGCTTCTTGGATTTCCGCCCATGCCTCCAGGCTCAGGGTTTGAACCAGGTATGTCACCGCAGCTTCCCATTCCATCTCGGAAATGTCCATTCCATTGTCCTTGGGCCACCTGGGCTTGTTTCCCAAAGGCGTCATTACTATGGCTCCCCAAATCTCAAAACTCTCTTTGAAAGCTCCATGCTTACTCTCATGAGTGCCCAGAAAGCCCGGGCCAGCCTCCAAACACGTTGCGGATTCTATACCAAGAGCTTTGTCAGGGCAACTCATATCCATGCCTCAGTGGTTTTCCACCCCTGGCAAGCCTTCGGAGACAACCCTATATTGAAAAGAGAAACCTAAGCTTAGATCTGTAATGGATTGATTTTTCAGGAGGTACAAGGCATGAGCATGGAAAGATTCAAAGAGATTCTTCGAAAGGCAAGACAAGCTCTGCGTGGGCTCAAGGGGACCCGCAGGGGACTTGATCCCGACAGATGGCGCTTCTACCGTTACCTCAAGTAACAGAACAAAAAAAGGTGTAAGGTCGGGGCCTTGGCGCCCCACCTTGCAAAAATTTCCATGACTCTAAGCCTTGAACTTCAGGATCCTAAGGTTGAGCCAGCTCTACCACAACTGCCCCAGGGCAAGGGTCTTTGGCCAGGGGCTTGACCCATGTAGTTTTCAGGCCCGGATGCACCATTATGACCCCTGCTGTTTCTTGCTCGGAAACGGTACAGAAAGCACACTGCAGGACCACCCCCTTGGCATCCCCAGTGCTCAGTAGCTCCGGCTTCACGTCTCCCATGAGAATCACCTGGGCCTGGGGATGATCCCTAGTTATGAGCTCTAGGAGCCTTCCCACCAATCTTTCCACTGGGACCGCAAACCCTAGCCTCTCCTGCCCCACTGGCCTATCCCCAACCAAAACCACATGAATCGCCCCCCCAGGAGCATCCAACACAGCGTACAGGACCCCCAGGCCAGCGCCTTTCCAAGAAAGCTCTTCAAAGCTCACAAGGGGAAACAGGCTCACCACAGCCACTGTCCCGGCCTGCTTCCCCCCTCCTGTGAGCCATGTCACGTAGCTTCTCTCATTGGGTCCAATGGACCTGTTAAGGGGCCATATGAAATCTTCCACTTGACTGGCATCACTCAACCCCGAGATCCCCACCACATGAGCTAGACCCCCTTGCCTACCTTCTCCCAGGATCAACTGGGCCAATTCCTCGGGCCCGGGTTGAACAGAGGAGCTCATGGATGCGCAGATCTGCAACCGTACGTTCATCACCCGCAACACAGGGTCATCTCCGCCTGCGGCCCCCGTGGAACAGGTGCTCCCCAGAATCAGAAGGCAAAAAAGAACACATCTCTGGAACTTCCCTGCCATGGATTCCTTTTGTGAAAAAGTCTTTTTCTTTGTCTCAGTGGGTGGACAGATATCTTTTCAAACCATCCGGATCCGCCACCATACTTTCCTTGCCCTCTTCCCAGTCGGCCGGGCAGACCTGGCCCTGGTGAGTGGTCACGAATTGAAATGCCTTCAGGATCCTCATGGCTTCATTGACAGAACGGCCAACTGCCAAGTGGTTGACCGTGCTGTGGACCACGGTGCCCTCTGGATTCACCAGGAAAAGACCTCTCAAGGCCACGCCCTCATCCTCCAGAAGTATCCCATAGTCCCTGGCCACCTTCTTGTTGATGTCTGACAGAAGCGGGAAATTCAGGCTGCCCCCCAGACCCCCATCCTCTCTTTTGGTCTCCACCCAGGCCTTGTGCACGAACTTGGAGTCCACAGAAATACCCAGCACTTCGCAATTCAGACTTCTGAAACGTTCCATGGAGTCAGAGAAGTTAAGTACCTCGGTGGGGCACACGAAGGTGAAATCCAAAGGGTAGAAAAGTAAAAACACCCACTTTCCCTTAAACTCCGATAGACGATACTTGTGAAAATGCCCATCCTGAAAACCCTCCAGTTCAAAATCCGGTGCTGCTTTACCTACCAAGGTCATGCTTTCACCCCCTGTGATAAGAATAGGCTCGTGGCTTAGAGCCACTTCTTTTAAGAGTCTTACCTCACCAAAGGTGCCAGTCAAGAATCCCCGTAGAGGTCAGCATCCTAAATGTCACAGGTTTCAAACACCCTCTGCCAAAACCTCGGCCTGCTCAATCATGCCTTCCAACACTTTCAAGCCTCTTCTCCAAAGCCCGGGATCATTGAGATCCAGACCGGTCCTGGCCACCAACTCCCCGGGGGCCTCTGCTCCTCCCATGGATAGCATGTCCAGGTATCCCTTCACAAAGCTTTGGCCCTCTTCTTTAAACCTCGCAAACATGGCCAAGACCAGCAGCTCCCCGAAGGCATAAGCATAAACATAACCAGGGGTGTGCAGGAAATGAGGAATGTATGCCCACCACAAGGAATAGTCTTCTGTAAGGTGTACCGAGTGCCCAAACATCTCTTCTTGGGTCTGTATCCAGATACTGCCCAACTCATCGCAGCTGAGTTCTCCCTGGTTACGTCTTGCAGTGTGGTATTTGTCCTCGAACCGGTTCATGGCTATCTGTCTGAAGACCGTTGCCAGTATGTCTTCTATCTTGTTGCAAAGAAATGCCAATCGTTCCCTTGGATCATGCAGGCGGGACATGATCCTCTCGAAGGCCAGCATCTCACCAAAAACCGATGCTGTCTCAGCTATTGTGAGAGGAGTCTGGCTGTTGAGATAGCCTCGGGAGTAAGCCAGAAACTGGTGCACCCCATGGCCCAGCTCGTGGGCCAGGGTCATCACATCCCGAAGCTTCCCTGTGAAGTTAACCATCACATATGGATGAACCGATGGTACAGTGGGGTGACTGAAAGCACCTCCCCTTTTCCCGGGCCTCACAGAAGCATCTATCCATCTTTCCTCGAAGAAACGTGAGGCTATCTCAGCCATCTTCTCTGAGAACCCCTTGAAACTACCCAAGACCTCCTCCACACAACTGGACCAGCTGACCACCCTATTTAGACCCTCCAAAGGTGCATACCTGTCATAGTCATAAAGCCTGTCCAGGCCCAGCAGCTTTCTCTTCAGGCAATAGTAACGTTGCGGCAGGTCAAAGCGCGCCACAACCTCCTGGATCAGGGACTCTACCATCTGGTCACTTATCTCATTGGCCAAGTTGCGAGCAGAGAGCCAGTGGGGATATCTGCGCAGCCTGTCCTCTATGGCCTTGTCCGAGGCCACCATGTTGAAGATGAAGGTCAGGAGCCTGAGGCTGCCCTGGAGCCCCTGGGTCATGGCTCTGGCTGCCTTTTTTCGCTCTTCCCTGTCAGGCCAGTGAAGTCTGCTGAGCAACTCCTCCTCTGTGATGGGTCTTCCGTCCATCTGAAAGGGAATGCTGCTGATGGTCTCCTCAAAGAGCCTCACCCAGGCCGAGCTGCCTGTGACGGATTTCTCAGCCAGAATTCTCTCCTCAGGCTCACTGAGCAGGTGCGGCCTGTAACGCCTTGCTGATTGCAGATAATGGCGCCACTTGATGAGCTCCCGATGCTCCAGAAGCTCTTGAGCCCTAAGCTCTTCCACCTGCACCCATTCCAATTCCAGGAACAAGAGCTGGCTTCTCAGCCTGGCCTCATGTTCCCGCACCTCTTGCAGCAACTTTCCCCTGGCAGGATCCCTTGTGTCTGTCACGAACCAAAGGTGCGAAAAGCTTTCGGCCTTCCCAAGCCTCTCCAAGATCTCCTCGTACTCCACCATGGCCTGGTTCAGATCCAATCCATCCAGGTTCCCCACCCTGCCCAGGTACCTGTTCCTGAAAGCCTGGACTTGTGAGTTCAGATCTTGCAAGTCCCTGTGTAGTTCTTCATGATTCTGGCCCTTGTAAAGATGCGAAAGATCCCAAATCACCTGCTCGGCCCCTGTGTGATGCTCCCTCTCATGGCTCCCACTGGGGCCACCTTGCTCGGCAAAGACCCACTGTTTCATCATTTGCACCTCTTTTTCCAGCCCGGATCATTCTCCAAATGGATGACCTTGGGGTCTACCCCCCCCGGGAGTCTAGCCATTCTAAGGCCTAGACCGGGGAAGAACCCCACTGGGTAAATCAGCCTGCCTCGAAGCATAAATCAATTCATCCTAGGATATGGTGAGCTTAGCCCGCATCATTCAACCATCCTTAATAATGCAGGCCAAAGCTCCCACCAGCAGAGGAAAGGTTCAATGGAATTGCCGCCATTGGCGCCCATGTGGCCTAGGCCCAATATGGCAGATGAAAGGGTACTTAGCTCAGTTTCCCTAGGGCCTCCTCAAGCCTGTCCAAGCCCTTTTTTATCTCGGCCATGGACAATGCAAAGGAGAGCCTTATGTGAGTGTGGGATCCGAATGGCTCCCCTGCCACCACTGCCACCCGGGCCTCCTCCAGTAGATATGTTGCCAAATCCGAAGGGGCTCTAAGGAGCCTCCCCTTGTGACTCTTGCCCAGGTGCTGGGCCATGTTGGGAAAAACATAGAAGGCACCAAAAGGCTCCATACAGCTTACCCCTTCCATGGCATTTAGCCTGTCCACCATGTAGCGTCTTCTGAGATCAAACTCCCGCACCATATTCTGCACGCACTCCTGAGGCCCCCTGAGGGCAGCAACAGCAGCCTTTTGCGCTATGGATGTGGGATTGGAAGTGCTCTGCCCCTGCACTGTGTCCATGGCCGCTATGAGCTCTTTGGGCCCAAGGGCATAGCCTATTCGCCATCCTGTCATGGCATATGTCTTGGAAACACCGTTGACCAACAGGGTCCTATCTTTGAGCTCTGGCCCTACTTTTACTATGTGGCCCGGGCATACCCCACCATAGACCAGCTTGTCATAGATGTCATCCGAGATAACCAAGAGCTCTTCTTCCAGAATCACACAAGCCAGGGCTTCTATCTCTTCCTGAGTGTAAACGGATCCTGTGGGGTTTGCGGGGCTATTCAAGATCAGGGCTCTTGTCCTTGGGGTTATGGCCTCTCTGAGCGCCTCGGGTCTCAACTTGAAGTGATCTTCCTCGCGGGTGTTCACTAATACGGGCGTGGCTCCGGCCATAGCCAGAATCTCTGGATAAGACACCCAGAAGGGAGATGGCACAAGCACTTCATCCCTTTCCTGGAAAAGAGCCATGGCCGCATTGAAAACAGCATGCTTGGCCCCGCAAGAAACTATGACCTGGGAGCGATCATAAGAGAGACCCAATTCCAGTCGCACCCTTTCTATGATCGCGTCTTTCAATTCTTCTGTGCCGCTCACCGGGGTGTACTTGGTGAAACCTTCCCTGGCAGCCTTTATGGCAGCTTCCTTGATGTGTTCAGGGGTGTCAAAATCAGGCTCGCCAGCCCCAAAACCAACCACATCTATTCCTTGGGCCTTCATGGCCTTGGCTTTGGCGCTAATGGCTAGGGTGGCTGAAGGTTGTATCCTACTCATGCGGTCCGCCAGCTTCACGGGCCCTACCTCCCAGAGAATTTTTCTATGAGCATTCTGTTTACTACATCGGGCACAAGCCCCTCCACTGTGCCGCCGAAGCTGGCGGCCTCCTTTATTATCCTGGAGCTGACATAAAACCATCTGAAACCGGTCATCAGGAAAATCGTATCAATTTCTCTGTTGAGCCTTCTATTCATGATAGCCATCTGGAACTCATACTCGAAGTCCGAAAGGGCCCTCAGACCACGGATTATGACCTTTACATGATGTTTGGCCGCATAGTCCACCAACAACCCGTCAAAGGCATCCACCGTCAACCTAGGCTGAGGCCCTATGGCCTCCCGTATCATTTCAAGCCTCTCCTCCACTGAGAAAAGGGGGGCTTTCCCCGGGTTTCTGGCCACCGCCACGATGAGGTGATCAAATAGTTCCAGCCCCCTTCGAATTATGTCCACATGCCCGTTGGTAATGGGATCGAAGGAACCCGCATAGATGGCCTTACTGGCTCTGCGTGCTACCTCGTCCAAGGTTCATCTCCTTTCTTCATCTTTCCGCTGTGACAGGCAGCCTCTTGAACCTTGGGTTTTTCAGGGACCTTCCACAGCCTGGTACAGGGAAACACAAGTGTCTCCATAGCGTCTTAGCTTTACCCTGGCCAAAACCAAACAGCTTTGGGGAAGTGATTCCCTCACCGAGTGTTCCACCACCAAGATGCCCCCCTTTTTTATCCAATCCCCCTTGTCCACCTCCAGGAGGCAACTTGAGGCCAGGCCTTTTTCATAGGGGGGGTCGGCCAGGATCACATCAAACCTGTTTCCTGCGGATCCCATGCGCAGAAACCTCAGGACATCATTCATCACCACCCTGGCGCGATCCGCCAATGCACATGTCTGCAAGTTTGTCCTCAAGGCCCTTATGGCCAAAGGATCCTTCTCTACAAAGACCGCTACATCAGCCCCCCTGCTTAGTGCCTCTATGCCCAAAGCCCCTGACCCTGCAAAAAGGTCCAGGACCCAACAACCAGCCCACTGAACCCTCAACATATCAAAGAGGGCTTCCTTGACCTTGTCGGCAGTAGGCCTTGTTCTGCGGCCGCCGGGAGCCTTGAGCCTTATCCCTTTGGCTGTGCCTGATACAACTCTCATGCTGTTCTTGTAGGGGCCTACCTCGAGCGGGTCAAAGGGGTTTTTTAACACAACTTAGGACCGGATTCAACGGTTCCAGCCCGGCCCCCATCATCTCGTTCTGCATACGGATCCAGGCCTCAAAATTTTCCTTTATGACCTTGTAGTGCTCCAGGGTGTCTATATCCAAAGCAGCTCCGCCAAAGTCGGTCTCCACAGTGGAGAATCTAGTTCGGAGTAACCGCGAGACGCTTCTCTCCAGTCGCTCCTTGGGAAGGCAATAAGCCGGAATCCTATACAGAGGTACCCTGGGGACTCCATGTAAAATGGCAGCAATATGCAGCAGAAGATACCAGGTGGCTATACTTAAGGTCGCCTCCTCTGCCCTGAAGATCTCCCAGAGAAGCCTAAGTATGGACCCCCACTCTCTTTGAAGCCTGTAGTCGTATATTTTCTGGATATAGCCCCTGTTGCCCAACTTCATGGGTCTGACCATGTGCAAATTGTTTTGACGGAAACTACCTTCTCTCACGTGAAAACACATGAGCCTGATGCCCATTCTATGCTTCTGGGGATAGTAGCGGCTCAGGGTTTTGTCTGAACTTATGCCCACCACATAGTCGAACTTCTCCATGTCACAGCCCTGCACAAACTGATCCACCTCCTGGGGCACAAGCAATGGGATGTCACATGGCACTATGAGCACGGTCAGATCCTCTGGGGCCAGGCCTGGATCTTCTTTTTTCTTGTCTTTCACTATTCTCTGAAAGGTGTTCCAAATATTCAAATACAGGTTTTCCCACTGAGCCAGAAGCGTGACAGGCTTGAGACCCTTGAAAGGTATGTCCGGGTTCTCCAAGGCCTCGGCAAGGCGCTCCTTGGGTCCCACCAAATATATGGACTCCACCCATGGGCTTTGTTCCAAACTTGCCATGACATGGGTGAACACAGCTGCTCCTTGCAGATCCAGCAGACCCTTGTTTACTCCCAGCACAGGCCTGGCTCTGCCTCTGTCCCCGGCCGTCAAGATCACCGGATAAGATCTGGGCGACTCAGCCTTCAATTTTGCCTCTAAACACCAAAAAACCCCTCTTCTAAGGAGGGGTTTGTGTTGCTTAGGGGACCATGATCAATCCAAATAGTCCCTGCACAAAATCTCCGCTATCTGAACAGCATTGAGGGCAGCTCCCTTGCGCAGATTATCTGCAACCACCCACATGTTCAAGCCGTTTTCCACAGAGCTGTCCTCCCTGATACGTCCCACCCAAGTCTCGTCTCCTCCCGCAGCCAATATGGGCATGGGGTAATGCTTCTGGGCCGGATCGTCCCAAAGCTTAACTCCAGGAGCTCTGGAAAGGATCTCTCTGGCCTGGGCTGCCGTCACCTTCCGCTCGGTCTCTATGTTGACTGCTTCCGAGTGGCCTCTGAAGACCGGAACTCTTACAGTGGTGGCGCTTATCCTGATGGAGTCGTCTTCTAGAATCTTCCGAGTCTCATGGACCATCTTCAACTCTTCCTTGGTATAGCCGTCATCGAAAAATATGTCTATGTGTGGAAGGCAGTTGAAAGCAATGGGATGTGGGTAGACCTTTGGCTCCGAGACCTGGCCCTGTACCCAGGCCTTTACCTGGGCTTCCAACTCCAGGATGGCCTTCATGCCAGTGCCTGAGACGGACTGATAAGTGGCCACCACTATCCTCTTTATCTTTGCCAAATCATGAATGGGTTTGACAGCCACCACCATCTGGATGGTGGAGCAATTGGGATTGGCAACGATCCTCTTCTTGGAGAATTGAGCTATGGCGTGAGCATTGACCTCAGGCACAACAAGGGGCACTTGGGGGTCCATGCGAAAAGCGCTGGTGTTGTCCACCACAACACAGCCCCGGGCCGCGGCCGCAGGAGCAAAACGCTCGCTCACGCTGCCTCCTGCAGAGAAAAGCCCTATATCGATCCCTTGAAAGCTATCCTCGGTGAGCTCCTCCACAGGAATCTGCTTGCCTTGGAAGGTGACCTTCTTTCCCACGGAACGGGAGGATGCCAGAGGTAAGAGCTTTCCCACCGGAAACTCCCTCTGCTCCAAGATGCGAATCATCTCTGTTCCCACTGCCCCTGTGGCACCCACCACTGCCACAGAAAAAAGTCTCTTGCTCACAGCACCTTCTCCTCCTTGATATCACCGGAAATGGCTTCGGCCTTCAATTTTTCTCGTCTGAGGATCCCCATGAGCAATCCTGCTGGCCCTGACAGCACATATGCCAAGGACAGAAGAAAAAGGGTCACAGGCGGATTGGCCAGCACCACTACCAACACAAGCACGCACAAGACCAAGATCTGGAAAGGTTTCTGTTTAACAACCTCCATGTCCTTGAAACTCTGATACTTGATGCCGCTCACCATCAGGAAAGAAAGGGCATACAGAACCACCAACACCAGTGCCATGGGGATCTTCCCTTCCAGATCCAGCTCTCGGCTGAAGAGAACCATGGTTGCCACTAGGCCCGCTGCAGCCGGTATGGGAAGCCCCTTGAAGTAACTCAGCCCTCCCTTCAGGGATAATGTGTTAAAGCGCGCCAATCTCAAGGCTCCACAGGCCACAAACAAAAAGGCTGCCAGCCAACCAAGCCTTCCTGCCTGCCCCAGAGCCCACATGAAGGCCAGCACCGCTGGGGCAACCCCAAAAGCCACCAGATCAGCCAGGGAATCATATTCCACCCCAAACTGGCTTGTGGTTCGAGTGGCTCTGGCCACCCTGCCGTCCAAACCGTCAAAGAAAAAAGAGGCCAATATGGCAAGGGAAGCCCTCTCGAAATCCTGATGAATTGCTGCCACAAGGGCATAGAACCCGCAAAAAAGACTGGCTGTTGTCATGAGGTTGGGTAGAAGGTAGAAACCACTTCTGGGCGGCTTGGGACTTCTCAATTTCGGCCTCTTTCGCCTAAACCCACTGATCTTGTTTTCCATGGATGATGTCCTCTCTGGGAACTTGTCTTAATTCTAACCCATGTACAGCATTTCTCCAAAAAACTGACTGATATGAGAATCAGCCCAAATTGTTCGGCAAGATCTGCCGGCTTGGGGCCTCCATCTCCGTGAAGTAACCCAAGGGCGTCTCTCCTGCCCAGACCCTCTGATTGATCCTCACATCAGGCTCAAAGCCTTGAGGCAGATATGTGTCCACCCTGGAGCCAAATCTTATAAGGCCAAAGGGGGCTCCTTGCAAGACAAAATTGCCCTCATGGATCCAACATACTATTCTCCTGGCCAAAATCCCAGCCACCTGGACGCAGATAACTTCCATTCCCCCTTGCATGCGGATCCGTACAAGATTGCGCTCGTTTCCATGAGAGGTATCGTGCCTATATGCAGGGTCGAATCGGCCAGGCCGATGGCTCACCTCCAGCACCTCACCCGTTACAGGGGCACGATTCACATGCACATTAAAGACCGACATGAAAACACTCACCTTTTTGAATGGACCGGGCCTGCCTTCCAATTCCCCCAGGCTGGATATCTCCACGACTCGTCCATCTGCGGGGGACAAGACTATCCTGGGATCCCTAAGCGGTCTCCTGGACGGGTTTCTGAAAAACAGGCTCACCCCCAGGGCAGAAAAGATTCCGGCCCATCCCAGCAAAGGCCAGCCCACCCCCATACCCAAAGCCCCAACCCCCAAAAGAGGCATCACAAACGGAAGTGCCTCCCTCAAGACCTTTCCTCTCATAGGGGTGGAAGCCCTCTTTACCAATAGATCTCTGCCTTGCCTTGGGCCTGAGGCAATGTTCATCCTCTGCCCCCAAAGAACATTCCCCTGCCCATGGCGAATCGGCTCATCTTACCCATTTTCTTCATCATCTTGCGCATTTCCAGATAATTTTTCATCAGGCGATTCACATCCTGAACCGTGGTCCCACTTCCCTTGGCTATTCTCAATCTCCGGCTGGCGTTCAGTATATGATGATTTCGTCTTTCCTCCTTGGTCATGGAACAGATGATGGCCTCCATTTTCTTGAGTTCACCCTCGCCGCCCGTGGTATCCAGCATACCCCTGACCTTCCCGGCCCCTGGAATCATCTTGACCAGATCCTCCAGGGAGCCCATCTTTCGCACCTGGCGGATCTGATCCAAGAGATCCTCGAGGGTGAATTCATCCTTGCGTAACTTGCGCTCCAGCTCCTGAACCTTCTTTTCGTCGTATGCAGCCTGGGCTTTTTCGATGAGGGTCAGCACATCACCCATGCCCAGGATGCGTGAGGCCATCCGATCCGGGTGGAACACCTCCAGGGCATCCAGTTTTTCCCCCACGCCTACAAAAACTATGGGCCTTAGTGTCACGGCCCTGATGGATAGGGCTGCCCCGCCCCTGGCATCCCCGTCCAGCTTGGTTAGAATCACGCCGGTGATGTCCAGCTTGTCCTTAAAGGCCTGCGCTATCTGGACAGCGTCTTGCCCGGTCATGGCGTCTACCACCAGCAGGCTCTCTCTGGGTGCCACAGCAGCCTTTATCTTTCTGAGCTCATCCATCAAGGACTCATCAATGTGGAGTCGGCCGGCGGTGTCCAATATCAGGGTGTCCAAGCCTTCCTGCCTAGCCCAAGCCTGGGCCCCGAGGCAGATCTGCACTGGATCCTGTTGGCTCGTAGGTCTGAAAGCAGACACCCCCAACATCTCACAAAGTTGGAAAACCTGTTCCGCAGCCGCCGGTCTATAAATGTCAGCGGGTACCATCCCCACCTTACGTCCCTGGCTTGATAGCCATCGTGCCAGTTTGCCTCCTGTGGTGGTCTTGCCTGAGCCTTGCAACCCCACCAGCATCACATTGGCAGGCGTTCCACTGAGGTCCAGCTTCCGTTCCCCCTCCCCCATGAGCTTGACCAGCTCATCGTGGACAATCTTCACAAGCTGCTGACCCGGGCTGAGGCTCTGGAGAACTTCCTGGCCTAGGGCCTTGGCTCGCACAGACTCCACAAAGTCCTTTACCACCTTGTAATGGACATCGGCCTCCAAGAGAGCCAATCGCACCTCTCTTAAGGCCTCTTGCATGTTGGCCTCACTGAGGGTGCCGTGTCCTCTTATCTTCTTGAAGACCGATTGCAGTTTATCGCTCAAGCTCTCGAACATTCCAAGAAAACTCCTGACCAGAATTACCCATGCGATTATCGCATGTTAGGGGATGGCCACGCTGGGTGTCAAGGAGCATACCCTGTTTGAGCTTTTACGGCCAGCTCTATGAGCTCTACGGGATGCAAGACTCCTATCTCAAGCTCTGGGTCCAGGTGGGCTCCGATGGTGATCCTGCATCCAGGACACCCTGAGGCCACAACATTGGCGCCTGTGGCTTGGATACTTTGTATCTTCTTGCTTGTTATGCCAGCCGAGATCTCCGGATGCTCCACCTGAAAGGAGCCACCTCCTCCACAGCAAGCATCCGCTGCTTCCATCTCCACAAACTCCACATTGGGCAGACCAGCCAAGACCTTTCTGGGCAGAATCCCTACCCCCTGAGCCTTCAGCAAATGACAAGGATCGTGATAAGTGACTTTGATCAGAGGCCCTGCCTGAGTCATTTCAGGAAGCCAGCTCATATGATCCCCTATGAAGGCCGTCACATCCCTTGTCTTTTGTGAAAGCAGCTCTGCTGCCTGGATCAGTTCCCCACTGACATCCTCCCCAAGGCTTCTTAGCTCCCCGAGCATGTGAGGATATTCCCTGACAAAGGCCGAGCCACAAGTGGCACAGTCAACCACCACGGCCTCCACCTCCTGGCTGGTGAAGGTCTTTACCACCTCGCTGATACAGGCCAAGGACTCTTCCCTGGCCCCAGACAAGAACATGGGCACCCCGCAGCAACCCTGTTTCTTGGGAGTGATGACCTGAATCCCCATCTTGGAGAGCACAAAGAGCACCGCATGCCCCACCCGGTCGAACAGATAGTTGGTGGCGCAACCATGGAAATAGAAGACCCTGGCCCTGATTTCCCCTTCGGGGTTTATCACTTCTGGGGCCTGATGGGAGAAGGGTTGCTGGTTAAAAGGAGGTATTCTATCTAGGGGTAGATTCCCGGCTTTTATCCCTGCCTGCAACTTTTTTCCCAAGATATCTTTGGCCCAGCGGCCGAGGCGAGCTGAACCTGCGGTCAGCCAAGGATGAGCCAACAGGTGAAACAGGATCCTCTTTTTCCAATCCACCCCGTACCTTCTGGTCACACGCCACCTAAAACCAGAGAAGAGCCGGTCCCCTTGCACTCCACTGGGGCATGCGGCCACACAAGAGCCACAAAGCAAGCATTGGGAGAGGATCTCTTTCACCCTGGGGGATAGTTCCAGATCCCCCTGCAGAAGGTGTCTGGAAAGCTGAACCTTGCCTCGGGGGCTGGCGGGTTCCAAAAGCAGTTCTTTGTATACTGGACAGGCTGCCATGCAAAGCCCGCATTTGTTGCAGTGATGGATGTTCTCAACTGTTTCAGGGCTGAGCAGAGATTGCTCAATCTTGTGTTCCATGTGATTCCTTTCCTGAACTTTAGAATTAGATCTTGGACTAGGCCTCACAAAAGGGACTCAAGAGAGTTACCTCTCAAACGAACTTCCCAGGATTGAGGATCCCCTTGGGATCCAGGCAGGCCTTTATCTGGCGTATCAACTCTCGAGTCTCCTGGTTCATGACCATGGGCAGGAATTCATGCTTGGCCATTCCTATGCCGTGCTCTCCGGATAGAGTGCCTCCAAACTCCACTGCCTTCTCAAACAAATCCCTGGTGAAGCTCTCCACCTTCTTCCACTCCTGAGGATCCCTACGATCAAACAGGATCAGGGGGTGCATGTTTCCGTCTCCTGCATGGGCCAGCACCCCCACCGTCACTCCCCGAGCCTTGGCCAGAGCAACTATGCTGCGCACCATGGCCGGCAACTTGCTCACAGGCACTGTCACATCTTCCACTATGCAATTGGGCCTTGCCCTTGCCATCACCCCAAAGGCGCTCCTGCGGGCAAACCAAAGAAGCTCCTCGTCTTTGGGATCCTGGGAGACACGTACCTCCCTTGCTCCGTTCTCCTGGCAGAAGCCAGCTACCTTTTGCGCCTCCCCCATCACATTTTCCTCGGAGCCATCCACTTGGATGAGCAAGAGTCCCTCAGCCTCCACAGGAAGCCCCACCTTCTGGGACTCCTCTATGAGCCTTATCACCGTGGAATCCATGAGTTCCAAGGCTACGGGCACTATCCCGGCGGCCATGATTTTGGAGACGGCCTGCCCGGCCCCATCTAAATCGGAAAATATGGCCTGGATACTCCTTTGGGCCTCAGGCTTGGAAATTAGCCTCACAACTATTTCCGTAATGACACCCAAGGTGCCCTCAGAGCCGCAGAAAAGACCTGTAAGATCATACCCTGTAACATTCTTAGTGGTCCTGCCACCTGTTTGGATGATGCGGCCGTCGGCTAGCACCACGCTCAAGCCCAGCAGGTAATCCCTGGTAACCCCGTACTTCACTGCCCTGGGCCCCCCAGCATTTTCAGCCACATTTCCTCCGATGGTGGAAACATGGAGGGAGGCCGGATCAGGAGGATAGAAAAGCCCAAAGCGGGCCACAGCCGACTGGAGTTGGGCATTGACTACCCCCGGTTGCACCACAGCGTATCTGTCCTCGGGGTGTATCTCCAGGATTCTGTTCATGCGGGTAAAACAGAGCACGATCCCACCTCTCATGGGAACCGTGCCCCCCACTATGTTGGTTCCGGCCCCCCTGGGGGTGACGGCAATGGACTCCTTGTGGGCTATGCGCATGATCGAAGCAACCTGCTCGGTGCTCCTTGGAAGAAGCACGGCATCTGGCCTGGCCTCGGGAAGGTATGCGTCATAGGAGTAATTGACAAGATCTTCTGGGCTGTCCAGGTAGTCCTGCTCACCCACTATCTCTCTTAATTCCCTGGAGACTTCCTCTTTGAGCATCTCTGCCTCGCTTTTCCCGACTTGAGACCCATGGGGCTCTTGCAGGGGTCTTTTCAGATTTCATGATCCATTCTACTCCAGAGGCACGGAATTCCAAGGGCTAGGAGCTTCTCAAATGGGTTGACAAGCCTGATGAGCACCATTAGCCTCAAAAAATTAGACAGTTCATATATCAAATGACACAGGAGTGTGAAAATGGCACCAGGAAAAAAACTGAGCCGGCTGGATCTCCAGCGCATGAAGGAAGAAGGCAAGAAGGCCGTATGGATCACGGCGTACGATTATTGGACTGCCTACTTTGGAGAACAGGCTGGCATGGACATGCTCCTTGTGGGGGATTCCATGGGCATGTGCGTGTACGGCTATGAAGGCACCGTGCCGGTCACCATGGAGCAGTGCATATGGCACTCTGAAGCAGTGAGAAGAGGAGCCCCCAACACCTTTGTCATAGGTGACATGCCCTTTCTGTCCTACCAGGTGAGCGTGGAAGAAGCGGTGCGCAACGCTGGCCGCTTTTTCAAAGAGGCCAGGGTGGATGCCATCAAACTGGAAGGAGGCAGGAGGGTCTGCCCTCAGATCCGGGCCATAGCTGACGGCGGGATGCTTGTCATGGGCCATATAGGGCTCACCCCCCAGAGCTCAGGGCAGTTGGGGGGCTTCAAGGCTCAAGGACGAACTGCGGATTCCGCCATGGAACTCATAGAGGATGCCTTGGCAGTTCAAGAAGCAGGGGCTTTTTCCATCTTGGTGGAGGCAGTGCCCCCAGAGGTCACAACGATAATGAGGGAGATCCTGAGAATACCGGTTTATGGAATAGGAGCCGGTGTTCACACCGATGGCGAGGTCATGATATGCAGCGACATCCTTGGGATTTTCCAGGCCTTCACGCCCAAGTTCGTGAAAAAATATGCTAATCTGGCAGAAGAAATCCTCAAGGCTTTCAAAGAATACTGCGATGATGTGAGGCAGAGGAGGTTTCCGGCTCAAGAGCACACCTATTCCATGGTGGAGGGGGAACTTACCAAGCTCCAGGATGCCATGCGCAAAAAGGGCCTATAGCTTGACAGAAACGAGGTGGTAGGCGATATTTCAGGTGCTCTTCACATGGACCAGCAGCTTGAAACAGCTAACAGAGCAGGGCTTTCTCCTTACCTGGGGAAAAATTTAAAAACCAATGGGAGGCGGAAAATGAAAAGGATTCTTTTGGTAACACTTGGGGCGCTTCTTATCCCGGCACTGGCACAGGAGGCTCCTGCCCAGTTCAAGGCCAACATGAAACTGGCTTCTTCTGTGGCTCCTGACCATCCATATAACGTAGGCGGGCAGAAATTCGCGGATCTCATCAAAGAGAGGACCAACGGGAGAATACAAATAAAGATCTATCCGGCCGGTCAGTTGGGTAAGGGTGAGCGGGAGATGACCGAAGGCGTGCAGCAGGGTGCCATTGAACTGCTGGTCACTTCCACTGGCCCCCAGGGAGGTTTCAGCCCTTCCATCAACATATTGGATTTTCCGTTTCTTTTCAGAGACTATGATCATGTGGACTCGGTGCTGGATGGCCCCACAGGCCGCAAGCTCCTGGATGATTTTGAAAAAGCCAATTTGAAGGGCCTGGCTTTCTGGGAAAATGGATTCAGACACCTTACCAACAGCAAGGTGCCCGTGAAAAAAGTCGAGGATGCCAAGGGCCTCAAGATCCGAACCATGGAGAACAAGGTCCACCTGGCAGCCTGGAAGGCTGCAGGGCTGAACCCTACTCCCATGGCCTTTGGGGAGGTTTTTACGGCACTGCAGCAAAGGGTCATAGACGGGCAGGAAAATCCGGTGGCTGTCATTTACAGTTCCAAGTTCTGGGATGCCGGGCAAAAATACCTTTCCTTAACAGGTCACGTTTATTCCCCGGCCATATTGATGATGAGCAAGAAGGTGTTTGACTCCATGCCCAAAGAGGATCAGGAACTGTTCATGAAGACCGCATTGGAGGTGGGCAAATTTCAGCGAAAGCTCAACCGCGATGACGAAGAAAGAAAGATCAAAGAAATGGAGGCCAAGGGAGTCCAGGTGATCCGTGATGTTGACAAGGAAAGCTTCAGGAAAGCCATGTTGCCCAGCTATGAGCAGTTCTCAAGCGAGTTTCCCAAGGAGAAAATCGAAGCCATAATGAACGCCAAGTGAGATGGGTGTGAGGAGGGGGGCGCCCCCTCCAACTTCTAGGCGCCCTCCCCTCACCTAAGAGAAAGTCCAGCCCCTTCATGTCAAGTCCTTCGCAGCAAGGTCAAAGCTCATATCCAGTGCCTGTTTTTTTAATGGAAAACCCCTATAATCACTTCCAATGGCGGAGTAGGAGATGAGAGCACTTAAGAAATTCAACGACATAAACGTCAAATGGGGCTCATGGGGGACCATTTTTTTTATGGCTGTGATAGGAGTGGTAATTCCTTATGAGGTATTGGGCAGATACATTTTCGGGAAAATGACCATTTGGTCAGGGGAAGTTTCCACCTATTCTCTGGCCTGGGCTTCCATGTTAGGCGGAGCAGTGGGCCTGAGAAAAGGCTACCAGGTGGCAGTGACAGCCCTGGTGGATGCGGTGCCACCTATGGCCGCCAAGTGGCTCAGATTAGTGGGTTACATGTTTTCGATGTTTTTCTTTGCAGTCATGTTCGCCTGGGGGCTCTACCAGACGATATACAATTATAGGCAGACTTCTCCTGCCATAGGCCTTGTGATGAGCATACCTTATGCCTCGCTACCCGCTGGGTTTTTCATCATGTTCTTCATAACCCTGGAGGAGTTCTTGGGCTTCCTGGGGCTGGGCAAGAAAGGAGCTTAAGCATGATCCTGGTATTTGCCGTATCCTTTCTGGCTCTATTAGCCCTGTCCGCCCCCATCCTGGTGGGACTGGGAGGCTCTTCCCTCATCTATTCTCTCATAAGTGGTAATATTCCACTGGCCATGCTGATCCAGACCACTTTCGGCGGTCTCACAAGCTTTCCGCTTCTGGCCATACCTTTGTTCATGCTGGCAGGAAACCTCATGAATGCCGGTGGGATAACTCCCGACCTGGTGGGCTTTGCCCGTACTCTTATGGGACACATCAGGGGAGGGCTGGGTTTGGCCACCATATTTGCCTGTGCCATCTTTTCAGCCATTTCAGGGGCAGCTGTGGCCACTGCAGTGGCCATAGGAGTGGTGATGATACCTGCCATGAGAAAGGCGGGTTACGAGCAGGATGTAAGCGCTGCTGTGACAAGCGTGGCATCATGTATGGGGCCCATAATTCCTCCCAGCATTCCCTTCATCATCTATGGTGTTTCGGCCAGCGTGTCCATAGGGGCTCTTTTCCTGGGCGGGGTTTTCCCAGGCATCCTCTTGGGACTGGCTCTGATGGTGTACATGTATCTGGTGGCATCCAAGAAAGGGTATCCCAGGGACCAGAGAAAGCCTCTCAAGGAGATATTGGTGGCAGGCTGGAGGGCCCTTCCGGCACTTCTCATGCCCTTGATCATCATGGGGGGCATATTGACCGGAGCCTTCACCCCCACCGAAGCAGCGGGGGTGGCGGTGCTCTACGCCTTGCTGGTGGGCTTTTTGGTGTACAGGCGTCTGAAGATCAAAGATCTTCCTGAAGTGCTTTTGAAATCCGGTCTTGAATCCGGAATGGTTATGCTCTTGATTGCCATGTCTGAGCCTTTTGCCTGGATAGTGGCAGCTGATCAGATTCCACAGATGCTTCTGGAATGGATATCTGGACTGACCACTTCACCCTATGTGATATTGCTTATGGTCAACGTGTTCCTGCTGCTTCTGGGAATACCTATAGAGACAGCCCCTGCTTTGGTCATAGTGACTCCTGTGCTGGCTCCCATTGCCGCATCAGTAGGCATAGATCCTGTACATATGGGCATAGTAATCTGCCTTAACCTGGTGTTGGGATTGATCACACCTCCGGTGGGAGCAGTGCTCTTTGCTGTCTGCGGAGTTGCCAACGTCACCATGGACTCTCTTTCCAAGGCAATATGGCCTCCTTTTCTGGTGTCTTTGGTGGTCTTGGGCATAGTTACCTACATACCATGGCTTAGCACCTTCTTGCCAAAGGTGGTGATGGGCTCTCCATGAAGGCGCGGAGGGATCCCAGATGGTTAGCGTGAAGCTGCCTTTTGGACACAGCCAAATTTCCATCCAAGTGGAAGACTCCAACCTGGCCCAAGTGCTGAGCCCCAGGCATTGGCAGCCCTTAGAGGATCTGGAAGGAGAGCTGGAAAAGGCTTTGAATTCCCCCCTGGAGCAGGCTCCCCTGTGGGACTGGGTTAAACCATCGGACCGAGTGCTAATCCTCAGCGATGACAACACCCGTCTGACCCCGGCCCACAGACTTCTTCCCTTTTTGCTAGACGCGCTGGGTAAGGCAGGCGTTCCCAAGGATCGCATCTCCATTCTCATGGCCCTGGGGACCCACAGACCTATGACCCAAGAAGAGATGAGAGCCAAGGTCGGGGATAGGGTTTATGGATCTTTTCGTGTCTTCAACCACCACTGGAGGGATCCAAAGCAGTTGGTGGAGCTGGGCACATCCAGCCAAGGTACTCCGCTTTGGGTAAACAGAGCAGCCTTGGAAGCAGACCTCATCATCGGACTGGGAGCCATTGTGCCCCATCACATACCAGGCTTCTCGGGCTCATCCAAGATAGTCCAACCTGGCATTTGCGGGGCCATCACCACGGCAGAGACCCACCTTCTATCCACCAGGGGTGAAGACAGCCTTTTGGGCCTGGAGGATAATCCGGTTAGAAGGGACATGGATGACATGGCAAAGCGGGTGGGCATGAAGAGCATCCTCAACGTGGTTCTCAACCCAGAAGGCCAGGTGGCAGGGGTCTTCTTTGGTGAGATGAAGAGAGTTTTTCAGGAAGGTGTGAAGTTGGCCAGAAAAATATATGGGATACCATTTTACGAAACCCCAGATGTGGTCATAGCCAACTCTTGCCCATGTGACATAGACTTCTGGCAATCTCATAAGGCCCTTTATCCAGCAGCCAGAATGGTAAAGCCAGGCGGAAGCATCATAGTAATTACCCCTGCTCCAGAGGGGGTCTCCCCGGTGCACACCGGGATCTTGGAGTTTACTGCATGGCCCTCGGAGAGCATAGAGAAGGCGTACAGGTCAGGGCAAATAAGAAATGGTGTTGCCACGGCTCTGGCTGTGGCCTGGGCCAAGGTGAGGGAGAAGGCCCAGGTGATACTTGTTTCTCCAGGCATTTCCATGGAGGACAAAAAGAGACTTGGATTCGTTCATGCCCAAGACCCCCAAGAGGCCCTAAAAGAGGCTTTCAAGAAACAAGGCACAGAGGCCAGGGTGGCGGTGCTGACCCATGCACCTGACACTCTTCCTGTAAAGGCCTTTTGAAAAATGTTTTCAAGCCCCGGCAGGAAACACTTTCCATGCTGGAACTGGTTGTAATAGCCGACGATCTTACCGGTGCGGCTGACACCACGGTAAGGTTCTGTCCATATGTGGAAGAGGTTTGGCTCTACCCTGGAGAAATTCCCTCAGGCCCAAGGGATCCTTCAAGGTCAACAGCCTTGGGGGTGCACACTGACTCCAGGAATCTTCCTCCTCATGAAGCGCAAAACCGATTAAGGGCATGGGCCTCTGGCCTTCTAAGAATGGCTCCTGCCCTGGTTTACAAAAAGGTGGACTCCTGCATGCGAGGAAATGTGGGTGTTGAGGTTCAGGCACTGCTGGAGGCTTTGGCCAAACCTTGCGCCTTCATAGCGCCAGCCTATCCTGAAATGGGCAGGACAACCCTTGGAGGAATTCATCTTGTTGAAGGTGTACCCGTTGCCCAAAGCGAGATGGCTCGAGACCCTCTTTCCCCAGTGTGCTGCTCCGAGTTGAGGGAAATGGTCAGCGGCCCATGGAAGCTTCCCGTTGCACATATGAGTCTAGAGCTGCTGGAAGGTTCACAGATGAGCCTCCAGAGGCAAATAGAGAGACTGGTCTCCAGCGGAATTCGGCAAATAACCTTCGACGCCACCCAGATGAGACACCTAAGGAAAATAGCTGCCATGGCCTTGAAAATGGATGCGCTGCCTGTGGGCTCCGCAGGTCTTGCCACGGCCTTGGCCCAGAGCCGGTTCGCCCAAAGAAGAGCCTCCAGAGAAGAACCATTAAAGACGGGGCTTGAGCGCCACCTGTTTGTTGTGGGATCCAACTCCCCAAGAGCCAAAATCCAGATGAGAGTGCTGCTACAAAACCCCCTGGTGAGCAGGCTTTTTGTGCCATGGGAGAGCCATGGCAAAAAAAAGGAGCCATGGGATTGGATTTCTGGTATGAGACGAGGATGTATCCTGCTCACCCCAGAGCCGCCAAGAGCCCAAGGCCCGGATCCAAGGCTTATGACTCAAGCCCTGGCCATTGCAGCAAAAAAAATTGCCCGGATATGGTCTGCTCAAACTCTTTTTCTCACGGGCGGGGAAACCGCCCAGGCTGCCCTGACACATCTAGGCGTGGAGAGTGTCCTGCTTCTGGCAGAACCCCTTCCCGGTGTTGTGCTGGGAAGAGCTTATGGGGGCTCAAAGCCTGGCATTTTGATCTTGACCAAGGCAGGTGCTTTTGGAGAGGATCAGATCATGGCCAAAATTTTGGAAGGCTTGGTCCAGGGCTTTAGCCTCCAAAGGAAAAGAAAGGAAAAATCAGATGAAGAACCAGAAGGACCCAAGGGATAAATTCAGGCCCATACTGGGCATCTCCGTAGGGGACCCCGGGGGAATAGGCCCTGAGGTGACGGCCAAGGCCCTGGCCCTCCAAGAGATATATTCTTTGTGCAGACCCATGGTGATATCAGATACTGGGGTCATGGAGGAAGCCCTTCGCATAACAGGTCTCAGGTTAAGAATAAATCCAATATCCAGCCCAGACCAAGGCATGTACCAGTGGGGCACGTTGGATGTGCTTCACATCCCCAACATGCCCAAATCCAAAATAAGATATGGATCAATAAGCTCCGAGCAGGGTGAGGCCTCGTTCCAGTATGTGCAAAAACTAATCCAGCTGGCCACTGCCGGCCAGATCCACGGCACAGTCACAGGGCCCATCCACAAAGAGGCCATAAATGCTGCAGGCCATCATTTTGCTGGCCATACAGAGATATTCGCCCACATGACTAGCACCAAAGACTACGCCATGATGCTGGCTCACGGGGCTTTCAGGGTGGTGCACGTATCCACCCATGTGAGTCTGAAAGAGGCCTGTGAGAGGGTAAAAAAAGAGAGAATACTGAAGGTCATTGATCTTTCCCATGAAGTCTTGAATAGGCTGGGCATTGATCCACCCAGGATAGCTGTGGCTGCCCTCAACCCCCATGCCGGGGAAGCAGGCCTTTTTGGCAACGAAGAACAACAGGAGATAATACCTGCGGTGGAGGAAGCCAGAAAAAGGGGGATCCTGGTCGATGGCCCCATACCAGCGGACACGGTGTTTTCCAAGATGATGGGACACATGTATGACCTGGTGGTCGTCATGTATCACGATCAGGGCCATATCCCGGTGAAACTGATGGGATTCCGCTATGACGAAAAGACAGGCACATGGTCCGAGGTATCTGGGGTGAACATAACCCTCGGCCTGCCCATAGTCAGAGTTTCCGTGGACCATGGCACTGCCTTTGGCAAGGCGGGAAAGGGGCTGGCCAATGCGGGATCAATGATAGATGCCCTCCGTATGGCTGCAATTCTGAGCCGGGTCTGAGCCTAAATGGGCTGGCAGGAGAGCTTTCAAAGCTGGAGGTGGCGTGTTTTGGCAGTGATCCCCATGGCAGCCAGTTGGGGGCTCTTTGTCTTATCAAGGCTTTTGGGATCCATGGATATATGAGCGTTCAAGCACACGAACCAGGTTTGTAAGCACCTTGTTTACCGGGGTTTCAATACCCATGGCCTGGGCTTCCCTGACTACTGCTCCGTTTATCATCTCGATCTCTGTTTTTCTGCGATTCTTCACATCCTGCAGCATGGAGGAAATGTTGCTGGAGGTGGCCATGGCCACCTCCTTGGTGTGGGCCACTGGATCGTCGTAGGGAAGACTGATACCCTTTGCCTTGCACACACGAAATCCTTCCAGCACTGCCAATTCCATGAGTTCAACTGTCTCTGGATGATCCAGCAGTTGGCCGTTTCTGAGCCCTGTCAAGGCTGTCAGGGCATTTATACCCAGGTTCACCAGAAGCTTGCCCCAGATGAGCCCCATGACATTGTCAGAAACCCTCGTCTGGATACCCGCATCATTGAAGATGGCAGCCACATTCTCCACCCTGGGCGTGACACCTCCCATCAGTTCACCTATGGCTGTCGGGCCCTGACCTGCATGATATATTTCTCCTGGGCCCAACACAGTTGCCCCTTGGGCCGTGGTTCCTGCCAAAACATTGCGCGAGCCTATGACTCCTGCGATCTGCTCCACATTTCCGATTCCGTTTTGCAGAGTCAGGGCCAAAGTCTCAGGCCCGAAAAGAGAGCTGGCAGCTCTGACCGCTTCTTCTGTTACCGTGGACTTCACAAAAACAATGACCAGATCCACATCCCCCACCTCTTGGGCTGAGCTAGCTGCCTTCACGCTTTTGATCACCCGATCCCCGCTAAGACCTGTTATGCGAAGCCCCCTTTTCCCAATGGTCTCCACGTGTTCTTTCCAGATATCCAGGAGCCACACATGGTGACCCCTCTGTGCCAGCATGCCCCCAAAGAGCGAACCCATGGCCCCGGCCCCAAGCACTGCCACTTTCATTTCAGGCTCCCGTTCCCCTGAGGATCTCCTTTTGCTCTCAAACCTTTTTCCCTGACCCACAAGGAATCAATACAAGTCTCTTAAGTCCTCTTGCGTTACACCTCCAAACACAAACTCGTCCGAAGGAAAGCTCCCTTGCTTTATCTCCTGTTTGAACTCCTGCAGGGCACGGATCACTTCTGGCCCCAGATTTGCGTAACGCTTGACAAACTTGGGCAGAAATTTTTCGAACAAGCCCAACATGTCGTGGAAAACCAAGACCTGGCCGTCACAGTACCTGCCAGCTCCGATGCCTATGGTAGGAATCCTGAGTTTCTTGGTGATGAGCCTGCCTACTTCTTCAGGCACACATTCTATGACCATGGAAAAAGCACCTGCCTCCTCCAGGGCCAGGGCGCCTTCCAGCAGATTCTTGACAGCCTGGATATCCTTTCCTTGCACCTTGAAACCCCCAAGCTTGGATATGGTCTGAGGGGTAAGGCCTATATGAGCCATCACCGGAATGCCACCATCAACTATGGCTTTGACCTTGTCCGCCACCTCCAAGCCTCCTTCCAACTTGACCACATCACATCCTCCCTCTTTCATCAGGCGGGTGGCATTCAATATGGCCTGTTCACATGAAACATTGTAAGAGCCGAAGGGCATATCACCCACTATTAAGGCATTGGGGGCCCCACGCACCACAGGCCTGATGTGGTGGATCATCTCTTCCATGGTCACCGGCACCGTGGAATCCAAACCCAATACTGTCATGGCCAGGGAATCCCCCACCAGGATGATCTCTATACCAGCCTTGTCCACGAAGTGGGCCGTGGGATAGTCATAAGCAGTGGTCATGCTTATGCGCTCCCCACTGTCTTTCATCTTCTGTAGCTGTGTGATGGTAACTTTAGGCATCTGGAATCCTCCTCAGATAAATCGAAAGCTCTTGGCCTTGGACCAGTATCATGGTTTACCCTCTGGCTATGGCATTAAATATTTAATTATGGTTCCTTCCAGAAATACCCACAAGACCCTCCAGAGACTGCCACATCCTTGAGGTCTCTCTCGTCCAGTGGGAAAAAGGTGCAGGCCTTCCACCTGCAAGTGTTATAAACTCTGCATAATCCCTCACAGCTCAAAGCAGGACACCTGAAAATAAAGCCACAGCAAACCCCGCACTGTCGGCAGTTTCCCTTCCTGGAGGACAACTTGGCTAAGACATATGTTTTTCTGAAGTGCACAAGATAGAACCTTCTGAGCTTCCCCATTAAAAGCCTTTGGGCAACAGCAATGGACCACCATATCTCCCTAAGCCTGCTTTTGATGGTCCCCTTTCCCAAAAGAGGCCTTTGAAACTCAGAAGATGCGATCCCTGTTTCATGACTCCTTCCAAGATGGCAAATTTTCATCCCTATGGACTGCTCCTTTCAGATTTGCTTCAGCCACAGATTCTGCTGCCTTTGCTCTCCAGCACCTCTACGGCCCTGCCCAGATCCTCATCTCTAATCAGGAAGTAATCTGTCTCATAGGTAGATATCACACACAAAGGGATCGAGGCTTCAGCCAAGGCAGAGCTTATCCTGGAGATGACCCCTATGGAGTTGGGATCCACTGGTCCCTGTACCTCCAACACACGCCAGCCCCTTTGGCAAATGACCCCCTGGGGCACCCTCTCCTCAAGGCAAACCACAGAGAGCTCCCTGGGTCTCATGGTAAAAGAAGCCCATTGCCCTCCTAGGGCCCATTCAGGCATAAAGCTCTCAGAACACAATTGGCAAATGGCATAATTACCCTCTAGAAGCCTCATACAAAGCCCTGTGCCTGAATGGATAACCAATTTCTTCTCCTCAGGGAGACATCTCATCTAGCCAGATTATTCGCCCAGATCTTTTATTTTGGGGCCTCACTCCCGAGCCCCGGTCCATTTAGCAGCTTTCAGGCCCAGACCTGGCACAGACCCCTTAGGGAAAACCAGACTCCATTTAAGATCAAACCAGGCTGAGCCTTTGCGATTCCTGAAATGTCTCTGAATTCTCCTTGCCCCATTTATGAAGCTTTAGAAATTACCATTTAAGCATGAGGCCCCTTGGTCGAAAAGGGTTTTGTTTTTTCTCGTGTCCCAATAAAATCTCCTGGAGACTCTCGGGCCTGGTTTCACGGTGGTTGTTCTTTTTGTCCGGCCAATTCCAGGCCCAGGCAGCCTGGTCTGCCACCTGTTAGCCTTCGGGCGCTTCCATGAAGGGTGCATGGGTTCGGTTAGACATGGTCCGGTAAGGAGTGCTTTTCAAGTGAAACAGGATTGGGACCGATAAGATCTTGGAGCCCTGAAGATTCAAAAGGGCTTTGGACAGGGGCATCAAATAGAAATTAGGAGAGGAAGATATGCCAAGGGGCACCAGAATTGTCATCAACACAGGAGGTGGAGATGCCCCAGGACTAAATGCCGTTATCAGAGCGGTTGTTCTGGCAGCCCACCAAAGGAGCTGGGAGGTATACGGGAGCCGAAACGGTTACGAAGGGCTCCTGGACATAGACCAAATGGTTAGGTTGAGCCCGGAAATGGTGGCCAACATTACGGCCTTGGGAGGCACCATATTGGGAACCACCAACAAGGCCAATCCCTTCGAGCTGGTGGTGGAAACCGCATCTGGGGAGGTCCAAAAAAGGGATGTCTCGGACAAGATAGTTTCGAATTTCAAGAGGCTTGGTTTGGATTACCTCATAGCAGTGGGCGGGGATGGAAGCCTTGCAATTGCTCATCGTTTCTTTGAGAAAGGAATACCAGTGGTGGGCATCCCCAAGACCATAGACAACGATCTTTCGGCCACCATGGTAACCTTTGGTTTTGACACAGCGGTTTCCACAGCCACAGAGGCCATAGACAAGCTTCACTCCACTGCTTCGGCTCACGAGAGGATAATGGTGGTGGAGGTGATGGGCAGATATGCGGGTTGGATAGCTTTGCATAGCGGCATTGCAGGCTCGGCAGATGTCATACTCATCCCGGAGATTCCTTATGACATAGAGAAGGTATGCCGGCGTCTCATGGAAAATGAACTGAATGGAAGGCGCTATGGAATAGTTGTGGTGGCAGAAGGAGCCGCTCCTGTAGGTGGTGCCATGACCGTGAAGGGAAGCGGAGAGCCCGGCCGGGATCAGGTGTTGCTGGGAGGTGTTGGAGAAAATGTGGCCAGGGAGATCGCCCATAGAACAGGCAAGGATACGAGGTCACTGGTCTTAGGACACCTGCAAAGGGGAGGATCACCTACAACCTTTGACAGGCTCCTGGCCACCCGCTTTGGAGCCGCTGCGGTCAGATTCATCGAGCAGGGCCTCTCTGGCATAATGGTGGCCAACAACCCTCCTGGAATGGCAGCGGTTCCTTTGCAGATGGCTGTAGAGAGGATGAAAAAGGTACCTCTGGACTCAGACACGGTTGAAACTGCCAGGGATCTGGGGATTTGTCTGGGAGACTGAACTCAACGGTTGAGACGTTGAAGTATGCCTTGGGCAACCTCCAAGGCCTTGTTCCTGAGGGTTTCTGATACATATCCCTCCCTGGCAAGCAACTCCAGCCTTTCTTTGTCCACAAGAAAGGCTGGCTCTCCAGGGCGGCGCACCACGTCTATTTCCAGATCCACATATCTGGCCCCATATGGATACATCTCCACCGGGGTGTTGATGTTGTGATATTCTCCTTTCATGGCGCCAGTGCCCGAATAATAAACGTGGCGCACGGACCAGGCCCCTTCTCTTATCTCTGTTATGGCATAATCCCCTTCCTCTATGGGCATGTCCAGGCCATCATACCATCCCTGGCTTAGTCTTCTCTTGACCACGAATCCCTCGGAGGAAAACTCTATGAGAATGGCTTCCCTGGGTCTGGCAGGTCTTGCCCCAACCCTTACATGTTCCAACCTAACGGCCCCACCCCTGCCCAAGGCACCCAAAACCAGCTCCTGAAACAATTTCTGCCCGGCCTGCTGGATCTCCCTGGAGTCATTTCCTAAGCCTTGCTCACAACTCTTCACCGCGCGCCAATTGACTATCCTGAGTCTGTGATGTTTGGGTATTGTGGGCACCACTGTTCCACGAACACGATCCAGCGCCTCCTTGGCCGCACCGGGGAACTCCACGGCCGCCCTCACCCAACCGTCTGCTTCTTCTTCTGGATCCAGTCTCACCAGGACGGCATCTCTCAGTTGTACCTGCAAAAAGCGAAGCAACTGCCAAACCAATTCTGTTTCCCCTATGATATCAACTCCATGAAGACTATAGCGATCTTGCATCATGGTTTGAGGAGCCCCCTGTACATCGTAAAGTCCCAGCTTTGCTTTGAGCTCGGCCGTGGGCTCCACCACCTCATGGCCGCCTTCCATGAGCAGCCTGGCCAGGGCCATGCTATACATTCCGCTTATCTTGACCCTCAAGGGTTCCTCCCATGTAACGCTTCTGCCTGAGACTTCCCCGGAGCTCTCTGCTGCGATCTTCGGGCCTCTTTCCGACTATCACTTTTCAGGAACTTGCTTCACTTGTCAACACATTTCTGCCCTGTCTCCATCTTCGGGCAATATCACGGCCACAAGCTGCTGTGGCCCCAAAAGCCCCTTGGGCTCCCTAAAGGCCAGGATGTGTGTCCTGCACCCCTTTTCTAAGCACCCCAGGGCAGGTCTGGAAGAGGCACAAAGGATCTCTGCCCCATTTGAGGTGGCTGCTCTGAGAGCTCCCCAAGGCCCCAGTCCTGCCTGGGACAGTAACCTCATCTCTTCATAAATGGATTGACCTGGTTCCACATGGGGAGCCCCAGCATCAGTGCCTGCAGCTATACGCACCCCTAGCTCATATGCCTCAGCCAACTTCTCTTGCTGAATGCCATAAATCCTTCTTAGGTTCTCCAAGACATGGGCGGGGCAGCCTGGCTCCTGGGAGAATCTGTCCAAGAGTTTTCTCACAGGCACAAGGGTGGGTATCCATGTTATGGATGTCTGGGACATCAAACGCACGGTCTCCTTGTCTATCAGGTATCCGTGCTCCAAGGTGTCCACACCAGCCTCCAGGGCTGCCCTGACCCCCTGGCTTCCATTGGCATGGACCATGACCTTAAGGCCGGCCTCCTTGGCTTTGGAGACCATCTGCCTCAAATCCGCTGTCTGGAAGCCTTGGGCCGGCCACACCCGAGCCATCTCGAAATCTACCGGTCCGGTAAGAATAACCTTCAAAAAGAGGGCCCCCATATTTATTAGGTCCTCCAATATCTGCTGGAACTCCACCATGTCTTTCACACTACGCCCCAAAAACGATCCATATGTGTCTGGAGCGTAAATTGCCCACCCACAACCCTGCACCTGCACTGCTTTGGAGCCGTTACTCAACATCTTTAGAAGCTCCTGGGGATGCCTATGCCCTGCATCCCGAACAGCGGCTATGCCTGAATCCAGGCAGGCCCTGAGGCGCTGGCCTACCTTGCCTTCACCCCTCAAACACAGGTGCAAGTGTGCATCCACAAGGGCCGGGAAGAGAAAGCAATCGGACAGATCTATCACATGGTCTGCTTCCAAACTCTCAAGACTCGCTTCATGGGATGGAATCAAACCCAATATTTTCTCCCCCATTGCTAGAATCCCTCTTGCTGCCAAAACACCATCCCCAGCGTTGGCCACTACACCTCTTCCCAGGATGGCGGTTTTCTTTTCTTTTCTAACCCATATGATCCGAGCCAATTCGTCCCCTCCTATGGGTAGCTGGCTAGGCTGGAGAACTCATAGACACCCATTTACAAAGGCAAGCGTGATTTCACCCCGCACTATTCCCAACCAATGGGTAATGCGAGCCTTCTCAAAGTCATCCTGATCCAAACCAGTTTGGAAGCCAACTCATTTGAACCTGGGATCTGGTCAGTCTTTGAAGTAACACGGGTGTAAGAGAAATCCCTGGGCCTTGGGACCAAGTTGTTTAAGCTTTGGATATCAGATTTGGCTCCAGACCCGGAAGGCCCCCCAAGGGCATAAGGCCACATCTCTCCATTCATCCCAGGATATGGTGAAACTGGCCCGATTATGATGATCCAATGAAACCATGCTTTTTTGAAAAGCACGGACAGAGCCTTGTCATCCAGGACTTAGTCCAGCCCTATTTATTCTTGCCCTTTCTTATCATGGCCAGCCTGGCTGCAATGAGAATAAAAAGGGTTAGCATCCCGGTCAGAGGCGATACGTAGAATATGGAGCCCAGGCCACCTAGGATGAGCCCCACCCAAAGCCCGGTGATAAACATGGCTCTAAAGGCATTGCCGGCGCTGGAAGAAGCACGCAGAAAACCGCCCCTTCTTGTGGAATAGGCTGCTATCAAGACCCCCAAGACTACAAATCCATATCCCAGTAATACAGGGCCTATGGAGGTGTTCCCTGTCAAATCAGAAATCCTCCCTCCTCTTCGTAGTGCTGGGCAAAAAGCGCTCCTGCTCCCTTGAACACATTGGCATGGGTTAAGATGTAATCCGCCAGATCTCTCCTTAGCCTTTCCTCAAGCCCATTGAAGATAAGTTTCATCTGCCCAAGATCAGCCTTGCTTTCCATGAGCTTCCATATCTCCTCGGGGCTTTCTGGAACAGATGAAAGAGGCTCCCTGGATGCTGAGGCAAAAACTGCCCTTGCTTCCAAAACGAGCTTGTTCAGAGTCTCTTGCAATTGTTGCACCTGAGCCTCCAGCAGCTCCCCAGAGGCACAAGGCTCCGTCAGTGGAATCCAGTCACCCCCTTGGGGGGAAAAGGCCATCAGGGTCACGGTGGGAGCCTGGGCTTGATCCTGATTTACCACTATTCTCATCATCCCCCTCATGCAAGTTTCCCCCTGGTATGCCCGGATTTAAACCATGGGTTGACTCAGATGGAATTCTCCCAGCCCTGGCCAAAATCGGCCAGAGGTCTTATTTCTGTGACCTGAAAGCTTACCGCCGCACAGATCAAGGATGCGGCCTTCTCACCGGCATGTCTGGCTATCTTCCTCTTGATATCCTCCAGTAACTGCCCCTGCCTCTCACAGCTCTTCATGACCATGTACACTCTGAGGCCCTTCCAGGTCTGCAGGGTACTGCCAGGCTCCAGGATCATGAAAGCCGCATGAGGGTTCTCCTGAAGGTTAGCCAGGGTTCTATTCTCACCCAAGCCCATGACCACGGTGCGATCGTCCAACATGCGCAGTGAATTGAAGTACGCCACGTTGACCCTGCCTTGACGATCACAACTGGCCAGGGCTCCCAATCTAGGTTGCTTGTTGAAAAACTCCACTAGCTTGGATGACATGGCCGCCTCCTGTCCTTGATCAGTGTATTGAACTCAGGCTAGAGATAGGGGAAGAGATTGTCAAGCATCCAAGCCTGCCTTGTAACAGCAAAAAGGGGTTGCAGAGATCTTTTTCTTCATGTTAAGAAGAAGCACTCTGTGGCCACCTAGTGACCCCAAAAGCCCAAGGAGGTGATCCATGAGCACCAGGAAGGTGTGTAGGTTTTATTTGCTCTTGGCATTTGGCCTGGCGATCTTACTTGGTTGGCCTGCCTGGAGCCAAGCGGGTAAGAAGGACAATTCCCTCAACATAGCCTGGGAGAAAGAGCTTGAGACCTTGGACCTTTATTACAATACAGCCAGAGAAGGAATCATAGTCAGCTACCTGATATACGACACCCTGTTTTACCGGGATCCCAAGACCTCGGAATATCTACCGGCCTTGGCCACAGGCTACAGATGGATAAGCGACACCGTACTGGAAGTGGACATCAGAAAAGGGGTGGTTTTTCATGACAAGAAACCCATGGATGCAAAGGATGTTGTGTTTACGGTTAACTACGTCACCAACCCTGAGAACAAAGTATTGGTGCAACAGAACGTCAACTGGATGGAAAAGGCTGAGGAGGTTGATCAGTATAAGGTTCGCATACATCTCAAGAAGCCTTTTCCCGCAGCGCTGGAGTATCTTGCCAATTACCTGCCCATCTATCCCAAGGATTACTACACCAAGGTGGGTTCCAAGGGCTTCGGATTTTCACCTGTGGGAACAGGCCCCTATCGCGTGGAAAAATTGGAGCCAGGCAAATCCATAGTTTTTGTGAAAAATGAAGATTACTTCCAGGGCAGCCCCAAAGGTAAACCCTCCATAGCCAAGATAACCCAGCGCACCATACAGGAGGTGAACACAAAGCTGGCTGAGCTCATAACCGGGGGACTGGATTGGATCTGGCAAGTGCCCCCCGATCAGGTGGAAAAGTTGGCTCAGGTCCCCAACATTCAGGTGGTGCCTGCGGAAACCATGAGGATAGGCTTTCTGTTCATGGATGCAGCTGGAAGAACCGGGGCCAATCCCTTCCAAAAGTTGGAAGTAAGGCGTGCCTTGAACCATGCCATAGACCGGGAAAGCATGGCCCGCAAGCTTGTGGGTGGTCAATCCCGAGTGATCCACACGGCCTGCTTCCCAAGCCAGTTCGGCTGCACGGACCAGGATGCAATGCGTTATGATTACAACCCAGAGAAGGCCAAACAGCTCTTGGCCCAGGCAGGGTATCCCAATGGATTCGAGGTGGATTTGTATGCGTACAGGGAAAGGCCTTATGCCGAGGCGGTGGTAGGCTACTTGAGGGCAGTGGGGATAAAAGCCAATCTCCAGTTCATGCAGTACGCGGCCATGAGAGACAAGTGGCAGGCTGGCAAGGCCGCCTTAGGATACTGGACATGGGGATCCTATTCCATAAACGATTGCTCAGCCATAACCGGATACTGGTTTAAGCTGACCAATGACGATTCCGCAAGGGACGAAAAGGTCAAGGAATGGTTGGAAGTGGCAGACACCACCGTTGATCCTCAGAAACGCAAGGAATTCTACAAAAAGGCCCTGGAGAGAATCGCGGAGCAGGCCTACTGGGTGCCTTTGTTTTCATACGTATCCAACTATGCCTTTCATAAGGATCTGCAGTTCACCCCCTACCCTGACGAAGTGCCAAGGTTCTTCGAAGCCAGGTGGAAGTGAGGTTTAAAGGGTGTTTTTTTACATCTTGAGAAGACTTGCCCTGGCTTTGGCAGTGGCCTTCACAGTGTCTGTGGTTAGCTTCATGCTCCTTAGGCTCTCGGGAGATCCTGCAGCAGCCCTGGCCGGGGAAAGTGCATCTGCCCAGGACATAGAGTTCATAAGGAAGAAATATGGGCTGGACAAGCCTCTGGTGGTTCAGTATGTGCAATGGGCCTCCAGCGCTTTGCAAGGGGACTTTGGGGAATCGGCTTTTTTCAAAAAAGAAGTCAGGGAAATCCTTTCGGACCGCATCTGGGTCACCCTGGGTCTGGGAGGCATGGCCCTTTGTTTTGCAGTGGTTGTCGCCATCCCTTTGGGGGTGGTGGCAGCCATTAAGCCCAACAGTTGGCTGGACAGGCTGGCTCTGACCATTGCGGTTTTGGGGCAGGCCATGCCTTCCTTTTGGTTCGGACTCATGTTGATGATTCTTTTCGGGGTGAGCCTGAGATGGTTCCCCATCTCAGGCAGCGACACCTTGGCTCACATGGTTCTGCCTGCTGTGGCCTTGGGTTATTACGCTACCCCTGCCATCATGAGGCTAACCCGAGCTGGAATGCTGGATGTGTTGGCCTCAGACTATATCCGCACGGCAAGGGCCAAAGGTCTCAAGACCCGCAGCGTGCTTTTCAAACATGGGATAAGAAATGCCATAATCCCGGTGGTTTCGCTGGCATCCGTACAATTCGGATTCATGTTGGGGGGATCAGTGGTAATAGAAACGGTTTTTGCCATCCACGGTGTGGGGCTTTTGGCCTGGGAATCCATTAGAAGGTCGGATCTCCCTGTGGTCCAGGCCATCGTGCTGATGTTGTCCATAATTTACGTTTTGTTGACCCTCCTGTCAGATGTCCTGAATGCTGCCTTGGATCCTCGCATTCGAGTACATTGAGGCTATGACATGAACAAGACCGGCCAGGCAACCACGATCTCCCATTCTTTAGAAAACGAAATCATATCAGAGCGTTTCTCCACGTTACGCAGAATCTTGAGACATGGGGGCCTGGTTTTCGGTGGCTGTGTACTTTTGGCCATAATCATCACAGCCCTTCTGGCCCCTTGGATCGCTCCGTACGATCCCTATGTCCAGGATCTGGGGAAGAGATTGGTGCCACCTGTTTGGCATTCCCAGGGAGACTGGGCACATCCCTTGGGCACAGATGGTCTTGGACGGGATTACCTATCCAGGCTCCTTTACGGCTCCCGAATATCCTTGCTGATCGGTATATCTACTGTGTCCATTTCAGCTGTTATGGGATCCCTAATGGGAATCTTGGCAGGGTATTTCGGTGGCAGGGTGGATCTGCTGGTGAGCTTCCTCATCATGGTACGCCTGGCCATGCCCGTCATCTTGGTTGCCCTGGCCGTGGTGGCCTTGGTGGGAGGATCCCTGCAGGTGGTCATCCTGGTCTTGGGATTTTTACTATGGGATCGCTTTGCAGTGGTGATGAGGGCATCCACACAGCTGGTCAGATCGGCCGACTATGTGAAGGCTGCCCAGGCTGCAGGAGCCTCCACCCATCGAATACTCTTGACAGAGATCCTGCCCAATGTGCTGGGGCAGCTGGTTGTGGTCATAACCCTAGAAATGGCCAGGGCGATTCTCCTGGAGGCTGCTCTGTCCTTCCTGGGTTTGGGAGTGCAACCTCCCTTGCCTTCCTGGGGGCTCATGGTGTCGGAGGGAAAGGAGTTCATGTTGTTCAGCCCATGGGTCATCACCATCCCCGGAGTTGCTCTTTTCTTATTGGTGCTGGCCATTAATCTGGTGGGTGATGGCATCAGGGATCTGACTGCTCCGGAGACCCGTATATGAGACCAGTGTTGGAAGTAGAGGGCCTGAATGTGAAGATCCCCTGGCGCAGAGCAATGGTGCACCCTGTTCAGGATCTGTCTTTCTCTGTGGGGTCTGGGGAGACTCTTTGCCTGGTGGGCGAGTCGGGATGTGGGAAGTCCTTGACAGCATTGGCCATCATGGGTCTTCTACCCAGAACAGCCATCAGAAGTGTAACAAGCCTTAAGTTGGAGGGAGAAGAACTCTCTTGGGCCAGCGATCGCAGGATGTCGGAAATCAGAGGCAACAAAATGAGCATGATCTTCCAGGAACCCATGACCTGCCTTAATCCATGTTACACGGTGGGTAACCAGCTCATGGAAGTCATTAGACGCCACAAGGGAGTCTCCCGGCTGAAGGCAAGAGAAAGGGCTCTGGAATTGCTGGAACATGTGGGAATCACGGCTGGCCAACACCGACTAAGACAGTATCCTCATCAGCTTTCAGGAGGGCTTCGCCAAAGAGTCATGATAGCCATGGCCCTAATGTGTGAACCCAAGCTGCTGATAGCCGACGAGCCCACCACAGCCTTGGATGTTACCATCCAGGCCCAAATACTGCGGCTTATAAAGAACCTGCAGCAGGAGTTTAGTCTCAGCGTTGTGCTGATCACTCATGATCTGGGTGTGGTGGCCCGAACTTCACACAGGGTAGTGGTCATGTACGCTGGGCAGGTTGTGGAGACGGGAACCACCCATGAGGTCTTCTCCAACCCGTTGCATCCTTACACTAAGGCCCTGATGGATTGCATTCCGGTGCCTGGCAAGACAAGGCCAGGCCAGCGTCTGGGAGCCATCCCAGGCTTGGTTCCTGCCCTTCTGGGAGACCTGAATCGTTGCTATTTCTCCAACAGGTGCAGCCTTGTACAAAAGGAGTGCCTGGAAGGATCCGTTGGCTTAATGGAATTGAACCCAGGTAGGACCGTGAGATGCCTGTTGCATCCAACCAAATAGAACCGCAGAGTTTCATGCCCATATTGGAGGCAGAGGACGTTTATCGAACCTTCGCAGTGAGGGTTGGGCCCTTTCGCAGGAAGCTTCTTCTTAGGGCTGTTCAGGGGGTGAGTCTTAAAATAATGCCTGGGGAGGTGCTTGGGCTGGTGGGTGAGTCAGGATGTGGTAAAACCACCTTGGTTCAGATGCTGCTTGGCCTCTTACAGCCCAGCAAAGGACAGATACTGGTCCTGGGCAAGCCCATGGCCAGTCTTTCCCGCCGGAGTGTGTCCAGAGTGGTTCAGCCCATTTTTCAAGATCCTTATTCATCTTTGAATCCCCGACACACTCTCGGCAGCATCATTTCCCTTCCTCTGCGCATACATAGGGTGGGAAACGTCTCCCAATGGAGGGAAAAAACATTGGAAATCATGGATCGGGTAGGTCTGCCCAGGCATCTTTTTAAGAGTCTTCCCGGTCAACTCTCGGGTGGACAGAGACAGCGGGTGGCCATAGCCAGGGCTTTGATCATGAGACCCTCTTTGGTGATCTGCGACGAGCCCACCTCAGCTCTGGACGTTTCTGTACAAGCTCAAATCTTGAACCTGCTTATGGATCTCAAGGAATCCTTCGGCTTGACCTATCTGTTGGTGAGTCACAACCTGGCCGTGGTACAGCACCTGGCCTCCCGGGTGGCGGTCATGTACCTGGGTCGCATAGTGGAGGAGGCTCCCACGGAGCTCTTGTTCCAGCATCCGGCACACCCATATACCAGGGCACTGATTTCTTCCATTTTGACCCCTGAGCCTTCCTTGGGACTACCCGAGATTCCGGAGACTTGGGCCTTTCCCAACCCCCTGGAGCCTCCAGGGGGTTGCGCCTTTCATCCCAGATGCCCCAAGGCACAGAGCATCTGTACCAGCCAGGCTCCTCCACAGATCAGAGAGGGGCCACATTTCTTGGAGTGCCATTTCCCAGATTTGAGCTGAGGCAAAAAGGAGTTCAAAAATGGACAGAAAAGGGGCCATCTCCAGAGCCTGGGATTATGTTGACAGCAATGAGTTCTTTGGGGACCTGGCGCGAAGGGTGGCGATTCCCACTGAAAGCCAAAATCCGGACAGGGAACCCGAAATAAGGAGGTATCTGTCCCAAGAGATGGGACCATACCTGGAATCCATGGGTTTCCAATGGGAAATCATGGAAAACAAGGCTGTGGCCCGTCTGCCTTTTCTGGTGGCTCAAAGGATTGAGGATTCTTCGCTACCCACGGTGCTCACGTACGGCCACGGAGACACGGTCATGGGAATGGAAGGCAGGTGGACTGATGACAGGTCTCCATGGCAACTTGTGCTGGATGGTCAAAAACTCTATGGACGTGGTACTGCAGACAACAAGGGGCAGCACACCATAAACATCGCTGCCATGCGCTGTGTTTTAGAGGAAAGGGGCTTCATGGGTTTCAACGTGAAAGTGCTCTTAGAGACCGCAGAAGAAATAGGCTCCCCGGGACTGCATCAATTCTGTGAGGAGCATCGCAATCTCCTTGAGGCCCATGTGCTCATAGCCAGCGACGGGCCCAGGTTGAGGCCTGCTAGAGCTACGATTTACGGCGGAAGCCGTGGAGTTTTCAACTTTGATCTGGAGGTGAATCTTAGAAAGGGGGCACATCACTCCGGAAATTGGGGCGGGCTTCTGGCCAATCCGGGGATCATCCTGGCCCATGCCATAGCATCCATGGTGACATCCAGGGGAAAGATACTGATCCCGGAATTGGTCCCACAAGAGATCCCCGAGTGGGTGCGGGAGAGCCTGGCTGCCCTGGATGTGGAGGATGAAGAAGGTTTATCCATTGATCATGGCTGGGGTGAGCCCGGATTGAGCTTGGCTGAAAAGGTATTTGGCTGGAGCAGCCTGGAAGTGCTGGCTTTTCAGACAGGGGATCCTTCTGCTCCTGCCCATGCCATCCCACCCAGGGCCTGGGCCAGATGTCATATGCGTTTCGTGGCAGGACAAGATCCCAGCTCTTTTCTCCCGGCCATCCGTAGGCACTTGGACCAGCACGGCTTTGAGCAGGTGGAGGTCAAGCCGGTCAGGGAAAGCTGGACCAATGCAACCCGAATGAACCCAAGAGAGCCTTGGGTCATGCGGGTCATGAGCTCCTTGCGTGAGAGTTCGGGGCAGGGGCCTGATTTTTTGCCCAACCTAGGCGGCACATTGCCCAACGATGCATTTAGAGACATTTTGGCTCTTCCCACTGTATGGATTCCCCACTCTTATAAAGGCTGCTGTCAACACGCCCCAGACGAGCACATGCTTTTGCCCCTGGCCAGGGATGCCATGGGGCTCATGGCAGGTCTTTTTTGGGATCTGGGGGAGAGTTCCTAGGCTCCCAAGGTTCTCAAAGCCAGACGCTGGTGGGCCATCTGGCTCCATCCTATCTTTGTTGGGGAAAAAAGAAAGGGATGAAAATTTTTCTTGCTCGGGGAAACAAACTGCAGTATACTCTTAAGTAAGAAATCAAAATCATTATACGGAAATAGAGACCATGAAAACACAGTTCAACAGAGCGGGAGCATTCAGCTACGAGGGAGCCTCTGGCCCTGAGTTGATCACCATCCCATTGCCGGATGAGTTCAACCAGATGAGAGCAGCCGAGCGGATCCAGTTTCTATCCGATGCCTTGAAGGAGGTGGAGGCCAAATATCCCCTCGAGAAGGAAAGCCTAAGGAGGCATACCTCCCTTGTACGGATCGCAGATGGCAAGGTGACTTACTCAGTGGAATACCTCCCAATGCCGGACGACGACTATTGATCTTTTTTAGAAGGCACTCACACCTGCGCTTGATCTACCATCAAAGGGACTCCAGGAGATGCGAATCTCCGGGGTCCCTAAAATGTTATATTTTTGTGTAATGCGGTCTGACTCATTTGGCCTGAAGAAAATGTTCCTTTAGCCCGCCCTATTTTGATGTTGATTTTCATCCATGGAACATCCATTTCCTGGGGACCCTTCAAGCCTCTATCTTACCCTGCGAGACATCATATCAGGAAGCCAGCAGGATCTGCGCCCTTCTCTGCGCAAAAGGCTATAGAAACCACGGCCTCAAAGAATGCGTGAGCTTGGGGCCTCAACCCCTAAGATCAATTCTTTTGTGGCACAAGGGATCCTTTGGAAGCCCTGATCATTTGTCGACAGTTCACGATGCGGGGCCTGTGTTACAGTTCACGATGCGGGGCCTGTGTTTCCTATGATCCTTGACCATCGCCACAGATTTGCAAGGGCAGTGGCAGCTCTTTCCGGGGTAGGATAGTTCACCAGCGCTTCTTGCCCCTCCAGTTCCTGCACCTGCTCGTCCCATATGTTGGGCGGGGCCGCGATGCAGCTAATAACTGGTTTCTTTTGGCCAAACTCCATCAACAGATCCCTCAGCCCTTCCACTGCACCCCGATTGGCCGAGGCGAACATTATCAGCAACAAGATGGCATCCACAGCCTCGCTTTCCATGACAGCCTTGACTATTTCCCTGATGGCCTCCTTATCGTACCAGGCCGGACCCATGTCCACGGGATTGACCCGCAAGGCCAGAGGGGGTAGAAGCCTTTCAATCTTTTTTGAGGTCTGGTTGTCAAAGGGCTTTACTTCCAAACCATTGGTCAGGCACACATCCAGGGCTGCCATAGCTGGCCCTGCCTGGCCGGAGAGTATGGCGACTCGATTTCCTATCATTGGTCGGCAGACCTCCAGCACCCTGGCTGCATCCAGAAGGCTCTCTGAAGACTCCACCCAAAGAATACCGCTTTGTGTGAATGCACCACAATAAATTTCATAGCTGCCCGCCAGGCTCCCAGTATGGGAACGGCTGGCTTTGTTTCCCAACTCTGATCTGCCACACTTGTAAGCCACCAGTGGTTTTTGACCCTTGAGCCTTTGGGCCTCCTGACTAAGCTCTCTTGCCCTCTCCAGCCCCTCTATGTAAAGAGCCACACATCTGGTCAAAGGGTCCATCACCAGGTATTCCAGCAAGTCCTGGAAGTCCACGTTGCATCGATTCCCAAGACCTATGATTTTGCTGAATCTTGCCCCATATCTAAGTGCCAGAAAAGCCAGCAGGTGAGACATGCCCCCGCTTTGGCTTATGAGGGCAATCCCCCCAGGCTTCACCTCTGAGAATTCCGGCGTGAAAGAGGCGTTGAGTCCCTCGTGAAGACTCACTAGGCCGAAGGTGTTGGGACCTATGATAGGGATCGAGGCCCTCTTGGCAGCCTCCCCCACCTGCTTTTCCAGTTGAGCTCCCCATGGGTCATCTATTTCTTTGAAGCCAGCTGTTATGAGAACGATCCCTCTGACACCTCGGTTTGCGCAGATCCCAATCTGTTCCAAGACCTTGCTGGCAGGCACCACCAGCACCACCAGATCCACCGTACCAGGGACTTCCTTCAAGGAAGGATAGGCCTTCACGCCCAGCACACTTTGCCTGGCAGGATTCACAGGAATCACCCTGCCTGAAAACCCACCACTCAGAAGGCTTTTCATGACATGAAATCCTAGCTTTCCCTGGTCTTCGGTGGCTCCCACCACAGCCACCGAGGATGGAGAAAAAAGATACCTGAAATCAGCCTTCATGAGTTCCCCCTGGCCCCCATCGGCCCCTTCCTGGATTCAGGCCTTGAAATCATTTAGTGTGGGTTTGGGGGCATAGCCCCCAACACCATTGATCCTGGAAACCATCTGGGCCAGATCTGTTCAAGCACCCTGGAATCTGGGCTGCCTTTTTTCCAGCTTGGCCCCTATGGCCTCCTGGAAGTCACGACTGGCTATGAGGGTGGCCTGAACCTGGCTTGTGTACTCCAATGCAGCCTGCATCCCCATGTCCATGGAAAGCTCCACCACCCTTTTGCCCAATCCCACGGCAAGGGGAGGTAGACTAAGTATCTCCTGGATCCATGCAGATAGCTCCTGATACAGAGCTTCCTCGGCAACCGCCTTATGCACCAAGCCCAGCTCTGCAGCCTTTATCCCATCTACTGCCCTGCCCAGCATCACGAACTCCTTGGCCCTGGCAACCCCCAGGATTCGTGCTAATCTCTGGCAGCCCCCCAAATCAGGCACCAGGCAGTATTGCACCTCCGGTAGGGCAAAGCGCGTATCCAAGGTGCAGATTCTAAAATCGCAGGCCAGTGCCAGCTCCATGGCTGCCCCCAAGGCATAACCATGGATCAGCGCCAAGACTGGCTTTTCCAAAGAGCTTATCCTGCCGAAGACCTCCTGCATTCTTGAAAGATGATAGCGAAAAGAAGTGGAAGCCCTATCCAGGCCCTGACCGGCCAGAGCCTGAAGATCTGTCCCAGAAGAAAAAGCCCTTCCCGCACCCCTGATCACCAAGAGCCTCACCTTTACCATACGACTTATTTCATCTACGGCCATGGCCATCTCTTCCAGCAATCTAGGGCTGATGGCATTTAGTTTCTCCGGCCTGTTAAGCACCAGGCTCACAACCTCCTCCTGCTTTTCCAAAAGCAAGGTTTCGTATTCCATCTTGGCTCTCCTGATGTTTGAATTCCTTCAAGGGATCTTATGTGTTTGGAGATGGCATTCTATCCCGGCAAAGCACCCCAGGCAAGCCAAAGCCTCCAGGGGGAAAACCTTTGCTTTGCTTCTTCTTGCGGCTATGAGATAGAATCAGACACCATGGAGGTGTGTCATGGTAATAGATGTCCACGTACACGTAGCCGGCACTGGCAGCCACAGCTCTTGCTTCATATCTGAGAAACTTCGCAAAAGCCCGGCATATCTCTTGATGCTGGCTACAACCGGCCATTTGTTCGGCACAGTAAATGATGAGACCATACAGGAGCATATCCTTCAAACCCTCCGCGGGGCCAGCTTGGTCCAAAGAGCCGTGTTTTTGGCTCTGGACATGATTCATGACAATCAGGGCAGAGCGCTTCCACACAAGACGCACCTTTACGTGCCCAATGACTATGTGGCAAGGATGGTAAGCCTTGAACCCAGAAGCTTGTTGGGCGCCTCGGTCCATCCAGACAGACCTGACGCCCTGGAAGAGCTGGAACGTGTTGTGGAGTTGGGAGCGGTTTTGCTCAAATGGATTCCGTCTTCCCAAGGCATAAATCCAAGCCGCAAACGCTATCTCTCCTTTTATAGAAAGCTTGCAGAGCTTGGGCTTCCCCTTCTATGCCATGCCGGGGCAGAGCATGCAGTGCCCTGCCCTGAACCAGAAGAGGAGTTCCGCGCCTTCGATGATCCTTCCAGGATGGTGTTCGCCTTGGAGGAAGGTGTGACGGTCATAGCCGCCCATTGCGCTCTGCCTGTTTTCAGCAGAGACGAGGATTACACCGAGATGTTCATAGACCTCATGGCTCAGGCTCAAAAAGAGAGATGGGCGCTTTACGCAGACGTCTCGGCCCTGTCAGCCCCTTTCCCTCACCGGGTGGGAATTCTAAGGAAGATCCTGCGGGAGCTTCCCCATGAGAGACTGATTCTGGGTAGCGATTATCCCATCCCGGTAAGCCCACTTTGGCCCGGGGCTGCAGGGGAGATGAATTTGGAGGAATGGGCGGACGCAATGTTGACGTCCAACCCCCTGGACAGGAATCTCAAGGTCATAAGGGCCCTGGGCTTTTCCCAGGAGGTCCTGACAAACGCCCAGCACGTGCTGAGGCTCCCCCAGCCCGCCTCATGTTAGAGGCCCAGCAGGTAGGCAAACAAGAATTGGGATGCCAAGGTTTGACTCCCTTCGGCTCATCTCCTATACTCCCACTATCAGCAAGGCTTTGCCCCAGCCACCTGGGGCAAGATGGAAAAAGGCCAAGGAGAGGATAAAGCAATGCTGGTTCCCATGAGAATACTCTTGGATCATGCGGCTGAGAATGAATATGGTATCGCTGCCTTCAACGTGAACAACATGGAGCAGATACAAGCCATCATGGAGGCAGCCAGGCAGACAGAGTCTCCGGTAATAATTCAGGCTTCCAGAGGAGCCCGCAAGTACACCAACGACAATTTCCTGCGCCATCTGATGCTTGCAGCAGCAGAACTTTACCCAGAGCTTCCCATAGCCATGCACCTGGACCATGGCAATTCGCCTGAGACCTGTTTCAGTGCCATAAAACAGGGGTTCACCAGCGTCATGATGGACGGTTCGCTCATGGAGGATGGCAAGACCCCCAGCTCATACGAATATAATGTGAAGGTAACCTGTGAGGTGGTAAGGGCCGCTCACCGCAAGGGGGTCACGGTGGAGGGCGAGATAGGAACTCTGGGTGGCATAGAAGACGGCCATGGAGCCGGACTCAGCGCAGAAGAGGCCAGAAGACATTTGACCGACCCTGACCAGGCCGAACAGTTCGTGCGAGACACAGGGGTGGACGCTCTGGCCGTGGCCATCGGCACCAGCCATGGGGCGTACAAGTTCTCCAGGCCCCCCACGGGCGAAGTCCTGGTCATGAGCCTCATAGAGGAGATTCACCGCAGGATTCCCAACACACACCTCGTCATGCACGGCTCTTCCAGCGTACCACAGGAACTTCTGGAGATAATTCGCAGATATGGCGGGAGAATCAAGGAAACATACGGGGTCCCAGTGGAGGAAATCCAAAGGGGAATAAAGCATGGGGTAAGGAAAATAAATGTGGACACAGACAACAGGCTCGCCATGACAGGTGCCATACGCAGGGTCTTTGCAGAATTTCCAGAGAAGTTCGACCCAAGGGATTACCTGGGGGAAGCCCGGGCTGCCATGAAAAAGGTGTGCATGGAAAGGATGATAGCCTTTGGACAGGCCGGCAATGCTTCCAAGATCAAGCCCATCACCTGCAGGCAGATGGTAGCCTTTTATAAGAAAGGGGCAACCCCTTGCTGAGAGGCTTGGATGTGTCCGGTTGCTTGCGCCTCCATGGAAGACTTTCCTAAGACCCCTGGAGAGAGGGCCTGCTCCCCGCACCCCTGGCCTAGATGCTTGACCAAGGCAAAAGTTTTGGGGAGCTGGGATCTCAAGGCTTGGAGCATTTTCTGGAGCCCAAGGCACAAACCCATTGCTCTTTCGAGACACCCATATTCGTCTTGAGTTACCATCTTGTCAGCCCCACATGCCCACTGCTTATTAATGACTTGGCTTGATGTGCCCGTATGGGGCGCTCATCTTTAGGAAGGAGTGAATGAGATCCCATGGAGTGTTTCCTGCTGGGTTCCGGGGGGATGATGCCCATGCCCTACCGATATCTCACCTCTTTGGTGGTTCGCCTCCAGGGTGCCCTTTACATGTTCGATGCTGGCGAGGGCACCCAAATAGCCCTCAAGAAGGCGGGCATAGGGATAAAGAGCTTAAGACTGCTGGCTTTGAGCCATCTACATGGAGATCACTGCCTGGGTGTGCCGGGAATTCTGATGATGCGAGCCCAGCTGGAGGATCCAGGACCTCTCACCATCTTGGGTCCGCCAGGCACCGAGGATTTCTTGAAAGGAATTCACCAGGCCCTGCGTTTCCACCTAAGCTTTCCTGTAACTTACGTGGAATGGAAAGAAGACTGCCTCCAGGAGCCTTATGAAGACGATCTGGTTCGTATTTCATGGCACCCCTTGAACCACACCACCTTCTGTCTGGGTTTTCGACTGGAGGAGCATCAAAGGCCGGGCAAGTTCAAGCCGGATATGGCAAGAAAGCTGGGAGTACCTGAGGGGCCCATGTGGGGGGAACTTCAAAGGGGATCTGAGGTGCTCCTGCACAATGGAACCAGGGTGACCCCCCATCAGGTGGCAGGTGCTCCCAGAAGGGGAAGGAGCATATGTTATGCTGTGGACACCAAGGCCTGCAAAGGGATCTACAGACTTTGCCGGGAAGCGGATGCAGCCTTCTTGGATGGCATGTTTCTTCCTCAACATTCTCAGGAGGCTGCCCAAAGGGGCCACATGACAGCTGATGATGCGGCCCGCGTGGCTTACAGATCAGGATCCAAAAAGGTGGTGCTGGTGCATCTAAGCCCAAGGTACAAGGAAGAATCAGAGCTCAGGGCCATGGAAGAAGCGGCCAGGGAAAAACACCCGGGAGCAGAGCTGGGAAAGGACCTCACCATGTACAGAATCCCTTTGCCAGATTGAACCTGCCCCCAGAAGTGGTGTGAGTCCCAAAATCACCATCCAAAGGCCTCCATATCAGAGTCTTTAGCCCGGATCACTCTGGAGGATCGGTGTCCCTGGGCACCACTGCCCCAAATCCTACTTACCTTTACCCATCTTCAGGCTGGATCGGGAAGAGTTCCATGGGGAAAATCATGCTGGGCAGGGATGGCCTCGGGAATCCAAGGCTTATACAGGCATGATCCGGATGGTTCCAAATCCCACAGCCTGGTATGCCCTGACCATTCTGAGCTTCAACATCTCCAGGAGGGCAAGAAAACTGATCACAAGGTCTGCTCGGGTGGGATTTCCCTCAAATAGCTCTTCGAACAAGATCCCATGTGGCCTTGCCATGAGAATCTCGGCCATTTGTCTTATGCGATCGGCCAGGCTAAGCCTTTCCACGTTTAGATCCAGGGCGCTTCCATCCCATCTTCGAGCTGCCATGACCCGCCCAAAGGCCTCCACCAGCTCGAATATTCCAACTTCCATTTCCTCAAGAGGGTCTGTCTGCCCTTGCAATTCCTCCAGGGCTTTTTCCGGTCTGGAGAAAACATCCCTGCCCAGCATCGAGCGAATCCCAAGCCCCCGTGCTGCCTCCTTGTATTTTTCATATTCCAGAAGCCTTCTCACCAACTCGGCCCTGGGATCCTCTGTCTCCTTGTTTTCTTCTGCCTCTGGATCCTCCTCTGTTTGGGGCAGCAGCATCCTGCTCTTTATGTGAACCAAGGTGGCTGCCATAACCAGATAATCGCTTGCCAGATCCAGGTTCAAAGAGCGCATCAGGCTCAGATATTCCAGGTACTGCTCAGTTATTAGGGCCATAGGAATATCGTGAATGTCCAACTGGTTCTTGCGAATGAGATGGAGCAGCAGATCAAGGGGGCCCTCGAACACCTCCAGTTTAACCGTGCACTCCACCCCACCCTCCCACACCTGGCTTACAGATCAGAGATCAAGAGCAGACCGGTTTTCCTCCTGACTTCTTCCATGACCTCGGTGGCGATCTGCCTGCATCTTTGGGCCCCTGCCCTCAAGGCGTCCTTTACCTTCTGGGGATTGGCCCTCAGAGCCATGGCTCTTTCCTGGATAGGTTCCAGCTCTTCCTTCATGTGGATGAAGAGTTCCTTCTTGCAATCAATGCAACCTATGCTGGCTGTCTCACAGCCATGTTTGGACCACTCCACCCTCTCTTGAGGGCTGAGGGCCCTGTGCATGGTGAAAATATTGCATTGCTCGGGGTGTCCGGGATCAGAGCGCCGAACTCTGTGCACATCCGTAGCCGCTGTGCGCAGCTTGTCCCAAATCTGCTCAGGAGGTTCCAGAAGCCCTATGTAGTTATTCAGGCTCTTGGACATCTTTGCCTTGCCGTCAAGGCCAAGCACCTTTGGAGTGGTGGAGACCAAGGCCCTGGGCTCTGGGAAGACCTCTCCAAATCTCTGGTTGAATCGCCTGGCTATCTCCCTGGTCAACTCCACATGTTGGACTTGGTCCACCCCTACTGGTACAAAGCCGGCCTTGTAAAGCAAGATGTCAGCTGCCTGCAATACCGGGTAGTCCAGGAGCCCGGCGCTTACGTTTTCCCGGTGCTGCTGCGATTTCTGCTTGAACTGGGTCATGCGCTCCAGATCCCCCAGAGGAGTCACGCAGTTGAAAACCCACGCCAACTCCGTGTGCTGGGGCACATGAGACTGCACGAACAAGGTGCATTTACCAGGGTCTAAACCGCAAGCAATGTTCACCAAGGCCGCATCCAAGGCTTTTTCGGCCATATGTTTTGGATCGTAAGGAATGGTCATGGCATGATAGTCAACAATGCAGTAAATGCAGTCATACTCATCCAGCAGCCTCACCCATTCCCTGATTGCTCCCAGATAGTTACCCAGATGGATCTCTCCTGTAGGTTGTATGCCGCTGAAGATCCTCTTCACAGATTCCCCTCCTGATTCTCCCTTATCCTTAAGCCGGATTTTCTTGGCTCAACGGAAAATCTTTACCAGCGCCACCAAGGCCTCTTTGCCTCCCAGCAACCCAAAGATTTCCAACACGGGCTGCATCAAGAGCCTTCCCATCAAGCGTGTGTCAAAAAGAGCATCCAAGAGAATCACTCCGAAAAGCCCATACATGAGCACCCTGTCATATTTGCTGAGCACATATGCAGCCTTTGGACTCACAAGGCCCTTGAGCACATGAGACCCGTCCAATGGGTAGATGGGTAGAAAATTGAAAAGGGCCAGTGTTATGTTGTAGAAAATGCTCACGGCCAGAAGTCCTCCCAGGAACCCCTCTGGGCTGCCTAGGCCCCTGAAAATGCCTGCACAGACAACGGCAGCCGCCAGGTTGGCCAAGGGGCCTGCTGCCGATGACCACATCATTCCCCTTCTGGGATTTGGAAAGAAAAATGGATTCACTGGCACTGGCTTGGCCCATCCGAATCCAACCAGCAGGAGGCACAGAAAGCCCATGGGATCAATGTGACTCAAGGGATTAAGGGTCATTCGCCCTTGCCTGCTTGCCGTGGGATCCCCCATGGCCCTAGCAACCCTGGCATGGCAGTACTCGTGGACCGTCAAGGCAAAGAGTATGGCCGGAATTCTTATTAGCATCCCCCAGAAAGGCATCACCTGCTCCTTGCCTCTTGTACCTGAACGATTCCCATTCGTCTGTAGTTTCTTGCCCTGAGAGCCTTTCTCTCCTCCTGGGGCATACGAATCAGCTCCTCCAAGTGTCTCTGACATGCCTCGGCCACGGACCTGATGGCCGCCTCAGGATCCTTGTGGGCTCCTCCCGGAGGCTCCTTTACGATCTCGTGAATTATACCCAAAGCCATGGCATCTTTGGCAGTAAGCTTCAAGACCTGGGCAGCATCCTCTTTCTTGGATTCATCTCTCCAGAGTATGGCTGCACAGCCCTCGGGAGAGATCACCGAGTAAACAGAGTTTTCCATCATGAGCACCCTGTCTGCCATGGCCAGGGCCAGGGCTCCACCGCTGCCCCCCTCCCCGATCACAACTGCCACTGAGGGCACCCCGAGGTTGGCCCACCTGAGCAGATTCTGGGCAATGGCACCTGCCTGTCCCCTGGCTTCGGCATCCACTCCAGGATAAGCTCCTGGGGTATCCACCAGTGAGAGCACCGGCCTTTGAAAACGCTCAGCCAGATCCATCATCCTACAGGCCTTTCTGTAGCCTTCAGGATGGGGCATCCCGAAGCGGCGTGCCATCCTTTCCCTGGGGGTCCTTCCCTTCTCGTGTCCCATGACCACAAGGGGCATACCTCTTAGCCTTCCCAATCCGCAGATCACGGCCGGATCCTCGTAGCCCATCCTATCCCCTTTGAGCTCCACGAATTCCTCCAGCATTCCCTGGAGAAAATCCCAAGTGTGGGGACGGTCCATGTGTCGGGCAAGCTGAACCCTCTGCCATGGTGTAAGCCCCTCCAGCACCTTGACCCTGAGCTTTTCAAGCTTGCGTTCCAGCCTCTCTAGCTCCACTTGAGAGGCCTCTCCCAGATGCACCTTCACCCTAAGGGCAGCTACCTTCTTTTCCAGCTCCACCAAGGGCTTTTCAAAATCCAAGACCGCCATTTCATCCACCGAATCCTTAAGACTCAATCACTCTCCCAGGCAGGTGCCTTCTGGGATCCAATTCCCTGCGCTGCTGGCCCGATGCCATGAATCAGCATGGGGCCTTCTCCACACCCATGTGATTCCACTTTTTCCTGCTATTCAGCCAGGCCAAGAGAAGAACCGAAGGCTTCTTGTTGTTTTGGAAGCCGCAGGCCAAGTGTGCGCTGCGTGCCCCCACCTTTAGACACTCAGTATCTCAACCCGGCCTCCCATTGTCTCCCTGAGTCTGGCCAAAAAACCATCTTCCAAATTTACCCTCAAGGTTTCCGGTAGTTCCAACACTGCCACTTCCCCGCCCTCTAGGACCATATGAATCCTCATGGCCCTGTAACCTGGATAGCTGCGGAGCAACTCCTTCAGGTGCAGTAAGTCCCTCTCCTGGATGGAAGATGCTGGAACCACTACCTCTAAGGGCGAAGCCGTCAAGGCCTTGGCATTTTCAACGCTGAGCACCTCGGAGGCCACCAGCTTATGGGAGTCCTCTCCGTGTTCCAAAACACCCCGGACACACAAAGGAAGGTCTTTCTGGATAAGAGGCAAAGCCTGCTTGTAAACCTCCGGGAAACAGACCACCTCCACTGAACCGTGAAGGTCTTCTAAGGTCAAAAACCCCATACGCTCCCCCTTCTTGGTGGCTACCTCCTTACAACTTCTCTTGACCCCCACCATACGCACCTCGGCCTTGTCGGCCATGGAGGCAAGGGTCTCGGTATTGGCATTGCACCAGGAGGATACTTCGTCTGTTATCCTTTCCATGGGGTGCCCGGTCACGTAGAATCCAAGGCTTTCCTTTTCGTGCTCCAGACGCCTGGATTCTTCCCAGGGCTCTACTTCTGGCAAGAGATCTCCTGGGAATGAAAAATTGGAAACCTCCCCAAACATGCTCATCTGGCCCCTAGCTCTGGCTCTGTGAAGCCTCTGAGCCTCTTCCATGACCTGGTCCAATCCGGCCATGTATTGAGCTCTGTGTCCCCCAAAGGAGTCAAAGGCTCCACACTTTATCAAACTTTCCATGACCCTTTTGTTGACCTTCTGGGTGTCCACCCTCGAGCAAAAATCCCGCAAAGATTTGAACTGGCCTTTCTTGCGGGCCTGTAGAATGGCATCTATGGCCTTTCGGCCCACGTTCTTCACCCCTCCCAGGCCGAAACGAATCTTGCCGTCGCTCACTGAAAAGTCGTAGTCGCTTTCGTTCACATCCGGAGGCAGAACCTCTATGGAGCGTTCTTTACAAGAGGAGATGTACCGGATGATCTTGTCGGTCCTATCCTTCTCGCTTGTGAGAAGGGCGGCCATAAACTCCACGGGAAAATGGGCCTTCAGATAAGCTGTCTGGTAAGCCACCATGGCATAGGCTGCGCTGTGGGATTTGTTGAATCCATATTCCCCGAACTTGGCCATGAGATCGAAGATCCTGGAGGCCACATCTTCAGGGACTCCGTTTTTGTGAGCCCCATTTAGGAACACCTGTCTTTGCTCTTCCATGACTCTGGCTATTTTCTTACCCATGGCCTTTCGTAGCACATCGGCCTGCCCCATGGTGTAGCCGGCCAATTCCACCGCTATCTGCATTACCTGTTCCTGATAAACAATGATTCCGTAAGTATCCTTCAAGATTGGTTCCAGCTGGGGCAGTTCGTAACGGATGGCTACCTTTCCCTGTTTTCTCTCTATGAACTCTTCCACCATTCCGCTGCCCAGAGGGCCTGGTCTATAAAGAGCCACCAGGGCTATGAGGTCCTCGAAAACACTGGGCTTCATGCGCACCAGAAGCTCCCTCATCCCAGAACTCTCCAGCTGGAACACCCCGTCTGTGTCCCCACTGGAGAGCAGATGATAGGTGGCAGGATCATCCAGCGGAATGCTTCTAAGATCCACTTTGGTCCCGCTCTTGGCTATTAACTTTAAGGCATCATCCATCATGGTGAGGGTTCGAAGACCCAGAAAATCAAACTTCACCAGCCCTATGGCCTCCACGGCCTTCATGTCGTATTGGGTTACCAGTTCCCCTTCTTGGCTTCTATACAGGGGCAGGTGCTCCACTATGGGACGGTCTGATATCACCACTCCTGCTGCGTGGGTTGAGGCATGCCTCACCAGGCCTTCCAAGGAAAGAGCCACATCCAGGAGGTCTTTTACCTGAGGATTACTTTGGGCCAGCTCCTTTAGTTTTGGCTCCTTGAGCATGGCCTTGCCCAGGTCCATGCCAGGCCCCTTGGGGATAAGTTTTGCCAGCCTGTCCACCTCCTCGTAAGGCATTCCCAATACCCGCCCCACATCCCTCACAACTGCCCTGGCCTCCATGCGGCCGAAGGTCGTTATCTGAGCCACGTTTTCCTGGCCGTAGCGTTGCGCCACGTACTTGATGACCCGATCTCTGCCCAGCTTGCAGAAATCTATATCTATGTCAGGCATACTTTTTCTTTCAGGGTTCAAAAAGCGCTCAAACAGAAGGTTGTATCGAATGGGGTCTATGTCAGTAATCCTGAGACAATAAGCCACCAGGCTCCCTGCTGCTGAGCCCCGGCCAGGACCCACAGGTATGCCCTCATCCCTGGCATATTGGATGAAATCCGCAACAATCAAGAAATACCCTGCAAAACCCATCTCTTGGATGACTCGCAGCTCATGCTCAAGCCTGCTGCTGTACTGAGATGCCCTCTGCTGGAACCATTGGGGAGAATGGGCCTGTATTTGAGCCATTCTCTCCTGGAAGCCCTGCCTGGCCAAGGTCTCCAGACGGCTCTCCAGGGTCTCACCCTCAGGAAGCGGAAAACTGGGGAAAAAATACTTGCCCAGCTCCAGCTCCAGCTCACACTCTTGGGCTATCTTCAGGGTATTGGAAAGGGCCTCTGGCACGTGGGAAAAACAAGAGGCCATTTCTTCCGGGCTCCTGAAGTAAAACTGATCTGTTTGGAACTTCAGCCTGGAAGAACTCTCCAGTGTCTTGCCTGTCTGAATGCACAGCAACACATCATGGGACCTGGCCTCCTCCCTCTTCAGATAGTGGCAGTCATTGGTGGCAACTACTCCCAGCCCCAGCTCCTTGGCAAGTCTCAATAGCCCCTGGTTTACCTTGTCCTGTTCAGGTATCCCATTGTGCATTAGTTCCAAAAAGAAGTTGCCCTTGAAGGTGTCCCTGTACCATTGTGCTGTCTGGACTGCCCGCTCCCATTGCCCTTGGATAATCCAGTGGGGAATCTCACCGTGCAGGCACGCGCTCATGCCCACCAGGCCTTCCGAGTGCATGGCCAGAAGTTCCCTATCGATTCTGGGCTTGTAGTAAAAGCCCTCCAGATAGCCTTTGCTCACAAGCTTCAGAAGATTCCTGTAGCCCAGGGAGTTGCGCGCCAGCACCAGCAGATGGTGATTCCCCTCCATGCCCTTGGCAGATGTACGATCCCATCTGCTGCCAGAGGCCATGTAGAGCTCACAGCCTATGACGGGTTTTACGCCGGCCTTGATGGCTTCCTGATAAAAAGACACAGCTCCAAAGAGGTTCCCATGGTCTGTTATGGCCAAAGCCGGCATCTTGTAAGCCCTGGCAGCTTCCAGGGCCTGGGAAATGCGTATCGCACCGTCCAGAAGGCTGTATTCGCTGTGTACGTGCAAATGCACGAATGAAGATCCCTTCATGCTTTGTTCTGCCCTTTGATAAGGATCATCTTGTTGCAGCTGCTGAGGCAATAACCCTCAACAGGGTTCTTTCACTCCCATTCGATGGTACTGGGAGGCTTGGAGGAAATATCGTACACGACCCTGTTGATCCCTTTGACCTCGTTTATGATCCGGTTTGATATGTTTCTTAACACCTGGGCCGGGATATCAGCCCAATCCGCAGTCATTCCGTCTTGGCTGGTGACAGCCCTTACAGCCACCACCTCCTCATACGTGCGTTCATCCCCCATCACTCCCACAGAACGAACAGGAATGTACACTGCAAATGACTGCCACAGCTTGCTGTAAAGCCCCACCCGCCTTATTTCCTCCAGCACTATTGCATCGGCCTTTCTGAGGGTATCCAGTCGGCTCCGGGTTACCTCTCCCACGATCCTGATGGCCAGACCCGGACCAGGGAAGGGTTGTCTTTCCACTATGTTGTTGGGCAATCCCAGCTCCCTGCCTAGGACCCGGACCTCATCCTTGAAAAGCTCTCTGAGGGGCTCGATCAGCTCTAGGTCCATGACCTGAGGGAGCCCCCCCACATTATGGTGGCTCTTGATGGTGGCAGAGGGTCCCTTAAAGGATACGCTCTCTATCACATCCGGATACAAGGTGCCTTGGGCCAAGAAACGCACCTTACCTAATTTTCTGGCCTCCTTCTCAAAGAGCCTGATGAACTCCTCACCTATGGCCTTTCGTTTGGCCTCTGGATCCAAAACACCCTCCAGGCGTCTCAGGAAGAGTTCCCCTGCTTCCACGTGGTGGAAGTTCTTGCCGAAGCGCTCCCCAAAGGTGTTCTTGACCTCTTGAGCTTCCCCCTGTCTGAGCAGTCCATTGTCCACGAAGATGCAATGAAGTCGGGTCCCCACGGCTTTGTAAAGCAGCGCTGCCGTCACTGCGGAGTCCACCCCGCCGCTAAGAGCGCAGATCACCTTCTGATCCCCCACCTGCTGGCGGAGATTCACTGTGGTGGCCTCCACAAAGGAACGCATGGTCCATGTAGAGCTGCACCTGCAGATCAGCCTCAGGAAATTGCGTATCATGTTCTTTCCCTTGGGGGTATGTACCACCTCGGGATGGAATTGGACTCCATAGATCTGGCCCGCCTGATCCGAGAAGGCAGCCACAGGAGAATTGTTTGAAGTGGCTATGACCCGAAAACCAGGCGGAACAACCTCGATGCGGTCACCATGGCTCATCCAGACGGTCTGGCGGTTTCCCAGCCCATGAAAGAGTCCGTCAGTCTGAAGAATTTCCAGTTCTGCCCTGCCATATTCCCTGGAACGGGCTTTCTGCACTTTTCCGCCCATGAGATGGGCTATGAGCTGCATACCATAGCAAATTCCAAGCACCGGGATTCCAAGTTTGAACATCTGCTGCGAAACCACAGGGGCTCCAAGATCATACACGCTGGCGGGCCCCCCGGATAAAACTATTCCTTTGGGGGAAAACTCTCTGATCCACTCCAGCGGCACACTGTATGGATGAATCTCGCAATAAACCTTGCACTCCCTTATCCTTCGGGCTATAAGCTGGGTGTACTGGGAACCGAAATCCAGGATCAGTACTCTTTGGGAATGTATGTCCGCTTTCAATGGGGCTCCTCCAGGGCACAGAAGCAGATCACTTGTTCTCCAGCCAATAGTTTGGGGCCTCCTGGGTGATGATCACGTCATGCACATGACTTTCCCTCAGACCAGCAGCCGTGATCCTTATGAAACGGGCCTTTTCCCTGAGCTCCTTCAGATCCTTGCAGCCAAGATAGCCCATCCCGGAACGTAATCCCCCCACCAGTTGATAAACTGTAGAGGAAAGAGGTCCCCTGTAAGGCACCCTTCCCACAATTCCCTCGGGAACAAGCTTGCCTGCCTCCTCTTCCATGTCATCCTGGGCGTAGCGGTCACGGCTTCCCTGTTTCATGGCTTCTATGGAGCCCATACCTCGATATACCTTGTAAGTTCTGCCCTGGAAAAGAACAGTCTCGCCCGGAGACTCCTCTGTTCCTGCCAAGAGGCTTCCCACCATAACGCTGTGAGCCCCTGCTGCCATGGCCTTGGTTATGTCTCCTGAGAATTTGATGCCCCCATCTGCTATGATGGGTATGTCATGTTTGCGGGCCACCCCGTAAGCCTGGGCAATGGCTGTGATTTGGGGTACCCCCACACCGGCAACAATGCGTGTGGTGCAGATGGAACCGGGCCCTACCCCTACTTTTACAGCGTCCGCCCCTGCTTTTATCAAGGCTTCGGCGCCCTCGGCAGTGGCAACATTTCCGGCAATCACCTGGGCTCCTGGAAAGCTTGCCTTTATCTCTCTGACAGTATCCATGACCCTCCTGGAATGGCCATGGGAGGTGTCCACCACTATCACATCAGCACCAGCCTTCAGCAATGCATCCACCCTCTGCATTGTCTCGGCCGAAGTCCCCACAGCCGCCCCCACCCTAAGCCTGCCCAGATGGTCCTTGCATGCATTGGGGTACTTGATGGTCTTTTCTATGTCCTTTATGGTTATGAGGCCTTTTAGGCGGTAACCCTCATCCACCACCAGGAGCTTCTCTATTCGGTGTCTGTGAAGCAGTATCTTTGATTCCTCTAGGCTTATTCCTGGCGGAACAGTCACCAGCTTATCCTTGGTCATGACCTCTGAAACAGGTTTCTCAAGGTCTGTCTCGAATCTGAGGTCACGGTTGGTCAGTATACCCACCAGCATGCCTTCCACGGTCACCGGAACACCCGATATTCCGTACCTGCGCATCAAATCAAGAGCGTCTCTGATTTTCTGGTCAGGCCGCACGGTGATGGGATCGATGATCATTCCACTTTCGGACTTCTTGACCTTGTCCACCTCCCGGGCCTGTTGTTCTATGCTCATGTTTCTATGAATGATGCCTATGCCGCCCTCCCTTGCCATGGCAATGGCAGTTTGAGATTCCGTAACAGTGTCCATGGCTGCGCTGACCAAAGGTATTTTTAGAGGAATGCTGGGAGTAAGCCAGGTGCTCACATCCACCTCCTTAGGAAGCACCTGGGATTCGGCAGGCACCAGAAGCACATCGTCGAAAGTCAAGCCATGCCTGAGGTTTTCCTGCAAAGAAGTACTCACATCTTTTCTCCTTTTTTACCTATTTTTTTTCCAGAGCCTCTTTGCTAGGCTCATTCAAACCAATGCCTGACCCCACTCGGGAGCCATCCTGGCCATGCCCTCAAGCAAACCGTGATCGCTCACCATCATGGACTCTGCGCCGGCAAGTTCCAGGAACTCATCCACAATTACTGCTCCCGCCACTATGACATCCTCTCTGCCAGGCTCCATGCCAGGCAGCAACCTCCTGGCCTTCGATTGCATGGCGCATAGCCTGGAAAGCCATTTCTCAACAGCGGTTTTCTCCAGGTTTGCGCCGTGAATGACATCACCCTCATAATTCTTCATTTCTCTTTCCAGGGCTGCCAAGGTGGTTATTGTTCCGGCAGTGCCTGCCACCGCAAGCCCTTTGATCCCATCCAAACCCAGATGTAAAAATGCCTCTTTAAGTACACTGCGGACTTCATCTCTGCAGTTCTTCAAAGCCTTCTCTGAAGGGGGATCCTCCAGCAGATATTCTTCTGTCAATTTCACCATTCCCAAAGGCACGCTCAGCACACCCAGGACCCCATGGCCCTGTACCAGTGCAAACTCACTGCTTCCTCCCCCGATATCCACTGCCAGCCACCTCTCAAGAGGGCTGCTCCAGACCCATCGGATGCCCTCCACGGCCCAGAGCGCTTCTTCCTCTCCGCTGAGCACACGAACTCGTAAGCCTGTGGACTGCTCAAGCCTCTGCAGCAGCAGATCCCTGTTGCATGCTTCCCTTACAGCACTGGTGCCAGCAGCCAGAATTTTTTTTACTCCCAAGGCACGAGCCAGCTGCAGGAACTCTTTGACGATGAGCACAGTGTGCTCTATGGCCTCTTGGCTTAACATGCCAGAGGACCTGACACCGGTGCCTAGCCTGGGCATGGCTCTTTGGCCCAGGAGCCTTTTGAGGCCGTTGGAACCCCCCAGCTGTGCCACCAGCAGCCTTACGCTGTTGCTGCCTATATCTATGGAACCCACACGAAGCGTAGGTGAGGTCATGTTCCCGCCACAAGATATTGTTGAAAAGTTACCAAATAGCGAGGTTGTTTTCAAGAAGGCCGGCTCTCCCCCCTGATGCCATGCTCCCAAGGCTCAAGATTTGACCCAGTGATGGTTGACTAATGCATCATTTTGTTTTCATTGATTTTCATGAATGACACTGTGCCCAAAGACAAGGTCTTCTTTACCCCCATTCCTCCCAAAGACCCAGGAGCAAGGCCCTGAGTCTAGGCAGGATTGAGGGCTTGGCCCCAGAGGCTAGAAGCAAACCGGCCCAGCCTGTCAAATTCTTTCTTGCGGCCCCCAAGGACCCTCGTGGAGGGAAGGATGCAAACCCATTCAAGGATGGAAAAGAAATGCTATAGGATGAGGACTAATAAAGGACTGCCACAGGGCGTTGAACCTGGACTCTCCAAGAATCAGTTTCCATATGGAGAATCTTTCCTTTGGTTCTTCCACCACAATAGGTTCCCCCTTTATCTCTGCCAATCGGGCGGCCACCTGGATTGCCTCCCTCAAGCCTCCCAACTCATCCACCAGGCCCAGGTCCTTGGCCTGCCTGCCTGAGAAGATGCGCCCATCTGCCATGCTTCTTACCTTTTCCATGCCAAGGCCTCGGGAACTGGCAACGTCTGTGACGAACTGCTCATGAACATCGTCCACCACCTTCTGCAACAGGCTTTTTTCTTCCTCGCTCAGGGATCTGAAGATGGAACCCATGTCCTTGTGCTCTGCGCTCTTTATGACCTGGCTCTTGATCCCCAGCTTTTCCAGGAGGTTTTCCAGGCTTGTCATTTGGACCACCACCCCTATGGAACCCGTTATGGTACCTGGATTTGCCACCACTCGATGCGCTGCACAGGCCACATAATAACCTCCGGATGTGGCAATGGATCCGAGGGAGGCCACTACCTTCTTGCTCTGACTCCAAGACTTTAGGGCTTGGAAAACCTCCTGGGTGGGCGCAACAGCACCCCCAGGGCTATCCACTCTGATGACCAGGGCCTTCACCCTGGGATCTTTGCCCTGCTTGTCCAAAGATTCCAGCACCCCTCGCACATCGCCTATGACTCCTTCCAGCCTAACCACCGCAATTCTGTCCCTGAGGCTCAAGCCACCTGAGCCCTGAAGCCAGTTAAAAAGTAAGCCTATCACTATGACCAGCACACAGCTTACTCCTGCCAACAGCAGAAGCTTCAGCAACCAGGGAGTTCTTTTCCTCATTACAGTACTCCAAATAGCAGACCCCACGGGTTTCTTGGCCCGAGGGGTCATGGGGATCATCCGCAAGCAAACAGCCCAGCTGAGCTACTCCTCGGGGGAGCTCTTCTCCTCGAGGGAGTCGTTCTGTTGCGACTCTCTGGCCTTCTTCAACATCTCGTCCCTCAATAGGGCCCCTATGGTGGGCGTGTACCCGCGCTGAGCGCTCAGATATCCTCTCACATCCGCCTCTTCTTCTCTTCTTTGAAGAGCCTTGAGGCTCAAGCCTATCTTTCTTTCCCTGGAATCCAAGTGAATCACAAGAGCCTCCAGCTCGTCCCCTTCCTTACAGACCTCGGAGGCACTCTTCACCTTCTCCTTCTTTAGTTCTGATATATGTATCAGCCCTTCGATACCCTCCTCGATTTCCAGGAAAACCCCGAAATCGGTCACGCTGGTTACTTTCCCCCTCACCTTGCTTCCCACAGGGTACTTCAGGGGGATGGAATCCCATGGATCAGGCTCCAACTGCTTGATGCCCAGGGAGAATCTCTCGTTTTCCTGATCTATGTGGAGCACTATGGCTTGCACCTCTTGGCCTTTCTTGAAGATCTCGCCTGGATGTTTGATCCTCTTGGTCCAGGAGATGTCAGAAACATGAACCATGCCATCTATTCCTTCATCCAGGCCTATGAAGATTCCAAACTCTGTGATGTTTCTTATTCTGCCCTGGAGAATTGTTCCCACGGGGTATTTCTCTGCCACTGTGACCCAAGGATTGGGCTTAAGCTGTTTCATCCCAAGAGATATCCTTCTTCGGCCTGGATCCACCCCCAGCACCACCACATCCACCTCATCCCCCACACTTACAACCTTGGAGGGATGGCGAAGCCTCTTGGTCCAGCTCATCTCGGACACATGCACAAGCCCCTCAACGCCTTTTTCCAACTCCACGAAGGCCCCGTAATCGGCAATGCTGACCACCCTGCCCTGATGCCTGCTGCCTACGCTGTAGCGCTCCTCCACGCGGCTCCAGGGATCCTCCATGGTCTGCTTCAAGCCAAGGGAGACCCTTTCCTTTTCCTTGTCAAATTGCAGAACCTTTACCTCCAATTCCTGACCAACCTGCACCACCTCAGAGGGATGCTTGACCCTTCCCCAGGACATGTCTGTTATGTGTAAGAGTCCGTCCACGCCCCCCAGATCAACGAAGGCCCCATATTCCGTTATGTTCTTCACCACCCCTCGGACCAGCATACCTTCCTCGAGGGTACATAGGGTCTTTTCCCTTGTCTGAGCTCTTTCTTCTTCCAAAAGAGCACGCCTGGAAAGCACTATGTTGCTTCTTCGTCTGTTGTACTTGAGCACCCTGAACCGGCAAGTCTGTCCTATGAAACGCTCTAGGTTCCTCACAGGCCTGATGTCCACCTGGGAACCCGGCAGAAAGGCCAAGACTCCTATGTCAACAGAAAGACCTCCCCTGACCCTCCCAACTATTCGGCCCTCCACCGATCCTCCTGCCTCATACGCCCGGCGCACCTCCTCCCAGACCTTGATCTTGTCGGCTTTGGCCTTGGATAGAACTATCACCCCTTCCTCGTCGTCCCGGGACTCCAGCAGCACCTCAATGGTATCACCCTCTCGGACCGTGACTTTACCATCCTCGCCCTGGAACTCCTGAATGGGGATCTGTCCTTCGCACTTGTAACCCACATCCACCATCACATGTTCCTTGCCAACCTGCACAATACGACCCTGAACCAGGTCTCCTTCCTGGAGCTGGTTTAGGGATTCCTCAAACAGATTCTCAAATTCCTCCTTACGTTCCGCCCCCGGCACCTCGAGCTGAACCTCCAGGTTCTCCATTGCTGAGCCCGATGCTTTTCCCGAGGTCACTGTCCCTTCTTCTTGCATATACTGTTCCCCCTGATATCTCCATATTACAGCCGCCTCACAAGGCTGCTTTGCGAAAAAGCGCGGTTATCTTAACATCTCTTCCTCGAAATGCAAGGAAATGATGAGGAAATGATTCCTGGATCATACATCCAAACCCCTCAAGCGGACTCTGACCTCTCTTACCATCCTCTCCAATACCTCTTCTGGGGTAAAAGAAGTGGTATCCAGAACCACGGCTCCTGGGGGAATCCTCAGGGGCGCCAACTCACGGCTGCTGTCCTGCTCATCCCTTTTTTGCATTTCCTCCAGGACTTTCTCCAGGCTAAGCGTATCTGACCTGGCACTTGTCTCCAGCCAGCGCCTTCGGGCTCTCTCCTTCAAGCTGGCTGTCAGGAAAAAGCGGACCGGGGCATGGGGGAAAACCTGCGTGCCCATGTCTCGCCCCTCGAAGACCATGGAACCATTGTCTCCCAGCTCACGCTGGAGCCGCCAGAGATACTCCCGAACCACCCCTTTTGCCGAAACCTTGGAGGCCACCATACCCATGGCCTCACCCCTTAGCTCATCTGTAATGTCTTGTCCGTCGCACAAGACCCGCATGCATCCGCTGGGGTCCCAATCAACCCAAAGCTGGATCCCTTCACATGCTTTTCTCAAGTCCTCCTCAGACTCCGGATCCAAGCCCTTTTTCTTGACCCACCAGCCCACCGCTCTGTACAAGGCTCCAGTGTCAACATACTTGAATCCCAGCTCTTTTGCCAGCATGCGAGCCAGGGTGCTCTTGCCTGCCCCGCTTGGCCCATCCACGGTAACAATAAACCCTCTTAGATCCACCTTCCCCTCTGGAGATCAGTCAATGGCCGGGATCCAAAGAACTGTAACACCCTGGAAGCATCACCCCATCAAGCACAGGAGATTTTTTGAAAAAAATTCTGTATCCCGGCGCGATCCTTTTCGTCCACCTCCGTGAAACAGACTCCCATTTCGTGCCTTCCTTTACCAGCCTTTCGAATGTGGATCACCCTTCCCTTCAGTTTCACGAGTTTCTCTTCTATGGCGATGACCATCTCCAAGAGGGCATTTACTGGAAAGGGCCGGTGGGTCTGGATCGTCACCCCTCCAAGACTCAGATCCAGACTCTTGCAAATCCCCATGTCCACTGTGTTTTGGTCTTCATCCAGCTGGGTGTAAGACACTAAGTGAACGGAGTCCAACCGCGGAAAGCGCCTCTTCTCGGAAGCTGAGTTGGTCATCTGTCCTCTAGAAGTGGTGGACAATGCCCCTGACTGGACTAGAAAATCGGCTGTTATCTTATCAGACAACTCTTCATTGTCAATATGCTTTTTTAAATGGGGCCAATGGAATGCCCCAATACCGGGGATTTTGCCTGGTCTTATTTCTCAGTGCTGCAGCCCAAAGGGATTCTTGATGCAATATCAGAGGGAAAGGCCGGCCTGCCCAGGCCGGCCTTTTTAATTAAATCACAGTTGAATTCCCAGTTTTTCCCAGACCGACTCCCCCTCTTTTATGCCTACTGGTTTTAGTCTCGGATAGGTCTTGAACAGAAACCAGGCCAGGGGGAGAACTCCCAAGATTATGATCACCAGGTCAGGGATGATTCTCAGGTTTCCCAAAAGAGCCACAGCTCCCTTTTGGAAGAAAGAGGCGTCTCTGGCCGCCCAAAGGCCTTCCTTGAAACTTGTCCAAGCCTGTATCGCACCCACGGGAAGCAGAGTTCCCAAGGCCATGAGCGCAAGCCCTCCATTGAGGCCGAAGAAGGATAGTTTCAGCAATCCGTCATTCCAGTGGGCCTTTTCCACAAGCCCCCTCCAGGAAAAGAGCAACAAGGCTATGGAGAGCATGCCGTACGTGCCAAAAAGGGCCGTGTGACCGTGGTTCATGGTAAGGTACGTGCCATGCTCGTAATAGTTGACTATGGGCAGGTTGATCAAGAAGCCAAACAACCCTGCCCCCACGAAGTTCCAGAAAGAGGAAGCCACCAGGAAGTACAAAGGCCATCTGTAGGGGAATTCCTTACCCTGCTGCCTTATGCCTTTGTATTCCATCATGGATCTGACAACCAAGCCGAACAGGGGAACAGGCTCCATGGAAGAGAAAATTGCTCCCCAACCCAACCAAAGCGAGGGACCGCCGTACCAGAAGTAATGATGGGCAGTGCCGATTATACCTGTTATGAAAACCAAGGCCGCGGTGAAGTAGGCCACAGTAAGGGCAGCCTTGGCCGAAGCCAGACCCATGGCCACCAGCAAAAGGGAAATGGCAGCCACACCGAAGAATTCGAATATGCTCTCCACCCAGATATGCACAACGAACCATCTCCAGTAATCAGCCAGAGTGAGATGAGAACCCTTTCCATAGAAGAGCCCGAAGGAGAAGAATGCCACCACCAAGACCGCACTGAACACGTAAAACCAGATCAGAGATGTAAACTCATCTTTATGGCCTAGACTCAGGTGATGTGCCACGGCTCGGTACACCACCAGCAACCAGAAGACAAGTCCCACCAGCAGTAGAATCTGCCAGAGCCTGCCCAACTCCAAGTACTCCCATCCCTGATGGCCCAACCAGAACCAGAGGTCTCCCAGCATGCCTTTGATGCCGGCCACCTGCCCCAGCAGGCTCCCCAGAGCAACTATCAACACAGCCACGAACAAGAGCTGTACCAGGGCTCCTTGGGCCTTTGGCTCCTTGCCACCTATGATGGGAGCCAGGTAGATGGCCGAAGCCACCCAGGTTGTGGCTATCCAAAAAACAGCCAGTTGCAAATGCCAGCTCTTGGCCCAGCTATATGGAACGAGTGTGGCAACCCACTGCAGCCAGAAACTGCCAGGGTGCACCGTGTAGTGAGCCAAGAGTCCGCCCATACAGGTTTGCAGCAAGAGTAAAAGAACCACCACGAGAAAAAACTTGGCAGCCTTCACCTGGCTTGGAGCCAAGGGCATTTCCATGAGTCTTTCCGAAAGGGCAACCCCTTTGGTTGGTCCGTACCAAAGTCCATAATGGTGAACAAGAAAGATGAAAAGCCCTAAGATCACGAACAGGGAGAAAACCCCTCCTATGGACCAGAAGTAGGTCTGGGTTGTGGCCACATTGCCCACGCTTCTGTCAGGGGGCCAGTTGTTGGTATATGTGTACTGTTTCTGCGGTCTCAAGGTGGATGCCACCCAGGCGGTCCAGAAAAAGAACCTGGAGATCTGGAGCCTTTCTTTTTCTGTGGGTATGGTGCCTGGCAAGATTCCGTAGCCCTTCTCACCTTCTTTGAACACTTTTTCCCAATACCTCTCCAAGAGCCTGAGGCCTTGGAGTTGCGCCTCTGTCAGGGTCAAGGTGTCCTTTGCTGCATCGTACCTGTTGAGCTTGATATCCTGGGTCACCTTCACATCCACCACTTCCCGCTGAGAGGGTTCCAGTTTGCCATAAGGCTTGCCGTACTCTTTGCCAGAGATCAGATCCTTGGCTGCATCCCCTATTATCTTCAGGCTGAGGGCCGAGAACTCGGGACCCCTTTGTGATCCGTGCCCCCAGACGCTCCCATGGTCCATCAGACCATAGCGTTGATACACGACTTGTCCTTCCAAGATGTCCTTTTTTTGGAACAGCATGTTCCCATCCGGCCCCACCACCTTTCCGGGATAGGGTGGAAGCTCCTCTCTGGCCGCAAACCCTCCGGCCAAAAGAACCACCATGCCCACCAAGAAACTAAGAATAGCCGCCCACTTGAGTTTGCCCAAAGACATGGCCCACCTCCTAGAATTTCTTGTTGCCCGTTCTCAAGGCCTCTTGCTCCTCATGGTCCTTACTCCTTGTGGAGTTGCTCCTTTAGCGAGTGATTCAGCCCGGTCATGTCCTGAAGTCCTTCCAATCCACAAAGATTGCGTACTCTTTGGGAAAAAGAGCCAGCCGATCTCCGGGCCTGACCATTTCCCCCAAACCCAAGGCCTTGTGGTTGGCCATAGCCAGTTGAATGCAGGAAATTCCCAGGCCAAGCCTTTGCAAGACTTCTCGTAAGGGCAAAGGCTCTGAGCAGTGCAAATGGATTGATTCGGCTCTGTCTTGAAAGAGCTCTCTGAGAGATCCAAAGAGGCATACCTGCACGGGATGGCCCATCTAAGCCTCCTTTTGGAGAGTAGTTCTTTTGATTTGTAAGCCCCATTCTGATCCAGGAACCCAAGGCTTCATTGACATAAGTCAAGCCAAGAGTTCTTTTCTCAAATTCTCCAGAATCAATGCTTAGATTCCTCACCTAGGAGGGCAGGTGAGTAGCCAGCCACGTATTGACATGGGAGCCCTGAAGCGGGTATAAGCAAGCGATATGCTTCGCTCAGCCCTCTTTCAGAGAGAGGAGAAACAGCAGGAGGCCCTAGTTATGGATTTCCAACTCAGCGAGGAGCACCGAGCGATTCAGGAGATGGCCCGTAAGTTTGCCGAGACCGAGATAGCCCCTTTTGCAGACAAATGGGACGAAGAGCATTTCTTCCCCAGGGATCTGGTTCTCAAGATGGGAGAATTGGGTTTTTACGGCTGCATAATCCCTGAGGAATACGGAGGCACCAATTCAGGGTTTCTGGCCATGAGCATAATTACAGAGGAAATTGCCCGAGCCAGTAGCTCCCTTAGGGTTACCTTCAACATGCAAAGCTGTGGAACGGCCTACACTATTTACAGATATGGCAGCGAATTGCTCAAGGAGAAGTATATAGAAAAGCTCATATCCGGTGAATGGCTGGGCTGTTTCGGCATAACAGAACCCAATGCCGGCTCTGATGTGCTGGCCATGAAGACCACGGCCATTGACAAAGGCGATCATTTCCTGGTCAACGGCTCCAAGACCTGGATAACCAATGCCCATGTGGCAGATGTGTGCATACTTTACGCCTATCATGATAGGGATGCGGGAAGCAAAGGCCTCTCGGCCCTGGTGGTGGAGCTCAAGAACTCCAAGGGGGTCACCACCCGGCCCCTGGACAAGATGGGAACACGCTCTTCTCCCACAGGGGAGATCATCCTAGAGGATGTGAGGGTGCCTAAGGAGAACCTCTTGGGGAATCTGGGAGATGGGGTAAAAATAGTCTTCTCCTCCTTGAACCAAACCCGTCTTTCCTGTGCAGCAGGAGGGGTGGGGCTTGCACAGGCTTGCCTGGAGGCTGCTATCAAGTATTGTGGTGAGAGGGAACAGTTCGGCCAGCCTGTGGGACAGTTCCAGATGAACCAGGAGATGATAGCCAACATGGCAGTGGAGGTGGAGGCCGCCAGACTCCTAACTTACAAAGCCGCATGGCAAAAGGATCAGGGGCAGCTAGGTAACACTCTGGAGACCTCTTATGCCAAGTACTTTGCAGGGGAAGTGGTGGTAAGGGCAGCCCACTCGGCCATGAAGATTCTTGGAGCATACGGTTACTCCACAGAATATCCTGTGGCCCGCTTTTACAGGGATGCTGTGCTTTATCAGATAGTGGAGGGAACCGCCAATGTACAGAAGATGATCATAGCTTTGGACCGGCTGGGCATAAGAAAGGCCAACAAATAGCCGGGTTTCTTCCAAGCCCGCTTATGCTGGGGCTTGAGCCATTCGGTAACATGGGCCTCATGGTTGTGCCAACAGGTTTCTGACAATAACCATTAAGGAGTGGTTTTACTAATAGACATGAGAGCCCTTGGCTCTTAATATCGCTAAACTGGACCCCCTGGCACGATCTCAGTGCCAATCGGGTCAGATGGTCTCAAGGAGGAGGGTTGGATGCGGCCTTATTTTGAGAAGATGTCCGAGTTTGGCAAACCTCTTAGCCAGGCCCAGATCAGAAAGAGCGAAGAGAGCGTCAAGCAGATAAAAGAGGTGGAAAAGGATCTTGCCCAGAGGATTCAAAGGGTCAAAGAGGCGGGACTGCCAGCGGAAAAGCTCAATGCACGAGGCGAATGGACGGTTTACCAGCGTCTGGAATATCTTATTGATCCAGGCACCTGGTGCCCTCTGCACACTCTGTTTGATCCCATGGACGAAGAATCTGGCACCACAGGAGTGGTGGACGGGCTTGGCAAAATCAGCGGCAAGTGGGCTGTGGTAATAGGCTTTGACAACAAGGTCTGGGCAGGGGCCTGGATAGCCGGACAGGCTGAAAACATCCTAAGGGTCACGGATCTGGCCAAGCGTCTTCACGTGCCTCTTGTGTGGTTGGTCAACTGCAGCGGGGTGAAGCTTCCGGAACAAGAAAAGGTCTATGCCAACAGAAGGGGAAACGGCACTCCTTTTTTCCGCCACGCCGAGTTAGAAAAGATGGGCATCCCTGTGCTGGCAGGAATCTGGGGCACAAACCCAGCTGGAGGCGGCTATCAGGGTATCAGCCCCACTTACCTCATTGCACACAAAAATGCCAATATAGCCGTTGGAGGAGGCGGCATAGTAAGCGGCATGAGTCCCAAGGGCTTCTTTGACGTGGAAGGTGCCGAGCAAATCATAGAGGCCACCCGCAAGTACAAAGAGGTGCCCCCAGGCAGGGTGGAAATTCATCATGGCGCCACAGGTTTTTTTAGGGAAGTGTACGACACCGAAGAGGGAGTCCTGGATGCCCTAAAAGAGCACATGAGGGACATGCCCGCCTATAATCCTCGTTTTTTCAGGGTTGCCGAGCCGGCTGAGCCCAGGTTTTCCCCTGAAGAGATCCAGCACATAGTGCCTTTCAATCAGAAGGCCGCTTACAGCCTGGAAGAGGTGCTGGCAAGGCTCACGGACAACAGCGAACACATGGAGTTCAGGCCGGATTACGGCCCCGAGGTCTATACCGGGCTGGCCAAGGTAGATGGTTACCTGGTGGGACTCATAGGAAATCGCCAGGGATTCCTGCCCAAAGGATACCCGGAGTACGCACCCTATCCCGGCATAGGGGGAAAGCTCTACCGCCAGGGTTTGATAAAAATGAATGAGTTTGTGACCCTGTGTGGAAGGGACAGGATCCCCATCATATGGTTTCAAGACACAAGCGGGATAGATGTGGGAGACTTTGCAGAGAAAGCCGAGCTGCTGGGATTAGGACAGTCCCTCATCTATTCCATAGAGCAGACCGATGTGCCCATGATGCTCGTGGTCTTGAGAAAGGGTACAGCTGCCGCGCACTACATAATGGGAGGTCCCAATGCCAACAATCACAATGCCTTCACCCTGGGCACCCCCACCACGGAAATCTATGTGATGCATGGCGAAACCGCGGCCGTGGCCAGTTATTCCAGGCGGCTGGTCAAGGAGAAAGACGCAGGCAGGCCCCTGGAGCCTATAATTGAGAAGATGAATGAGCTGGCCAGGCATTACTATGAAAACTCACGCCCTGCTTATTGCGCTAAGATGGGATTTGTGGACGAGGTAGTCTCCTTTGCGGATATCCGCAGGTACATGGTGGCTTTTACAGGTTGTGCGTACCAGAATCCCAAGTCGTTCTGCCCTCATCACCACATGATGCTGCCCAGGATCATAAAGGGCTAAGGACAAAGCCGCTCCAAGGGGTAAGACAGACCAATGGATAATATCTCGAAGTGAGGAAGGAGGAAACGGGTTTGAGCACTGAGATTACTGCACCCATGGCGGGCAAGATCATCGAAGTAAAGGTCAAGGTAGGGGATTCGGTCCAGGAGGATGATGAGCTTTTCACCCTGGAGGCCATGAAAATGGAAATGCCCATAGTGGCCACATCAGGGGGAACGGTAAAGGAGATAAAGGTGGAGGCTGGTCAGGCCGTGGAAGGCGACCAGGTGCTGGCTGTTCTGGATTGATTTGCAACCGGCCCCGGCCAAGGCCGGGGTCGGCCATTGTCCAAGATAGTCTCCCTCACAACTGCCCTGTTGAAATCCCTACCAGCCTGCAGTAAATGAGAACTAAAGGGGCTTGGGGGGCTAAGACCCCATGATGACCTGACTGCTGTCTCCACACAAATTGGAGAAAAAGTTTTGTGGTTCCCAAAGAGTTTCATTGACTTAAAAATAGGCCCCTTTTTAAGGATTACGTGGATGACGCCAGCCGACTCTTGGTCCCGGCCACAATGGCCCAAGGAAGGGCCCTCAGCATGGATCATCTAGACCCAAAGGAACCTGTTATCTTGAAGGAGCTTCTCCCTGCAGAATTAAAGGATCTGCTGGTGGGCTGGGGATTTAAGTCTTTCAGGGCAGAACAGCTCCTCAAGTGGATTTATGTGCGCAATGCCACGGATTTCCAGGAAATGAGCGACATCTCAAAGGCTGACAGGGCTGCCTTGGCAAAAAGCTGTGAGATAGGCAGTTTGAGGGTGTTGGAAAGAACCCTAGCCTCGGATGGAACTCAAAAATTGCTCTTGGAGCTTCAAGACGGCCTGAGCATTGAGACGGTCATAATCCCGGAGGAGGACCATTTCACCCAGTGCGTCTCCACGCAAGTGGGCTGCAACATGGGATGTGTTTTTTGCAGGACATCCAGCCTGCGCCTCAGACGCCACCTCAGGACATGGGAGATAGTGGATCAGGTTGTAACAGGTAGAAGGCTCATGGAGCAGGAGCGCATCCGAAACGTGGTTCTCATGGGAATGGGTGAGCCTTTGGCCAATTATGATGCGGTCCTCAAGGCAATCAAGATCATGCTGGAGCCCAAGGCCCTGGATCTGTCCAAGAGGCGTATAACCCTCTCCACCTGCGGCCTGATTCCGGAGTTGAAGAAACTGGTTTCAGAGGGCCTGGGCATCGGCCTTGCCATCTCCCTCAATGCCACCACCGAGGCTCAAAGAAACATGTTGATGCCCATCAACAGGAAATACTCTCTGGGACATCTGCTTGAAACATGTAGAGACCTGCCCCTGGGTCCCAGAAACAGGATTACCTTCGAGTATGTGTTACTGGACAGGGTGAACGACTCCCTGGAAGATGCCAGAAGGCTGGTCAAACTGCTAAAGGGTATCAGATGCAAGGTGAACTTGATTCCACACAATTCTTACCCCGGATCTCCTTTCAAGCGCCCGCCCGATGACAGAATCCTGGCCTTCCAAAAAGTCCTCTCTGAGCAGGGCTTGACCTGTCCCATCCGCTGGAGTCATGGAAGCGAGATCTGGGCTGCCTGTGGGCAACTTGCAGGGAAGGATCTTCCATGCGTCACATGAGTCTTCCAGGGGGTTCATTGCACAATGGGACTCTGGCAAATCACCAGAAATGGGCTCCAGATGTTGCCAAGCAAAGAGGACAGTACCTTGCAATAATAAGGCCTTCCACAGGAGCCCTTTGATGCCAGAGGCATCCCCACCAGCGTGGGGCCTGGCTGAAGCCTTGAGGTGGCTTAGCATTTCTGGCAATGAGGCAGTATTGCCCGATTTCTCCTTTGTGGGCATATCCCCCATTGGCGGGCACACTCATGCAATGCTTCAGAGGGCCGGACTCTTAGCCATCCAGATTTGAAAAGCCTACAGATTCTTCTCTTGAGCCTCCAGCCATGGTCTCAAAAGTTCCCTGAGATGTGCGATGCCATCCATCCCAGGCCTCTTGAGGGGAAGACGTGGATCTCCACCTCGGTAACCCACTATCTCCATGGCAGCTTTCAGGCCCCCTATGCCGTAGCCCCCGGTGACGGCCCTGGAGATGGCCATCAGAGACCACTGAAGTCTTCGGGCCTGCTCCAGTTGCCCCTTGAGAAACTTTTCTCGAAGCTCCACGAAAGGCCCGGGAAGAACATTGGCTGCAGCCAGTATGCCCCCGTGGGCCCCAACGCTCAGGGCAGGCAAAAAAACCAATGCAGAGCCTACAAACACACTGAATCCCTCTGGGCTACACCTCAAGATCTCTGTCAACTGAGATATGTTGCCTGAGGAATCCTTTATTCCCTTGATATTGGGATGCTCTGCCAGGGCAGCCACCAAAGAGGGTTCCATGTTCAATCCTGTGAACTGAGGCACATTGTATAGAAACACCGGGATGGGGGACTCATCAGCCACTGTCTTGTAGTGCTCTTGCAAGACTTGGGTCTTCATGGACTCCTTGTAGTAAAACGGTGGGGCCACCAGCACAGCATCCGCTCCAATGGATCCCGCATCCTTGGCCATCTTCACCGTGGCATGGGTGGTGGCCTCCCCTGCCCCCACCATCAGCCACATGTGTTGGGCCAGATTCTCCCGAGCTATCTCTATGACCCTTAACTTTTCCTCCTTACTCAAGTGCACCGCCTCACCATTGGAACCCAAAACCACCACACCTGAAAGGCCTGTAGCGCTATAGCGCACCAGATTTTCAGCCAACCAGTCCTCTGCCAGCTCTTCCCCTCTGAAGGGGGTGGCCACAGGGGGAGCCACTCCATGGAATTGCTTCATGATGCCTCCTAATGTGGGTTTTTCTCCAAGGGCGATTCCAGAATATGCCACAACACATCACCAGGTTCAAGAAAAGGGGCAAACATGAGTTTGCGTTGACCTCAGTGCTGGTTTTGGATACAGTGCTCTTAGGCTGTCTCAATGCACTGTATTCAAGAGGAGGGAGCGTGATGGCCGAGGTCATTGACCTGGAAGCCAAGAAAAAAAAGGATCAGCACCGCAAAGCCGCCTTGGAACGTTCCAGAAAGATAGAGGCGCTCCTTCACATGTTCCAATGCTCCCGCTGCAACATGAAGTGCATGAAATGCGGCAGCCAGATGGAATTGGTCAGCGCCGATGATTCAGACCCCAGCTTCCCCTATCGTTTCTGCCAGAGCTGCAAAGAAGAGTACGTGGAATTCTTGGAGAGGCTCCATGGACGTGGAGATCCGCAATTTTATTGGTACAACAGGGAATGGATGGAGGTCTGGAAGGCCTGGATGCATTACCAGGACGCCCTTGGCCGATACCAGATCTCTGAGGAGTTCCGAAGACTCATGGAAGAGCTAAAGGGAAGCTGATATCAAGCAAGGAAGGTTTCCATGAAAGTAAAGGACATAATGGCCAAAGAAGTGGCCACCCTGAGGGTGGACGACGAACTGAGTCTGGCAGAGGACATAATGCATTTGGGTCGCATCCGCCACCTGCCGGTAATGGAGGGAGAAGTTCTGAGAGGAATCATAAGCGAGCGGGATCTATACAAGGCTTCACTGGCTTCCGCCATAGATTACGATCCCCACGTAAAGAAAAGCTATATGAAGACAGTGGTGATCCGGGAGGTCATGAAAACCGAGCTGGTCACCATAGCTCCAGAGGCGGAAATCAGAGAGGCAGGCAGGCTCATGCTCCAACACAAGATAGGTTGTCTGCCGGTGATCCAGGACGGCCGCATGGTGGGCTTGGTGACAGAGACCGATGTGCTTCGCTATTACGTGGAGAGGGATTCCCCCTGAGTATCCTGGAAGTAGAGGGAGCAAGCCCATGAAGGCTTCCTCCATGCAAGGCCCAGGTATCTCTTACAAAGCGCATGGATCTAGAGAAAACCTGATGAAATTGCCTGGCATTTTTTAGGTTTGGCATGGGCTGGGGCTTGTTTCAAGACCTGGATGGATACTCTCATGAATGTTTGAAAAGCAATCAAGAGGAGCTGGCGCTTCTTTGCCGCAGTGGAGCTGGTATTTGGGCCCTGGTGCACACAAGGAGTCGCAGTAAACCCAAGAGGTGAGGAGGAACCCATGGGAGCTTTTTTCGCCAAAGAGATCTTGGAGGCGGCTGTTCAGGTGGAAAAAAATGGTCAACGTTTCTATGAACTCATGGGGCAAAGGGCCAAGGGCACAGCCGCCCTTGAGGTGTTCCAACGTCTGGCCCGTCAAGAACAGCAACACCTGGCCCAGCTGAAGGAAATGGCGCAAAGCTTGGCAGACCCACCCGAGACCTGGGAAAGAGAGGAGTTTGCCATGTACATGGCCGAGCTGGCCGATTCTCACGTATTTGGAAAGGATGGTTCAGGGGACAAGGCAGCTCAGGAAGTAACTCAAGATCTGGAGGCAGTGGAGCTGGGTATCCGCTTCGAGAAAGACACCCTGCTATTCATGGAGGGTTTGAGAAGCATAGTTAGGAAGGAAGACACAAAGGTAGTGGACAAGCTTCTGGATTGGGAAAGGCAACATCTGGTGGAGCTGGTACGGCTCAAGTGGCAGCTTACGGGAAAAGCCAAAACCAGATCTTGAGACAAGTCTCAGGATCAATGATTAAGGAGGTCATCTATGGACAAGTACGAGTGTCAGGTTTGTGGCTATGTGTATGACCCGGCGGTAGGGGATCCTGAGAACGGAATCGCCCCTGGCACACCCTTCGAAAACCTTCCAGCAGATTGGGTATGTCCCGTCTGCGGTGCCGCAAAGGACCAATTTCAAAAAGCCTAAGAGCAAAGGGACTCATCCATGAGGCTTGGGGGCCTGCCCCCAAGCCCAAGGACCTCATTTTGTGACTCCACTGAATCTCTCCCCAAGGAAGAAAAGAGCTTTATTGAGCCTATTTGGGGAAATGGGACGGATGGAGGATCTCATCTGGTCAACTTGAGTTATTGGGCATTTCTGAAAAATCAATGATGCAACCATGACCCAAGAGAAGTTTTCTTGGGGCAAAACACCATGGTAAATGCCTCGGGGGCCAAAGCCTGGGCCTCTGAAGCAGGAGGGTTTTTGGAAGGAGCTGCTGGTTAGATCTTGCACTTGGGTAAAGCGCTTATCCATGCACAGGAGAGGCAAATGAGCAATAGATACGTAATAGTGGGAGCCGGAGTGGCCGGAGCCACAGCCTGCCAGGCCATTCGAGAAGTGGATGGAGATGGAGAGATATTGCTTTTTACAGATGAGACCTATCCATTTTACAGCCGCATGAGGCTTCCCGAAGTGGTGTCCGCCAAGGTAGAGCCCCAGCGTTTGATTCTCAAGGGCTCAGCCTGGCTGGAAGAGAAGAGAATACATTTTCACCCAGAAGAAGCAGTCCAGCAGATTAGCCTGAGCCCTCTTGGGGTGGTCTCCCAGAAAGGGAATTATCCGGCTGACAAGGTTCTTGTGGCCACCGGAGGCTATAGTTTTGTTCCCCCTATTCCGGGTGCCCAGCTCATGGGAGTCTTCTGTCTGCGTACCATGGCCGATGCCATAAGTATTCGTACCCAGGCTTCCATGGCCAAGAAGGCCTTGCTCATAGGAGGAGGAGTCTTGGGTTTGGAACTGGGAAATGCCCTCAGGTTGAGGGGCGTGCAGGTTGCTGTGGTGGAGGTTTTTCAAAGGCTTCTGCCCAGACAAACTGATCCCAAGGCCTCTGAAATACTAAAGATGAGCATGGAAGACATGGGCTTCAGATTTTACCTGGGAGTTCAGCCCAAGGAGATCCTGGGAGAGGGTGGAAAAGCCTCTGCCCTTTTGCTGTCAGATGGGCAATGCCTGGAAGCAGACATGTTCCTGATTTCCGCAGGAGTGAGACCCAGGCTGGAGCTTGCCAAGAATGCTGGTGTCTCCACGGACAAAGCCATTCTGGTCAATGACAGGATGGAGACTTCCATCCCAGGCATATACGCAGCCGGTGACTGTGTGCAACATCGCGGGGTTTATTACGGAATCTGGCCCGCAGCAGAGCAGCAAGGTCATGTGGCTGGCATAAATATGGGGGGCGGACAGGCCTCTTATACTGGAACGCTCATCAGCAACCAGCTGAAGGTGTTGGGCATAGATCTCTTGGCAGCAGGGGAAATAGACCCCGAGGGCTTGCTGGAATCAGAGGTCATGTCCGATCCGGCCAGAAATGTGTACAAGAAGATAGTGTACGATGGGGACAGGATCGTAGGAGCAATCCTCTTGGGGGACATCTCGGGTCACAAAAAGATTCTTGCTGCCATCCAGGAAGGTAGCCTCTTGGGGCTAACCAAGGGCTCTGTTCTAAAGGAGCTCAAGTAGTCTTCGGACAGTGAATGAAAAAAAAGGCCCAGAAGCTCCCAGTTGCAATGCTTCTGGGCCCCATTGTGCTTTCAATTACCTGACACCGAGCCCTAGATCAAAGGCCAAGCCCACCCTCTTACATCCACTGCATGAAGTGCTCCTCGTACTGGCGCTCCAAGGTCTGTTTGTGATGCAACTCTTCCTGGGCCAGCCTCGAGAAAAGGGAAGCCAGAGGGGTCCCACCGTAGTTGTCTCCCATGACCCTGTAAAGATCGTAAGAGGCCTGCTCGTTTTTCATGGCAAAAATCATTATATCCTGAGGAGAGCTGTGGGGGCCTATGGGATCTGCCACAAAGGCGTCGCTTATGCCCAGATCCTGCACTGATTGTCTGCCCACCAGGTTCTCAATTCCTCCTTCATCAAGGGCTTTCTGGAGCAGGTTTCTATGCCCCAGCTCCTGGTCCGCCAGTTCCTGCAAAAGGGTCTTGGCTCCTGGATCCTTGACCATGTTCCTGAACATGAGGTACAGCTCCCTGGCATCGTGCTCTTTGCGAATGGCAAACTGAATTACATCTTTTAGGCTCTCGAAGGTCATGGGATCCTCCCTGTCTTGGAATTGCAGCCTCTCCCATGCGGGTGAAGCTGACCTTAAGTCATTTCCATACAGAATACCTGGGACAGGCGGGCTGTCAAGTTGCAAAGAGAAGTGTGCTCCATTAAGAATAGAATACCAAGTGTTGCCCGGCTGTGATTGGAATTTTTAAAGCTGAAAGGACATCTCACATGAACAGGGTCTCTGTAGTCATACCCACATACAACAGGGCTCATATGCTCAAGGAAGCTGTGGAGTCAGCTCTAGGGCAGAGCCTTGAGCCTGCGGAGATCCTGGTTGTGGATGATGGCTCCACAGACCTGACGCCAGAGATCCTCAGTTCTTTCGGCAATAAAATACGATACTTCAAAGGACCCCACCGTGGGGTAAGCAGTGCACGCAACAAGGGATGGCGTCTTGCTGAAAGTGAATGGATAGCCTTTTTGGATTCAGACGACCTTTGGCTCCCCAACAAGCTGCATAGACAAATGAAGGCCTTGGCAGAGTGGACCGACATACCCCTTTGTTACACAGACGAGATATGGATCCGCCACGGCAAGAGGGTCAATCCTTGTAAACACCACGCCAAGTACTCTGGTTGGATCTTCCAGCATTGCCTTGCCAGGTGCATCATCAGTCCTTCCTCAGCCTTGATTCGTAAAGAAATCCTGGAGGAATTGGGAGGATTCGATGAGCAGCTCCCGGTCTGCGAGGATTATGACCTCTGGCTGAGGTTGACCTCCAGGTATCCTGTGCTGTTTCTGGAGGAAAAACTCATCCTCAAGAGGGGAGGCCACGGCGACCAGCTCTCCAGGAGCTATTGGGGCATGGATCGTTTCCGCATAAGGGTCTTGGCCAAGCTCCTCCAGGATCCCACCTTGGGGGAGCAAAAGAAAGAGTGCGCTTTGCTGGAGCTCAAGAAGAAGTGCGCCATCTATGCCCAGGGTGCCCGCAAGAGGGGTAAAGAGTACGAGGCTGATTTTTACGAGAGGCTGGCATCCAAACCCTTTGAAACAGATCTTGAAAGGTGGCCTCTTTTTTCCTGAGTTTCTTTTGGGAAAAGAATGCCAGATTTCATCTGGCCATTTAGAGACCTTTTTGCAGGGGGCAAGAATTGAAGCGATCCTTCTTGGATGTGCCCACCCGAGAGCTCTTGATTGAGGATCTCACCTTTCGCTCCAGCCTGGAGCGCGACTCCAAGGACTTGGCTGAGTCTATGGGAAAGGTAGGGCCGCTGGTACCCCTCAGGGTGCAAACCTCTCCGGATGGACTTCGCATAGTAAGCGGCTTCCTGAGGGCCGAGGCAGCCCTCGGTTTGGGCCTGGAAAGTCTGCCTGCAGAACTTCTGGAAAAAAAGGAGCCTTTCTCAATCCTGTTGGCTTGCCTGCACGAGAATAACCTCACCAGGGGTTTCACTTGGGCAGAGCGGGCTTGGGTCCTGGAAAGGCTTCTTTATCAATGGGAGGTATCCAGGAATTGGATATTGACAGAGGTCCTGCCCGCCATGGGGCTACCATCCAGCCCCAAGAGCCTGGAAGAGCACCTCAGAGCAGCTTCCATCCGAGATGATCTGCGAAGGGCTCTGCTACGCCATGGTTGCTCCCTGGCCAATGCACTCAGATTCAGCCGCCTGGAACCATGCGATCAGCAGGCATTGGTGGAGCTACTGCCCAGCCTTCATCTGGGTGAAAACCTGCTACGGGAAGTCTTGGAGCTCCTTTGGGAAATACAATTGAGAGATGGGCTAAGACCCTCTCAGATCCTTTCTGACCCCAAGCTCCTGCAAGCCATGGATGAAAGAGGCCAGGACCGTCCCCAGCGCACCTCTGTGCTACGCCAACATCTTCGGAAAATCCGTATGCCTTATCTTAGCTCCATGGTGGAGGCCTTTGATCAGGCCAGGAAAGCTCTGGGGCTCCCACCCCAGGTCTCCATTCAACACAGCGAGTTTTTTGAATCCATGGGAGTCACTGTGAGATTCACCGCCAAGATCCCAGGGGATTTTGTCCAAATAGCGGCAAGGCTTTGGGAGGCATCCCAAAAGGAGGCTGCCATGAGAGATCTTTTTGAGGCTACAGACTTTACCTCTCATCTTTCGGGTGAAAACACTTAGCCAGAGATATTCCCCAGGATCAGTGAGCTCAGGGGCCAGGAACCCAACCCCAGATGAAATGCTTGGCTCCCACAAAAAGGCTGGCTCCGGGGGTCTCTCCCCCATGAGAGTCCAAGTGTCACAGAGGACTTGGATATGCGTCATTTCGGATGAGGGCTTGTCTTTCAGCCACCTTCCCCCTGGGTCTGGTTGGAGAGCAGAAGCTTTAGACGCTCTAGGGTATTAGCTTGAAGCTTTAAGAAGCGTACGCCCATTCCCGACTCTGTACCTCTTTCCCGTGGCCTCACCCACACGACCTCCCCCTGGATCTTCAATGGCACTGGATCATTTCCCACCAGCAGGTCCAGCTCCACCATGGAACCTATGCGCAGGGGGTAAAGAGTCTCCACAAAAACCCCTCCTTCTCCCAGATTGCTGATGTAGTGTTCCCTTAATTCATTGCTTCCAGCCATCCGCACCCTAAGCCTACAGGCCTTCCTAGGATGACGCCTTCTTTCTTTCTTCTGGCTCACAGGACCACCTCTACCATGACAGATTCCAATATATCAAGGGCAAGATCTATCTCCCTTTTTCTAACATCCAGAGGCGGCAGAATCCTTATTGACTCGAACCCGCACCCTATGAGAAGAAGCCCTTTTTGGAAGGCCCTTCGCAGGATCTGGTTTCTCCATTCCTCTTTTTCCACCGAGAAGGCCAACATGAGGCCCAGACCCCTTGGATGGAAGATGAAGGGATAGCGTGAGGAGAGTTCCCTCAGCCCCCCTAGAAAATACTCCCCCATCAGCCTGGCATTTTCCAACAGTCCGTCCCTTTCTATGATCTCTATGGTCCGGTAGCCCACGGCCGAGCTGATGGCATTGCCCTCCCCCCAAGTACTGGAGATGCGTAATGGTTCCTGTGGGAAGAGCTCTCTACGGCCCAAAGTGGCTCCCACCTTCAGGGCCTTGGCCGAGGTGATTATGTCGGGGACTATTCCAAAGTGCTCACATGCCCACCACCTCCCGGTGCGGCCAAGCCCGGTCTGGATCTCGTCACAGATGAGGGGGATCTGATAAAGCTTGGCCACCCTGGCCACTTCCTCAAGAAACCCATTGCTGGGTAGATCATATCCGCCTTCCCCGAGTACGGGCTCCACTATGATGAAGGCCACCTCCTCCGGGGCGATTATGCCGATCTCAGGATCCAGAACCTGGGCCAGCTTACTCATTCGGCCTTTGCGTCTGATGGTGGTCAGAAGCCAGCCGCAATCGCACACGGAACCGCAGCGGCAAAATGGCAGCTCCAATATCTTGGGAATCTCAGGAAACCAATTGCGGTGCGCCCTCTTGCTTCTGTTCAAGGAAAGAGCCCCTAGGGTTCTGCCGTGGAAGGCCCCACTGAAACAAAACCCGTATCCGAAGTTCTTTCTGTGCTGGTAGCAAATCTTCACAGCATTCTCTACGGCTTCGGCCCCTGAATTGCTAAGGAAAGCCGTGTCGAAATCAAAAGACTTGGTGATTTCCATGAGCTTGTAATGAAGGTGGGAGGGTGTGGGAACCGGGCTCTTCTCAGGGTCCTCTCCGAATCCGCCCACAAAGTCCGTACCTGCATACCTGTCTGGCTCCACGGATGAGAGCATTCTGGTGAGTTCCAGGAGTTCAGGGTGATTGTATCCCAAGGGGCTGCTGGCCACATGACTCACAAAATCCATTATCACGTTGCCGTCCACATCGGTGCAGAAAGGACCGATTGCCGGTTTGGAGCGGTCCCATACAAAGTCATAGAAGTAGGTTGAATGGCTTGCGTGACGCTGATGAAAAGAAGCCCATTTTCTGGCATTGGGCCCAGGGGGCACGACCTTTATACAGGGGGTTGCTTTGTCTCTGTCCATGGAAAAGACCCTTTCATCTCAAAATTCCTTTGCTAGGAAGCATTTTGTTTCATACAGCGCGCTTCAAGAGCCAGCCTAAGACTCCAAGAGCCCCTTTTCTCGAAGAAACTCTCTTATTACCTGCTCCAAGCCAGGAGGACCCACCTCCTCCACCTTGTAGGTCACACGGGCCATTGGCCGTGAAATCCTTATCAAACGGCTGAGGTCAATGGGGGTGGCCACCACCACCAGATCACAAGGGGTGGCCTCAATGGTGGCCTCAAGATCCCTCAACTGCTCAGGGAAGTAACCCTGGGCTGGCAGTACCTTGTCCAGGTGCGGGTACGCCATGAACACCTCTTTGAGTGATCCTTTGGCATGAGGCCTGGGATCTACCAGGCTCTTGGCGCCATGAGCTCTGGCCGCCAGCACCCCTGCCCCGTAGCCCATGTCTCCATGGGTCACTGTGGGGCCGTCTTCCACAACCAGCACGTTCTTGCCTCGAATCTTTTGGGCATCATGCACCTGTATTCTGGAAGCGGTTTGGATGATCCTGGCTTTAGGATTCATCTCTGTTGCCGAGGCCAAGACTCTTTGGACTGCCTCAGGGGATGCTGTATCCACCTTGTTTACTATGAGCACATGAGCCCTTAGCAGATTCACCTCACCTGGGTGATAAGTTCTTTCATGCCCTGGCCTGTGGGGGTCCAGAACCGTTATCTCCATATCTGGAGATATGAAAGAAAAGTCATTGTTTCCTCCGTCCCAGAGAATCACCTGAGCTTCTTTCTCCGCGGCCTCAAGAATCTCCGAGTAGTCCACCCCTGCGTAAACCACGATCCCTTTGGCCACCAAATGTTCGTATTCTTCCCTCTCTTCCAGGGAGAGGGTTCCCTTGTCTAGGTCCTCTAGGGTCTGAAAACGTTCCACTCTTTTGCGGGAAAGCTCTGAGTAAGGCATGGGATGTCTTAGCACCACTGCATGTATCCCGGCCAGATTCAGGATCTCCCATATCCGTTCTATCACACCGCTTTTGCCACAGCCCGTCCTGACTGCGCAGACGGAAATGCATGGAACCCTGGAGCGCAACATGGTGCTCTGCGGTCCCAACAGACAAAAGTCAGCCCCCGCAGCCAGCGCCTTTGAAGCCTTATGCATCACCTCCAGGTGAGAAAGATCGCTGTACGCAAAAACCACCTGTTCGATTCCTTCATCTCTAAGAAGCTGCTCCAGAGACTCCTCAGGAAGAATGGGAATTCCTTTGGGATAAAGAGGGCCTGCCAGCTCCGCAGGGTAGAGCCTGCCAGCTATTCCTGGTATCTGAGTGGCCGTGAAAGCCACCACCTCCACTGTGGGATCATCCTTGAAGCAGACCAGGAAGTTGTGAAAGTCCCTGCCAGCCGCTCCCATTATTACTATCCTCTTGGGATTCTTGTGCCTGTCAGATCTCAAGGTCTTGCTCCAGAAGAACCACTGCCTGTGCAGCCGCCCCCTCTTGCCTTCCCACGAACCCCAGCCTCTCGCTGGTTGTGGCCTTGACACTGATCCTACCCACATCTGTCCCCAAGACTTCTGCAATTCGCTCCCTCATGAGGGGTATGTACGGGGCTAGTTTGGGGCGTTCAGCCACCACGGTGGCATCCAGGTTGCTCACCCTCCAGCCTGTCTCTTTAAGCATTCTGGCCACCTTCTCGAGCAAAAGCAGGCTTGATATCCCCTCATAAGCAGGATCTTTATCAGGGAAATGCATGCCTATGTCGCCCAGGGCCATGGCCCCCAAGAGGGCATCACAAATGGCATGCAACAACACGTCTGCATCCGAATGGCCCTTTAGACCATGCTCATGGGGAATCTCCACTCCTCCCAGTACCAGAGGTCTTTCCTCTGCCCAGGCATGGACGTCATAACCCTGACCTACACGGTACTTCACGGCTGCACACCCCTTTTTGCAGCTAGGATATCGCCTGCCACTTTTAGATCTGCCTTGGTGGTGACCTTGATATTGTCGTAGGAGCCCTGGACGATCTTTACCTTGTGCCCCAGCCTTTCCACCAGGGTGGCATCGTCGGTTCCCAAAAAACCGTTTTTTTGGGCCTCTTGGTGAGCCCTCAAGATCCAGGTGTAACGAAAAACCTGTGGGGTCTGTACCATCCAAAGCCTCTTTCTGGGAAGGGTCCTCACAACGAATCCATCTGAGTCCACTTCTTTGACCGTGTCCGTGGCTGGCACTGCTGCAATGGCAGCTCCATGCACACCAGCCGCCTCCACGCATCTGGCTATGAGTTCCTGATCCACCAAGGGACGAGCACCATCGTGCACCACAACCATGTCCCATTCAGGTCCCAAAGCCTCAAGACCCAATCGCACCGAATCCTGCCTGTGAGGGCCCCCTGCCACAAGGGCCTTCAGCTTAGATATCTTGCATTGCTTCAGGATCGTTTCCCTGACCAGCTCCAGGCGACCACCTGGGACCACCACCACTATGCCATGAACATATGAGCTGGATTCAAAGGCCTTGAGGGTGTGCAGTAAGATGGGCATGCCTTCCAGCTGGAGGAACTGTTTCTCCAGCGGAGCCCCCATGCGCCGGCCTTCCCCTGCAGCCGGTATGACAGCGACCACCCGCCCGGCAAAAGTTTCCATGGGTTCAATCTGCAGGAGGGGGAGGGTTGTTAGCCGCGTCCATTTTGTACATGGGCATCCTGATCCTCCCTGGGGGAGGTAAAGATCATCCGGCCCGCAGAGGTTTGTATGACGCTTGTCACCACTGCATCCACATTTCTACCCAGGAAACGCTTTCCATTGTCCACGACCACCATTGTTCCGTCTTCCAGGTAACCTATGCCCTGGCCTTCCTCCCGGCCCTCCTTAATGACCCTCACCCTCAGATCTTCCCCGGGCAGGACCACTGGCTTAAGGGCATGGGCCAATTGGTTCAAGTTGAGCACTTTGATGCCCTGCAGCTCTGCCACCTTGTGCATGTTGAGGTCATTGGTCAGCAAGGCGCAACCCAGCTCTTTGGCCAACTCCACCAGAAGGCTATCCACGTCCCCGGTGTTTCCGGAGGAAGGCTCTCGATCCACAACACGCACCTGTATCTTCTGCTGTTCCTGCAGGGCTCTCAAAACATCAAGACCTCTTCTTCCCCTGGCCCTCTTAAGAGAATCTGAGGAATCCGCTATCTTTTGGAGTTCCTTGAGCACAAACTGAGGAATGACCAGCGCACCCCCCAGAAAGCCGCTGGCGCACACATCCACTATGCGGCCGTCTATGATGACGCTTGTGTCCATAAGAAGAAGACGGTTGTCTGAAATATCAGGCCTCAAAATGCGAGCATCCCCCCTCCGAGGCCAATCCAAGCCCTTACGGAATCCGAGAGCCCATCCCAGTGACCCCAAGAAACCCATGGCTGCCACGCTCCACAGGGATGCCTGCGGGCCTTGCAAGGCCCATGTAGAGGCCACACTGGAGCCTATGAGCCTGCCCAGGAGAAGACCCAGAGTCAAACCAATGGCACCGCCCACCAGGGCCCAGAGGGAATACCGCTTCAGTAACCTTTCCAAGAAGACCGCCAGGCCGGCCATCAGGCTGCCCAACACTGCTCCTAATATGTGGGTTTGAAATCGGGGACCAAGGGATTGGGCCAGCAGATATCCGCACCAGCCTCCCAAAAGAATCCACAAAATGCGGGCAATGAGCGAGGACATGGGGAGTCCGTTTCTCACATCTCGAACAGGCGATGGATCTCCTGTTCCACCACGACCTCCTCTGTTTTTCTTGCTATGGAGATCTCCTTTACCAGCAGGCTCCTGGCCAGATCCAGCATCTTCCTCTCTCCAAAGGAGAGCGTCTTGTCATATTTCAAAAGGACCAGATCCCTCAGGACCTCGGCAATCTCATAAACACTTCCAGTCTTTATCTTCTCCGCATATTCACGGTATCTGCGGTTCCAGCTCTGGAGGCCCGGCTGCAGGTCTCTTTCCTGCAGTATTTCATAGACCTTCGGAACCTCCTCCGGATCTATGACACTTCTCAGGCCCACACTCTCAACATTGTGCGTGGGGATCATGATGGTCATTCCATTGTCCAGAATTCTTATCACATAAAACTTTTGTTGATTGCCAGATATCTCTCTCTGCTCTATGGATTCGATCACGCCCACGCCATGGGCGGGGTAAACGGCCAAGTCCCCCACCTTGAACATGCCGCACGACCTCCCCTGCCAAAGACCTTATATATTGGGTAGATTATAATCCCAGCTTCAGCTCAGTCAAGGTGAAACCAGCTTCCCTCACCCTATGCACGAGCTAAGGTGCTAGGCAGCCGAACAGCTTGGAAATGACTTGACCCTGGTTCATCCGAGGGCCTATAAAAAACTTGTGAATGCATCTTGGGAGGGAAGCTTCTGTGGTGACAAGAAATATGGCTTCCAAATTGGAAGAGCTGGACCAACAGATCCGCAACCTCGAGATCATAAAGGAGAGGTGGGAAAAGGGTGAAGGTCTGGACCGCAGGCAGATGGCTGTGCGGGAGCTCACCCTGGAGCTCTTGGATGGAGCCATAAAGGACCTGCTAAACAGACGCCAGGAGCTGATTTGTGCTGGTAAGGAAGACTGAAGGCTTACCCTGCAAAACAAGAAAAGCAATTCCATGGACACCACCGCGAATTCCGTCAATCTCCAATAAAATTATGCCTTTTTCAGGCAACTTTAAGTTGCAAATTACTGCTGTGCCTGTACCTAGAAATCTGGTAAAGACCATGCCGAGAGCAAAGCTAGAGGTGTCACCATCATCTCTTCTCCTACCCTGGCTTCAGTTGGAAGGGGCATGTGCAATCCAAAATGGCGCTCCCCATAAAAACGGACCCCAGAATCCCAATGGGAAGGCCAGAAATTTTACCCAAATCTGCTTTGAGCTGATTTGGGTAAAAATGGGGCCCAGTTTTCCAGAATTTACCTAAAACAGTTTTGAACTGATCTGGGTATAGGCTGAGGCGACCTTTAGCGCCAGTCGGTTTTGCCTTGGTATTAGCCTAAGTATCCCGTGCGGGCATGACTGAGGAAGGCAGGCCTGGGCTACACCTCTAGGGCTCATTTCAGAGGCCGCATATGCCTATACTTCTCTTTGGACCTTTCCTTCAGGCTCTGGAACCTCTTTTCATGCTCGCTTTCCTGTTTTCCAGGCTTGTTGAGCCATCGCCAAAGAAGACCCAATCCCACTAGTGCCAGGACTCCCAGGGCAAAGTAAGTTGAGTTTCCCTCCACCACGGCTTTTGCCTCTTCCCACATGCTCTTGAACCCTCTCTTTTGTGGATTTCAGAGTGGATCCCTCCCCTCCCCTCCCGGAGCTGGCTTATTTGATAATAGATAATACTCCAAAATCCCCCTGTGTTGACTCTATGCCTGGCAAAACCTATTCCGGTATATTGACAACCCAATGCTTTTTCCGTACACAATCCCCCCTGAAATTTCCAGGTGAAAGGAGTCTTCCATCTTGAGAGTCCTATTCATAGTGCCGCCCTATCCCATAGAGGAGTATCCGGCCCTGGCCACTGGCTCGGTCTATTTGGCCGCGGTCCTAAAAACCCAAGGCCATCAGGTTCAGGTGCTGGACTTGCTTGTATCAGAGCCTAGAGAGGACAAGGTGGAGCAGGCCCTAGCCAGCTTCAGCCCAGAGCTGGTGGGGATAACCTCAGTTACCATGACCTTCCCCATGGCCTGTCGCATAGCCTCATGGGTAAGAGGTGCAAGACCAGATGCAATCATTGCCTTGGGCGGACCCCATGTGAGTTTTGTTCCTGAGCGAAGTCTGCGGGAATGTCCCCAAGCCGATTTGGTGGTAAGAGGCGAAGGCGAAAACACGCTCCTGGAGCTGCTGGAGAGCCTGGAGAAGGGTTCAGATCTGCGTATGGTGAGAGGGATCACCTTCAGGGAAAAATCAGAGGTGGTTTCCACTCCCCCTAGGCCGCTGGTGGAGGATCTGGATGAGTTGCCGCAGCCTGCCTGGGATCTTCTTCCCCTGGCCAGATACAGGGTCCTGCAAGGGAAGGTAGGGGTGCTTTCCAGCCGGGGCTGCCCATATGGTTGCGTGTTCTGTGTTGGTCAAAGAATGGTGGGGCGCAAGGGAAGATTCCGTAGCCCTGACAAGGTGGTGGACGAGATGGAGTGGTTGGCCCTCAGAGGCTTTGGCTCCATAGGTATAGACGACGATCTCTTCACCCTGAAGAAAAGCCATGCTCTGGAAGTCTGCAGGGAGATCCTGTCCAGAAAGCTTCCCATTAACTGGCACGCCTTTGCAAGGGTGGACACAGTGAACCCGGAAATCCTAAATGTCATGTCAGAAGCTGGATGTACCGACCTTCTATACGGTGTTGAAAGCGGCTCCCAGGAGGTCCTTGACAAGATAGGCAAAGGCATTACCCTGGACCAGGTGCGAGATGCTGTAAAAATGGGACAGGAGGCTGGCATCAGGATTTTTGCTTCTTTTGTGCTGGGGCTTCCAGGTGAGACGAGGCAGAGCCTCAGGGCCACTGTGGATTTTGCCCGCTCCCTGGGCTGCCAGTATGGGTTCCACGTCCTCTCACCCTTCCCAGGAACCCGCATTTGGGAAAAGGCCCAGGCCATGGGCATCACCATCCTAACAGAAAAATGGGATCACTATGATGCCAACAGGGTGGTCACATTGACCGGAGACATCAGAGCCGAGGACGTAGAGGCCATTCTGGCCGAATATGATGAGGGAATAAAGAGGTATTGCCAAATCCAGGAGCAGAAGGTGGCCTTGGGAAAGGCCTCCCTGGAGGAGATAAGGGAGGTCCAGAAGCGCACCCTGAGGCCTCTGGCATGGGATCTTCTGAGACAGGACCTACTGGAGAAATCAGGCCATATCCAAGAGCCCATCCCGAGCACAGAGGCCTTCTTGGAGGTCTGTCTTCGTCTGAGCCAGAAACTTTCATACTCCTTTGCCCAAGTCAGGGAAGCCATGGAAAAATGGGCTGAGCAAGGCCTGCTCAGAAGTCAGCCCAAAAACGGTGGATGGCTTTGGCGCTGGGCCACCAATGAAGAATTGATGCAAAACCATCAAGATAGGCCGGTGAGAGCACCCCAATTCACTCCCCGGTGAGCGGTTCCGGTTCTTGAATCACCTGCAGCAGGCGCTCTTTTAGGCCTGTATGGCGGTGACGGATCTGGTCATTTTTGACGGCTATTGCCAGGGCCTTGATGGTACCCACCAGGACCACCAACTGCCTGGCCCTGGTTATGCCAGTATAGATGAGATTCCTCTGGAGCATCAGGTAGTGTTGAGTCACCACAGGTAGCACCACTGCCGGGTATTCGCTTCCCTGGGATTTATGTACAGATACGGCATAGGCCAATGCAAGTTCATCCATGTCCCCAGGGCCGTACTGCACTTCCAGGTCCTCGAAGAGAACCCATAGTGTGCCTGCGCTTCTATCCACTCTGGTGACAGTGCCTATGTCGCCGTTGAAGACTTCTTTTTCATAGTTGTTGCGAACTTGCATGACCCTGTCCCCTTCGGCGAGGACCTGTGCTCCCCTGGGTATCCCCTTTCGCCCTGGATTGAGACGTTCTTGCAGGAGCCTGTTGAGTTCTTCTGTGCCCAGGGGACCTTTGTGCATGGGGGTGAGGACTTGAATCTGTTTCCTTGGATCCAGACCGAATCGCAGGGGAATTCTATCCAGGCACAAGGTGATTATGGTCTTTTGGATCTGGAGGGGATCAGCTTGAGATATGAAGTAAAAGTCCGAGAGATCCTCTTTGCCTTCCCAGGACCACTGTGGCATCTCTCCTTTGTTTATCTTGTGGGCATTGAGCACTATCTGACTGCGAGCCGACTGCCTGAAGACCTCTTGCAGAACTACCACCCGTGCCCTGCCTGATGTGATTATATCACGCAGCACATTGCCTGGCCCCACCGAGGGTAGCTGGTCCACATCTCCCACAAGGATCAAGGAGGCTGAAGAAGGCACTGCCTGGGTAAGATGATACATGAGGGGAAGGTCTATCATGGAAGCCTCATCCACCAGTATCAGATCTGCCTGGATGGGTCTTTGTCGGTTGCGCAGGAATTTTCTGGTGCCGGGTTGAAATTCCAGAAGCCTGTGGATGGTCCTAGCCTCGTGACCTGTGGCCTCAGAAAGCCTCTTGGCTGCCCTGCCAGTGGGAGCTGCCAAAACGACCCTCTTGCCCTGTCTTTGGGCTGTTTCCAGCAGTGCCCTCATGGCCGTGGTCTTACCCGTGCCCGGACCACCGGTGACCACAAGCAAAGGCTCCTTCAAGCCCAGCCTGATTATCTCCCTCTGTTGCTGATTCAATTCCACCTGGCCATGTGCACCAGCTTGCCCCAACTGGTCTGCATTGCCTTCCCTTTCCAGCCCCTTTTTCCCTCTTATTCTGGCCAAGGCCTGGGCTGTCTCCACTTCTGCCTCGTAAAGCCATCTCAGGTACACCCTGGGTTCCTCTTCCCCCCTTTCTTCCACCATCACCTCACCATCCAGGGCAGAACGCTTCAAGGCCTCCTCCAGGCACTCCATGGGGACTTCCAGTAACTCGCGGGCTGAGGCCATAAGTTCTCCCTTGGGGCAAAAGACATGTCCCTCCTCCCCCATTGTCTGCAGAACATGAATGATTCCAGCCCTGCAGCGAGCCATACTGGTGGGAGATAGCCCCATTCGCATGGCAATGGCATCGGCCTTCTTGAATCCTATACCCACCACTTCTCTGATCAGCCTGTAGGGATTCTCTGAGACCCTTGCGATGGTTTCCCTACCGTGGATCTTATATATCTTGTGAGCAAAGGCAGGGCTCACCCCATGGCCCTGAAGAAAGACCATCACCTCCCGCACACCCCTTTGGGCTTCCCAGGCCTGACAGATGCTGGCCACACGGGCAGGGCCTATGCCCGGCACCTCCGAGAGCCTCTGGGATTCCCTGTCCAGCACTCTGAGGATCTCTTTCCCAAAATGCTCCACAAGCCTTCTGGCCATCACAGGCCCTACCCCTGGTACCACTCCCGAGGAAAGATACTGGATGAGTCCGTCCAGATCGCTGGGGGGATGAATCTCCGCACTGTCCACCTGAAACTGCAGGCCGTAACGAGGGCTCTTGGCCCATTTGCCCCTGAGCGTCACCCTGGTGCCCGGTATGGCTGAAAATGAACCCACTGCAGTGATCTCCTCACCACCCTCGAGGCTTACTCGGGCCACCACAAAGGTGCCATCGCGGTCCTCGTAAACTACCTTTTCCAGGCTCCCTTCCAGAACCATGGAATCTCCAGCCGTCACTTCTAGCACTCCTGGTCTGCATGCATCCAAGGTAAAAGGAGCTGCTGAGGTCTTTTAATAACCACTGATTCCTCTTTGGCCGGCAGTGGTTTGGTGACTTCTCCCCTGCCCCACCCTTTGGAGGGGGTTGCCTTCATGGGCCATAAGGTAAGCTGCAGGCACATCAAGCATTTCTTTTCACCCAAGGTGAAAGCCTTTCTGCGACATATTTGCCTGTGCACCCAGCACTGTTTGTGAGCACACCAGACACACTCACGGCCCATATCCAGGAGATCCATTCAAAGTTCCTCTCCTTCACCGAAAAGAGCCGCCACGAAACCCCGGGCATCGAACCTCTGAAGATCCTCCATCTTTTCCCCAACACCCACGTACCGGATGGGAATCTCGAACTCCGAGGCCACTGCCACGAGGATTCCGCCTTTGGCTGTGCCGTCCAGCTTGGTCATGACAATGCCCGTGACTCCTACTGCCTGATGAAACAAGCGGGCTTGAGAAATGGCGTTCTGACCTGTGGTGGCATCCAAGACAAGGAGCACCTCATGGGGGGCACCAGGAACCACCCTGGCTGTCACCCGCTGGATCTTCTTTAGTTCCTCCATCAAGTTCACCTTGGTGTGGAGCCTGCCCGCAGTATCCAGGATTACCACATCTGTTGACTTGGCCTTGGCAGATTGCAATGCATCAAAGACCACGGCAGAGGGATCTGCGCCGTGCTGCTGTCTTGTAACTTCCACACCTATCCTTTCAGCCCAGCTTTGGAGCTGTTCTATGGCTGCTGCCCTAAAGGTGTCCCCTGCCACTAGCATGACTTTTCGGCCTTGTGTTTTCCACAGCCAGCCCAGCTTGGCAATGGTGGTGGTCTTGCCGACCCCGTTTACACCTATGACCATGACCACGTAGGGCCTATGGGATCCAGGTTCCAGAGGAACTTCCCTGGGCAAGAGGATCTCGGTTATGGCCTCCTGCACACATCGCCTCAACAAATCCGGATTTTGGGCCTCACAACGGCTGATGCGGGCCTCAACATCTCTGATGAGCCTGGCAGTGGTGGCCACGCCAAGATCTGCTGTGATCAGAAGCTCCTCGAACTCCTCCAGAGTCTGGGCATCCAATCTCACCTTGCCCATGAGTAGCCGGTCCAGCTTTTTTATGAACCCATCCCTGGTCTTTCTGAGCCCCTCTTTGAGGCCGCTTAGAAAACCCCTTTTCTTGCCTTCCTGTTGTTCCATCCAAGGTTACCCCTTCTTGAGCTCAGGAAGAATTTGCAAAACATCTCACTGAAGCCTTACCGAAATCATCTTGGAGATCCCAGGGGTCTCCATGGTGACTCCATAGAGCACATCGGCAATCTCCATGGTGCGTTTGCTGTGGGTGACCAAGATGAACTGGGACTTGTGGGAAAGCTCCCTTACCATCTTGTTGAAGCGATCTATGTTGGCATCATCCAGTGGGGCGTCCACCTCGTCCAAAAGGCAAAAAGGCGTCTCCTTGATTCTGATCATGGCAAAGATCAGGGCTACTGCAGCCAAAGCCTTTTCCCCTCCTGACAAAAGAGAGATACTCTGGAGCTTTTTTCCAGGGGGTCTGGCGATTATCTCCACTCCCGCATCCAATATGTCTTCTGCCTCTGTCAGGGCCAGATGGGCCTCCCCTCCCTCAAAGAGCATGGGAAAAACCTTTCTGAATTCCTGATCCAGCCTTTCAAAGGCCTCTCTGAATCTCTTGCGGGAGGTTCTGTCTATCCTCTGGATGGCCTTCTTGAGCAAGGCAACAGAGTTTTCCAGATCCTCCTTTTGAGCGTTCAGACTATCATACCTGTCCTTGAGTTCCCTGTATTGCTCTGCAGCTGCCAGGTTGACATCCCCAAGGCGCTCCAGGGCCTCCTTCAAGGAGGATATCTGAGCCTCAGCCTGAGATGGATCTTGAAGCATTGCCCCGGCTGCTGCCAAAGGGATTTCCTCTGTTTTCATCTCCAGCCTTCCCTGGAGTTCCCCTTGAGAGTGCTCCATGCGCAAGGCCAGCTCCCTCTCCTGCAATTCCATCTGCTGTAACTCTCCGTCCAGGGCACGAACCCTTTGCCGCTTGGCCTGCTGGCATGCTTCCATCTCAAGAAGGCTTTCTCTGTTTTGCTGTGCTTCACTTTTGGCCCTTTGCAGCTCTTGGGCAGCCACCCTGTGACCATCCATGAGACGGCTCAACTCATTGCGAAGCTCAGCCAAAGAGGCCCTGAGATCTTCCAACCTCTTGAGCCCCCTTTGTCTCTGCAACTGCTTCTTGGAAAGTTCCTGGGAAAGCTCTGCGCCTTGAACCTCTAGGCCCTGCATTTCCCGATGAGAAGCATTCAAGCGTTCTGCAAGAGAAGCCACAGCCACCTGCACCCTGGTTACTTCCTCCCTAAGTACCTCCAGCTCAGCCACTGCCTCTGAATGCTTTTGCTCCAGCTCCTTGAGCTCATGCTCCCTGTTATCAATGCTCGTTTCCAATCCCTGTAGTCGAATGGAGTCCTCCTCCAGGGCTCTTCCCACAGATCCCAGTTCCTCCTTGTGCAACCCAAGTTGCCATTTCAAGGCCTCTAGCCTTTGTTTCAAGCTGTTGGCCGATTCCTTGGAAGAGAGAAGGTCCCTTCGACACTCTGCAAGTCTCAATTCCTTGGCGTGGATGAGTTCCACCAAGCTGTCTACTTCAGAGGACAGATAAGATATCTTTTGTGAAAGCTCTCTTTCCTGATCCCACTGCACCCGGCTTTCGGCTTCCAGCTTCTCCAGCCTCTGTCTCAACTCCTTGAGTTCTCTTCTTCTGGCCAAATACCCCTTGGAGGGATCCCTGGCATCGCCTCCTTCCACAAGCCCTCTGGGATCTAGCACATCACCTTGCAGCGTGACCCACCGGCCTTGACCTTGGCAGAGCCCTCCATGGATGGCTTCTTCCAGATTCTTTGCCAGCCTTACCCCTCCCAGGAGCAGCTCACCCACAGAACTGAAGCCAGACTCCCAGGAAAGACCCAAAGTGGTCTCATCCGTACGGAAAGGCTCAGGACCTTCTTTTCCGCATGCCTCAAGGGCCACAATTCCCACCCGCCCCAGCCCTTTTTCCTTCACAAAGGCCAGGGCCTTCAGGGCCTGTTCCCAATTATCCACCATCAGGTACTGCATTTTCTCCCCCAAGAGCCCTGCCACAGCTGCATCCACTCCATCCGGAACATCCACAACCTCTGCCACCACCCTGGGGGATGAGATACCGAGGCTGAGCTGGCCTTTTTGAATGGCCTCCCTGAGGGCCCGAATTCCCTCTGAGAAACCTGCCAAATCCTCCTGGAGCCCTTGCAAGGCCTTTATTCTGGATCCCATGGCCTGTATGGAGCTCTCAAGGTTCTTAAGCTTGGATCTCATCTGCTCTCTTTGGGCTTGAACAGATGAAAGCTCCTCTTTGATTTCATCCCTTCTGGCCTTGAGCTTGGCCAAGGCCTCTTCTAGATCCCGGATCTCACCTTCAAGAAAGGAGCCTGCCAGGCTCATCTCCTCCAATTTCTTCTCCAGGGCTTCTTGTTCCCCTTTTGCCTTTTCAAGGATTCTCTTCAACTCCTCGGACCTTCGGCAATTGTGCTGAATCCCATTTTTCAGCCTGGCCCTCTCCCCCATCCATTCCACAAGCTCAAGCCTGTTTTCCTCCAAAGCTGCCTTGAGCACCCGCTCCTTTTCCATCCCCTTTTTCAACAAGCCCGTGAGTTCTTCCAGTCTGGATTCTATTTGCTGCTGCTGTTTCCTGATGGCCTCCTTTTCCGAGGCAAGAGAAAAAAGCCTCTCCCGCACAGATCCCAGGCGGGCTTCCAAGCGGGCAATATCCTTTTCCCATAGGCTCTTGGAGGACTCCAGGTTTCTTGCCTCTTCTGATTCCAGCCTTATTCTATTTTCCAGCTCAGCCAAGGCCTTCTCCCGTCTGTGAAGCTCTTCCTGAGCATCCAAGAGCCCCTTTTCCATCTCTAGGAGAAGCACCTTTTGCCTTTCCAATTCCATTTCCCCTGCTTCCATGGCTGAGTTTAGCCCATCCCTCTCCCATCTCAGTTCCTTGAGGCGCTCCTGAAGCGATGATCTCTCCCGATCCAGAAGGGCCCATTTTCTGAGAACAGAGTTTCGCTCCAGCTCCAGGATCTGGGCTCTGACGCTCGTGTAGCGCTCGGCCTTTCTGGCCTGTCTTTCCAGGCTATGGATCTGCTGACCCACCTCGCGGCAGATGTCTTTTATGCGCTCCAGGTTTTGAGCTGTGGCCTCCATCTTTCTCCGGGCCGCCTCCCTGCGACTCTTGTAGCGGCTGATGCCGGCCACCTCCTCCACCACCACCCTTCGTTCCTCTGGCCGGGCCGATATGATGTGGGAGACCCGATCCTGCTCAACTATGGCATAGGATCTGTTGCCCAGCCCTGTGTCCATAAAAAGCTCCCACACATCCTTTCTGCGGCAGGGCACCCTGTTTATGCAGTATTCACTTTCCCCCGAACGAAACAGCCTTCGGGTGACCTCGATCTCTGAACAGCCTGAAAGGTGAGCAGGGGCATTTCCGTTTACGTTTTCAAAGGTAAGACTCACTTCTGCCATTCCCAAAGGACCCTGCTCATCAGTACCATGAAATATGACATCCTCCATGCCCTGACCCCTAAGAGCCCTGGCACTGGCCTCGCCCATGGCCCACCTGATGGCATCCACTATGTTGCTTTTTCCGCATCCATTAGGCCCCACAATGGCCGTGACTCCCTCCTGGAACATGAGGACCGTTCTTTCCCTGAAGGACTTAAAACCACTGATCTCCACCTTCTTAAGCCTCATCTATTTTCTTCCGTCCACCCTTTATATGCCCAGATTTCTCTTTGAGGCCAACACCCATGAACCGCCCTCTTACAAGAGCCCCACTCAGGCCAACCAGCGGCCCATGCTCCCCATACACCTCAACAATCCAGGCCTAAGTAGCTTTTTCCCCCAATGGATGCCCAGCCGGGAACAACTCGGCCATCTCCCGGTATCTCCCACCAGATGTTTCTCCGGAAATCTCTGTCTAAGGTTACACTCCCAACGGGAATTCAAAAAAGCGGGCTTTGCTACCCACATGCGCCAACCGGCCTACAGTTTCAGCCCATGGCTACTAGTCTGACCGCGGGCCTCATTATATTCGGCTGATAAGGCCATGTAAAGTAAATTCACAACAAGATGTGTCCGATATGAGGTGGGCCACAATATTTGGTATGCTTTGGAAGATTTGGGTTGGGGGACAGGTCCAGTCTGCAACCCGCCCCCCCTTTCTTGTGTCAGCCCTTATCCTTTACTGCTGCATGAGCAGCAGCCAGTCTAGCTATGGGGACTCTGTAAGGTGAGCAGCTTACGTAGTTCATTCCCACCCTGTGACAGAATTCCACAGATGCGGGATCTCCTCCATGCTCTCCACATATCCCCACCTTTAGATCTTTTCTGGCTGATCTTCCTTTTTCCACGCCCATGCGGATCAACTGTCCCACACCTTCTTGGTCAAGGGTCTGGAAAGGATCTGATGGCAGTATCTTTTTTTCCAGATAAACTGGTAAGAAAGAACCAACATCATCCCTGGAAAAGCCGAAAGTGGTCTGGGTCAGGTCATTGGTTCCAAAGGAGAAGAACTGGGCTCTGCTGGCTATTTGGTCCGCCACCAGACAGGCCCTGGGAATCTCTATCATGGTGCCTACCAGGTAGGCAAATTTGACCCCCTTCTGGGCCTGCACTTCTTGGGCCACTCTCTCCACTATTTCCTGTTGATGATCCAGTTCCTTCAAACTTCCCACCAATGGGATCATGACCTCTGGAAAGACTTCTTTGCCTTCCTGGGCCATCTGGGCCGCGGCCTCGAAGATGGCCCTAGCCTGCATCTCGGTTATTTCAGGATAGGTTATTCCCAGGCGGCATCCCCTGTGGCCCAACATGGGGTTCAGTTCGTGGAGTTGGTCGATTCTTGCCTGAAGCCTCTCCACCGGGATGCCCATTTGTGCTGCCAGATCTTTTACCTGCTCGGCACTCAGATTCACGAACTCGTGCAGAGGCGGGTCCAAGGTCCTTATGGTCACAGGCAGGCCTTCCATTGCCCTGAAAATGCCCAGGAAATCCTCCCTCTGGTAAGGCAGTAGCTTCATCACAGCCTTGCGCCTGTCCTCCTCGGTCTCAGCAACTATCATTTCCCTCATGGCCATGATGCGCTGGGGATCAAAGAACATGTGCTCGGTGCGGCAAAGCCCAATGCCCTCAGCTCCAAAGGATCTGGCAAGGGCAGCATCTGAGGGAGTATCGGCATTGGTCCTGATGCCCAGGCGCCGCACCTGGTCCGCCCATACCATGAGTTCCTTGTACCAGGGATTTCCCTCCGGGTCTGCTGGAAGAAGTTTCATCTGACCCTTGTACAAAACACCTTTGGTGCCATTGAGGGTTACCCAGTCCCCCTCCTTGAGCACCTCCCCGTCAACTCTTATGGTCTTTGACTCCACATCAATGTCCAGGGCACCACAACCCACTATGCAGCACTTACCCCAACCCCTGGCCACGAGGGCTGCATGGCTGGTCATGCCTCCTTTGGAGGTCAAGATGGCCTGGGCAGCATGCATCCCATGAACGTCCTCCGGAGAGGTTTCGGCCCTCACCAGGACCACCTTCTTGCCCTTCTTGGCCCACTGTTCTGCCTCATCGGCTGTGAACACCACCTGCCCCACTGCCCCACCAGGCCCTGCAGGAAGCCCTTTGGCAAGCGGCCTGGCCTTTTTCTCCTCCACAGGATCCAGCATGGGATGCAATAGCTCATCCAACTGAGATGGCTGCACCCTCAGGAAGGCTTCCTCCTTGCTTATGAGACCCTCCTTGCACATCTCCACAGCCATTCTAATGGCCGCAGTCCCGTTTCGCTTGCCTGTACGGGTCTGAAGCATCCATAGGGTTCCGTCCTGAATAGTAAACTCTATGTCCTGCATATCCCGAAAGTAGGTCTCTAGCTTGCGCTGTATGGTGTCCAGCTGCTTGTAAAGCTCTGGCATGGCCTCCTCCAGAGAAGGCAAGGAGGCTGCCTCCCCGCTCTTGGTGGCCCGATTCAAAGGCAGAGGAGTCCGTATTCCCGCCACCACATCCTCGCCCTGGGCATTGGGCAGCCACTCTCCATAGAAGAGATTTTCCCCTGTGGCCGGATTTCTGGTGAAGGCCACCCCGGTGGCTGACCTCTCCCCCGTGTTTCCGAAGACCATGGCCTGCACATTCACTGCTGTTCCCCAGTCGTCTGGGATTCCCTCGATTCGCCTATAAGAAACAGCCCTTTTGCCGTTCCAGGACTGGAAAACAGCCCCGATTCCTCCCCAAAGCTGCTCTTGGGGATCATCTGGGAAGGGCTTTCCCATCACCTCTTTCACCTTCTTGAGAAATATCTCCACCAGCTCCTTGAGGTCTTCTGCTGTAAGCTCTGTGTCGAGTTTGACGCCTCTTTTCTCCTTGAGGTGATCCATTTCCCTTTCCAAGATCTGGCGGATCCCCTGACCCTCGGGGGGCTCTATGCCCTGAGCCTTCTCCATGACCACGTCTGAGTACATCATTATGAGCCTTCTGTACGCATCGTAAGCAAACCTCTCGTTGTTGGTCTTGCGAATAAGTCCGGGCAAGGTCTTGCTGGTGAGCCCCACGTTGAGGACTGTTTCCATCATGCCTGGCATGGATCTCCTGGCCCCGGAGCGCACCGAGACCAAAAGAGGATTCTGGGGGTCTCCGAATTGGGCCTTCATGAGCCTCTCCACGTGGGCTATGGCCTCCTGCACCTGCTCTTGGAGTCCAGGGGGATAGCTCCTGTTGTGGGCATAATAATAAGTGCAGACCTCTGTGGTTATGGTGAACCCAGGTGGAACCGGAATACCCAGGTTGGTCATCTCCGCCAGTCCTGCCCCCTTACCTCCCAAGAGGTTACGAAGGGCCTCCCCGCCGTCGGCGCGTTCACCTCCGAATGTGTAAACATATCTTTCTGCCATCTGTACTTCCTCCCTTCTCGCCCCAGCCAGTAGTTTCGCAGCCTCAGCTCTGCTTAGGTGCTCTTTTTCTTTTCGGATTCCCGGATCAAGTCTTCCCACTTGTTCCGCATCCTCTGGACCAGTTCCTTGTACCCAGAGGAGACAACTATGCGGTTGAATTGATTCCGGTAGTTGTTGACAAGACTTACCCCCTCTATGACAACATCATATACCCTCCATTCATTGGATTTCTTGAGCATCCTGTACTCTATGGGAACCTCCATGGACTTGCTCACCAACTTGGTCCTGACCTCGGCCCTGGAGCCTTCTATTTCCTCTCCAAGATACTCCACCTTTTCGTCTGTGTATTGGGCCAGCTTTCCCGAGTAAGATCTCTGTAAGAGCTTCCCGAAGAGATCAACGAACTCCTTTTGCTCCTGCACCGTGCGGTCTCTCCAGTGAACGGCCAAGGCTCTTCTGGCCATCTCCTCGAAATCGAACCTCACTGATACTATTTCCCAGATCCTGCTTTCCCTGATCTCAGGACTATCTTTCAGGGCCGGATCTTTCAGGATCTCTATCACCTTGTCCGTGGACTGCCTGATGACATCCATGGGTTCCCCTGCCAGGGCAGCCAAGCTGGTGCTCAAGAGCAATGCCAACGAGCAGATTCCAGAAAAACACCTCATCCCTTCATCTCCTTTCCTTTTCACCTCTTCCTGAGGACTAGAAAAAGTTTTAGATCTTCCCGAAGACAAAATTGGCGATCAATTCTTCCAAGTTGATGGGGGCCTCTGTTTCGAAAAGCTCCCCTCCGGGATTGAGCATCTGATCAGATCCCCCCGGGCTCAGTCTGACGTATTTTTCCCCCAGGAGGCCCTTTGTCCTTATGGAGGCTATTGTGTCCTCCGGAAGCTTTACATCGCTTCTGATGGAGAAGGCTACCCTGGCTCTATAATTTTGAAGCTCTATGTTCTTGACCCTGCCCACCTCTACGCCTGCTATCTCCACCAAGGTCCCTGTTTTTAGCCCCTCCACAGATGAAAAACGAGCGAAAATAGTATAACCCTCTTGGCCAACCACCTCCATGCGGGCCAGGTGTATGGAGAGGTAGCCCAAGGCCAGAAGGCCCAACAGGAGAAAGATTCCCACAGTCATCTCCACGTCCCAGCGTTTTCTCATGGCCCCTCCTACCCAGCAATGCTTCTTAGGTTTCTGTGCGGCTCCAAGAAATCCCTCACAATGGGCTCCCCGGAATCCAGGATCTCCTCTGGGGTGCCCATTGCCATGATCCTTCCTTCATGTAAGAGGGCCACGCGATCCACTATGGAGAAGAGTCCCCAGGTCTCATGGGTTACTATGACTCCCGTGAAGCGAAGTCTCCTGTGAGTGGAATGAATTAGTTGATGGATGGACCGCGCAGTGATGGGATCCAAACCTGTTGTAGGCTCATCGAAAAAGACTATTTTAGGGTTATGGATTATGGCCCTGGCCAATGCCACCCTCTTCTTCATTCCTCCGCTTATTTCCGCAGGGTATTTTTCTTCTGCTCCTTGGAGCTCCACCAAGGCCAGCTCCTTGAGCACTCTCTGTCTTATCTCTTCTTCCCCCAACCCGGATTTCTCCTTCAAAGGAAAGGCCACATTCTCGAACACTGTCATGGAATCGAAAAGCGCTCCTCCCTGAAAGAGCACTCCAAAGCGTTCCTTCAAGGCCTTTTTTTGGGAAGAGGAGCTGCGGTGCAGATCTATTCCTTCTATGAGAACACGTCCCTTGTCCGGCCTGACTAGTCCCATGAGATGTCTGAGCAAGACCGATTTACCCGCCCCACTTCTGCCTATGAGAGCGAGCATTTCCCCTTCTCTTACCTGTAAGTCTACTCCCCGCAGCACCGGCTGGCCGTTGAATGATTTATGAAGGTTCTCGGTCTGGATCATGGCTGAGTTTCAAAACAGAAAAGAGCCCATCAGGTAGTCCCACAAGAGCACAGAAACCGACGAGAGCACCACCGCTTCAGTGGTGGCTCGGCTGACACCCTCTGCCCCGTATCCGGAGAAAAAACCCTTGAAACAGCAAATCCAAACCACCAGCACCCCGAAACAAAGAGACTTGTAAAGTCCGTCCAGAACATCCTGAACGCCCAGGAAAGTATGAATCTCCCCGAAATATGTTCCGTGGGCCAGCCCCAAGAGCTCTACACCCACTAGATATCCTCCCAGGATACCAATCACGTCAAAAAACCAGGACAGCACCGGAAAGACTACCACAGCAGCCAGCAGGTTGGGCACTATCAGGTACTGGACCGGATGAATTGCCATCATGTCCAGGGCGTCTATCTGCTCGGTTATGCGCATCACTCCCAACTCTGCGGTCAAAGCCGAGCCTGCCCGACCCGTTATCATCAAGGCCGACAGCACAGGCCCCAGCTCCCTGACCAAGGAAAGGGCCACGGCTGGTCCCAATAGAGCCTCTGCACCGAACTTACGCAGAGTGTAAAAAACCTGCAAGCCCAGCACCATGCCGCTGAAAGCCCCTGTAAGCAAGATCACAAAGAGGGTCTTGACGCCCAGAAAATGAATCCTCTCCAGCACCCTACGCCAGCGATAGGGTGGGAAAAAGCATAAGATGATGGTGTGGGCCAAAAAGATGCCCATCTGACCAGCAGTTCTAATTGTTCCAATGAAGCCCCGGCCTAACCATCGCACAGGTTCCCAGGGCAAGCTGTTTGTCCGGTTCATGGTACCTGGCAAGTAGTCGTGGGATTGTAACGGCTCCTTTCAACCCGAAGAAGGCCGTGAATTCCGCTCATTATACCTTAGCCCCGCCCTCAGTCAATGTTTTGGGAGCCCTTCTGCTGCATTCTCTCCCCCAAGCCAAGCCAGCGCGTGCAGGCCCCACTCAGGATCATGGCCAGCCCTATTGCCGAGATGCCCAGGGGGAAGCGATCCAGCTCACCCATGAACCCTATGAAGGCCGGTATGCCTCCTCCTCCCAGAAGAAAGCCAACAGGCACCACCAGAGACATGCTTAGACTTCTCATGTGCTCAGGACCTATTCTGGACAAGGCTGCAAGAGCAGGCGGGAAAAAGCAAACCGCCAGGGCAGGTTGCAAGAAAACAGCCAGCACCAACAGTGTACCAGATGTCCATCCCAAGAAGCAGGTCACCACACCGCTCAAGATGAGCCCTCCAGCCATGGTCTTCTGGGGGCCCAGGCGGTCTGTGGCCCACCCACCCACAAAGGCCATGCCCATGGAGGATATTCTGGAGAGGCCTGTCAAGGAATTGGCCGCAACCAAATCAAAGGATCTATCTGCCACCAGAAAAAGGGGTAGCATGGCGTAAACACCCAGGCTGCCTCCAACCCCAAGGCCGAATATGCCCATCATGAGCCAGAAATCCCTTTCCCCTGCCAGGGTCTTCAAGGAAGAAGGGCTGGGGGCAGTGCCCTTGATTTGCCCCCCTTTGCCCCAGCGCAGGAAAACGGTTCCCACTAAGGCCGAAAAGATCCCGATGAGAACCATCACCCCCCTCCAAGACACCACACCACAAAGAAGCTCTGCCAAGAAGGGAGCTCCCACAAAGCCTAGGTTCGGGGCCAGTTCGTGCACAGCTATGGCTCTGCCCCAGAGCTTCTTGTCCACCAAGGTGGTCATGGTGGCCATACCAGAGGGAAGGTACAGGCCAGCGGCCGAGCCCAGCAGGAAAAGCCCCAGCCTCAAAGTTCCCAGATCCCAGGAGAAGGCCACCAACCACAACGCAGCAGCCAGGCTCCAAGAAGAGAGCACCACGGTCCATCTGTGACCCAATCTGGCTGAGATGAATCCGGACAAAGAAATGACCAAGCAGTAACCGGCGGAGATCAGAAGAAAAAGCGAGCCTGCCTGGCCGTGGCCAAGCCCCATCTCTTGCTCTATGACCGGCAGTATGGGGCCCAGTATGATTCTAGAGACGAAGTTCAAGAAAAATACGGCTGTCAGAAGAAGTATGGTCCCCAGAGCATCTCCCAGACCTTTACTCGGGTGGCTTTTAAACAGGGAGTCGGTCCTATCCTCCAATGATCCTCCTCGGGCATCCGGCAAGGACTTCTTGCCTCAGTGTTCCCCGCAGGACACAGCTTTGTACCTGTGCCCCAAAGGTCGCATTCCATTTATGTTCCTCAGTAATCTATGCCAGGCTGAGGTTCCAGCCCGGCTCTGAAGGCATGCTTGATTTCTCTGATTTCGCTTACGGTGTCGGCAAGCTCCATCACCTGCTCATGGGCGTTTCTGCCTGTCAGAATCAGATGGAGCCGCGGCGGTTTGTTCCTTATTATGTCCAGGACCTGTTCCAGATCCACCAGACCCAGATGCAGGGCATTATTTATCTCATCCAAAATGAGAAGATCCATGTCTGCCTGGGCCAGCTTGGTTCTAACCAGTTCCACGGCTGACTGGGCGTTGTGCCTGTGTTCCCTGAAAGGGTATGGGTTCCCCTGAATCCCGCAAAACCCCTTGCCCGTGGAAATGATCTCCACCGAGCAGTCCAGCTTGCGAAGCCCATCCCACTCTCCCGAATACAGATCCCCTTTCATGAATTGAATCATGCATACCCTCATCCCGTGACCGCAGGCTCTCAAGGCCATGCCCAAAGCAGAAGTGGTCTTGCCCTTTCCATGGCCCGTTAAGACCACCACAAGGCCTTTGGGCTCCTTAGGTTTCAGACGCGTGATATCCACCCTTAGGAATTCCTCCCCTCTTTTTTTTCCAAGGGGGGAGCCCCCTCACTTAACCAGCAAGGCCGAGGCCTAAGCTCAATCCACCCAGAGCACCATGTTTTCGGTGCCAAAAGGATTGGGGACTCTCTCCACCCCTCTTACATAGTTTACCCACTGTCCATCTGCCAGGAATTTGTACTCATATCGGCCCGGCCTGAGCCTCAACTTGGCCTTCCAGTACCCCTCCTTGTGTCTCTTCATGGGGGTGGCCGCGGGATCCCAGTTGTTGAAGTCCCCGGCCACAAAGACCTGCTCGGCTTCCTGGGCCTGAAAAATCAGCTCCACCTTGCGAAGATCCTCTGTCTTGCCTTGGGGCTTCTTGGGCTTTTTCTCAGAGGCTTTCTTGGAGCTTTTCTTCTTCTCCAGCATCTCTTGCTCTGTCATGGCTCGCCCCTCCTCTAGCAACAGCCAAATAAATGGCACCTGGATCCTGTTTAAGGCCCCAGTTTCCTATATACAAGCTCAGTACATCGAGGCCTGTGCCACATCTTTGGCAGCCCTGGGCACTACACACTGGGCCTTCAAAGTTCAGATCTCTATGATGCCTTTGAAATACAAAACAGCCTTGCCTGAAATCTTCACTCGCTCACCCTCGTAACGGCAAAAAAGCTCTCCACCGCGTTTGGAGACCTGAAAAGCATGGAGATAACTTTTTCCCAAGCGCTTTGCCCAGTATGGAGCCAAAACACAATGGGCCGAACCGGTCACGGGATCTTCGGGAATGCCCACTCTGGGTGCAAAAAACCTAGAGACAAAATCACTCTTGTCCCCCGGAGCTGTTATTATCACACCCCTGCACTCTATCTTCTCCAGGGCCTTGAAATCAGGTTTGCACTCCCTCACAGAGGCCTCGGAGTCCAAGACCACCAGCAGATCCTCTTGGGAGACAAAGCTGGCAGAAAGGCTCATCCTCAGCGCATCTTGGAGTTCAGATGGGTTTGCCTGGGCCATGACTGGTCTTGCCGGCAAGTCCATCTCCAAAAGCTCTCCCTTCCTGAGCACAGTCAAGGTTCCGCTCTTGCGGGTCTGGAAATCTATGGAATCAGCCGGGTGCTGGCCATATTCAAACAAGACAAACCCTGCAGCCAAGGTGGCATGTCCGCACAAATCCACTTCTGTGCAAGGGGTGAACCACCTAAGCTCAAGACCCTCAGGCTTTAAAACCACAAAGGCTGTTTCCGAGAGGTTGTTCTCTTCTGCTATGGATTGGAGCAGATCCTCCTGAAGCCATTTATCCAGTATGCAAACCGCAGCCGGATTACCACGAAAAACCTTTGTGGCAAAAGCATCCACTTGAAACAATGGAATCTTCATTCTTTTATTCATTTCTTTCCTGACACGAATTGGCTTCCCATGGCCAAGTCTATTTCTTCAATTTATCGCATGAAAAGCTCTTGGCTTGAAGCCCATAGCCAGAAACATTCAAGGCCCCTGAGAAATATAAGCTAACTAGGTGATATGCTGGGATGAAATGATTTATACTCACATGCCGCCTGAAGGGTCCTTACCAGCTCTAGGCCTGAACATATGGTTTCAGGCATTGGGGAATCGGTGGCATCCCCCAAAGTTAACCCATCCCAGGAAATAATTGGGGTGAGGCCAGATCCCTTCCAGTTAAATTCCCTGTAGCCATACATCAGATTATTTTTTTGTTGACAGGGTTTTTGGGAAAATGGGACTATTTTTTTGGCCCTGGGGATCCAAATACCAGAAAAGGAGATGGTCATGAGGCTGAAAAGCGCTTTCAGGCTGGTTGTGCTTTTTGTTTTTTCTCCCATGACAATCCCTTTGTATGTACAGGATTATCAAGATCCTTTTGAGAAAAAACAGCAAGAGAATCTTCTAAAGCTGCGCTCGACTTTGGGTGGAGCACCCCTTAAGTTTACGGCAGAACAAGGGGCAATACGAAGGATGGATTTTTCCATCACAGCCAGCACCCTTGGGCTATCAAAGGTGGCATCCCCAGAGGAACTTGTTGCTGGGTTTCTCCTGAATTATTCAGATCTGATAGGGGTACCAGGGGCTCACCAAAACATGCGCCTTGTGAAAAGAGGAGGTAAAAAGAAGTTCAAGACTCTTACCTACAAACAGTTCTTGTCAGGCTATCCTGTTTACGGCGCCTGGATACAGATGGTCATAAAGGCACCCTCCAGGGGGCCTCTTATGTTGAAGAGCTTCTCTGGAAAATGTCTCCCAGAATATAGCATCAACCTTGCCGAGCCTGTTTTGACAGCCCTTCAAGCCCAAGAAATGGTAATGAAATTTAACAAGATGCAGACCCTCCAAGATCTCTGGCAACCAATACCGCCCAAACTTTGGATATTGGACATGGCGCTTTTGGCTCCAATATGTCCCCAGTGCGAAACAGTAACGTAACCCATGACCCCAGGCTGGCCTGGAGGGTAATCTTCAGTGCCCCTTCGGCTGGAGGAGCACTGGCTGAGGCCTTTGTGGACGCACGTGATGGCACTGTGCTTCTGCACCGCCCCAGGCTCCACTTCATAGACATTGATATAGAAGACGCCTTGGATCATGGCAGCACTACCTGTTGGATTTTTGCCGACAGCGACGCCCTTTTTGATGAGGATGGGCTTTGTTGCTCCTGGCCCCACTGCGATTGCTCCTACAACGTCTGTGCCGATGGATGGAGCTGTGCGTCCCCCGGTGCTGAAAGCTGGAGCCTTTGGCGAGCCACAATAGATACTTACAGATTTTACAGAGATGCTTTGGAGCGAGACTCCTATGATGGGAACGGGCAGGAATTCGAAATGTACTCCCATGTGAATTTCGAGGAAATGTACAACTTCAACCCCCAGGCAGCCTCAATACAATGTGTGTACAGCAGCCTTCATGCCTTTTCCCGCGGCATGGTCACCAGGGATGTGGTAGGTCACGAGGTTGGCCACTCTTTCCACCGTAAGGAAACGACTTATGAATACAGTTACGAAAGTTGAGCCGTTGCAGAGCACATAGCAGATGTGATGGGGGTTTTCACCGCCAGTTGGCCTGGAAGCATAGAAACGCCTGTGGACAATGACTGGCTAATGGGAGAGGACTCCCTGTTGGGTTCAGGCAGCCCTTGCGGAGCAATAAGGGACCTCTCTGATTCTCCTCGCTGTGGGCACCCTGATCACTATGTCAACTACCTGATAACAACCAGCGATCATGGAGGTGTGCATACCAATTGTGGAATACCCAACAAGACAGCCTATCTTATGACCATGGGGGGCACTCACCGGGGAATAACTGTCATAGGAATCGGCGAGCAAAAATCGCGAAGCATATACTACAAGGCCATTACAGAAAAATTAGTCTCCAACGAGAGTTTCATGGACTTGGCAAACCATCTCTTAGACTCTTGCACGGAACTCATAGGTAGGAATGGAATTCGGGCCAACGATTGCTGTCAAGTAAGAAACGCATTTGCTGCTGTAGGCACAATATCCTCGGATCTGGATTGCGATGGAATTGAAGATAATTTGGATCCAGACGATGACAACGATGGAATTCCCGACACCAGAGATAACTGTCCTACTGTTTTCAACTCTCTTCAGAGGGAAACAGATGGTGATGGTCTCGGCGATTCATGTGATCCGGATGCAGACAATGACGCGATACCCAACGAGTCAGACAACTGTCCCTTGGTTTCCAATCCATCACAAGAAGACTTGGATGCCAACAACATTGGAGACGCCTGCCAGGATACAGATAGAGATAATATTTTGGACACAGATGACAATTGTCCCCTGGCTTACAATCCTGACCAAACAGACACAGAAGGAGATGGGCTAGGTGATGCCTGTGATCCTGACATGGACGGGGATGAAATTCCCAACAATGTGGACAATTGCCCTAGAATCGCCAACCCTGATCAGGTGGACTCAGACGGAGACGGACTTGGAGACTTATGTGACAACTGCATCCACGTGTCCAACCTCAGGCAGGAGGATATGGACCACGACGGTATCGGCGACCATTGTGACGAGGATCGCGATGGAGATGGCATAACCAATGGCGTAGACAGGTGCCCTGACATTGGGTTCCTTTGCCCGGTCTACGGTCAGGAATTCATTGACATGGCCCTTGCCTTTGAAGAAATAGCCCATATGCCAATATTTGTCAGAGCCTTTGACGCCTGCGAGTTTTTCCTTTGCCCCGGTGACAGAGAACTCTTTGCAGAAAATGAATTCATGAATATCGAGCTTCGTCTAGAGTTGGTTCTGCCAGAGGGCACAGTGCTGCAAAAACCCCTTAGCTTTTACTTGGGAATCATAGACGAAAGCGGCAATCAACTATCTTTCAGGAATGTAAACTTCTCTCAGGGTACTCCTCAACAGTCATTTGCCCTTTCGGTTAAAATGTTACCTAGCTTCACGTGGGACCGGATTCAACCCAAGGGAAGGCAAAGCCCATTTGAAAAGTCGGACGATGCAGCAAGATCAAGCTACTTTTTTACCGTTGTGCCCATAATAATGGGAGAGAACATGATATCTACCTTGAAACAGGCAAATCTCGTCGTTACCTCAAAGGTGCAACTTGGCAAAAAGATCAACCTTGGAGGGCCCTGCCCTATGACGCTTGCCAGCCGGAAGGCCAATCAGTCAATTTGGCCTCTAAATAGCATGATCTTGGGTACCCATACCTATGACAGAAGTGAGCTAATGGAAATTCTGGTATCACCCATAAGAAAAGATGCAAGCCTGGAGCTGGCCAGAGAGCTCATAGCTGCCAAGCTGAATCTTGGCATGGGAGTTTTCTCGCAGATGATCATGGAACAAGTCGTGTGGGGGGATAAGCAGCTGAGCCCTTTCCAGGACAAGCTTCCCTACTTTATAGACAAAGAAGTAGAGATGGGAAAGGAAATGACACAAACTGCATCTCTGTTACGATCCTTTAACAGGGGAAAACTCTCCGGTGATTGCAAGAAGGCAAGGCGCCAAGGGTCAGCCAACTTCCCCTGAGGGATCCGTGGGAATGCTGGGCAGCGATCCTGCTTGAGCCCAGCTGAATCTTTGCATGATATCATTGACAGACTCCACGGCTTCTGATACAAGATCGCCTGTGGCAGTTAAAGCTGGTTTATGTGCATGAGTCAAAGGGTCCCTCTGTCCTGACCCAAACAGAAATAGAAAAACAAAAGGAGGTCTGCAATGAAAAGGACGGCTGTGATTCTGTTTGCTGCTTTCTGCTTGCTCCTGGCTGGTTTGACCTTGGAACTGAAACCTGCTCATTCGGCCAAGAAGTTTGTGACCATAGCTTCAGGATGGGTCACTGGGGTTTACTATCCCTTGGCAGGGGCAATATCAAGGATAGCCCACGAGAAGCTCCAGGGTGTGAAGATAACAGTGGAGTCTTCAGGAGCCTCTGTGGCCAATGCCAAGCTCATTGCAAGCGGTGATGCAGACTTGGCCATTTTGCAAAACGACATAGCCTTTTATGCCTTCAAAGGCCAAAAGCCCATGTTCGAAAAGGCAGTAGAGAACATCCGGGGAGTGTGCTCCCTTTACCCAGAGCATGTCCAGATCCAGGCCAGGAAAGAGGCCAACATAAAGAACGTTGCCGACCTCAAGGGTAAGAGGGTGGCTGTGGGACCTCTGGGCAGTGGCACTGAGCAGAATGCCATCCAGATTCTGGAAGCCTATGGGCTCAAGTTTAAAGATCTGGGCAAGGTGGAGCGCCTCACAGCCAGCGAATCCTCGGATTATCTAAAAGACGGCCGCATTGATGCGGCATTTTACACCGTGGGAGTTGGGGCCTCTGCCATAGTGGACACGGCCATCTCGGTGGACACCGTGATAGTGCCCATAGAGGCTGAAAAGGCCAAGGCCTTGGCCAAAAAGTATCCCTTTTACTCAGAGGACAAGGTTCCGGCAGGGGTATACAAAGGCACTGACAAAGACGTGCCCACCGTGGCCGTGCTGGCAATACTGGTAGCCAGGGCTGAGATGGATTCAGACATGGCTTACCGAATCACCAAGGCCATGTTTGAGAACCTAAAGACCATAGAGACCGCCCATGCCAAGGGCAAGGAAGTGAAATTGGAAACAGCTCTCAAAGGCATGCCCATTCCCTTGCATCCTGGTGCCGAGAAATTCTTTAAAGAAAAGGGGTTGATTAAATAGGGAACAAGGCCTGGCAGGGGGGAGGTATCTGCTTGAGTTCAAAAACCATCAGATACCTGCCCCTTCTTTTGCTTCTGGGCAGCGTCTTCATCCCCCTTCGCATCTTGGAGGTGCAAGCCCAGAAATCAGAAAAGATTTTGCTTTTCAGGCCCTTTCCCACAGGGCTCCACCTGGAGCTGAGCTATATCCATTCAGTGGAAAAGGTGCCTGTGGTAGGCCTCTTTCAAATAGCAACAGATGGGCGCATAGAGCCCAAGCAGACCATGTTTGCTTCCTTTGGAGCTGGCCTTCCCTTTGAAGGTGGGGAGAAAGCAGCAGTTGGATGGTTTATCAAGGAAGAGAGCAGAACAACGGTTTTGGAGGAGCTTGTGATATCCATATCTCCTGAGACCAGGCAAGAGCTCAGGATAGATGGTCTTAGGATTGAGCTTTACAAGCTAGAGCACGGAGAGAAAGTCAGGATAAGGGTAAGGAAACATCTCCTGGCGGAGGTGATATGGCATTATGCAAGTTCTTGATGCCTCGGTGGACAAAGAAGCTCTGGAGCGTTCCAGGCAAATAGCTGAGGGAGCCGATTATGGAGCCAGGAGACTCTCAGGAACCCTTCTGGCTATCTCCACAGCAATAGCTTTGGCCATGGCTCTTTTCCAGCTTTACACCGCACTGCTGGGGACGCTCACGGCAACGCTTCAGCGTTCGGTGCATCTGGCTTTTGCCATAGTGCTTTGCTTCTTGTTTTTCCCTGCTAGGAAGAAAGCGCTTCCCCAGGGGATACCCTGGTACGACCTTGTTTTGGCTCTCATAGGAGGAGCGGCGGCCATTTATGTGACAGTCTTTTACGAAGCCCTAACTCAGAGAATTGGCAATCCCACCCCTTTGGACCTGGCCATGGGAGTGGCAGCAGTGCTCTTGATATTGGAGGCTGCCAGAAGAGCAGTAGGGCTTCCCCTGCCTTTGATCTCAGCCTGCTTCATTGCCTATGCCCTTGTAGGACCTTATTTGCCAGACATCTTAGCCCACCGCGGCTACAGCATCCGACGGGTGGTGGATCACCTCTATCTGACCATGGAGGGCATCTTCGGCGTGCCCCTTTGGGTTTCTTCCACCTTTGTTTATGCCTTTGTGCTTTTTGGCTCCATCCTGGAGAAGACTGGTGCCATGGAGTATTTCATGAAGCTGGCCTTCTCCCTGGTGGGCAATACCCGAGGGGGGCCGGCCAAGGTGGCAGTGGTCTCCAGCGCCTTCATGGGTACAATTTCTGGTAGCGGGGTGGCCAATGTGGTCACAACCGGATCAGTGACCATCCCACTGATGAAACGTCTTGGCTTCAAGCCTGAGATAGCCGGGGCCATAGAGACAGCAGCCAGCGGAAACGGTCAGCTCATGCCTCCTGTCATGGGAGCCGCGGCCTTCATCATGGCTGAATTTCTGGGCCTACCTTACCTGGAAGTTGTGGTCGCAGCAGCTCTTCCTGCAGTAATAGACCAGCTGGCTCTTCTGGGGGCAGTGCATCTACTTTCGGTCAAGTTCGGTCTTAAGGGAATTCCCAGAAAGGAGCTACCCAGGTTTTTCCCCATCTTCATAAGAGGCCTTTACTTCTTGGTGCCCATAGGGGTTCTTTTTTACTATCTCATAGTGCTTAGAGCCACACCCCTTACAGCAGCGGCCTGCGGCATAGTGACTGCGATTCTGGTCTTCGTGTTCCAGGCCATGATGTCTACCTGGGGAAAGGGTTCGCTTCTGCCTGGAAGTTCTTTGCCATCTGATATGACGGCCAAAGAGGCAGCACGGGCCTTCATCTTCAAGATGGGGGAGGCCATGGTGCGCTCCTCCAGGCTCATGGCCGGGATAGGGGTCACCTGCGCCTGTGCTGGCATAGTAGTAGGCATAGTGACCCTCACAGGGGCCGGCCTCAACATGACCAACATCATGGTAGAGCTGTCCATGGGCAACATTTGGCTGGGCCTCTTTCTTACCATGGTGACCTGCCTCATCTTGGGCATGGGGGTGCCTACCACTGCCAACTACGTGATCATGGCCACCATCATGGCCCCGGCCCTCAAGGCCATGAACCCCGATGTGCCCATAATCGCCATACACCTTTTCGTATTCTATTTTGGAATCTTGGCAGACGGGACACCCCCTGTGTGCGTGGCAGCTTATGCCGCAGCAGGAGTTGCCGGAGCCGATCCCCTCAAGACTGGCATAAATGCCTTCAAGCTGGACATGCGCACCTTCTTGCTGCCTTTCATGTTTGTAACAGCTCCTCAGATGCTTCTCATAGAGACCAACTTCCTGGAAGCAGCCTGGATCTTCATAACAGCTTCCATAGGCATGTACGGGCTTGCTGCCTCCATGCAAGGATTTTTGCTCAGGGATGCCAGATGGTGGGAGAGGTTGATACTCTTTGCTTCGGCAGTGTGTCTGGTCAAACCGGGTCTTATAACAGATGTGGCAGGATTGGTTGGATTCGGGCTTGTGTACTTACTTCAAAAAAGAGACGTGAAGAAGGACTTGCAGCCCCAAAATGCATAGTCAGAAGAAACCAGAAAACCCAGGAAGCTGATTTGTGACCGGAGCTTGACAACCATGGTTCGCAATGATACGCAGTATTGTTGGCCGCTCACCACCTGGCCAAGATGATTCGCTTATGGTTGCAGATATTGGGGCTTGTATATCCTGCTTTGGCTAGCCAAATCACACCCAAACCAAAGGAGGTAACCATGCGTGCTAGGAAAGTGATTGGTTCTTGGCTTTGTCTTCTGGGGGTTGTAGGCCTGTTTTTCCTGACCGGCCCGGCTCAGGCTGCAGGCTACAAGGCTGAGTACAAGCTCTCCACGGTGGTGGGCAAGCCTTTCCCTTGGGGCAATGCAGGAGAGAGATGGTGCCAATTGGTCAAGGAGAAGACCCAGGGCCGCATCAATATGAAGATGTACCCAGGAGCATCTCTGGTAGGAGGAGATCAGACAAAGGAATTTACTGCCATCCGCCAGGGAGCCATCGACATGGCCATCGGCTCCACCATCAACTGGTCCCCCCAGGTGAAGGAATTGAACCTCTTTTCCATGCCCTTCCTGATGCCAGATTACAAGGCCATTGACGCCCTCACCCAGGGGGAGGTGGGAAAAGAGCTCTTCAAGATCCTAGAGAGCAAAGACGTGGTGCCACTGGCCTGGGGTGAGAACGGATTCAGGGAGGTGACCAACTCCAAGAGGCCCATCCTGACACCCGCTGATCTAAAAGGCCTGAAGATGAGGGTCGTGGGTTCTCCCCTCTTTCTGGACACTTTCACGGCCTTGGGGGCCAATCCCACCCAGATGAGCTGGGCTGACGCAGTGCCTGCTTTGTCCAGCGGAGCCGTGGACGGCCAGGAAAATCCTCTTACCATCTTCACCGTTGCCAAGCTCCACGAGGCAGCCAACCAGAAACATGTGACTCTTTGGGGTTACGTGGCAGACCCGCTGATTTTTGTGGTAAACAAGCAGGTTTGGAACAGCTGGAAACCAGAGGACCAAAAGGCGGTGAGGGAGGCCGCGCTGCAAGCTGGCAAGGAGGAGATAGCAGAGGCCAGAAAGGGACTCATACCCCCAGATGATTCCCTCATCAAGCACATTGAGAGCCTGGGGGTTCAGGTGGTGCGCTTGACAGACGCCCAAAAGGAGGCCTTCAAGAGGGCTACCAGGGAAGTTTACGGCAAGTGGGCCAAGCAGATAGGCCCTGAACTGGTCAAGAAAGCCGAGGAGGCCATTGCCAAAAGAAAGTAATAAAGCTTCAGATCCAGCCTGTGGGGCACCTCTGTAGAAGCTGGGAGATGTTCTCGGGCTTATTCAGGATCCAGACTGATCTTGTGGGGCGGGCAAAGGCCCGCCTTCTCCTTTTTCAAAGCTTTGAGGACCCATGATCATCCAGCGGAGTCAAAGACTGTGGAAACCAAAGTTTCAGAGGCCCCAGGAGAGGTTAGATTCTTGCTGCTAGAGTTCTCTTCAAGGTCCAAAGCTCATGGCATAGCCTTCTTGGATCCACCCGTTTCACATGAAAGATCATCAAACATGGGGCACTTTGGATCCAAGAGGAGGTAAAGGAGGGCAGTCATGGCCAATGAGTTTGAACTGCCTCAAAGACCCACCAGCCCCAAGACCAAGGTGCCTCTAAAGATAGAGGAGGCCGCTGCCGCTGCATGCATAGGTCTTTTGGCTTTGATCACCTTCGCCAATGTGGTTGTACGGTATGCCACCAACATATCCTTTGCCTTCACCGAGGAGTTTTCCATTTTTCTTATGGTGGTCATGGCGCTTGTGGGCTCATCGAGTGTCATGGCCAAGGGTGGACACCTCAACATCTCATACCTGGTGGAAAAGCTCCCCCAGGGTACTGCCAGGAAGGTGAGGCTTGCGGCCATGCTCTTGGTGGGAATCACCTTTCTTGTGCTGGTCATACTGGGTGCTCGTATGGCCTATGACGAGTATCGCTACGAGGTGACATCCCCTGGTCTGGGCCTTCCCACATGGATCTACACCATGTGGCTTCCTGTGCTTTGCATGGCCATCCTGGGCCGAGTGGCAGGCGTTGTGATGCGGATGATCAAAGGGGGGAAGTGATGCATCCAGCAGTGCTTCTCTTCGGCCTTTTTTTTCTGCTCATGTTCTTGGGTGTACCCATAGCCGCGGCTCTGGGCCTAGCTGGCACCTTGGTAATAGCTGTAACTGGCCTGGGGATCATGGCTGTACCTACAAACGTGTACGCAGGGATAGCCAAGTATCCCCTTTTGGCAGTTCCCATGTTCGTTTTGGCAGGGGCCATTTTTGACCGCTCTGGAGTGGCGGCCAGGCTGCTTCGCTTTACGACCGCCATAATAGGACATGGCAGAGGCTCCCTGGCCGTCATCACCATAGTGGTGGCCATGATCATAGGCGGCATATCCGGCTCGGGCCCTGCATGCACTGCTGCCGTGGGAGGAGTCATGTTGGGGGCCATGATGCGCGCTGGCTATCCCCCTGGGTTTGCAGCAGCTGTTACTGCTGCAGCAGGCTCCACGGACATTCTGATACCTCCTTCTGTGGCCTTCATAATCTACAGCGTGCTTGTGCCTTCGGCCACGGTACCAGCGCTTTTTGCTGCCGGAATCCTGCCTGGGATCTTGGCCTGTATAGCCCTGAGCCTGCCCGCATTGCTTCTGAGCCTGAGGTACGGATTTGGAGCAGAGGCTGCCCAAGAGCCCAAGCCCCCCTTTTGGCGCTCCCTGAAAGAAGCCTTCTGGGCCCTTATGGCCCCGGTGCTGATCTTAGGGGGCATGCGCACGGGCTGGTTTACTCCTACAGAGGCCGCGGTCATGGCAGTCATCTATGGACTGGCCGTAGGCTTTTTCATTTATAGAAGCCTCACCTTGAAGGATCTGTACGAGCTACTCGTGGAGTCGGCCGAGACCTCTGCGGTGATCTTGCTGGTGGTGGGCCTGGCCAGTGTCTTTGCCTGGGCTTCCAGCACCTTGGGTATAGTGGATCCCATAGCCAAGGGGCTTGTCAGGCTGGGGGGCGGAGAGCTGGGGGTGATCTTCATCATCATGCTCTTTTTGGTCATAGTGGGGATGTTCCTGGACGGAATTTCCATTTTTCTCATCTTCCTTCCTCTTTTCATGCCTGTGGCCCAGGCCTTCAACTGGAACCTGGTCTGGTTCGGAGTGCTCATGACTTACAACATAGCCTTGGGACAGTTCACCCCGCCCATGGCCGTCAACCTGATGGTAAGCTGCAGGCTGAGCGGTGCTTCCATGGAATCAACGGTAAAATGGGATCTTTGGCTGCTGCTTTCCATGTTTCTAGGACTGGTCCTGATCATATTGTATCCGCCTTTGGTGCTTTGGTTGCCAGAGGTGCTGGGATTCAAGTGACACACAAGGATCCCCATGAGACGAGTTAAGCATCTGTTTTAAGGAGAAGAGATGGACACAGAGATCACCATACCCAAGCTGGGCATGACCATGAAAGAGGCCACTTTGGCCCGCTGGAACAAAGCAAACGGGGACTGGGTTGAAGAAAAAGAGGTGATCCTGGTCATAGAGACTGAAAAGATCACCTATGAGATCGAGGCTCCCCACGCAGGGTACCTCACGATCTTGGAGCCCGAGGGAAAAGTACTTCCTGTGGGAGCCAGGGTGGGGGTATTGTCCCAGGAAAAACCCCTTGCAGCACCAGAGCCGTCCCTAGGCGCTGAGGCCCAGCCGCCCCCAGAGCCTGTGGGTCTCCCCTCGGTCCCTCCAGAGGTCCCAGGCTCCAGGATCAAGGCATCCCCCCTTGCCAGAAAAGTAGCCAGGGAACATGGGGTGGACCTCAAGCTCTTAAGAGGCAGTGGGCCGGGTGGAAGAATCGTGAGGGCAGATGTGCTTCGGTTCGTGGAGGCTAGGCCTCCAGAGGTCACTGGCAAAGAGCCAACTCCAGCCCTCCCAGAGGTCCCAAGAGGGGTGCGAGCAGTGCCCATCTCCGGGATGAGGCGGCAGATAATGGAGCACATGCACAGGAGTCTCCAGGAGACTGCTCAGATGACCCTCATCAGGGAGGTGGATGCAACTCAATTGGTGAGTCTGAGGCAGAGTCTCTCACAACGTTATCATGCCGAGGGAATAAGGATCTCATACAACGCCCTTTTGGTCAAAATGGCAGCCAGGACCCTCAGAGCCCATCCGTGGGTCAACGCAGTGCTGGAGGCAGAGCAGTTGATCCTCTCGGAAGACATAAACATAGGAGTGGCCATGGAACTGGAAGAGGGCCTGATCGTTCCAGTGGTGCGAAATGCCCATGGACTCACCATCCTGGAGATAGAGAAAACCCTCCAAGATCTCTTCCAAAGGGCCAGAGCCAAGAGATTGCTTCCTGACGAAATAAGAGGTGGCACATTCACCATAACCAACCTGGGGCACCTGGGCATAGACGCCTTCACCCCCATCCTGAACCGACCCGAGAGCGCCATACTGGGCCTGGGCAGAATCACAGAGGCGCCCGTGGCCGTAAGGGACGAGGGAGGGCCACGGGTGGAGTTCAGAAATCGCATGATGCTCAGCCTCACGGTGGATCACAGGATCCTGGATGGAGCACCGGCTGCCAGATTCCTCGGGAGCCTGGCCCAGCTCATGGAAAACCCCATACTGCTGGTGGAGTGACACCCATGTCTCCAGGGAAGCTAGATCTGGTTGTCATTGGAGCAGGAGCCGCCGGGGTGGCCGCTGCCGTAAGGGCCAGGCAGCTTGGGGCCAAAGTGGCTCTGGTGGAAGCGGATCAGCTCGGAGGGGTCTGCATGAACAAGGGTTGCATCCCCACCAAGTGTCTGATGGAAACCGCCCGCCTCTACTGGCAACTCAAAAGAGCCGGGCAGCTTGGCCTGAAGGTCCAAAATGTGGGTCTGGACTGGGACCAGCTCATGGCACGCAAGGAGGACCTGGTGGGGTACCTCAGAATGGGCACCCAGGGTGTCTTGAAATCCAACGGCGTGGAAATCCTCCAAGGCCGGGCACAGTTTCAAACCGCACACAGGGTGAACGTGGGGCCGAAGGTCCTGGAGGCTGAAAGATTCCTGCTGGCCACAGGCTCCAGATGGAAGCCCTTGGAATTGGAAAAAAAGGGGGCCCCAAGCATAGTCACAACAGATTGGCTCCTGAACATGAGGGAGGTGCCCGAAAAAGTACTTGTTTTAGGGGGTGGTCCGCTGGAGCTGGAGGCTGCCCAGTATCTTCTTTTCCTTGGCTCCCAGGTGACGCTTCTGGAGCCTGGAGCAAGGCTTCTTCCAGAAGAAGATCGGGAGATGTCCAGAAGGCTTTCCGCGGCCCTCAAGGAACAGGGCATGAGGGTTTTGACCAATGCCAAAGCTCTTGCTCTGGATGAGACAGAAGTCGGGCTGAGTCTCCTGGTGAAGACTCCTGAGGGAGAAAAGAGGATTGAGGCCTCTTTGGTGCTTCATGCCGGGCGGGTCCCTGCTCTTGAAGGTCTTAGGCTGGAGCGCGCCAACATAATCTCCATGGACGGATGCCTGAAGCTGGACCAGCACCTGCGCACGAGTCAACCTCACATCCTGGCTGCCGGAGATGTGACAGGTCCTCCCTTTTACTCACACAGGGCATCAGCAATGGCTCTTGTGGCCGTACAAAACGCCCTGGGCGCCTCGGACTGCTTCGATTCTTCCAGGGTAGCCAGGGCATTTTTTACATTCCCCGAGATGGCTTCCGTGGGCCTCACCGAGCAGCAGGCCAAGGAAAAGGGATTCAAGGTGTGCACAGCCACCATTCCTTACAGCGTCAACGCCAGGGCCATGATTGGTTTGGCCACAGAAGGAGCCGTAAAAGTGGTGGCAGAAAAGCATTATGGAGAGATCCTCGGGGTGCACATCGTGGGGCCACATGCCACAGAACTCATTTCCGAGGGTGCCCTGGCCATTGAGATGGAGGCAACCCTGGAAGATCTGGGGCGGGCCGTGAGGCTCCACCCTAGCCTCTCGGAGTCCCAGGTAGAGGCAGCCAGGGAGTCCATGGGCCGGGGTATCTACGTTCTGAGATGATATGGAGGAGGTCTAAATGAAGAGTTCTGCCAAGCCGCAAGAAATGATGGCACTTTACCGCACCATGTGCCGGATACGCGCCTTCGAGACCAAGGTGCAGGAACTGTTCGCTTCCAACATGATCCCTGGATTCGTGCACCTTTCCATAGGAGAGGAAGCGGTGGCAGCTGGCATCAGCTCGGTGCTGAGGCCCGATGACTATATTACCAGCACCCACAGGGGACACGGCCACGTGCTGGCCAAGGGAGCAGACCCGCGCCGCATGATGGCCGAACTCTTTGGCAAGAGAACCGGTTATTGCAAAGGCAAGGGCGGCTCCATGCATATAGCGGATTTCAGCCTTGGAGTCTTGGGGGCCAATGGTGTGGTGGCAGGGGGCTTTCCCATAGCTGTGGGGGCAGGGCTCTCTTGTAAATTGAGGAATACTGACCAGGTGGTGGTATGCTATTTCGGGGATGGGGCCTCTAACAGAGGACCGGTGCATGAGGCCATGAACATGGCTTCCATCTGGAAGCTTCCCATCATCTTTGCCTGCGAGAACAACCAGTATGCCTCAACCACCGCCATGTCCTATTCCACCTCTGTTGAAAAAATCTCCATGAGAGCCCAAGGATACTCTATGCCTGGGCTCACCGTGGATGGAAACGATGTGTTGGCCGTCAGAGAGGCTGCAGCCCAGGCAGTGGCAAGGGCTCGCTCTGGAAGAGGCCCTACACTGCTGGAAGCCTTGACTTACCGTTGGAGGGGTCATTTCGAGGGGGATCCTCAACGCTACAGGACCAAAGAAGAGGTGGAAGAGGCCAAGGCAAGGGATCCCATCACCAGGCTGGCCGCGGTGTTGAGGAAAAAAAGGCTCCTGTCAGCACAGTTAGAGCAAAGGATTAGAAAAGAAATTCAGGAAGAAATAGAGGAAGCTGTGCGCTTCGCCCAGCAGAGCCCATATCCTGAAGCACAGGAGGCCCTGGAGGATCTTTATGCTGGCGATGTGGCACAGGCTGCCAAGGGAGGTCTTGCATGAGCTTAAGAGAGCTTACCAACACAGAAGCCATGGCAGAAGCCCTTGAGGAGGAGATGCTGCGGGACCCTACTGTATTCATAGTGGGAGAGGATATTGTGGCCCATGGGGGCATCTTCGGGCAGTTCAAGGGCCTCCCGGAGAAGTTTCAGGGCCGGGTCATAGATACCCCCATTTCAGAAAGCTGCATCCTGGGAGCCGGACTGGGAGCTGCTCTGACGGGCATGCGGCCATTTGTGGACATGCACTTTGCAGATTTTCTCACCACAGCCATGGACGAAGTGGCCAACCAGGCAGCCAAGATAAGATACATGTTTGGGGGGCAGGTGAAGGTGCCCATGGTCATCTGGGCCCCAGACGGAGCCGGGCTTTGTGCTGCGGCGCATCACTCCCAGTCCCTGGAGGCTTGGTTTGTTCACACCCCAGGGCTGAAGGTGGTATCTCCATGCATGCCTTATGATGTCAAGGGGCTCATAAAGACAGCCATCAGAGACGACGATCCTGTGCTTTTCTTCATGCACAAGAAGATCTTCGGCCGCAAAGGACCGGTGCCCCAAAAGGAGTACCTCATCCCCCTTGGAAGCGCGGACATAAAGAGGCAGGGAAGGGATGTGACGGTAATCACCTATTCCATCACGCTGCTGCATGCCATGGAGGCAGCACAAGAGCTGGCCCGCGAGGGAGTGGAGCTTGAGATCCTGGATCTCAGGACTCTTTGGCCCATTGACTGGGAGGCAATAGCCAGCAGCGTTTCCAAGACTCATAGGGTGGTCGTGGCCCACGAGGCCTGTATCACAGGGGGCTTGGGAGCTGAGATAGCTGCTCGAATTCAGGAGGAACTCTTTGATGAGTTGGATGCTCCCATTGTGCGAGTGGGGGCCAAGAGAGTTCCCCATCCTTTCAGCCCACCCCTGGAGAACTTTGTGATACCAGGGCCTCATTGGATCATAGAGGCTGCACGAGAAATCCTGACATGAAATGGTAAGGAGAGATTTCAGCCATGAATTTGCTTGTGGCAGGTCTGGGAGGAGTGGGCGGTTTCCTTGGTGCCAAGCTGGCAGCCGCTTACCAGGATGGGGAAAAACACAGGGTTTATTTCCTGGCCAGGGGCCCTCACCTGGAAGCCATGCTCCAGGAAGGCATCACCCTTGTGACAGGCGGGCAATCTTTGACGGCCAGGCCCTGGGAGGCGGCCAGTGATGCTGGTCAATGGCCTGAGATGGATCTGGTCTTGCTTTGTGTCAAGGGATACCAGCTCCAAGGAGCAATGGAGACCATAAGAGCTGTTTCAAAAAATTCCACATTCATTCTTCCATTGTTGAATGGAATAGGCACACGCCCTTTGGTGGAAAAGAGCATTGCCCGGGCCACGGTGGGAGATGGAGCCATCTATGTTTTCGCACACATTCGGTCGCCGGGACACATTCTGCATGTGGGGGGACCAGGAAGAGTCATTTTTGGAAGGGATCCACAGGATCAGGACTCCCTTGCCAAGGTAAGAGACCTCCTCCTGGAGGCTGGAATAGATGCCAGGGTGGTCCCCAGGGCAGATGTGGAAGTCTGGAGGAAGTTTGTGGTATTGGCTGCTGTGGCAGGCAGCACCTCCCTTTATGGGCAAACAGTGGGTGAGATCTTGGCCGATCCTTCCAAGATTAAGCTCATGGAGGACATCATGAAAGAGGTGATTGCTCTGGCCGAAGCCTCTGGGGTCCCACTACCCCAGGACCTCTTGGAGCGCACCATGGCTTCTGCCAAGAGCTTTCCGCCCAATGGCAAGAGTTCTTTGCTCCACGACCTGGAGGCCGGAAGGCCAAGCGAGCTGGATTGGCTTCTGGGAAGGGCCTTAGATGTGGGCAAGAAAATGGGTGTGCGGCTTGAAGTCCTTAGCCAGGTGTATCAAGGAATCAGGCATCGCTGGCTACAAAAGGAGAGCCCAAGAGTCCAGGGAGAAGGATCATGAAAGGAAATCCATCCATGGTCTGGAGCTTTATGGGAGGCCTGGCCCTGGGAGCTGCGCTGTGCACTGTTTTTTCCCTGGGATGGCCTGCCTGGGCCCAGAGGGCTCAACCCTCCCAGGCTTCCTCACCTCAAAAGAGCCTTGTGGCAGAAGAAATCCGACTGGTGGACTCCCAGGGAAGACCCAGGGCCAAGATCAATGCTTCTCCAGGGGATGAGGGGGTGACTCTGGCCTTGTACCACAGAGACGGCAAGTACCTTACCCTCTATCGCCTGAACCCCACTGGCCTCCCATCCATAAGTTTGGTGCCCTTGCCTTGAGAATGGGTTGCCAGGGCTCTTGAGAGAGAGCAGTTTCCCAGGAGCTATTTGGCCTTTTTTCCGGGGACTCGTCAGAAATTCCACTGGCTTCTTTTGCAAAGACATGTGGAATGCGCACCATTGGAATTCCATGGTGTTTTCAAGGCTGTGGAATATCTGGGACTGGATTTATTTGATAAAATAAAAACATTGTTTTGACATTTTCTAGGGCTGGGATTGAGGGGCAGCAAATGGCAGAGCTTCTGTGTGACTTTCCTTTTAGATGCACTTTGAGCCTTAAGCCTCTGGTGGATTTCTGGCTTTCTCCCCTCTCCCATGGAGCCTCCTCCAACAGTTGTCTTGTGGCCGGGTTGAGGGATCAACTGGCCAGTGTGCCAGAGCTTCTTGAGCCCATTGAGGATCTAAGTATACTGGAGCATCATAAACCAATTGTGGAGGCATTGATGGGTGCGGTCTTCCCGGCAGCCTTCTGGGAGACCAAACCCATGGCAGCTCTGGTGCCCTTTTGCATGAAGCCCGTGGTGGCATCACCACCCTTCAGGAAGCTCTTCATCAAGGAGGATGGTTCCTTTGCAGGGGAGTTCCTGGTGGGCCAAGAAGGTTTTTTCAGGGGGAGGCTGGCCAGGGCCTACCTGCGCATATTGAAGACCTTTTACCAGGGGGAAGAGACCCTGGATTTTCCTGTGGTATGTCGCATTCAAGACCCTGACACAGGACTTGACCGCTATTACAGCCTGCAACTGGATCCACGATTCACTGAAATAAGACCGGTGGGGGAGCTGCCTGTTCTTTCCCCTGAACAAAAGGCAGCTCTGCTGGAGAATCTCACCAACCCCGAGATCCTCACCAAGATACTTCCACTGGACAAGTTCCAGATCCAGGGTTTGACAGTGGCTGAAGCAGTGGATGTGACCCAGTCAGAGGTGCTCTCGGCCCTGGAAAGGGACTTGATAGATCAGGAATCTGTTTTTTCAAGGGCGGGTTTTCTGCGCCTGCAGGAGCGCTTGAGGACTTTATCCAGGAGGCCGGATCTTGTGGTGGGATTGGCTGCCCTGAACGAAGATCAGGTGTTTCTTTTGAATCTTGGATGCGAGTCTCAAGGTGACGGGATCATATTTGCCGGAGGAGAGGTGATACCTCAGGCAGAGTTCCTTGGCTCCCTTTACGAAAAAGCGGTCTTGGAGCAAAAGATCCTTTGCATACCTGACCTTGCCAAGGAAAGGATGCGCACCACAGTGGAAGAGGTGATCCTGCGATCCGGGGGCCGCTCCCTTCTCATAGCGCCTTTGAGCTATCAAGGAACCGTCATAGGCACCATGGATCTGTCAACCCCCATGCCCGGGGATCTTGGCCCGGTGGAGGCCTTGCTCCTGGAGCAGATCCTGCCGCTTTTTTCCATGGCTGTGAAGCGCGGGCTGGACGAGATCGAGCATAGGGTGCAAGGGGTGATCAAGGAGAAATGCACTGCTGTGCATCCTTCGGTGGAGTGGCGTTTCAGGAGGGCTGCATTGCGCTATCTCCAATCCAGGAGGGGCGGGCAAGAGGGGGAGATGGAACCCATAGTTTTCAGGGATGTTTACCCCCTTTACGGAAACTCTGATATACGTTCCTCTTCAGAGGAAAGAAACAAGGCTGTGCAGGCTGATCTAGCAGAACACCTGGAGTTGGCCCTAAAGGTCATTGAAAAAAGTTCCTATTTGAAACCTCAACCCATTCTTCAGGAGCTTTCATTCCGGCTGAGGAGGGCTCTGGAAAGGCTCAACAGCGCTCTGGCCTCTGGGGATGAGATCAGCATGGCCGCATCTGTGCGCAAAGAGGTGGAACCTCTTTTCCCTTATCTATCAGAGCTGGGCTCTGATGTGGCAGCTGCCATAGAGGAATACCGAAGAGCAGTGGATCCCCACCTGGGATCTGTGTACAGAAGAAGGAAAGAATTCGAGGAGAGCGTCTCTGCTCTCACAGGGCTACTCTCTTCATACTTGGACCTTGAAGAAGCTGAGGCCCAGGCCATGCTTCCCCATTATTTCGAAAAACACCGCACAGACGGAGTGGACTACATCATGTACGTGGGCCAGTCCTTGCTGGAAAAGGGCTCTTTCACAGACCTTCACCTGGAGAATTTTCGCCTCTGGCAGCTCATGCTAAGCTGCGCCATGGCCTGGCTTGGGGAAAGTCTCAAGCCCTCCTTGAGGGTTCCTTTGGAGACCACCCACCTTATCTTGCTCCATAGGATGCCCATGTCCATACGCTTCAGGTTTGATGAAAAACGCTTCGACGTAGACGGCACCTACGATATCCGCCACGAGATTCTTCGCGCCAGGATCGACAAAGCCCTGGTGCGCCCAACAGGTGAAAGGCTGACTCAGCCGGGCAAGATAGCCCTGGTTTACGCCCATGCAGAGGAGGCCAGAGAGGCCAGGAGACACATTGATTTCCTCCATGCCAGGGGTTTTCTAAAAGCCCAGGTGGAAAACCTGGAGTTGGAAGACCTGCCAGGAGTACAGGGCCTAAGGGCGCTCAGGGTGGAGGTGGATCTCTCTTCCAACGTTTTGCGGGAGCATGTGGAGAAAAGGCTATCCTGAAATCAGGGGGCTGATCCGGTACATACCAGGGTTTCCATGCTGCATAAGATTTTTCTCATTTCTTTGCCCAGCAGAAGGGAATTCTGGTAACATATTAAAAAAGGGCTTCCGAGCCTTCCCGTGGTGACCTTAAAGTAATTCCTTTCGACTCAGGGGCCCCCTTTATTCCATTGAGGAGTCCCATCCGGAAAGCAAGATAGAAGGCAAGAGGAGCCCGGGCCAGGAGACCCTCGGCCCAGCAAGAGCATTCAAGGAGGATAAAAAGGTGATAACCCAACTGGACCATGCCAGGGCTGGCATTGTAACAGAAGAGATGATGGAGGCAGTCCAGGGCGAAGCCATGGATGCTGAAGCCTTGAGACAGCTCATAGCAGAGGGTCATGCGGTTTTGCCCAGAAACAGAAGCAGATCTCGTTTCAAGTACCAGGCCATAGGCAAAGGGCTTCTGACCAAGGTGAATGCCAACCTGGGCACAAGCGGAGAGTGCGCAGATCCTGGGATGGAAGAAGCCAAGCTCGATGCAGCCCTCAAGGCAGGTACTCACTCCATAATGGATCTTTCCACGGGTGGAGACCTGGAGGCCATAAGGGCTTTTTTTCTGGAACACTCCCCTGTGATGGTGGGCGCAGTGCCAATTTACGGTATCAGCACAGAGATGCTCCGGAAAGGCAAAGCTCTGGAAGAAATGGATGAGGAGGCTCTGTTGAGGAGCATAGAGAAACAGTGCAGCGAGGGTCTGGATTACATCACCGTGCATTGTGGCGTGACCAAAGAGGCAGTAAGGAGGCTCGAGTCCTACACCCGAATAATGCCTTGTGTGAGCAGAGGCGGCTCCATTCTCATGTACTGGATGCGCAAGACCGGCCGGGAAAACCCCCTTTACCAATACTTCGACGAGCTGCTGGAGATAGCTCACAAGTACGACGTCACCCTGAGCCTAGGAGACGGCTTCAGACCAGGCTCCATACTGGATGCCACAGACGGCCCTCAGATCCAAGAGCTCATGACCCTGGGGGAACTGGCAAGAAGGGCCAGAGCCAAGGGAGTGCAGGTGATGATAGAGGGACCCGGACACGTTCCTTTGGAGGACATCCGCTCCCATATGCTTCTGGAGAAAAGACTCTGCGACGGAGCCCCGTTTTATGTTCTGGGGCCACTTCCCACGGACATCGCACCTGGGTATGACCACATAACCTCAGCCATAGGTGGAGCCATAGCAGGGGCTGCAGGAGCAGATTTTCTCTGTTATGTGACCCCTGCGGAGCATCTTTGTCTGCCCAATGCCGAGGATGTGTTCAACGGGGTAATGGCTGCCAGGATAGCAGCCCACGTGGCCGACATCGCCAAAGGCCTGCCCGGGGCCATGGAAAAGGACCGCCGCATGTCCATATGCAGGCAAAAACTGGACTGGGAAGGCATGATCAGGGAATCCATAGACCCTGAGCTGACAAGGCGCCGCCTCCAGATAGCCCAGGACAGGGAGGGCTGCTCCATGTGCGGGAAACTCTGCGCTGTAAAGCTGAGCCGACAGGTGGCCCCAGGGGGAATTTAGCCTTCATATGAACTCACCCAGGCCCATTATCCACTTACCGTGAGCCATGCGGGGTAATATCCCCGGGCTCTGCAGGAGAAGCCCAAGGTTACCATCCCTGCGGACAATCCCGGCCAGGAGCCCCATGTTCAAAACCCCAGACGTGTCTCCACCATGGTGAGGGCTTTGGCAAATATCTCCACCATCTCCTCCACCTGTTCCCTGGTTATTACGAAAGGCGGGCCCAACATGACCATGTCTCCTGCCCTTCCCCTGTCGCACCCTCCTGAGGTCTCTATGAAAAGCCCCAGATCCAGGGCCTGGTGGGCCAGTTCTTGGTGAAACTTGAGCTGAGGATCCACGGGTTCTCGGGTTTCTTTGTCTTTCACAAACTCTATGCCCAACATGAGCCCCTTTCCCCTTATGTCCCCTACCGTGGGATGAGACCTGAGAAGCTCCAGCCTTTGAGCAAGATACTCCCCCATCTGGGCGCAGCGCTCCACCAACTGCTTCTGCCTCAAGAAGTCCACAGCCTTTGAAATCACAGAAGCACCCAGAGGATTCCCTGCCCAAGAGAAGCCTGGGGTGAAAAGCCCTGAGCCCTCCTCAATGGCCCTTGCCACCCGACCAGCCAAAGCCGCTGCCCCCACAGGGAAGTAGCCCCCTCCCAATCCCTTCCCTAGGGTGATGATGTCAGGAACCATGCCGAAGTGCTCATAGCCGAACCACTTACCTGTGCGGCCAAAGCCGGTCATGACCTCGTCCAGAATCAGCAGCACTCCGTAACGGTCGCAGATCTCCCTGATCTTCTGAAAATAATCCTTCCTCGGATGAGCCCCGCAAAGGGACATGCCTGAGACAGGCTCTGCCATGAATGCTGCCACGTTCTCGGGCCCCTGGCAAAGGATCTCATGCTCCAAGGCCTGGGCGCACTGGAGCTGGCATGTCTCGGGACTTAGATTGAACCAGCACCTGTAACAGTAAGCAGGAGGGATGTGGGCGTCGTCCTTGAGCATTGGGACATAGTCCCTTCGCCTTGAGGGCATTCCGCTCCAGGCCAAGGCCCCTTGAGTCATGCCGTGGTAACTCATCCACCTGGAGATGATCTTGTACCTGGAAGGCTGCCCATTCTCCAGGTGGAAGCGCCTGGCTATCTTGACCGCTATCTCATTGGCCTCTGAACCACCGCTTACAAGAAACACCTTTTCCATGACAAAGCCAGTGACCTCGCAGATCTTTCTGGCCGCTTCCTCCAAGATGGGAGTCGTGAAGTCGCTCCTGTACACAAAGGCCACCTGCCCTGCCTGTTGGGCCAAGACCCGAGCCATATCTTCCAGACCATGGCCCAGGTTGCACAATATGGGCCCTCCCCCTGAATCTATGTAACGTCTGCCCTCCTGGTCGAATAGGTAAATCCCTTCTCCCCTGACTATGGAGGGATATTTTCTCTTTACATTCACCCTTAGCACGTAACTATTACTTTTCATTTTTTCTGCCGCTCTCTCTTGAAGGACTCCATGAGCCTTGCCACGGAGAGGCTCATTATTTTCTAGATCCAGCCCTTTTTCTTGAAATACAATACCATGGAAACACTGACCATGCCCATGAGGCCCATGGCCGCCGGGTAGCCCCATGGCCACTCCAGCTCCGGCATCACCTTGAAATTCATCCCGTAGACCCCGGCGATAAATGTAAGGGGAATGAAGACGGTGGATATCATGGTCAGAAATTTCATGACCTCATTGAGCCTGTTGTTCACGCCGGAAAGATATACCTCCAGCATTCCTGCCGCCATATCACGAAAGGTCTCCAGGGTGTCTATTATTTCTATGGTGTGATCATACACGTCTCTGAGAAAAGGCCTAACGGAATCACCCACCAGCTTGGACTCGCCCCTCAAGAGCCCGCCCAGAACCTCCCTGAGGGGCCAGATGGCCTTCCTCACCAAAAGCAGCTCCCTCCTGAGCCTGTGCACATCCCTTGCGGTTTGGGGAGCTGGCATGCTGAGCACCTTCTCCTCCAGCTCATCTATTTCTTCCCCCAGCTTTTCCAGCAACAGGAAATAACGGTCCACCACATTGTCCACCAGACAATAGAACAGGTAATCACCCCCCATCTGCCTGATGCGCCCCCGGCCTGCCATCAATCTTTCCCGCACGGCTGAAAAAAGGTCCTCATCCCCCTCCTGGAAAGAAATGACCAGTCCTCGGCTGAGCACCAGACTGACCTGCTCGGAAACCACCCAGGCCGGCTCCCCGCTGTACTTGAGCGCTCTGAGAACCAGGTAGGTGTGACCATCGTAATCCTCCAGTTTAGGCCTCTGATTGGTGTCCAGCACGTCCTCCAGAAGCAGCCCGTGGAGATTAAAGCACTGACCAAGGTCCTCAACAACTTCCACCTGGTGCACACCCTGAACATCGATCCATGTAGTAGTCCCCTCAGCCACAAGACTCCTGCATTCTTCAACACCCCTGGGCTCCAGCATCTCCGCCCTATGCGATTCATATCGCACGACCCGGATTCTGACCTCTTCGGTTTTCCTTTCGCCGACATGCACCAAGGTTTCTGGAGGAAGCCCCACCTTGCTGGAGCGCTTCCTCGCATGCCAGGCGCCCTTTTTGCTCTTGCGGCTCATGTGTTCTTCTCCCAGACCCTAGAAATGCCTGTCCATTCAAAACCCCCTGACAATATCATCAAATGAAAAAAGTTTCACCAGATGGATCCATGGGACCTGGAGCTTAGATCTGAGCGTATTGCCTTGGTCTTTTATCTGTCCGTCTCCTGACAACTATCTGCCTCTTAAGCCAAAAGAAATTGGCCTGGCATTCTGGGCTCTATACCTTAGACCACATCAGAAAGGCCTTAGATAAGGCCCTTCGTGATTGACCAATGGCTCCAATCCGGAGGATGCCCAGGTCTTGCAACAATGATTCGAGAATTCATGGCCACCTGTCAAACGTCTGGGAATCCTGGCCCAACTGACCATTTGGCTCCAGAGGAAATCCATTCAGGCCTGAAGCATAGTTAAGGCCATGGACTAAAAAAAGCTTGACCCGTCTGATCAGTTTGAATATAGATTCACTAAGAGCAAATCCTACAGGCTGGCCCAATATGCATGAAATATTTTTTCCCTGCTTTGAGGTTTGGTACCAGAATGTAGAAAAACGCAAAATCCTCTGGAACCAAAATCCACAAGAGGAGAGAAAAATGAGCGACAAAAGCCAACTGCCAGAGCTGGTCAAGCGCTACGAGAGCCAACTTCTCACAGACTGGATCAAGGAGCAGCTTGATGCTGACACCCTCAGGCCAGAGTGGCTGTCAGAGGCGGAGCTGAGGGATCAGGCGGCTCAATTCCTCAAGCTCTTCCGGCAAGCCCTGCAGTCCGGGGAGCTTGCAAAGATCGACGGTGCGCCATGGAAAGAAATGCGAAACCTCCTGGAGGAGCTTTCCAGGTCCAGAGTGCGCCAAGGCTTCAGCCCGATCGAGACCGCCATGTTTGTTTTCTCTCTCAAACAGCCCATCTTCGCCATGCTTCAGAAAGAATACGCCGAAGACCCGCAGGCCCTCCACACCGAATCCTGAAGTGCCACTGTGCTTCTTGACAGGCTTGGGCTTTTCGCCATGGAGTGTTTCATCAAGGGCCGCGAGGAGGTCATCAAGCGCCAGCAGGTCGAAATGTTGGAGCTTTCCACGCCGGTGGTGAAGATCTGGGACCAGATCCTGGCCCTGCCCCTCATCGGCACCTTGGACAGCGCCCGCACCCAGGTGGTGATGGAGAGCCTGCTACAGGAGATCGTGCGCACATCCTCCACCGTGGCCATTATAGACATCACAGGCGTGCCCACAGTTGATACCTTGGTGGCCCAGCACCTCATGAAGACCGTGGCCGCAGCCAGGCTAATGGGGGCGGAGTGTATCATCAGTGGGATCCGTCCCCAGATCGCCCAGGCCATGGTACACCTGGGTGTGTCCTTCTCAGACATAGCCACCAAGGCTACCCTGGCTGACGCCATCCGTTCCGCCCTTGCCAAAGTGGGTTACGCTGTGGTGCGCAGGGAAAAGACTGCATGAGGGGGGCTATGGAAAAGATCCCCATTCTGAAAATGGGCCCCCATCTCCTGGTGACAATCCAGGTGGACATGCATGACCGGTTGGCCATGGCCCTGCAGGAGGACTTGAGCGACCGCATCGTCCGGGATCAGGCCAGAGGGGTTCTGATAGACATCTCCTGTCTGGAAGTCGTGGATTCCTTTATTGGCCGAACGCTAGGCAACATAGCCGCCATGTCGCGGATGCTAGGCGCTGAAACAGTGGTGGTGGGGATGCAGCCGGCCGTGGCCATCACCATGGTGGAGCTTGGCCCTTCTCTTTTTGGCGTGCGCACAGCCCTCAACGTGGAAAAAGGCATGGAAATACTCCATGGTCTCGCCCAGCCGGATGATGAGGAAGCCGGCCATGCTGATCAGGTGTGAAACCATCGAGCTTGGCTCCTCAGAAGATCTGGTGAGGGTGCGCAAGCTGGCCAAGGAACTGGCTGTGGAGGCCGGCTTCGGCCTGCTGGACCAGACCAGGATCGTAACCGCAGCCAGCGAGCTGGCCCGAAACACAATACATCACGGCGGCGGCGGTCGCGCGGTTATTAGTCTAATCAGCGAAAGAGGAATTACGGGCCTGCGTCTGGTGTTCGAGGACCAAGGGCCTGGCATAGCCGATATGGAGCTGGCCCTCAAGGACGGCTATTCCACAGGAGGCGGTCTGGGCATGGGCCTAAGCGGATCCAGGCGGCTGATGAATGAATTGGAGATAGACTCGGCCCCTGGCCGGGGCACCAAGGTCATTGCCACGAGGTGGCGATGAGGGATCACCTCAGGATCCCTGTGGAGGACCAAAGCCTGGTGGGAGAGGCCAGGCGAATTGCGGCCTCCCTTTGCCGAGCAATGCGATTTTCCGAGCTGGACATGGAAAGGGTGTCCATCATCGTGACCGAGGCAGCCACCAACCTGCTCAAGCATGCCACTGGCGGCGAACTTCTGCTCAGGTCTCTTGAATATGGTGAGCTCATGGGCTTAGAGATCCTTTCCATAGACCGCGGCCCTGGCATGGCCGACCCGGCCCGTTGTATGCGGGACGGGGTTTCCACTGCCCGGAGCTTGGGCACTGGTCTGGGGGCTATCCTTCGCGCTTCCAAAGAGTTCGAAATCTTTACCGAGCCAGGCCAAGGCACGGTGATGATGAGCCGTTTTTGGGCTGGCAGCCTTCCCCACGACTTGCCTGCGCAGCCCCTGGAGGTCGGAGCGATCTGCCTGCCCGTTGCAACTGAAGAGGTCTGCGGTGACGGCTGGTCTTTGGCACAGGAACAAAGGCGTAGCGTGATTATGGCGTGCGACGGCTTGGGCCACGGACCAGAGGCAGCCCATGCCGCCCGGGAGGCCCGGCGGCTATTCCAAGAGTATTGGACAAGACCACTGCCCCAAATCGTGGAGGCACTCCACACAGGGCTGCGCGGCACCAGGGGGGCGGCCCTTGCCGTGCTGGAGGTAGACCATCAGAATCAAGTAGTCCGGTGTTGCGGAATCGGCAATATCGAGGCACGGATCCTGATTGGGGAGGGACAGCGCCGTCTGCTGTCCCACAACGGCATCGCCGGCCAAAAGGCTTCCAAGATCCAGGAGTTCACCTACCCCTGGGACGAAAACGGCCTCATAGTGATGCACTCTGACGGTATCGGGACCCGCTGGCACCTGGACGATTATCCAGGGCTCGCCTTGAGGCACCCTTCGGTCATCGCCGGGGTGCTCTATCGTGACTTCAGGAAGCAGAGGGATGACTGTCTCGTGATGGTGGGGAAAAACAAGAGAGCACGGGCAAGGGGTCGGGCATGATCAGCCCATATCGGTATTTGGAAGTGGGGAAGGAGGTTCTATGACACTCAGCATCCTCAAAGTTGACATCCGCTATGAAGAGGATGTTGTGCTGGCTAGGCAGAGGGCCCGCAGCATTGCGGAGCTCTTGGGTTTTAACACCACTGAGCAAACACGAGTGGCCACTTCGGTTTCCGAGATAGCCCGCAACGCACTCGACTACGCCAAAGGAGGCCAGGTCGAGTTCATGGTGGAAGAGCGGGAGCGACCTCAGCTCTTCCTGGCCATGGTCAAAGACCAGGGGCCAGGCATTTCCGAATTGGCTGCAGTGTTGGAAGGGCGTCACAAATCAGCTACCGGCACAGGGCTTGGCATCCTGGGAGCCAAGCGACTCATGGACTATTTCCACATAGAAACCTCCGCCGGCCAGGGCACCAAAGTGCTCTTGGGAAAGACGATTCCATGGACAGCACCAGTGGTTACGGCAGAAACCATGGCTATCATAGCAGACCAACTCCGGCGCCAGACTTCCAGAAGCCCTTTTGAGGAGGTGCAAAGGCAAAACCAAGAACTTCTTCGGGCCATGCAGGAACTCAAGGAGCGCCAGGAGGAACTGGAGGCCCTGAACCGGGAGCTGGCAGAGAGGAACCGCGGCATGGTAGCGCTCCACGCTGAGCTGGATGAAAAGATCTTACACCTGGCCCGGGCCAACAAGCTCCAGGCCCGCTTTCTCTCCAACATGACCCACGAGTTTCGGACCCCGATCAATTCCATTCTGGCCCTTTCGCGCCTGCTCATCGAAAGGGTAGACGGCGAATTGACCCAAGAGCAGGAAAAGCAGGTCGCGTTCATCCAGAAAGCAGCAGAGAATCTTTCGGATCTGGTCAACGATCTGCTGGATATAGCCAAGATCGAGGCAGGAAAGACAGTGGTGACCCCAGAGGAATTCCATGTTGAGGATCTCTTCAGTGCCCTGCGGGGCATGCTCCGGCCGCTGCTGGTGAACCCGGCAGTGGAGCTGGTCTTCGAGACATCGGAGGGTTTGCCGCTTCTACACACGGATGAGGGAAAGCTCTCCCAGATCTTGAGAAACCTCATTTCCAATGCCATCAAGTTTACGGAGAAGGGCCAGATTCGAGTGTCTGCCCGGCTGGCGGATGGGGGGAAAAACGTCCTCTTTTCAGTATCCGACACCGGTGTCGGCATCGCAGCAGAGCATCTGGAGCACATCTTCGAGGAATACTATCAGGTGGATTCCCCGCTCCAGAAGAAGGCCAAGGGCACAGGCCTGGGCCTTCCCCTGACGAAGAAACTGGCCGAGCTGTTGGGAGGCTGGGTCAGTGTGGAAAGCACGCCGGGGGTGGGATCCACATTTTCGGCCCTTATCCCTGCGGTGTACGCCAAAGGCAGGGACCAAGAGCCTGCAGCGGCGCCCACGCCCGACAGCACCCGCCGTCCGGTGCTGGTCGTGGAGGATGACGAAGCAACGGTGGTCATCTATGAAAAATATCTCAAGGGCTCGGGCTTTCAGGTGCTATCTGTGCGCACAGTGGCTGAGGCCCGGGAACTCATCAAGAAGACCCCCCCGGTTGCAGTTATTCTGGACATCCTTCTGCCAGGTCAGAGCGGCTGGGACTTTCTGGCCGAGGTCAAATCCGAGGAAGCCACCCGGGATATCCCTGTCTTTGTGGTGTCGGTCCTGGATGAGCACAAGAAAGGTTTTTCCATGGGGGCCGAGGATTTCGTGGTCAAACCTGTGGATCGCAAGTGGCTCTTGGCCAAGCTCCGAGATGTGGCACGGCGCACCCCCATCGAGAAGGTCCTCATCATAGACGATCAGGAAGTGGCGCGTTACATCCTCAAGGGGCACCTTGCAGACAGCAAGTTTACCTTGCTCGAGGCCTCAGGTGGGATGGAGGGCCTGAGGAAGGCCAAAGAGGAAAAGCCCAGCCTCATCTTCCTGGACCTTGTGATGCCTGACATGGACGGGTTCGACACACTGGCGCACCTCAAGGCAGACCCCGAAACAGCACATATCCCGGTGATCATCCTGACATCCAAGCTCCTGGATGAGGGCGAGCGCCAGTACCTAAACGCAAGGGCTCTTGCGGTGCTTTCCAAAGAGACCACCAGCAGGGAAACTCTAGCCTCCAATATCCGGGACGCCTTGACTCGCTTGCATGACCCAGCATATGAGGAGAAATAGGATGGACGGTGACAATGCCAGTCACGAGGCAAAAAAAGCGACCATCCTGGTCGTGGATGACAACGATGCGGGCCGGTACGCAACCGCGCGGATGCTTAGAAAGGCAGGGTTCCTGGTCACGGAGGCGGCCAGCGGCAGTGAAGCCCTGGAAAAGGCAGATTCTGGCACGGACCTGGTGGTCTTGGATGTGAATCTCCCGGACATCGACGGATTCGAGATCTGCCGCAAGCTCAGGGAGAGTCCGGCCACAGCCCACATACCGATCCTGCACCTTTCGGCCCATTACCAAGACGATGAGTCCAAGGTAAAAGGACTGGACAGTGGAGCGGACGCATACCTGATCCAGCCTGTGGAGCACCGGGTCCTGCTCTCTACCATCAGTGCCCTCCTGCGCATGAGGCGCGCGGAGAAGACCCAGGCACAACTGGCTCGGGAATGGCAGATCACCTTCGACGCCGTCAACGACGTCATCTGGCTTCTAGACGCGGGCCAGCGCATTGTCCGAACTAACCGAGCAAGCCAAGAGATCTTTGGACTCTCGGCTGAGGCGCTCATAGGCCGGCATTGCTGGGAAATAGTCCACACTACCAAAGAGCCCCACCCCCAATGCCCAATCTCGCGCATGCGCGAGACCCTTCGGCGTGAGCGCACTGAACTCCCCGTGGGCGATCGTGTTTTTCTCGTTACAGTAGACCCACTCTTGGACGCTCAGGGCAGCTTTGCTGGCGCAGTTCACATGGTAAGCGACATCACGGAACTCAGGCTAGCGGAAAGATCGCTTCAGGAAAGCCAGCTGACGGCAGAGACTATATTCGAGACCGGCCTTGCAACCGTGATGGTTGATGAAGATGGCACGGTCCTGGCTGCCAACCCGTCAGTGCTTCCCTGATACCGGGTATACCCTCGAGGAGCTCATTGGTACCAAATGGCCCCGGTACTTTACGCCTGACAGCGTGGAGCTGATGCTAAAGTACCAGAAGCTGCGGCGTGAGGGAAGCAGTGAGGCTCCGCGCAAATATGAAGTGAGTCTGGTAAAGAAGAATGGTGAGGTACGAAACACTATTTTGGACGTTGGCATAATTCCCGGCACAAAGCAAAGCGTTGTTTCAATGATGGACATCACCGACCTCAAGCGGTCAGAGGAAGAGAGGCAGAGGCTGCAGGCCCAGCTGGCCCAGGCCCAGAAGCTGGAGGCATTGGGTCGGCTTGCGGAGGGCGTGGCCCATGACTTCAACAACATGCTAAACTTGATCCTAGGCTATGGCGAACTCATTATGGAAAAGCTCCATCCCGGGGATCCGTTGAGGGATGATGTGAAACAGATCGTGGAGGCAGCGAGGCGCTCTGCCTCTTTGACTCAGCAGCTCTTGGCCTTCAGCCGCAAACAGACCCTCCAGCCCGAGGTGCTCAATCTCAATGACCTCTTGCACAATCTGGAGAAGATGCTTCGGCGTTTGATAGGCGAGGATATCGATCTTCAGATGACCCTGGCAGAGGATCTGGCATTTGTTTCCATAGATCCGGGGCAGTTTGACCAGGTGATCATGAACCTGGCGGTAAATGCCAGAGACGCCATGCCCACGGGCGGGAAACTGACCATTGAGACCGCCAATGTGGACATAGACGAGCTATATGCGAAAGTGCATCCAGGTATAGGGCCTGGGAAATACGTCATGATCTCCATGACGGACTCTGGCTGCGGCATGGATGAGACGGTGCTGGCTCACATATTTGAGCCTTTCTTTACGACCAAGGAAAAAGGCAAAGGAACCGGGCTTGGGCTTGCCACGGTCTATGGGATCGTCAAGCAGTCAGGAGGGCATATGTGGGTTTACTCTGAGCCCGGCAAGGGAACTACATTCAAGATCCATCTGCCTCAGACGCAAGCACCAGCTAAGGTCAGAGAGATCTCCATCCAAGAGAAAGAGGCAATCGGCGCAGGCATGAGCGTCCTGGTGGTGGAGGATGAGGAGGCATTGCGCAGGCTGCTGCAACTGATTCTTTCTAGGCTGGGTTTCCAGGTGACCATGGCGGCCAACGGTGGGGAGGCCCTCTTGATGATGGAGGAGCAGGGCCTGAGGCCTGATCTGCTGATCACGGATGTGGTCATGCCGGGTATGAGCGGGGCCGTGCTGTTGGAGCGCCTTCGCAGAAGCCGACCCCATCTCAGGGTGCTCTTCATGTCCGGCTACACGGACGAGGCCATAGTACACCACGGCGTGCTGGATCCCGGAATCCCTTTTATCCAGAAACCCTTCACACTGGACTCCCTTGCCCAAAAGATCCGCCAGGTGTTAAAGGGGGGATAGATCAGTGCTACAGGATGGACTCAAGAAGGACGCCATCATGGGCAGCAACGGGGAGGTCAAGGCCAGGTATTCAACGGTCAAGAGACTTGCCCCCTACCTGATCCTGGGGTTCCTGCTGGCCTGTTCCTTCGGGCTCTGGCGGCATTTTGAAAACCAGTCCACCGAAGGGGAAGAGCGCAGGTTCGAGAGAAGGGTCAATGAAACCATCCAACACATTATGGATCGTCTTGAAAGGTACAAGATGATTCTCCAAGGGGGTGCAGGGGTGTTCATGGCCTCCGAGGAGGTGGGCCGCGAGGAATGGCGGGCCTATGTTGAATATCGTCGGGTCCAAGCCCTTTTCCCGGGCATCCATGGCCTTGGGTTTGCGCCTGTTATCCGGCGGGCAGAGCTGGAGGAGTACATCCGATCCGTGCGGTCCGAAGGGTTTCCCGACTACACAGTCTGGCCCGAGGGCGAGCGGGATGAGTACACGCCTGTTATCTATCCGGAGCCTATGAATGAACGCCTGCGGCGCGTCATCGGCTACGACATGTTCTCTGAAGCCGTGCGCCGGGCCGCCATAACCCGTGCCAGGGATACGGGAGAAGTCTCAATATCAGGCAGGGTGAGGCTGGTTGGGGAGACAGAAAAGGACACCCAGCCCGGATTCTTGATGTATGTCCCGGTCTATGGCAAAGGCACGGCGGTCAGTTCCCCTGAAGAGCGGAGGGCGGCCGTCCGGGGGTATGTGTTCGGCGCATTCAGGATAACCAAAATCATCTTTGGTGGCGGGATTCTCATCAGCCTGCTGCTCTTTTTGCTTCTCAGGAACCTGGAGAGCGTCGGTGTCAGGGCCATGTCCCTTGCCCGAGAAATGACCGCGGCGCTTCGGGAAAGCGAGGCAAGATACCAGATACTCACCGACAACCTCTCTGTGGGGGTGAGTCTCATCGGGCCGGGCATGGAGGTCCTGGCTGCCAACGCCACCCTGCGCGGGTGGTTTCCGGGATTCGATCCGGAGACGCACCCCTTGTGTTTTACCGTTTATTCCACACCCCCCCTGGCCGAACCCTGCGAGGGGTGTCCGGTGGTGATGGCATATCAGGACGGTGAGGTGCACATCGCCGAGAGACCAGCCCTGACATCGCTGGGGGAGCGCCTCCTGCGCATCACCGCCATGCCGGTCAGGGGTGCTGATGGAAGAATCATCCATGTCCATGCGACCCTGGAAGATATCACCCAGCAGAAACAGCTGGAGCAGGAACGCATCGCCCGGGAGGCGGCCGAGGAGGCAAGCAGGCAGAAGAGCAGGTTTTTGTCCCACATGAGCCACGAGATCCGCACGCCCCTGAATGCCATCCTGGGCTTTGCCCAGATCCTGGAACACGACCCTTCCCTCACCCCCAGACAGAAGGAGCAGGTTCGAAGCATCCTCCGCAGTGGCAATCATCTCCTCAAGCTGATCAACGATATCCTGGATCTGTCAAAGATCGAGGCAGGACGTGTGGAACTCAGGCCGGTTGTCTTTTGCCTCGCGGATTTGATGGAAGAATTGGAGATGATGTTTAGGTCCCGTGCCCAGGCCAAGCACCTGCAGTTTCTTCTGGACCTGGAAGAAGATCTGCCGTCCTATGTCAATGCCGATGAGGGCAAGCTGCGGCAGGTCCTCATCAATTTAGTGGGCAACGCCATCAAGTTCACTGAAAGAGGCGGGGTAGCCCTTCAGGTAAGGAGTGAGCCGCTCCAGGCAGAGCCCGAGGGGGATAAGAGATCCCTGCGGCTGGTGTTCGAGGTGGAAGACTCTGGCCCCGGGATTCCAGAATCGGAACTGGAGCGCATCTTTGATTCGTTTCAGCAGGGGCAGGCTGTAGCCAATGCCGGCGGCACAGGGTTGGGGCTGGCCATTTCCCGGAGGTTTGTAGAGATGATGGGGGGCAGGCTCATGGTGGAAAGCGTGGTGGGCAAGGGAAGTATCTTTCGCTTTGACGTGCCCTGTGAAGAGGCAGAGGCCTTGCCGAAAATAGAGGAACCCCGATTTCGTCGCGTGGTGGGACTTGGGCCAGGCACAGGCCCATGGAGGATCCTGGTGGTGGATGATGTTGCCAGCAACCGCAACCTCTTGCACGCGATCCTTGCACCCCTGGGGTTCGAGCTCCGGGACGCTCAAAACGGCCAGGAGGCCATTGACATCTTCCAGGAATGGTCCCCCCATGCTGTGCTCATGGATATGCGCATGCCCGTCATGGACGGGTACGAGGCCACCCGACGCATCAGGGCCACGGAGGCCGGGCGCACCACCCCCATCATTGCCTTGACGGCCAGCGCCTTTAAGGATGCAGAGGAAGAAGTCCTGGCAACGGGGGTCTCGGCCTACATTCGCAAACCCTTCCGGCCCGAGGAGCTTTATGAGGCTCTGGGGAGGTGCCTCAACCTGCGCTATGTGTATGCCGAGGAGGAGGGTGTTTTGCCAGACCGACCCAAGGAGCGTGGCCTCACACCGGATTCACTGGCACCACTTCCCAGGGAACTCTTGCGGGCCATGCGAGAGGCCGTGGCCAAAGGCGACATCATTCGTCTCGAGGAGTTGATCTCTGAGACAGAACCTCTGTACAACGAGGTGGCCCAGGGGTTGAAGACCTTGGCCCAGCGCTACGACTACAGAAAACTGAAGGAGTTGCTTGGCAAGGGAGAAACCAACAATGGATGACCAAGAGAGAACCGCAACCATCATGGTTGTAGACGACACCCCGGAAAACCTCAATCTTCTCAGAAGGATGCTTGGTAGCAAGGGCTATAACGTGATGGCTTTTCCAGAGGGCCGACTGGCCCTGGAAGCGGCTGCCAGCCATCCTCCGGATCTGATCCTCCTGGACATCATGATGCCGGAAACGGACGGCTTGGAGGTGGCAAGAAGCCTCAAGGCCCATGAGGCCCCCAAGGATATCCCCATACTGTTCATCAGTGCCTTGACAGAAGCCGAGGACAAGGTCAAGGCCTTTTTTGCGGGCGGTGTGGACTACGTGACCAAGCCCTTCCACTTGGGGAAGGTACATGCCAGGATCGAGACCCATCTGAAGCTACGCAGGATGAAGCTGGAACTGGAAAGGCACAATCTGCACCTGGAAGAGCTGGTCAAGGAAAAGGTCAGGGAGATATCCGACTCCCAGATGGCCATCATCCTGGCAGTAACCAAGCTGGCCGAGTTCAGGGACGATGAAACCGGTCATCACATTGAGCGCACAAGGACCTTCTGCAAGATCCTGGCAGAGCAGATTCGGCTAAACCCCAGCTACACCCAGAGCATAAGCGACGCCTATGTGGAAAACATCTTTCATGCCGCGCCCCTGCACGATATCGGCAAGGTGGGCATCCCTGACAGCATCCTCCTGAAACCCGACAAGCTCACTCCCTCGGAGTTTGAGATCATGAAGACCCACACCATGATCGGCGCAAGGACCCTTCAGGCCGCGCGGGGCAAATATCCGAAAAACGCCTTTGTGAACATGGGAATCGCCATTGCACACCATCACCATGAGAGATGGGATGGCACTGGCTATCCCGACGGGCTGGCAGGGGAGGACATCCCCCTGGCCGCTCGTATCATGGCCCTGGCCGATGTCTATGACGCCCTTAGGTCCCAACGGCCATACAAAGAACCATTTTCCCATGAAAGGAGTTGCGAGATCATCGTCGAGGGTGCCGGGCGCCACTTTGACCCGGCGGTGGTGGATGCCTTCAAGGAGGTGGAATCCAAGTTCGCCGAAATCCGTCAAAGACTGACTGACAGTGGGGAGTGAATCCAAAGAGGGCTGCGCATCAGCCCCCTTGCGAAGCGGCGTCAGCTGGATGCGAATGTTAGCCTCCAAACTGATTCCTCGAACCCTATTTTTGTGTCAGCGCTTCCCGGACCTTTCTCGCCAAATTGCTCAATTCCAGTGGCTTTTGGACGAACATGGTCCCTTCATCCAATGCCCCGTGGTGTACGATGACATTGGACGTATAACCCGACATGAAGAGCACCTTCATGCCCGGGCGGATCGAACGGATTCGGGCTTCCAGCTCACGCCCGTTCATTTGGGGCATGATCACATCCGTCAATAGCAGATCGATCTCGCCCGGATGTTCCTTGGCCAGCCTTATGGCCTCCTTCGGGTCGGCCGCCTCGATCACTCGATACCCCAGATACTCCAGGGTCTTCTTGCAGAAATTCAGGATCTGGGGTTCATCTTCCACGAGGAGCACGCTCTCCCCATGGCCCCTTGGGATCTCCTGATCCAGCCGTGCTTCCTGTTCTTGGACCGCTCCTGCAAACCGGGGCAGGTAGATCTTGAAGGTCGTGCCCTGACCGGGCTCGCTGTAGACATTGATGAATCCCTCATTCTGCTTGACAATCCCATACACTGTGGCTAGCCCCAGTCCAGTGCCCCTCTGCCCCTTCGTGGTAAAGAATGGCTCGAAGATCTTCTCCAGGGTCTCCTGGTCCATGCCACAGCCATTGTCGCTTACTGCCAGCATCACGAACTCACCCGGTCTTGCGTAGACATATCGCGCACAATAGCCCTCATCCAGTACGACATTTTCGGTCTCGATCGTGAGCTTGCCCGTTCCTTTGATGGCATCGCGGGCATTGACAGCCAGGTTCGCCAGAATCTGGTCCAGTTGTGAAGGATCCATTTTCACCGGCCAGAGATTGGCTGCGGGCTTCCACAGGATTTCAATGTCTTCCCCTATCAAACGCTGTAACATCTTGAGCATCTCAGCCACACAGTCGTTCAGGTCCAGAACTCGCGGGGCGATGGTCTGCTTGCGGGCAAAGGCCAAGAGCTTCTGGGTCAAGTCTGCAGAACGCCGGCCTGCCCGCAAAACCTCCTCCAGGTCGGCATAGACAGGGTGAGATTGCCCGAGCTGTGCCATGGCCATCTCAGTGTATCCCAGGATGACGCTCAGCAAATTGTTGAAATCGTGTGCCACTCCGCCGGCAAGCCTTCCGACCGACTCCATCTTCTGCGCCTGGACAAGCTGCCTCTGGAGGGACTCTCGCTCTTCCTCTTTCTTCTTCAATTCGGTGATGTCATTGGCGATGCCCCCCATCTGCCGGGGACGACCCTCTTCATCGTAAATAAGTGACTTGCGGTCCCGGATCCAACGGATCTCTCCATCCGGCCTCACGATCCGATACTCCGCTGTAGCAAAACCTGTTGCCATGAGCTGTCTTTCGCTCTCTTGGGCGATCCTTCGGTCCTCAGGATGAATCACCTCCAGCCAAAGTCTCGGGTTCTTTCGCAATTCCTCCTCAGAGATTCCGTACACGGATTCAAAGGCATGGTTTACCTCGATCACCGTTCCGTCCATTTCCGCGGCCCAGACCACGTCGTTGAGCCGGCTAACCAGCAGATCGAAGCGCTCCTTGCTCTCGGCCAGGGCCTTCTCTTTGGCCAAAAGTTCGCGCACATCCACTCCGATCCCGATCAGAGTTCCGTCGGCAAGGCGCACGTTGGACCAGGCGCTTTCGAGGACGTCCCCTTTTCTTGTCTTGACACTGAACAGCCTCCATTCGGAAGTGGCAGATAGCAAATACTCGCGGCCTTTTTCACGGTATTGCGGATCAGGAAGGATTTCCTGCATCAGGTCGACTTTTTCTGCCTCTTCCCTGCTCCAGCCGATAAGGCGCTCGCAGGCCTTGTTGAGGGGCAGAAGCCTCCTTGTTTGCGGGTCGTACGTCGTGAGCATGACGGGAATATTGTCCAACACCGCCTGGAGCATATCCTTTGTCTTTTGGAGCTCGCCGATGATCCTCTTTCGTTCGCTGATGTCCCGGATGATGGCGCAGGCCCAGAAGGTCTCACCTCTTGGGATCGGAGCAACCGCGATCTCGATGGGAATCTTCCTTTCCGACTTGTGTCTGGCGGTGAGTTCTACCACCCTGCCCACAGCGGGTCCTTTGCCCGTCTTGCGGAATTCCTCGAATCCTTTCTTGTACTGCTCCAGGTATTCCTCGGGCATGAGCACGGCATGGATGTCTTTTCCCATCATCTCCTCTGCACCATGACCAAATATCTTCTCTGCCGCGGGGTTCCAATACACCACCTTGCCTTCGTCATCGCTCATGACGATCGCATCCAGGGCATTTTCCGCAATGGCCAGGAATCGGTCACGCTCCCAATCAAGCCGAACTTTCTCTGCCTTTTTCCATTTGCTGATTTCAAAGGCAGCCTCTATCGCGCCGATGATATTGCCTTGGTCGTCTCTGACGGGTGTCGCCCTTACAAGCCAGCGTCCATGTCTTTCGGTCCAATGTCCCTGGTTTTCAGGGGTCATTTCCGCCTCTGTCGGTTCCCCTGACTTGAGGGCAGCGGTAACAGGGCAGCCGAGGCAAAGTCGAGACAAGCCCCACGCGACCCAACACTTCTTGCCTGCAAGCTCTTCGGCATCGAGCCCACAGGCATCGCGATAGGCCCTGTTGGCCCAGACTATGTTTTGTTCCGTATCGTGAAAAGCGATGATCACCGGAACGTTTTCAATGATTGAAGCTTTTTCCTTTTCCTTCATGCCCATAACTCCTGCCATTGCCTCCATGCCCTCCACGCCACAAAAATCCCAGTCTTTCCGTGGACAACGCACGGTCGAGAGGACTCGGAAGTGGACCTGGGAAGCCCGAAGGGGCCCGACGGTGGACCGAGGAGGCTGCGCCCCGGCGCATGACCGAGATACCGTCGCTACTGTCGTTTTTTAAATCACAGGACCGAGAGCTGTCAATAACATTGGCTTATGAGGGGGAAGGCCTCTTTGCGCTGCAACAGGGAAGTACCATAATGTGCTCAGAAAAAGGGCTTTCGGGACAGGCTCAGAGCGCAGTTCGGCCTGTGGGGAAGAAGGTCAAGAGCATGATTTCAATCACAATGGATTTGATATGAATATGTTACTCCTGCCCCAAAGCTCTTCTCTGAAAGTCCTGTTTAACTGCGATCCTGCCGTTCCCTTAACTTTCGGGGTTCCACACCCGATAGGGTAACTTTTTCCAGCACCCAAGAGCCCACACTCTTACCTCCGAAGGGACCGGACAAGGGTCCGGTCCCACACTTCACCCCACTATGGCCGGATCGTGAAAAGGCCGGTTTCAATCCTGCATCAACTGGACCCTCCCGTAAAAAATTGAAGGACTGGCTAGTTATATCAATATTTTACAGCCACTTGGTGCCAGGCACCACATCACTGCCATTTTTCCTCCTGTTAATCAGTGGGAGCCCCTATCACGAAAGTACCAATCCCTTTAAGGGGGACAGGGTAGTTCTTGAAGAAGTCATGGCCTTGGAGGCTGCCAGGCCCTCAGCCTTTGGCCGGCAAAAGGCTCGGGGCAACGTATGTCTTCCCTAGCCCAAGTGCCGAGCGCTCCAGCTCCTTTTCCCAAAACAATGGGAAAAACCAGGTCTCAAGTCCCAAGATGAAATGCCGAAGAGAGATTCTGGGGGCGAGGAGGCTCCGCCTCCAAAGTCCCAATCTCCATTGATGGAGGAGGTTGAGATGCGAGGGATTGCATATGGTAACGGTGCCAGCATCGCGGCAGTCATTTACATGCTTTTTGTCTCGGCCGCATGGGGAGCCTGGCCCTCTGAGCCCACGTCCCGACTTGAGATCTGCACACAGACAGGCACCTAGGGGGATCTGCGGATGGCCCCTGTGGAGGACGGATACATACTGGCCTGGACAGACCAGAGGCGAGGCTCCTCTTACACCGACATCTACGTTCAGAAGGTGGACAGAGGAGGAAACATCCTCTGGCAAGACCAGGGTCGCATTGCAGCCCTTGCGGCAACAGCGAGTCTTGTGAACAACCACCAGGTTCAACCTTTCTCGGCCCCTTCAACAGATGGCAGCGCCATATTGGTTTGGACAGACTCGAATCCATCTTGGGGCAACAATGACAATGTCTGGGCAACCCGCCTCCATGGGGATGGAGTGGTCAACTGGGGCAACCCTGGGCTTCCTTTACAAGGAACCGACACAGGAGTTCTGGTAGCCGGGCAGGACGGGACCACACCCCAAGGCCGGGAAGCGACCCCGGATTCGGAAGGAGGCGCCTTTGCGGGCTTCTCCCTGGGGCTGTGGTCAAACACTTTTGTCCATCGCTACGATCTTCAGGGAAACCTCCGCGCCCAATCCCAGAACCTTGGTGAAAGGGGCCACACCATGCGACTGATGAGCTCGGTTTCCCCTGGAGGGGAAGACCTACTCTTTGTGGCCCGCCTTGGGGGCGCGGGATTTGGCCCCTGATGTTGAGAAAACTCCAGGATCCCGAAGTACAATACCCGGGTGGTGGAGTGGATGAGCTCCAGGACTTCTGGAGCGGGGAGCTTCAGGTCTCTCCTGGTGTGACCGTTGATGAAAATTACAGCATGCTGGCCGACGGATCGGGAGGCCTTTGGATCGCCTGGAGCGACAGGCGAAATGGCAACTGGGACATCTTTCTGCAGCATGTCTCTTACGATGGGACAGAGCTCCTAGGACAATACGGTATCACTGTGTGCAGCGCCTCGGGAGACCAGAGGCGGCCTCAGATGGTTTCCGACGGAGAGGGGGGGTCATCGTGGTCTAGCAGGATGAGAGGACCTCCCCACAACAGGTGTACGGCCAAAGGGTAGATCTCAACGGACAGATCCTCTGGGATACAAACGGTCTTATCATAAGCTCAGCCCGCGGGAGCGAACCCCAAATCCTTAGAACCTTTGACAACTACTTCATCGTTGTCTGGGGAGATGATGATGGCTTAGGTGGTTCAGGAATGGATTACCTGCGGGCCCAGAAGCTGACACCCAGTGGCCATGCCATGTGGGACCCGGATGGAGTCAACGTGAGCGAGGACCCAGGGGCGCCCTCTCTTTTCGTTGCAGCGCCTGACGACTCAGGCGGGACTGTGGTCTTCTATGTGGATGACGGCAACATCTACGGTAATCGAGTCACATTCGACGGCACCATGAGCTCCTTCATAAGGATCTACGGGCCACACGTAGTGGGCACGGGAAACATGGCGGATTACATCCTTCGGGTTGGGAACATAGGGGTAGATTCAGTCACTGACACGGTGGTCGTCATGGACCTTCCGCCTCACGCTGACTTTGTCTGGGCTTCACAGGACGGCGCCTATTGGCCTGGAAGACATCAGGTTGTCTGGAAACTGGGGGAAATTCCTGTTGGAGAGAGACTGTTGCTCCCTGCCCAGTTTCGGTATCGATGGGGCATCCCTCCCCACACGCCCTACGAGTTCTGGACGGCCTGGGGAGGAACCAATATCTCGGAGAATCCCTTTGAGGTGCAAGATTACCTGGAGTGGGAACCCACGGTCCCCCAATCCTCTAGGGCACTGGGGCCTGACAAGATCAACTCATTTCTCCAGTCCCATGATCAGGCCGCAGCCCTGCTCCAATGGCTCCAAGCACAAGGCTACGGGTTCTACCAAGTGACGAGATCAGTGGCGCTCAATGCAGAAAAGACCCTCACATTTCTCTTCCTCGTGCATCCCACTGATCCCTCCCCTGTTCTCATCAATGTTCTGGACCTTAATGGATCGGAAAATGCGGCCTTTGTGGAGCGCATATCCTCCGAGATCCTGGAGATCTTCGACCAGACAGGAGGCCTCCCATATTCATCCAGCTCCACATTCGGCTCATGGGGCCAGTGGAGCATCATGTCCAGCCCTTCCAAGGCCCACTATACAGTGAACTGCATGATCGAAAAACTCCCAGAGATGGTCATAACCAACCTATTCCCCGTGGTTGGTAAACTCATCACAGCCAACAATTATGTGGAAAACTGGTATCAGTGCAAACACAACAACGATTGGAATGCATGTTACAGCCTCGGGGAGGACACGGCAAAGCAACTCTTTCCCAAACTGGGAGAGGCCTTACCGGAAAATGTAAAGAACATACCGGCCATAGACATAGGAATGCGCTTGGGGCGTGTATTTGGGACTGTCGAATGAATCCCAGCTCCCACGTCTGCACTGAAGACGCAGTTGCCTGTTCCAAGCCTACTTGGTGGGAACAGGAGCTCATGGGCAGGACAGCGGTCTTGAAGAGGAGGCGTTGCAACCCTAGCCTGGGAATATACGAGCGGGGTCCTCCCGAGCATGTTGATTGCAGGGTGATCATCCCCTGCGATTTCGGACAGGTGTCAACCTGTCTCGACAATCAGTGCGGCTGTATGGATTGCGACAGACCGCAAAGCGGCTGTTTCTCAGGTGAAGTGCGAACAGCCCACGACCCCAATGCCAAGTTCGGCATCGAGGGCCAAGTGGTCCCTGGGCAGCTCCTCGAATATCTCATCACTTACGAAAACACCGGGCAAGACACTGCATACGGGGTCTACGTGTTGGACGAACTGGATCAGTGGCTGGACCTGGACACCGTTGAAGTGCTTGACCGCGGAATACTGATAAGAGGCGTCCCGGCCATCATTTGGAGTATAGGGGACCTTCCTGCGGGAGGGCAAGGGGCAATGAGGTTTCGGGCAAGGGTAAAAGGTGATGCCCCTGCCGGGACGGTCATGGTGAATATGGCACAGGTCTATTTCCCGAGCGTGCCGGAGGTCAGTCCAACCAATCCCGTGGTGAATGTGGTTGCCGAGGTGGTGGCCTTCCCACAAGAGGTGGAGACCCTGGAAAACACGCCTGTGGACATCACATTGGAGGGGGCAGGTGGACAAGGAGCTCTGGAATCTGCCATAGAAACAGGGCCCATGAACCGGACACTCTCAGGGCAACCTCCCCAGGTGACCTACACCCCTGCCCCCGACTTTGACGGGGAAGACTCCTTCACCTTCACGGTCACAAGCGCAGGTACGACCAGCGCCTCGGCAATGGTCAGGATCAAGGTTGAACCTTCTCAGTCGGACAACCAAGTTCCTTCTGTGGAAAGGGTGGTGCCTGAGGACGGGGCAAGGGTCCAGGTTTCCACAGAGCCCTTTTCCCAGGACCCCATCTTGTATCTTCCCCTCATCAAGGCCTGCTTCGACGAGAGGCTGGATCCCACGACCGTGCTGCCAGCTACTTTTACCCTCTCTAGCGGCCAGAGCTTCCTACCCTGCATCCTCTACTACGACGATGCAACCATGTGTGTCTCCATGTACCCACAGGAGCCCTTGGCGTACGACACAGCCTATACGCTTACTGTCCAGCCTAGGGTTGCGGACATGTCGGCAAACGCAGTGACCCAACCCCACAGTTGGACTTTCCGGACCTGGGCACACACCTTCGCGCCCCTGGAGCCCCTGGCTGTGGACTGCGGGGCCGTGGAAATTGGAACGACCGGGCCTGCGAAGCGATTCTGGATCGTCAACCAGGGCGTGGATGCCCTCGCCTTGGGCGAAATAAGAATTACAGGAGAAAATCCCCAGGACTTCGTCCTAGATACCCAGTGCTCCAATGCCATCATCGCCGGGATGAGCCAGTGCCCGGTGGATGTGCGGTTTGTGCCCCAATACCAAGGGCTCAAGAGGGCAAGCCTCGAGCTATGGGGCGGAGAGACCAATCCGGATCTCCACCTGACAGGGCAGATACAGGGCACCGGCACATCCTCTGAGCCCCAAGGTCACACCCTTGAGGTTCAGCTGACGGGGCAAGGATGGGCTCGGTGGCGAGTAGCCCTGAGGGGGTAGTATGTCCAGGGAACTGCACCGAGGTCTACGCGGTGGGTACTCAGGTGCGCCTGAGCCCCAACCCCAGCCCTGGTTCGGTCTTCACCAGTTGGGGAGGGGACCCGGACTGCTCAGACAGCATGGTCACCATGAATAGCGACAAGGCTTGTACTGCCTCCTTCGAACTGCTTTCTTCTGGGCCTGACCTTTGGGGAAGTTGGATCTGGTCAGAGCAAGTTTGCCGACTGGATAGATCTCCAATCAAGTGCCGGCTCAAAGGTCTCTTGAGCATACAAAATCAAGGTGCCATGAGCACTGGTCACCGGAGTCGAGTGGCATTCTACCTGTCCTCGGATGAGCTATTGGATGGCCAAGACCGATTCTTGAAGGGAAAGGGCGTCGGAAGGGTAAAGCATGGGGCACAAAATATCAAGAGGTTCATGGCGACCCTCCCTGAAGGCGAGAGTGCCTCGGGCAAGTACCTCATAGCCGTGCTCCACAGCCTAGGGACTATCCAGGAAGTGAGTGAGGTAAATAACCAGGTCCCCTCTTCCCTTGTACCATGAAGGGCAGTGAATTCTGGGAAGGCCCTGAGGAGCTTGGGACCTCATGGGCCTTCTAGCCCGCCGCAACCTTCATGATCTTGGAGATGGTCTCCTCGACCTCCTGGGCCACCCCCTCGAGCGCTGGGAGGTCAAACTGCGCCAGCATGACCGTGGGACGGAAGCTGGCCAAGGTCACCTCCCCCCCGACCTGGAAGACCGATATGCGGCAAGGCAGGGCCGTAGATATCAGCATGTCCCCGTACAGAGCCTCCCGGGCCTTGCGGGCGTTACAGATCTCGAAGATCCGGCACTCCCTGTCGAAGGTAATCCCGTGCTTCTCCATGCTCTTCTTGAGATCGTGCACGGCCATGACGTTGAAGCCATGATCGGTCACGGCCTTCTCGAGATCGCGGCAGGTCTGGTCAAGCCCTTTTTTGCTCTTCACCTCCAAGATCATTGCGTTCACCTCCTTTGGGCCATGCCCATCGTCCTAGAGGAACGCCCTGAGGTCGAATCAGCCCTGGAAATATCCAAGATCCCAGGTATCATGTATAAGTTTTTTAGCGTGAGGGAATTCATTGCAGGGCCTTGGTGAAAGCTCAAAGCCAAGAAAAACACGGCACCCATGGCCCTACCCTCTATTACCATCGTATGGGCCCGCGAGCCCAAAAGTCAACTGGGAGGCAGTAGGTGGACGGAGTTGGCAGATCTCTGTTTATTGCCCTCATCTGGCATCTGTTATATCTTGCCATTCAGAACACGATGTCCCATTGTCCCAAATGGAGAAAGGCCTAGAAAGGCCTTTTTCTCGTTGGCGCAAGTAAACCAAAGACGCCACAAGGAAGTAAGCTCAGCACTAGCATGGACTGGACCCATCAGACAATCGTCGCCTTTGCCCTGACAGCGGCTGCAGGATTCTCCACGGTATTGGGCAGTGCCATTACCTTTCTGGCCAGGAGCACTAACCGTTCCCTTATGGCCGGGGCCCTGGGATTCTCCGGGGGAGTAATGGTCTACGTGTCTCTGGTCGAGATTTTCCCCAAGGCCAGGGCATCCCTCGCCGCTCAACACGGGGACAATTTTGCATCCTGGATGGCAACGGCCGCATTCTTCGGGGGTCTTCTGTTGGTGGCTCTCATGGATGCCTTGGTGCCGTCGCGGGAAAATCCCCATGAACCCAGGGCAGTGGAAGAGATTCAAACCGAGCCTGGCCGCCTGCGACTGATGAAGGTGGGTCTTTTTACCACCACGGTCATAAGCGTCCATAATTTCCCAGAAGGGGCGGCCACTTTCCTGGCCAATTTTAGTGACGCCAAGGGTGGAGTCGCTGTTGCCGTGGCCATTGCCATCCATAACGTCCTAGAGGGGATTGCGGTCTCGGTCCCAGTATACCTGGCCACGGGAAGCCGCAGGAGGGCATTTTGGGTTTCTGCCCTTTCGGGACTCAGCGAGCCACTGGGCGCTCTTTTGGCTTACGGCATTCTCAAGACTCTCCTCTCTTCTTCCTTGACTGGTGTGGCATTCGCCTCTGTGGCGGGGGTCATGGTCTTCATCTCCCTAGACGAGTTATTGCCCCTGGCCCGAGAGTTTGGCCGCGGTCACCTTGCCCTTTACTCTTGGATAATGGGCATGGCCATTATGGCCTTAAGTCTTATCCTTCTTCTTTGAGGACCCTCCCCTTCTGCAATGAGATGGCCTCGTGGTAAATTCTCATCCGAGGTCCCTGCACGGCCTCATTGCCTTGGGATGAACCGTGGCAAAAGGGACCGCAGTGATGCTGGGACTTCTTCCCGAAAAGGCAGATGTCGTGCCGGCCATCTCTCCCCCGACCCTCACCTAAAGGATTCCTCCCTTGTTTCTTCCCTTTTTCGAGTGAACATGAAATGGCCACTGCGCGAGGGCCAATCAGTGGATCGGGCATCCGCGGTGATCCAGCCTCGGGTAATAGATTCATATTGTTCAAAAGGTTAGGCATTGGCGTTTGAGGCTCCTTGAGGCATGAAGACTCCTTCGGAAAACGGTAGAGGGGTGTTCTAGGACGATTTGAAGGCAGTGACCAACATCTCCAAAATGATTTCCATCAGGCAGTAACCCCGGAAAAAAAATGGGAGGAAGCTTGGGAAAAAAAGCTAGGCATCAACTGTCACTTGGAAATTCCTATCCAGAAGGTGTGGGTATATGAATGCCTCACCTTCTAAACGTTATCAAATTTTTTTACCCAAAACTGCTTTGAGCTGATTTGGGTAAAAAGAAGCCCCTGGCCCTCATCATGGGCCAAGGCCGCTCACTTGTAGGGCAATTCCCAAACCTTGGCCAAGCCTGAGCACTTTTAGATTAAATACCTAGCAAAGCTCAAATGCAATGACAATGGGGTGGGATCCCGAATCATTTTGTCCTAGCATGTGCCAAGGTTATCTTGCATCATCTACCTGCCCTCAATGATGCGGTCAGGAAGACATAAGAATTGAATTTTACCCAGGAGGTTCCTGGTGGAGAAGGCTTGGGAGAGAGATGCTGATGGTGCAACAGGATTGAGGAGCATTCTGACAGGCAAAGCCGGCCTCAGAATGGGTATAGTGGCCTTCCTTTACTTTGCAGAGGGGTTTCCCTTCGGCCTGCTTTGGGATGCCATGCCCGTTTTTCTTAGGCAAAGAGGCTTATCTCTTGAGACCATAGGCCTCATTAGCCTCATAAGCCTTCCCTGGTCCCTTAAGTTTCTTTGGTCTCCTGCTGTGGACAGATGGGCATCAGAGAGAAGCTGGATAGCTGCCACTCAGGTTCTCATGGCTCTGCTCTTGGCGGTAGGAAGTATTGGGGAGTTCTCCGTGGGCCTTGTTTTCGCCTGGCTTATGGGGTTGGCTGTTTTGTCTGCCACCCAGGACATAGCCTGTGATGCCTATACCATAAGACTACTGGAAAAAAAGGAGCTGGGAGCTGCCAACGGGGTGAGGGTCTCGGCTTATCGCATGGCTCTTATAGCCTCTGGCGGCCTCTTGGTGGCTGTGTCCGGTTGGGTGGGATGGGAGGGGGCTTTTTTGAGCGCAGCTGGAGTCATGGCGGCCTGCTCTTTGGTATCCAGCAGGCTTCCTCACCATGGCTTTGAAGGCTGCCCTGCCAAGAAGCTTCCAATCAAAGCTCCTCTTTGGGACCTACTGGCACGAAAAGGGGCTATCCAGGTCTTGATTTTCGTGGTGCTTTACAAACTGGGGGATATGGCCATGGGGCCCATGGTGAGGCCATTTTGGGTGGACCGCGGGCTGGCACCTTCGGAGATCGGATTCATTACAGGCACTGGGGGCATCTTGGCCTCTGTTTTGGGCTCCCTTTTGGGGGGAGCTTTCACTTCGGGCTGGGGGATTTTCAGGGCTTTATGGATCCTGGGCATTTTTCAGGCAGCCAGCAATCTGGGGTACTCTTTGGTGGCCTTCCTTCCAGAAACAGGGCACTGGGGAGTGTACGGGGCCTCCCTTGTGGAGTCCTTTTGCGGAGGTTTGGGAACCGCTCCTTTCCTGGCATTTCTCATGAACATTTGTACAAAGAACTGGGCAGCCACTCAGTACGCTCTTCTCTCGGCCCTTTTCGGACTGGCTCGCTCCATATCCGGGGCTTTTAGCGGATGGCTGGCCTCCTCCATGGGATATGATTCATATTTTGCCTTGACCTTCTTCATGGCCGCTCCTGCTTTTCTGCTGCTGCCCTGGGTGAAAGACTGGGCCCAAGACAACAATGAAAAGAAGCATGAGCTCTTTAGCTGAGTTCTCCAGACCAGATGTGCTCTGAATGAAAAGTGCACTGCTGCCATGGCTCTAAGCAAGGTATAATGAACTTGGTTGACGCAACCTCTTAAGCTGGGAAGGAAATAGGTATGCAAAGAGCCAAGCTTTGGCCCCCTGAGTCGCGGGGCAGCTTTTCAACAGGGTTGCTGCTGGTTCTCACAGGGTTGCTCTTGGGGATGGGAAGCGGATGTTCCGAAGGCAAGAGCGAATCGCCCAAGGCGCCCCCGCCAGTGCCGGTTGCTGTGGCCCAGGCGGTTCGAAGGAACGTGCCCATTGAGGTAAATGCCATAGGAAACGTGGAGGCCTACAACACAGTTTCAATAAAGTCCAGAACCGGAGGGGAACTCCTCAAGGTGCATTTCCAGGAAGGCCAGGAAGTCTCCAAAGGGGATCTGCTCTTCACCATAGACCCAAGACCCTATGAAGCGGCCTTGGCCGAAGCCAAGGCCCGTCTGGCCAAGGATCTGGCCCTTCTCAAGAAGGCGCAGCAAGACGCCGAGCGTTATGCCTCGCTTCTTCAAAAGCAGGTGGTGAGCCGGGAGCAATACGACCAGGTGAAGGCCAATCTGGCCGCCCTGGAAGCCACGGTCAAGGCTGAGGAGGCGGCTGTGGAAAGCGCCAAGCTCCAGTTGAGCTACTGCTATATCTATGCCCCCATCTCTGGCAGAACAGGATCCCTTCTGGCCCATGTGGGCAATCTCATCAAGGCCAGCGACGAAAACAAATCCATGGTGGTGATAAGGCAGATCCAACCCATCTACGTCAGTTTCTCGGTCCCGGAGCAATATCTTCCCAGAATAAAGGCCCGCTGGGCTGCCGGAAAACTTCCTGTGAGGGTCTCGCTTCGCAACGGCGAAGGCCGATTCATGGAAGGCGAATTGACCTTCATGGAAAACACCGTGGACCCAGCCACAGGAACCATCCTTTTGAAGGCCACATTTCCCAACCAGGACAGGGCTCTGTGGCCTGGGCAGTTCGTGGACGTGGCCCTCAAACTAGAGGAACAGCCCAATGCTCTGTTGATCCCCAGCCATGCTGTGCAGACAGGCCAGCAGGGAACCTACGTATTTCTTGTGGGACCAGGGAACACAGCACAGATGCGTCCGGTGCGGGTGGGCAGATCTCTAGGACAGAAAACCGTGGTGGAACAGGGACTTGAGGAAGGAGACCTGGTCATCACCGACGGCCAGATAAGGTTAGTGCCTGGAACCAAAGTTGAACTGAAAGATGCCGAGGACTCGGCAAGACAAAATCCATGAACATATCTGAGCCCTTCATAAGAAGACCCGTGATGACCACTCTGGTCATGGCAGGCATTCTGCTCTTTGGGGCCATGGCCTATAGGCTCCTTCCCGTAAGCGACCTACCCAACGTGGACTTCCCCACCATCCAGGTGCAGGCCAGTTTGCCTGGAGCCAGTCCGGAGACCATGGCCTCCTCTGTGGCCACCCCTTTGGAGAGGCAGTTCTCCACCATAGCCGGTCTTGACTCCATGACCTCCTCCAGCTCCCTGGGCAACACCCTCATAACCCTGCAATTTGTGCTGAATAGAGATCTGGACGCAGCGGCCCAAGACGTCCAGGCAGCCATAGCTTCGGCCTTGAGACAGCTCCCAGCCGACATGCCCTTTCCGCCCTCGTACAGGAAGGTAAATCCAGCAGACCAGCCCATCATGTACCTGGCTCTCACCTCCCCCACCCTACCCCTTTACACCTTGGACGATTACGGGCAGACCATCATAGCCCAGCGCATCTCCATGGTGAGCGGAGTGGCCCAGGTGCTGGTTTACGGAGCACAGAAGTACGCTGTCAGGGTTCAGCTTGACCCCAAGGCCATGGCCACAAGGGGCATAGGCATAGACGAAGTCTCCAAGGCAGTTGCCAGGGCCAACGTGAATCTTCCCACAGGCACACTTTACGGGCCCAAGAGGGCTTTCACCGTGCAGGCCACAGGCCAGCTCACAGAGGCAGCAGCCTACAGACCTGTGATCGTAACATACAGGGCGGGCAAGCCTGTCAGATTGGAGGAGTTGGGCCGGGTCATAGACAGCGTGGAGAATGACAAGATAGCAGCTTGGTTTGTGGATCAGAGATCCATCATACTGGCCATTCAAAGACAGCCCGGCACCAACACGGTGGAGGTAGCCCGTTCCATAAGGCAGCTTCTACCCTCCTTCCAAATCCAGCTTCCTGCCTCTGTTTCTATGCATGTACTTTACGACCGCTCCGAGTCCATCCAGGAGTCTGTCAGAGATGTACAGTTCACCCTGGTGGTGGCTTTGGCCCTGGTGGTCCTGGTCATATTCATTTTTTTGCGCAACATATCAGCCACGCTGATCCCCAGCCTGGCCATGCCCCTTTCCATCACGGGCACATTCACCCTCATGTACTTGGCCGGCTTCAGCATGGACAACCTTTCCCTCATGGCCCTGACCCTGTCCCTGGGATTTGTGGTGGATGACGCCATAGTCATGCTGGAGAACATAGTCAGGCACATGGAAATGGGCAAGAAGCCCATGGAAGCGGCCCTGGAGGGCTCCAGGGAAATAGGTTTTACCATAGTGTCCATGACCCTGTCTTTGGCCGCGGTCTTCATCCCCGTGCTATTCATGGGAGGCATCATAGGGAGGCTTTTCCACGAGTTTGCCGTGACCATTGGTGTGGCGGTTCTCATCTCGGGCTTCGTGTCCCTAAGCCTTTCTCCAATGCTCTGCAGCAGGTTTCTCAAGCCCCCAAAACTCCAACACGGCAGGCTCTACCAGGCATTCGAAAAGGGATTCGAGATGCTCCTGCGGTGGTACGGATGGGGGCTCAGGGCTGCTTTGAATCACAGGTTCCTCACCCTCTTGTTCACTGCCCTTGTCATGGCGGCCACGGTTCATCTGTTCAGGACAATCCCCAAGGGCTTCATCCCCAGCGAGGACACGGGGCAACTGGTGGCAATAACCGAGGCAGTGGAGGGGACCTCTTTTGAGGCCTTGGTGGAAAGGCAAAAAAAAGTAGCCGCTTTGGTGGCCCAGGATCCCAACATTGAAGCCTTTATGTCCAGCGCCGGGGCCAGGGGAGGAGTCATAGGAAGCAACCAGGGGACCCTCTTCATCAGGCTTAAACCCAGAAACGAACGTTCTTTGACAGCAGATGAGGTGGTGCAGTCCTTGAGGCGAAAGCTCATGGGTGTAACGGGCATGAAGGTCTACCTTCAGAATCCTCCTCTGATCCGCATCGGAGGGAGGTTTACCAAGAGTCAGTATCAGTTCACCCTCCAGAGCCCGGACACCCATGAGCTGTACAGATACGCCCCCTTGTTGGAAGAGAAGATGCGTTCCATGGAGGCCATAATTGACGTCTCCTCGGATCTCCAGCTCAAGAACCCGGAGGTCAGGGTAGTGATAGACAGGGACAAGGCCTCGGCCCTGGGAGTAAGCGCAGAACAGGTGGAAGACGCCCTTTACTCGGCGTATGGCTCAAGGCAGATCTCCACCATCTACGCGCCCAACAACGACTACAAGGTCATCCTGGAGCTGCTGCCTGAATTCCAGCGGGACCCTGTGGCCCTTTCCATGCTCTATGTCAGATCCTCTTCGGGACAATTGGTGCCGCTGGAGGCCGTGGCCACTTTCCAGGAAGGCTTGGGTCCCATGAGCGTGAACCATTCCGGGCAGCTGCCTTCGGTGACCCTCTCTTTTGACCTAAAACCGGGTGTGGCCCTGGGTCAGGCGGTCTCGGAGATTCAAAGGCTGGCCAGATCCATTCTGCCCGCCACCATAACAACCAGCTTCCAGGGGGCGGCCCAGGCCTTCCAATCCTCCATGGAAGGCTTGGGCCTGCTGTTGATAATGGCCGTGCTGGTGATCTACTTGGTCTTGGGGATCCTTTACGAGAGCTTCATCCACCCCATAACCATTCTTTCTGCCTTGCCTTTTGCCGGGTTCGGCGCCCTGGCAACTCTTCTTTTTTTCAATACTGAGCTCAACATCTACTCCTTTGTGGGAATAATCATGCTGGTGGGACTGGTGAAGAAAAATGGAATAATCATGATTGACTTCGCCATAGAGTCCCAAAGAAAAGAGGGGAAGGCACCTGTGGAGGCCATTTATGAGGCATGCATGATCCGCTTCAGGCCAATAATGATGACCACCATGGCGGCCCTGATGGGAACCCTTCCCATTGCCATGGGCATGGGGGCTGGGGCTGGATCCAGGAGGCCTTTGGGACTGGCCGTGGTCGGGGGGCTACTTTTCTCCCAGTTTCTCACCCTTTACGTGACACCAGTGTTTTACGTGTACATGGATTCTTTCCAGAACTGGCTTAGCAGGAAAAAGAGGATCCAGGAGAAATTGTCTGACAGAGCACTGGAGGCCCCAAGCACTGAGCAACAAGGGGGACTCTGAAGGCAGATTCTAGGGCCCAGAAGCCCCTTGCAGATCCTCTGAACTGGGCTTAGGAATGCCTTGCTCACAGGGCACCCCTGTCTGGCAAAGCCCACAGGATAGATGAAGCCCGCTCAGTTGCAGACCCAGCCCCAGGTAACGACCTTTTCTTCTCAAGGCAGCTACCTGGTGCGCCTGGCATTTCTGCTTGTCCTGACCCCAAGCACTAATCGCTCCTGCAGGACAACGAAGGATACAGATCCCACATCGGCCGCTGCTTAAAAACAGGCAGTGTGCGAAGGGCGAATCATAATCTCGGGCAGTAGGTGTCAATGGAAGGTCAGTCACCACAGTCCCCAGGCGTACCGCTATGCCGGCCTTAGTTATGAGCCCGCGGCTAAGGCCGAAGGTTCCTAAGCCTGCTGCAAAACAGGCATGACGCTCCGACCAGTTGGAGGTGATGTCCCCATTCAGATGTGGAAACTGGATGTAGGATGGCTGCAGGATCGGGGCCACGGCCATGTGGCCTCTCCCCATTATCCAGCGCACCACTTCTGCTCTGAGCCACTCGTTGAAAGCTTCGCCATGGATCTTGGTGAGCATCCAGTCTCTGTGGGGAAAGCGATCTTGCATTCTATTGGCAAGTTTCGTGGCTTGAGTGATGGGAAGAGCGTAGCACACTACATACACCTCTTCTTCATCAATGCGCCTGCCTGGGAAGGCATCCCTCAGTATCTGGACTGGAAGCTGGTGAAAAGGGCCTATTATTTTTTTCAGGGATTTGAAGATGGGATCTGAGGCCGAAGCCACAGCCAATATGGGATCCTCAAAGAGCCTTCGATCCGGTTCTTGGGGGAACCTGCCTCTCTTGTGGTGCCTTATCAAACCAAGGACAAACTCTCGAAGCTCCTCATTGAAGCCTAGAGGCTCAGCCATTCTCTGCCCCTTTTCCTTTCTAAACAGAGAGACTATCCTCTCTAGAGGCCTGTGGCAAGAAGCAATTCAAGGCTTTCATCCAATGGAGTCTTGCTCCAAGCGTGGCAAGGGCTAAAAATCCCAAAGGAGGTGGTTTCAAATGCTGGATCAGGATGAAAAAAGTTATCACATGACACCCCAGGAGTTTCGAAGTCACGGCCGAGCCGTGGTGGACTGGATTGCTGACTACATGGAGCAGGTGGAAAATTACCCGGTATTGTCAAAGGTTTGCCCTGGGCAGATAAGAGCCTCTCTTCCTCCCAAGGCTCCAGAGACAGCAGAGCCCTTCGAGAGAGTCCTTGAGGACTTGGGAAAACTCATAATGCCAGGGATAACCCACTGGCAATCCCCAAGGTTCTTCGCCTTTTTCCCAGCCAATAACTCAGGGCCCTCCATACTGGGAGAACTCGTGGCAGCAGGCCTAGGGGTTCAAGGCATGATCTGGTCCACGAGCCCTGCCTGCACGGAACTGGAGACCCATGTGCTTGACTGGATGGTGGAGATGATGGGACTTCCCAAATCATTTCTTTCTAGCGGGCCTGGAGGAGGAGTGATCCAGGACTCGGCTTCCAGTGCGGTTTTGTGCGCCATACTTGCGGCCAGGGAAAGGGCCACAAGAGGGATCAGCAACCTCAAAGGCTGCGACGGGAGGTTGACAGCTTATACTTCAAACCAGGCCCACTCCTCGGTGGAAAAAGCCGTAGGCATAGCCGGCATAGGCCGCCAGAACCTTCGGCTCATAGATGTGGACAAGAAATTCGCCATGCGACCGGATGAGCTTCAAGATGCCATCAGAAAGGACCGTGCCTCTGGCAAAATCCCCTTTTTCGTATGTGCCACGGTGGGCACCACTTCCTCCAATGGTATGGATCCTCTGGAGGAGATAGGCCGCATCTGCCAGCAGGAAGACCTTTGGCTCCACGTGGATGGAGCCATGAGCGGCACGGCCGCCATATGCCCTGAGTTCAGGTACATACTCAACGGACTAGACAAAGCCCAGAGCTACTGCTTCAATCCACACAAGTGGATGTTCACCAACTTCGATTGCGACTGCATGTTCGTGGCCGATAGGGCTCCCCTAATACAAGCTCTCAGCATCCTTCCCGAGTATCTGAGGAACAAGGCCACCGAAAGCGGAGCAGTCATAGATTACAGGGACTGGCAGATCCCCCTGGGTAGGCGTTTCAGGGCATTGAAACTTTGGTTCGTGATCAGGCATTACGGTATCCAGGGCCTAAGATTCCACATACGCCGACATGTGGAGCTGGCCCAGGAGTTCGCATCTTGGGTGGAAAAGGAGCCCCATTTCCAACTGGCTGTCAAGCCTCCACTTAATTTGGTCTGTTTCCGCCACAAGGGTGGTGAGGAGATAAACGAGAGAATCCTGGAAAGAGTCAATGGCACTGGAAGGGCGTACATCACCCATACCCGTTTGGAGGACAAGCTCACCTTGAGGCTGTGCGTGGGCCAGACTCACACCACCAGAGAGCATGTGATCGAGGCATGGGAGCAAATAAGAAAGGCAGCCATACCATAGAGACATCTCTTATGTCTTGTGCTACTCCATGCTTGACCTGGAAAGCACAGCCCGATAAGTTAAAAATCAGTAGTGCATCTCTCATCCAGGCCTGCCACCTTTGGGGAGGGCCATTTTTTCAAGCCTGAAGGTCTGTTGTTTTATTGTGGTACAAACTTCTTCTTAAGGAAGACCTGCGGAAAAGGATTGGCTAGATAGAACCAGGCTGCATTGGAGCATGAACCAACCCCACCAAGGATATGGTGAACCTAGCCCAAATATTCCCTTTTCGTGAATAATGCGTATTGGAATTCAAATTACACCGCCAAAGGAGGAGCAAAGATGAAAAAGGTGCTGGTGGCTTATGACAGCAGGACCGGCAACACCGAACGCATGGCCCAGTGGATTGCCGAGGGGATCCGAATGGGCGGCCACGAGGCAGAACTAAAAAGAATAACCGAGATCAAGAACGAGACCGAGTTGGCAGGCTATGATGGCTATGTGTTTGGGTCTCCAACCTATCACAGGGACATGATAGGTACCATGAAGACATTTTTGTTCCTGGCTCACAAGGCAGGGCTTTCTGGAAAACTTGGGGGAGCCTTTGGTTCCTATACCCATAGCGGGGATGCAGCAAAAATCATCTTTGACACCATGGAACACGTCTTCAAGATGCAGATGTCTGACCTGGGTTCCTTTAACCTGCTGGAGTCTTTGGTGGCCACACAGGATGGAATTAAGGCATGCCACGACTATGGCAAGGCTTTGGCTTTCAAACTGGGCTAATCCTGACCCATACCCGAGATGGAGGTTACTTTGAGGGGGGGGTATCCCCCCCAAAAAATTCCTTCTTCCTTTGAGACAAACGGCCGGCCCCTTCCCATTCAAAGGGCTCAAGCACCAAGGTACACCTCCTTGAGCAGCTGACTCAGATGGAGCACTCGCACTGGAAGCTTTTCTTTGCGCACCCCATAGCTTAGCTGTATCACGCAGCCTGGGCACTCTGTGGTCAACACCTGGGCACCTGTTTTTTGCAGGTTTTCCATCTTGCGGCTCAAGACCGCCATGGACTGCTCATAGTGCATTATGTTGTAGCTGCCTGCAGCTCCACAGCAACGGTCCGCCTCTGGCATCTCCACGTAGTTTACCCCCGGGATCTGCTGCAGCATTTTCCTGGGCTCTTTCACGATCTTCTGGTAACGGCTCATGTGGCATGGATCATGGTACGTGACCTTCAGGGAAACCCCTTTGGGATCCCCCATCTGATCCAACTTGGAATGCATGAACTCGCTGAAGCCTCTTACGCGTTTGGCCAGTTTCTCGGCCCTTTCTCTGGTGGAAGGCTCCTCTTCGAAAAGTTCCGGGTAATCCTTCAGGAAGGCCGAACAACTTCCGCATTCCGTAAGCACCACATCCGCATCCATGGACTCCAGGATCTGGATGTTTCTTCTGGCAATGGAGCGGGCAGCATCCAGATCACCGTAGCCATAAGCAGGGAGCCCGCAGCAACTGTTGTCTGCTACATCCACTCGAATTCCCTGGTGTACCAAAACTGCCAGGGTATCTTCGCTCACGTGGGGAAGCACGAAATTAAAACCACAGCCCACGAAATAGGCCACCTTTGTGGATGCATCTTTGGGCCCCAGATTAAGATTCTCCAGCCTGTCCCTGAAGAACCTGGTGGGAAGTTTCTCTATGATGGACTCCACCTTGTCCAGGTCTTTTCCGAACCACTTGAGTATCCCCAGGGCCCTGGCCAGTTTGCTCATGCCTGAGTTCTTCCCGTAAGCCCCGAGGCGCACGTAACGTGCCATCTTGCGCTGATCTGGCAACAGGTTGTGGAAAAGAAACTTCATGATCTTGGGCTGGCCCACCCGCTTCATGTACTCGGCCCTGCCGGCAACTACATTTCGATCCGTGCGGACTGCTGGAAAACAGTTGGCCACACAGGTCCGACAAAGAAGACACTCGAAAAGAGGGTCCTTGAGTTCCTGGTTCAGTTCCAGCTCTCCCTCTATGAGCTTCCTTATGTGGGCATTGTGTCCGCGCGCCACGTTGCGTTCATCCCTGGTTATATCAAATATAGGACAATGGGCTTGGCAGAAACCGCACTTGTTGCACTTGGCCACCTCGTCGTAAACGGCCTTCAATGTATTGCTCATGGAAGCCTCCCGGCCCAATCCTAAAAGCTCAGAATGTTTTCACAGCCCAACGGGCAACAACACACCAACGGGGTCCCAAGACTGCTTTATGGGCATCACCATATTCCTACCCACAACAGGATCCACCCTGGGTCCCCAGCTCTCCAAAGATGCCCTTGGACCCCAAACAGGCAGCACCTGCCCTTCCATTTTCAGAATAGCCTCACGTACACCCTTGGAGAACTCAGCCAACAGTTGATCCGATTCCTCCACGGCGTATACAAAGATGATGCCGTTGCCTGCCAGAAGGGCCAGATCGGCCTGCAGGCTGCCCTTGACCGCCAGATCCTCCAGCACCTCTGCAGCCCTGAGCCCCTGGGCTATGGGCACACTCACCTTTAGCGCCAAGGTTCTTGGAATTTCCCCTCTGGGATCCACAGCCAGACGCAAACTCTCCAGAAGCACCTCTCTGCCCTGCTGGGTCTGTGGTAAGCCGCCATGAGCTTTGGCCATGCCCTGGATTTCCCTAGCCTGTCTTTCCACGGCCTTGGGGTGTCCCTCCAATGCCACGGTTAAGACTCTAAGGGTTTCCCCAGCGCTCCATCTGGCCACAACAGCTGAGGGGAGCAACACAGACTGCCTTAGTTCCAAGAGGAAGCCCTCCAGGTCCGCCCCGGAGGGAAACTCGATCCTGCAGATTCCCGAGGCATCGGGAACCGGAAGAATCCTCAGGGCTACTTGAGTCACCACACAGAGGCTTCCAGCCGAGCCTATCAAAAATTTTGTCAGATCATAGCCAGAGACATTCTTTACGGTGATCCCACCAAAGGCCACCTCATTGCCCTGCGCATTGACAGCCTTTACTCCCAGGACCTGATCCCTGAGCACACCGTAAAGCTGTCTTAGGGGACCGCTCATATTGGCTGCATAACATCCCCCCAATGTGGCCTCAGCAGACCTTGGAGGATCCAGCGGGAGCATGAAACCCCTTTCCACCCCAGCCAATTCCTCGTTGAGAGAGCGAACAGTCCTTCCAGCTTCTACTATGATGTTGAGGTTGCGAGGGTCCAGCTCGCATATGGAATTCATGGCGCGCATGTCCAAAGCCAGGTCCACCTTTTCCGGTAAAACCGTAACACCCAGGGAAGTTCCACCACCCAAGGGCAAGACTTTCATCTTTTCCCTGCAAGCTTTGGCCAAAATGGATTGCACATCCTTTTGCGAAGCTGGAAGCTCAAGCCTTGCGGCATCAATCCCCCAATCCTTCAAGATATCCTCAGCAGACCTAGCAGCAGCCACATTTTTTTTCCTTTCTTCGGGTGCTTTCCGGCTCACGAACTTTACCCCCTTCCCCTCAAGCCACCACCAGTTTCAGAAACCCTCTCCACACACCCCTGCTGACAACTGTGGTATCATGCGTGTCCCACGGCCTCTTGCACAGGAGGAGGGATCAGCTTCCCCGGGTTACACAGGTCTTTGGGATCTATGGCCTTCTTTATCCTACGCATCATCTCCAGGTCCTCCTCCCTGAAGATGAGTCGCATCTCCTTGAGTTTCTCGGTGCCTATGCCGTGCTCTCCGCTTATGGTGCCTCCCAGTCTGGCCACAGCTTCCAGGATCTCGGTCCCGGCCTTGTGCACCTTTTCCAGCTCTTCTGGGTTGCGGCCGTCAAAGAGTATCAGGGGATGGAGGTTCCCGTCTCCGGCGTGGAAAACGTTTCCAATGGGCAGTCCGTACTTGTTGGAAACCTCCTTGACGGCCTTAAGAGCATCGGGCAGCTTGGTACGGGGCACTGTGCCATCGCAAACAAGATAGCTGGGCCTCAGCCTGGCCACAGCCCCAAAGGCTCCTCTCCTGCCAGCCCAAAGCTCCGCCCTCTCCACATTGTCTTTGGCGCGCCTTACGCTGACAACATTGTTGGCCTTACAGATCTCCTCTATTCGCTGAGCCTGTTCATCCATGCCGTCGGCCAGACCATCCAGTTCTATGATGAGAACCGCCTCGGCGTCCTCGGGATACCCGGCTTTCACCGAGGCCTCCACTGCCCTGATAACCAGATTATCCATTATCTCCAAAGTGGCGGGTATTATGCCTTGACCTATGATGTCAGATACTGTCTGGCCTGCCTCTTCCAAGGAATGAAAGATTCCAAGGATGGTCACCACATGCTCGGGCTGCCTCATGATGCGCACCAGTATCTTGGTGGCTATCCCGAGGGTCCCCTCGGACCCCACGAAAAGACCCATGAGGTCAGGGCCTGGAGTCTCCGCAGCTCCCCCCAACCAAACCACCTCACCATTGGGAAGCACCACCTCGGCTCCCAGAACATGGTTGCTGGTGACCCCATACTTGAGACAATGGGGGCCACCTGAGTTCTCGCCCACGTTCCCTCCCAAGGTGGAGACCTTTTGGCTGGCTGGGTCAGGGGCATAGTAGTAGCCCAGAGGAGCCAAAGCGTTCTGAAGGGTCAGATTGTAGACTCCGGGTTCCACAAGGGCCGTCTGGTTCTTGATGTCTATCTCTAGAATACGCCTCATTCGGCACAGATCTATTATGATGCCCCCTTTGGTGGGGGCGGTGCCTCCACTGAGGTTGGTGCCCGCTCCTCTTGCCAGAAAGGGCACATTTTCTCGGTGGGCCAGCTTAACCAGTTGGGCCACCTGCTGGGTGTCCGTGGGAAAAGCCACTACGTCGGGCCGTCCCTGAAAAAGGGAGGCGTCGTACTCGTAAACGGCAAGGGAAGCCTTGTCCTGGAGTACATTTGCCTTCCCCACTATGGAGACCACTGCATGTATTAGATCCCTCCTTTGCATCTGTACCTCCTTCTGGCCCTTGCAAGACCCACGGTCACCCCAAGGATTGGACTCCCGCCCCAAGCGCACACAATGATCTTCCCGGAGTCTCCTACGAAACTCCTTGGGCCCTTGCGGCTTATGAGGGCAAGGGGTGCCGCCTTAAGCCAGCACCCCAGCCTCTTGTCAACCAGCCTTCCTCTTGGCCTCTTTGGCGTTGATCTCTTCCATGACAGCCAGAATGGTCCTGGCGTTCTCGTAGACCGGTGTATCCACCATCTTGCCCTTGTAAGAAATGGCAGCCAGGCCTTTGGCCAGTGCATCTTTCTCAAAGGCTTCCACCACTCCCTGGGCCCACTCCACGTCCTCTGGCTGAGGCCTGTAGATTCTGTTGGAGGGTTCGATCTGGCTTGGATGTATGAGCATCCTGCCCTCATATCCCAGGGTGCGGCCATAGGCCGTATCCCGCTCAAAAGCCTCCATGTCCTGGAAGGCCACAAAAGGACAGTCTATGGCCACGCAACCCGCTGCCCTGGCAGCCACAGCAGTATGCGCCCTGGCATACTTTAGCTCCTCTCCTTCTGTGGTAAGCTTGACCCTCATGTCTTTAGTGTAATCCACGGCCCCGAAAATCAAAGAGTTCACCCTGGGGCTCTCTATGGCAGAAGGATAGGCATTGATAACACCCTTGGCAGTCTCTATGAGAAGCTGTATCTTGACCGTGCCCACAGGTATTCCCCTTCTTCTTTCCAGCTCCTCCAATTTCCAGTCTAACCTGCGCACGTGGTCCGGACCACCACACTTGGCCAGACAAACTCCATGCAGCCCTTCGTGAACCACGGCCTCCAGGTCGTCGTTGGTGAGCAAGGTTTCCCAATTGTTGATACGCACATAAACCTCTGCCCCTCCCTGACCAGCATACTTGAGGTTTTCCCTTACCACTTCCCTGGCCCTAGGTTTCTCGGCAGGAGGGACCGAATCCTCCAGGTCCAGGGTAACTATGTCAGCAGGAAAAGTGGGGGCCTTGGAGACCATCTTTTCGTTGTTGCCCGGGATGTAGAGAATAGAACGCATAACTGCCATGGCTTCACCTCCCAGAGTTTTTGATGTAACTGTTTTTGAGATAATTCCCCAGAGCAGAGGGGCCGCATCACTGGACACAGCCCCTCAGCCCCGCAAGCACTTCTTACTTGCCCAAAAGCCGCTTCACGGTAGGAGCGATGTCGTCGGGCTTATCCACGACATGGGCTCCCGATTCTTTCAGTATTTGGATCTTGTCTTTGGCAGATCCCTTTCCCCTCTCTATGATGCTGCTGGCATGTGAGAAACGCATACCTGGTGGAGCCCAGGCTCCAGCCACAAAGATGACAAAGGGCTTGGTAAATTTCCCCTCCCTGATGCACTGGGCAGCCTCCTCCTCATGGGCTCCTCCTATTTCCCCGAAAACAGCCACAGCCTTGGTTTCAGGGTCCTTCTCAAACTCCAGAAGGATGTCACCCATGGAGATTCCGGTGACAGGTTCTGTGCCCACATGCACCACCGTGCTCATTCCCAGACCGGCTTCTTTTAGGGCCCAAGGCACAGTGCCTGACTGCCCACCGCTTCTGGAGATGACCCCTACGGGGCCAGGCACAAAGACCTGTCTGGCCCAGCTGGGATTTGCCCCCAACCATCCCAATACAGCCTTGCCGGGATTCAGGATGCCTATGGTTCCGGGCCCAAGGATCTTGGCCCCTGCGTTCTTGGCCACGTACATCATTTCCAGGATGTCATGCAGGGGCACCCTTTCCACAGGGCAAACAATGAACTTGATGCCCGCCTCTATGGCTCCAATGACAGCGTCCCTCAGAGCCGGTCCAGGCACAAAAGTCACTGCCGCATCGATGGGACCGTGCTTTTCCACGGCCTCCTCTACAGAGTCATATACGGGAATCCCGTCCACCTGGGTACCACCCCTGCCCGGAGTGGAACCTGCAACCACCTTGGTCCCGTAGGCCTTCATGTAACCGGCCCTGGCCGATCCCTCGCGGCCTGTTATCCCCAAAACGATAACGCTTGTGTTCTCGTCTACAAGTATTCCCATGGCCTTACCCTCTTTCAGTAGGCTGTGCCGTGTTTGCGGCGGTACTCTTCCAGGCCCGCAATGGGCACCTCAATGCGTATGGCTCCATTGCCCCTTTGGGCACAAGCAAACTCGCAGGCCAAGCACTCTGTCCCCAGGCGTTTGAGTTCCTCTGCGGAAAGGGCCACCCCGGGTCTCCCATCGATTATCTGGAGAACCGAGCGGTCAAACTTCTTGCAGGCCTCGGCACAGGCGTGGCTCTGGCATCCCTCGCACTTGTTCTCGTCTATAATTACCTTTATGGTTCTCTCTTGGAATTCCATGAGGATCAACCTCCTTGGCCAGCGCGCTTCTTCTGGTATTCCTCCACCAAAGCGCGCATACGCTGTGCAATGAAGGCCGTATCGTATACGTGCTCCCTACCGTAGATCTCTACAGGGTTGGGGAGATCCTTCAGTCCTTCCCGGAGAATCTCCAAGGCTTCTGGCTCACGGTTCCCGCAAAGCAACAAAACCACTGGAAATCCCGGTCTCTTGGGCAGCTCCTCCCTCAGCGCCTTCACAAGGCCATGGGCATGATGCCATTGCTCCTGGTTGGCCATGATGAAGCCGCCCAGGCAGTAGCCTTCTATGCCTGGCTGAGACAAAACCAGTTTGGCCACCCTGTAAACTTTGGAGGCTGGAGGGTTTCCGCTGGTGTCTGCGTAATTGGCCACCCTAAGCCCAGCCTTGTTGAGGGCATCCACACCCAGAATTGCCCCCCCACCGCCTATACCGTGGTAACCCACAGTGGCGATGGCATCGATATCCTGGTTCATTTGGGCAACATAGCCTGTGCCCCTCAGATCTCCTTCTTCTATGGACCAGGCTATCTCGTCAAAATCCGTGGGCTCCTGATTGGATTCCCTTGCCACCGTGATACCCAGCTCAGGATGGCGGTAAACCGAGGAGTCGTCTATGGCAGCCCTGCAGTCTGCAGCCACCAGCTTACCATCTTGGGTCAGCACCAAGGGATTTATCTCCAAGGTCCTGCAATCCCACTTTCTAAAGACCCTGTAGAGCTTTGTGTTTATATCAGCCACCCTCTCCAGCAGATTCCTGGGGACACCTGCCCTGCGGGCCAAATCCAGGGCATGGAAGGGCCTCAGGCCCAACAAAATGTCCACGTTGACCCTGGAAATCTTGTCCTCGGGAACCTCCTCTATCTCCATCCCGCCTTCACTGCTGAAAATCATGACCGGGGCCCTCACCTCTTTGGAAGGATCCACGATCACCCCGACGTAGAATTCCCGCTCTATCTGCAGCTTTTCCTCCACCAAGAGCCTTTGTACCTCGAATCCCTTTACCTTGGTTCCGAAAAGCTCGGAGGCTATTTTCTCCGCCTCCTCCGGGGTGTCGGCAAAGCGGATGGCACCAGCCTTGCCCCTGCCCCCAGCCCATATCTGGACCTTGACGGCTACAGGCCTGCCTATCTTTTGGGCGATCTCCCGTGCCTGAGCCGGGGTCGTGGCCATCCCCCCATTGGGAACGGGAATCCCCTCCTGCTTCAAAAGCTCCTTGCCCTGGTACTCGTAAAGTCGGGCCATGTCCAACTCCTTATCATATTAGGTTCTTGTGAAAACTGCCTTTCTAACTCCTGCCATACCCCAAGAACAAACCGGCCTCGATTCCTTACGGTCTCATCCACCCCCTTTCTCGGATCTGTTTGGGTTCACCCAAAAATGTTCGCCATTTGTGACACTGTCATATATAGTGGTATCAGCCTAGGTGATCTCTTTTTGTTTGTCAAGAGAATTCGGCGCTTCTTTTCTGCCCAAAAGCCCACCCACGGAGCTGGCCTTTGAAGGCAAAAAAAGTCTCCTGTGACATCACTAATGTCTAATATCAGAAGCAATTTGCTCATTGCCCACCATGGGGTTTCCCGAGGGCTCTGCAAAAAAGTACTCAAGGGAGGCCAGAGGATTTCTCTTGAGTGGGGATCATGGCCCACCATGGATATCTGATCAATCTGCAATTGAGATGCAGCCTTCAAAGGGTTAGAATGGCCCACCGGATAAGGCTGTAGCCCAAAGGAGGTGTAAGTCATGAAAATCGACTTGAACTGCGACATGGGAGAGAGCTTCGGGATGTACAAGCTGGGCATGGACGAGGAGGTCATGAATCACATAACCTCTGCCAACATTGCCTGTGGCTGGCATGCCGGGGATGCAATGGTCATGGACCATACCGTAAGCCTTGCCAAACAGAAGTCCGTGGGTGTTGGAGCCCACCCAGGATATCCTGACCTTCAGGGCTTCGGACGCCGTTACATGGAGTGCACCCCTAAGGAGATCCGAAATTACGTCATTTACCAAATAGGAGCCCTCAAGGCCTTCTGCATGGCACATGGTGTCACAATGACTCATGTCAAGGCTCATGGAGCTCTTTATCTTGCAGCAGTGGAAAACGAAGTGGTGGCCAAGGCAGTGGCCGAGGCAGTGTTGAGCGTGGATCCCCATCTGCTTTACGTGGGCTTGGCCGGAGCCAAAGGAGAAAGAATGCGGCGCATAGGTCAAGAGTTGGGGCTCAAAGTAGTATACGAAGCTTTCCCTGACAGGGCCTACACCCCTGAGGGAACCCTGGTTCCCAGAAGCCACAAAGGAGCTGTCATACATGACCCATCCATAGTGGCTCAGAGGGCCCTTCTCATGGCCAAGGAGGGCAAGGTGGTGGCCGTGGATGGGACAGTGGTCCCCATGGAAGTTCAGACTCTGTGCGTTCACGGGGACAACCCTGCTGCAGTGCAACTGGTGCGAACCATCAGGGAAACTCTGGAGAGCCAGGGAATAAGTGTGGAGCCCATGGGCCTATGGGCCAAGGCCGGAGCATGAGCCATGGGTCTTTACAGGGAGCCTCTCTTGCGCCTCATGGGGGATCGGGGAATCATTCTGGAGTATGGTGACTTCATAGAACCAGAGGTTAATCTCAAGGTCAGGACCATGGCCGCTGTGCTGGAATCAAGACCCGTAAAGGGCATCTTGGAAGCTGTACCCACTTACAGATCCCTTCTTCTCATTTACGACCCCATGCTCACAGAGCCCCAATCCCTAAAAGAAAGCTTGAGGGCTTTGGAAACAAGTATCTCCCAGGCCAATGTACCCCCTCCCAGACGAATAGAAATTCCGGTGTGCTACGGTGGAGAGTTTGGCCCTGACATTGAATTCGTGGCCAATTACCACAAAATCAAGGTGGATGAGGTCATACGTATTCATTCCTCACCATGCTACCAGATCTACATGATGGGCTTCACACCGGGATTTCCTTTCCTTGGAGTCCTGCCTAAGATATTGGAGACACCGCGTCTTGAGACCCCCAGGCTCCATGTGCCCGCCGGAAGCGTGGCCATAGCTTCAAACCAGACAGGTATCTACCCCATTTCCAGCCCAGGCGGCTGGCGGCTCATCGGAAGGACTCCTATCAAGCTCTTCAGGCCCGAAGAAAGGGAGCCTTTCCTGTACAAGGCAGGAGACCTCATAAAATTCATACCCATTGACAGGAAGGAATTTGATGCTCTGGCAGAAAAGCAACTCTGAGCTTCCGGCCTTTCAAGTTCTGGAACCAGGTGCCATGACCACGGTCCAGGATCTGGGCCGTTTTGGATTCCAGGCCTTCGGAGTGCCTGTCTCTGGTGCCCTGGATCAGTTCTCGGCCAGGGTGGCCAACTGGCTGGTGGGAAATCCCTCAGGAGCAGCCCTTCTGGAAGCCACATTCATGGGTCCCAAGCTGAAGGTCCAAGGAGAGTGTCAGGTGGCCGTTACCGGGGCCGAGGTGCAACTATTGCTCAACGGCAAGGAGACACAGACCTGGAGAGCCTTGAGGGTCAGGCCAGGGGATGAGATTTGGATCAGGCAGGCCAAGTCGGGCATAAGAGCCTACCTGGCGGTGACAGGAGGGGTGGAGGTGCCCTTGGTCATGGGGAGCCGGTCCACTTACGTGGGGGCTCGACTGGGGGGCTTGGAAGGCCGCCCCCTCAAGAAAGGGGATGTGATCCTCAGGGGATGGGCCTGTCCCAGAGAACAGCAGATGAGATTGCCAGATGAGTATAGGCCCCTTTGGAATCAGCAGATCAGGCTCAGGACCGTTTTGGGCCCTCAGGAGGATTTCTTTGAGGAGGGCTTGAGGGTCTTCCTGGAATCTCAGTTCCTGGTTTCACCCCAAATAGACAGGATGGGCTACAGACTGGATGGCCCCCAGGTGCAAAGAAAACCAGAGGCCCCCCAAAGCATTATTTCAGAGCCCAGCCTGCCAGGGGCTGTCCAGATCCCGCCAGATGGCAAACCCATAGTGCTCCTGGTGGAGCAGACCGTAGGGGGCTATGCCAAGATAGCCACGGTGATCTGGCCGGATCTGCCTTTCTTGGCTCAAGCCAGACCAGGGGATCGCATCAGATTCTCTGCAGTGACACTTGCTGAGGCTCATCAGATTTACAGGGAGGCCATGGCCAGACTGGAGGCCATCAGGACGTTGCTGGAGGCCCCGGCCGAGATTCCTTTTTCCTTTGCACCTTAAGAAGCGCAGGCAATATCTTTCAGAGCCCCAAATAGGCCCTCCTGACCAGGTCCGAGGAGATCAAATCTGAAGAATTACCTTGCAGTACCACTCTGCCTGCCTGAAGCACATAGCCTAGGTCAGCGAGTTGTAAGGCCTCTTTTACGTTTTGCTCCACAAGAAGTATTGTCATACCTTGCTCTTTTAGCCTTCCCACGGTTCCCAACAGCTCGCTGACCAACATGGGAGCCAGCCCCAAGGAGGGCTCATCCAGCATCAAGAGTTTGGGTTGGGACATGAGTCCCCTTCCGATGGCCAGCATCTGCTGCTCGCCCCCCGAGAGAGTCGATGCAGTCTGGGAGCTTCTTTCCCTGAGTCTTGGGAAAAGAGAGTAAACGGAGTCAAGGTTTTTTTGAACCTGAAGTCTGTCTTTTAGAAGATAGGCCCCTAGTTTCAGGTTCTCCTCCACCGAGAGGGGACCGAAGAGCATCCTCTGTTCAGGCACATACACTATACCCAGGCCCACTATTTTCTCTGTGGGAAGCCCCTGTATCTGCCTGCCTTCCCACAAGACCTTGCCCCTTGATATCCTCTGGGCTCCCATGATGCCCCTGAGAAGGGAGGATTTTCCAGCTCCGTTGGCTCCCAACACACAGGCCGTGTGTCTCTCAGGCACGCTGATGGAAACTTCCTGCACCACAGGAAGCCCCCTATATCTCACTTCCACCTCAAAGGTCTCCAAAAGCCCCCCTGCCAAATCCTCTTCTCCTTCCCATTGCACGGGCATCAGGCCTCTTTTTGAGCGTACCGCTCCCCCAGATAAGCCTTTATGACCAGGGGATCAGAAGCTATGTCTTCAGGAGGGCCTTCCGCTATCTTTCTGCCTGCATCTAGCACTATGACCCGGTGGCTTATATCCATGACCAGAGCCATGACGTGTTCTATGAGCACCACGGTAACGCCCATGTCCTTGTGAATGTGTCTTATGGTCTGCTTGACCTCTTCCACCTCCTGGGGATTGAGCCCTGCTGCCACCTCGTCTAGCAGCAGCATCCTGGGCTGAGTGGCAACGGCCACGGCCATGGTCACAAGCTTCTGAGCCGGGACAGGAATCTCTGTGAGGAGCCTTTGGGCTCTGTCCATGAGGCCCATCTGGCCCAAGGTCCAGCGGGCCCGTGCCCTGGCTTTGGCCCTGGAAGCAGTGCGCATGAAAGCCCCCACCATGACATATTCCTCCACGGTCAGATCCCCGCTGGCTGCGTACACTTGAAAGGTGCGGGCCAACCCCCTCCTGGCCACCTCATGCGCTTGCAGGTCTGTGATATCCTCTCCACCAAAAAAGATCTTTCCGGAGGTGACAGGGTGGTGACCTGAAATACAATGAAAAAGGGTAGTCTTTCCGGCTCCGTTTGGCCCTATCAGACCTACCAGCTCTCCTTCCTCCACCTGGAAGGATATTCTGTCATTGGCCCTGAGCCCCCCGAAATCCTTTGTCAGGTCCTCCACCACCAGCAGACCCATCACCTGCTCCTTTTTGCCCTGCGCAGCCTATCCAGGAGGCCCCAAATTCCCTTGGGCTCTACTGCCGAGACCAGCATGATTATCACAGCATAAAGGATCAGATCTATGCCTATGAGACCCGCCTTGGCTCCCAACCACTCTTTCAAGTAACTCTTGAGAGGGATGAGGATCCCTGCCCCTATTATGGGCCCCCACAGTGAGCCAGCCCCGCCCAGCATGGCCATCAAGGCTATGAGCACTGAAATGTCCAGGCTCATGGTGTCTTCAGGCTCTATGTTCTTTATGTACACGGCATGGAAAGACCCCACGGCACTCACGAAGGCAGTGGCCAGGGCATAGGTCTTTATCTTGGCCCAGTGGACGTTTATCCCCAGGGAACGCGCCAAATCCTCATTGTCCCTTATGGCCCTAAGCTGGAAGCCCAGCCTGGAGTGTCGGAACCAGTTGATTATCAGAATCCCCAGAAAGAAAAAGCCCAGGAGAAAATAGTAATAGTAAACATCCTCTTTGAAGATGAGACTCAGGAAGTCCGGTGGCGGGTACTTGACCGGAGATATATGGAGCCCTCTGGCTGCTCCCACAAAGTCCCAGACCTCGAAAAGATCCTTGATCACTAGCGAGGTGGCTATTGTGGCTATGGCAAAGTAGTGTCCTTTTAACTTGAAAAGGGGATAACCTATGACAAAAGACCATCCCACTGCCAAGGCCATGCCCACAGGCATGGAAACCCAGAAGGGCACATCCCACCTTATGAGCATTACGGCAGTGGTGTATGCCCCTATCCCCACATATTGGGCCTTGCCCAGATCCACCTGACCCCCGTACCCACCGATGGTGTTCCAGCCCATGCCATATATGGAAAACATCAGAAATTGGATCATGGTGGCCATGGCAAAGGAGGAATAAGGCATCAGAGGGAATGCCACCAGCACAGCAGCCACCATGGCTGCCACAACCAGATCTGTGCGGGGAAAATCCGAGAAGTCCAGGGCGTTTCTCAGCGCTTCCATCCGAAGAGCCCTTTGGGCCTGGCCAGCATGATTATGAAATATGCCAGGTATACCCAGGTGTACTTGAAAGATGTCATGGGCACATCCATCATCCAGCGCCAATCCAAGGCCAAGGACAGTGAATCCCAAATCCCGGGGATCTCTGTTATCAGCCCCACCACCAGCCCTGCCAGAAATGCCCCGGGAACGCTCCCAAAACCCCCCAAGGCCACTATGGTAAAGGCCAACATGGTGAAAAGAAGTCCTACATATGGATTGACCGCCCAGAAATTCACCAAGAGCGCCCCTGCAATGGTCACGGTGGCTCCGCCTATGCCCCAGGCCAGGCCGTTCATCCTGTCCGTGGGGATTCCCATGTACCTGGCTCCCTGGGCATTGAGAGCCGTGGCCTGAAGGGCCTTGCCCACCTTTGTCCTGTTTATAAGTAGCCACACGGCAGCAAAAGCCGAGACTGCCAGAAAAGCAGCAGCCAGTTTGGTGGCCGGGACACTCACCCCCATGCCCAGAGATATGCTCTTTCCCACAAGAAGCCCATGATGGATTGCCCTGTCCTCGGAACCGAAAAAGAGCAAGGCCAGATTTCTAAGAAAGAGCATGAGGCCAAAGGTCCCCAGGAGTTGGGCCACCATGGGGCCCCTCAAGAGAAACTTCACAAAGAGAAAATAACACAACCAGCCCAGCACAAAGCCCACCATGGCAGCCAAAGGCAAAGTGAGAAGAGGCTCCATCCTTGCCCCCTGGGCCACCAAAAGCCCGGTGTACATCCCCACCATGAGAAACTCCCCATGGGCAAAGTTCACTATGTCCATGACCCCAAAGATTATGGTCAATCCCAGAGCCACCAAAGCCAGGACCATACCTATGAGAAGCCCCGCCACCAGGGATGCCACAAGCACATCGAGCGCCAACTGGATTCCTCCGGTCAACCCCCAACCCGCATCACCCACCTGGAGCAGATGACTCGGGTCAACTCATTGGGGTATGCATATGTTTTGGGATCAGGAAAATTCCTGTTCCCTTTACTTGCCGCAAGGCCTCCCAGGTTCATTGCCTTGGGTTCGGCCAGGATCAAAAAAGAGGGGGGCAAAATGGGTCTTGGCATTGCCCCCCTTAAAGCTCATCAAAAACCCTTGAAAGGGTAAATGAGGTTGGCTGTAGCCAGCTCAAAGGGATAGACGATTTCCAAGACTACCTCTCCGGCCTGGTTTTTCTGATATTGGCCGATGATACCTGATCCCAAGAGATTCTGGCCTATCTCCTCTCCAGAGGTGGAGAATTTTATGCCCTTCCAAGGCACCACCAGTTGCTCCCCTGGAATGTGGATCTCGTTGGCTGCAGCCTGGATGGCCTCAGGTTTGGTGGAGCCAGCCTTCTCCAACACGTGAACCCAGGTCTGAACCCCCGTGAACCCCCTGGCCGAGGCATCGCTTAGGTCGTACCCGGTCTTTTTCTTGTAAAGCTCGTTTACCTGGCCCGAGATCTTCTTGACCTGACCCAGCTTGGGGGAGAATACGGTCCTGGTCAGAACTCCCACTATGTCTTCTCCCAGTGTGGTTCTGAACTCAGGGGTTTCGAAGCCTGCGTCCTGCCCCCAGATCAATTTGGGCTTGGCCTTCTCTGCTTTGAGTGTCTTTAGCATGAGTATGGCATCTGATGTATAAGAAGCAAAGAGCATCCCAGCGGGCTTGACTGCCAGTAAAGATCTCACCTCGCTTGAAAGATCCGCGGATTTGGCAGCATAGAGTAAATTGCGTTTCAGATCATATCCATACTCCTTGGCGTACTTCTCTATGAGCCCGGATGCAGCAGATCCCCACTCGGTTTTCTCACATGCGGCCGCCAAATTCATGAGTTCCTGCTTGGGAACTGCTTTCACTCCTTTGGCTTTCCCCTCACTCAAGCCTTTGAGGAATTCGAAGAGATCCTTGGTGAAGGTGCCATCATGGGGAGTGGTACGCCAGAACCATTTGTAACCCTGCTGGGTTAGAATCGGGGAGGTGGAAGAATCATTTATCATGGGCACCTTGTATTGCTCGCATACGGCACTGACAGCCTTGGTAACAGAGCTGTGGTAACAGCCCAGAATGCCCACCACCTTGTCATCCAGAATCAGTTTCTTGGCTAGGTCAGCTCCCAGGGTCGGGTTGCCTTCATGGTCCTTGAATACAAGCTTTATCTTGGCCCCATTGAGACTCTTTATCCCTGCGTTCTTTGCCATGTCCATGGCCAACTCTGCCATGACATTGTTGGCTATCTCAGCGGCCAGCTCAGCCCCGTACTGCAGCTCTCTTCCAGCTGAAGCCGCTCCTCCTGTGAGAGGATAGATGACCCCTATGGTAACCTCCTTCTGGGCTGCGGCCTGAGAGGGGGCAAACACCCCGCTGCATGCCAGGCCCAAAGCCAAAAGAACAGCCCACCCCGAAACCCATACCCTTTTCATCTCCGACCTCCTTTCCTTTCACTGTACCTGGCCTTTGGCTGCCAAAACACAAACCACCTTCTCTCGGCCTCCTGGGCCGAGTTGGATCCCAAAAACACTGGTAACTGAAGCCAAGTGAAAAGATTTGATCCCACACCTGTCTTTTGTCCCAAGGGGGCTAAAACTCCTCGGTTTCCCAGGCCTCAAACCAGCCGCCAGATCAAAACAGGGCCAGGGGTGCTTTCTCAAGACTCCCACTAGAAAATCGCCAGGTCTTTTTCCCTCAGATCTGTCACCAACATGTGCCCTGGGGCATGGGTGATGGCCAGCTCTGGCCTGGCATTCAGCAGTGCCACCTGGGGGGTCACTCCGCAGGCCCAGAAAACCGGAACTTCCCCTGGTTTCACGCTGACCGGATCCCCAAAATCAGGTTTCTGAAGATCCAGGATTCCCAGCGCCCCTGGATCCCCCACGTGCACCGGAGCTCCGTGCACCCCAGGAAAACGGGAAGTAATCTGAACAGCCTTGCTCACCAAGGGACCTGGAATGGGCCTCATGGTAACTACCATTTCCCCCCTGAAAGGGCCTGCGGGCAGACAAGGCAGCTTGGTCTTAAACATGGGCACGTTTTTCCCCTCCTCCACGTGCCGAACAGGTACACCTGCCTCCATCAAGGCCCATTCAAAGGTGAAACTGCAACCCAGCAGGAAGCTGACCAGATCATCCCTCCAAATCTCCATTATGTCATTTCGCTCTTCCACCAGGTCTCCACAGAAGATCCTATACCTGGGGACATCCCTTCTCACATCCGCCCCTGGGGCACTGTACAAGGGTTCCCAAACCCCCTCCTCCAGGACCTCCAGCACCGGGCAGGGCTTGGGATTCCTCTGGCAGAACACAAGGAAATGAAAAGCGTACCTGGCAGGCAGAATCACCAGATTGACCTGGGTGTGACCCAGGCAGCATCCAGCCGTTGGCCCTGCCCACTTGCCTTCCCTGACCAGCTGCCGAAACTCCTGGGGGGTTTCGGGCACTCTTGGGGGTTGCCCACTCATGACACTTCCAGGCTTCTTTCTTTGTGGATATCGGGATATCTGTTTATCCTTTAATGGGTGTGCTTGTCAAGTTATACGATTCATGTGGTTGATCTTTTTGTTCTTCTTCCTGTAAAGTTATCTTGTCTTGGGCCCAAAGGCTGCTGTTTTGCTACCCACGGTACCCATTTTGCTTTTAGGGAGGATTTCTTGGACTGGTTGGCTCTTTTTGACACCTCAGAACTTCTAGAGGCCTCTGTGAAGCTTTTTGTGGCAGCTCTTTTGGGAGCCATGGTGGGCTACGAAAGGGAAGCCCATGGTGAGGCTGCCGGATTCAGAACCTTCATACTGGTCTCTGTGGGCTCCTGTCTCATAATGATGGTCTCCATACACCTGGAGAGTCTCTACAGGGATTTCAGGATGGAAAGCGCTGTTAGGGTGGACCCAGGCAGAATAGCCTCCTATGCGCTGGCAGGAATGGGTTTCTTGGGAGCAGGGGCCATCATCATGGGCCGCAGCACAGTCAGAGGTCTCACCACTGCTGCCGGACTCTGGCTCATGACAGCAATAGGTCTGGCAGTGGGAAGTGGATACATGATTCCGGCCATCCTGGCCACGCTTCTGGGGGTATTCGTACTTTTTAGCCTGAGGAGAGCCAGACAGTGGTTCCACAGAGACGTTTACTCAACCATTGTACTTAGTTTCCAAGACTCCAAACCTCGCCTGAATGAGGTGGAGGCCGTGGTGCAGAAGTATCCTTTTACAAGGATCACCTTTGTGAACTTCCACAGGTCCCTGGAAAAAAACACCTTGATTTACAGGCTAAATATGATCTCCAAGGAAGGCCTGGAATGGCAGGAACTCACACAGGAGCTGGCAAGGCTGCCCGGACTAAAGGAGATCACCCTGGAGGAGGGCCGCGTGGTCTGACATGCCTTCAAGATCCCGTGGGTTTTAGCAAGAGGGCGAGTTTGTCTTCTATGTTATCCTTGAGCCAGTGGGGATCCCACCACTCTATGGGGTTCACATAGACCCCATCCACAAGGATGCTGAAGTGCAGGTGATCCCCCCCCGCCAGGCCAGTACTTCCTGAGAAGCCCAATCTTTCCCCTTTTCCCAGAACCTGGCCCATGGCAGCAGAGATCTGGCTGAGATGGGAGTACATGCTGAAGAGCCCGCATCCATGGTCCAAAACCACTGTGTTGCCATATATGCCCAGCTCTCCTGCAAAAACCACCCGACCCTTGTTGGCTGCCTCCACAGGACTTGTGACCAGAGAAGCCAGATCCACCCCAAGGTGCACTTGCTCGTCTATAGCCTTGTCTTTCCAGATGTAGGTGCGTCTGTCTGCAAAGCCAGCCATGGGTTTTGCATTGGCCATGCGCAGAAAAGACCCTGACCACAGGGGCTCGGGATGGGTCTTACTGCAGATTTCTTGAATGGTCAGCTCGTTTTGTTTCCTGAGTTCCCTGTTTATCTGGAGGAACATCTCCTGGGGCTGGCCCTTCAGGGCCGGGTCCCTCTCAAGAAAATACGGAAGAATTCTTTGCAAGAACTCCTCGCTCAAACGGATGGAGTCCTGCCTGAACTTCTTGGGTCTTATCTGATGCTTGAACTGGGCTGTGGTCCTGTTGCCAGCCAGATCCTCGGCTTCCAGGTGAATGGGGACCTGAGGGGACGCATCATGGGACACCGCGAAAAGGGCAAACCAACCATTGTCTGAGCCCATGGGATAAGCCCTAAACCACCTTTCGCCCACCCTTACTCCACCACTGGACAAAGGCTCAGAGGCCCGGAAAGCCACCATACCTGACCCGCCCTGGTTCAAGTAGTGGAAGGGGCTAAGAATCGAGAGGCTGGGAGATCTTGTGTCCACCCTCACATTAGCCGTTATGACCCTGGGGTTGCCTCCCCTCCAAGAGCGGTCTTTGACCTCTGCCCTAAAAAGAGCTGTCCCCTCCTGAAACTGCAGGGCATCCGCCGAAATCTCAAGAACTCTCTCCACCTGATGAGTACCTGAAGGAAATGACTCCTCCAGCACCTTCACAACCCTTGCCCCTTGCTCGAGACTCACCCTGAGCTCTTTCAGGCCAGACTTGCGGTCCTCTGCTGAGAGTTTGAATTTCGTCAGCTTGCCTATGGCCACAGGATCCGGAGACAACCATAGCTCAGGCACTTCCCCTTCCAGCTTTCCATAGAGGAGCACTGCTGCTGCCACCAAGAGCAAGAGCCCCCCAACTAAGCCCACAATCCTTCCCATACGAAGCGCCATCATGCCTCTGTCTCACTTTCCCGGAGCCGATTCCTGCCCCACCAACTCACATCCCTTTGCTGCACCCATTCATCTATGCCTTCTTTGAGGCTCAAGATCTTATCCATGACCCCTGCCAAAGCCTCAACCACCTGCCCGTCAAGCTTTCCTCTGATGGCCTCTTGCCTGAGGAAATCCAAGGCTCCCTGTGGAGACTCCGGTTCCCTGTAAGGCCTCGGGGCTGTCAGGGCATCGAATATGTCCACCACGGCCAGGATCTTGGACCCCGGGGATATTTGATCCCCTAGCAAACCCTCCGGATATCCTGATCCATCCAATTTCTCATGATGGGCCGAGGCTATCTCCGGCACATCTCTTAAGCTCCTGGGAAAGAGATGACGTATATCCCCTAATATTTCCCTGGTCCTGGCAGCGTGGCTCTTCATTAGCTTGAACTGACGCTCCGTAAGGCTGCCGGGTTTTAAGAGCACCTCATCGGGAATCCCCAGTTTACCCTGATCATGCAGGAGCCCGGCGTACTCCAGGATGCGGATCTGTTGCTCTTCCCATCCCATGGCACGGCCCACCTGCGCAGCGTAAGCCGCCACCCTCCAAGTGTGCCCTGCAGTCATGTGGTCTCTGGCGTCAATGGCCACGGCCTGGCCTCGGATAAGACTCTGGAAGGCTTTGCTTTGAGCCTCCAGGTAACGGCTGTTTTCTATGGCCATGGCTGCCTGAGAACACAAGGCTGTCAGCATCTCCTCGTCATCTGCATCGAACCCCTTGGAGCCTTTCTTGTTCAAGGCCTGTACTACACCCACCACCTCACCCCTCGGTGTCCTCATGGGTGCACTCAACATGGACCTTGTTCTGAAGCCTGTAATGCGATCCCATGAAGAATCGAATCTGGAATCTTGATATGCATCCTTCAGGTTGATCAGACAACCCGAGGCCGCCACCTCCCCGGCAATGCTCCCTTTGCCCAAGGGAACACGAATCTCTTCTGTTCCCTGTGAGACCCTGCTGACCAAAAAAAGCTGTTTCTCTTTGCTTTTTTGCTCCTTCTCCTCAGTCACAAGATAGAGAGTGGTTCTTTCTGCTGAAAGCACCTTGCTTGTCTGCTCAGCAATCAGGCTCAGCAGCTTGTCCAGATTTCTCTCTGACACCAGGGTCTTGCTGACTTGCCGCAGTGCTTCCAGCCTGGACAACCTCTTGCAAGAGCCACCTGGTTGGGCCCAAGCGCTCTTTTTCTCAGTCACCTTTTGTGCTCTCGTCCCAGTTTTTTTCACAGAGGCGTAACTGCTCTTGGATGCTGGGAAGAATCCCTACCACATCTGGATCAAACCTCCTGCCTGCCTCCCTAGCCAACCAAGCCAGGGCCTCTTGCAAACCCATGGGTTTCTCACCGAAGCGAGGATTCATCTTACACCAAAGGGAATCAGCCACAGCTATGATTCTGGCCTCAACAGGCACCTCAGTGCCCTGGGGAGGGCCTTGAGGGAACCCCCCTCCGTCAAACTCCTTGTGATGGAAAGGAGCTATATCCACCACGGCGGCCATGTCCCCGGAAAACTCCATCAGTTCCAGGAGCCTCCTGGTCCAAAAAGCATGTTTCTCGTACGCGAGTCTTTCCTCTGTTGTCAGGGCAGCCCCCTTGCGCAACACCCTGTCGGGCACAGCCAGTTTTCCGAGATCATGGAGGCAGGCTGCCCAACCTAAAATCTTCACCCTGTTGGCATCCAGGCCCATGGCCTCTGCCATCACTGTGCTGTACGCCCTCACAATGAAGGCATGGCCACCTTTGGTTTCAGTCCTCATTTCCAAGCCTTTGACAAGAGCCGCTATTACAGCCTCGGTGGCCTTCAACTGCTCCTGGTAAAGCTGAACGTTCTCGATGGCCACGGACGCAGTATCGGCCAGGGCTTGCAGCAAAGCCAGATCCTCCTGGTCAAAGGCTCTACCGTCTCTACGGTTCAGTACCTGCGCCACTCCCAACAAGGATCCACTGGGGCCTTTCAATGGCACGGCCAGAATGGACCTGGTTCTAAAACCTGTTATGCGATCTATCTCGGGGTTAAAACGCGGGTCAGCGTATGCGTCAGGGATCAACATGGGAAGGCCTGTGGCCAGTACCCTTCCTGCAATTCCCTTTTTCCTGTCAAAACGTATCTCCTCGCTCTCCAGAGCCACCACCGAACGCAGCTCCTGGGTTTGCTCATCCAAGAGAAAAATCGAACTCCGCTCGGCATCCAGGACAAGGCTGAGTTCTTCCCAAATGCGCTGCAGAATTGCCTCCAGATCCCTTTGAGAGCAGATCTCGAGGCTCAACTGCAGCAACAGCTCGAGTCCCCTTGCCCTTTTATCTGGATCTTTCATGGGCTGGCGGGCCTGATGCTAGAATCATGTCCAAGCCAGCTCTACTTCCGGCTCCCCCAAGGGTTCTTCCCACGCCGTACTATTGTGTCCAACATCAACTTCCTACCAGCTAGCATCCTCATAACTGGTCGTGGGATAGCCCATGGGCCTTTCAAAGGTAAACTTGTATGGAGCCACCACAAGGGCTTGGGCTGCATCCTCCGTAGTGCCTGTCAAGGCGGCAAAGGGAAGTGCCACCAGAAAACTTGCTGCACCCAGCACCGTGGCAGCTATGCCCAAGGGACGCAGAACCCAGGCATCCACTTCCATGGGAGTGGAATCCCAATCCCTGTATGCCCATACTTGGGGCACAAGAGCCATGGTTGTGGCCAAAACAACTATCAAGACCATGGTCTTCCTGAATGTCCCTTTCATGGTTTCCTCCTAGCGCTTTATTGCCCACCTTATTTACCGCATTCTATGGGAGCCACCGGCCTTGATCAAGCCTCCATCTTTCCCATGGCTTGCTGGGCAAAGCGGGAAACTTCCTGGGCCACTCGCCAAGGAGCCTCCAGAATCAAGTGATGTCCCACTCCCTCCAAAACCACCAGCCTGCTACCAGGTATGAGCTGGGAAATTCTCTTGAGTTCCTCCTTGCCCACCAGCCTGTCTTGCTCGCCCCCGAGTATAAGGCAAGGAACCTCTGGCAAGAACCATTCATTCTCCTGCTCTGTCCAGACTTCCAGCTGTCGGATCATGGCCCGGCGGGTTCTTTCATCCATGCCGTATTGTGAGGCCAACTCCTGTAATACCACTGTGTTCTTTCTCCAATATTGCGGAGATACCATGGCTTCCAGAAGCCTGGCCATGAGCTGGTGGATGGGAGACTCATTTATGAGCTCTCCCAGCCTCTTGCTCCACTCCATGACAATGGGGCCGCTCACAGGCGGAGGAGTGCAAAGAATGAGGCCTTTGACCAGCCGGGGACAAGCCACAGCTAGGTTTTTGACCACCAGGGCACCCAGGGATGCTCCCAGGAAAAAGGCTTCTCTTATGTCAAGATGATCCACCAGCCCCAGTACATCCAAGACCAGCTGCTCCATGGAGACTCCCTCAAGGCTGCCTTCTGACCGTCCCAACCCCCTAGGATCAAATGCCACCAGGCGAAACCCCTTTTTTCTCATGAACGGAAATATGGGGTTGAAAGCCCTGGAGTCACCTCCAAGGCCTGGCACCAATATCAGGGCAAAACCCTGCCCGGCGTCCTTGTAGTACATGGACACACCCATTATGGAAGCAGTGGGCATTGATCACCTCCTGGCCGAACTTTGATTCATTGGGGAGCTTGTGCCCTGCGGGCTGAAGCTCAAATTTCCAGCTCAGAGCTCCTACACTTGCGATTATGAGCCCAGCCTGTCTTGTGGTCCAGGCAATGCGCCCAGAGAGAATCAATTCATTTCTTCCAGAGGACATCTTCAGGGCCCAGAGGCTTGACATGGACCTTGATGGAGTTGTAAAAAAGTTAAGGAATTAAAGCCCGTTGGGTCATCAGCCCGGTGCCACCCTTTAAGGTGGCTTTTTTGTGAGGTGCTGGAGGGTTTTCATGGAAAAGCTCAAATTGGGTATACCCAAAGGTAGCCTTCAGGAGGCAACCATAGAGATATTCAAGAGGGCGGGTTGGAACATAAGGCTCCCGGATCGAAGCTATTTCCCTGGCATAGATGATGAAGAAATATCCTGTTACCTCATAAGGGCACAGGAGATCTCCAGGTACGTGGAAAGCGGGGTCCTGGATCTGGGGCTTACGGGTAGGGACTGGATCCTGGAGAACGATTCCAAGGTGGTGATCCTAGAGGAGCTCATATATTCCAAGGTAAGTAGAAGACCGGCTCGCTGGGTGCTGGCAGTGCCCGAGGACTCCCCTGTGCGAACTCTTAAGGACCTGGAAGGAAAGCGTGTGGCCACCGAACTGGTGAATTTCACTCGAAGGCTTTTTCAGCAAAGGGGCATCAAGGTGGAGGTGGAGTTTAGCTGGGGCGCCACAGAGGCCAAGGTGCTCGAGGGACTCGCAGATGCTGTGGTGGAGGTGACCGAGACAGGCACTACCCTTAGGGCCAATGGGCTCAGGATCGTAGAGGAACTCATGACAACAGCCCCCCAGCTAATAGCCAACCCCCTGGCATGGGAAGACCCTTGGAAGCACAGAAAGATAGAGCAGATCCGGGTTCTGCTCAAAGGGGCCATGGCCGCGTACAAGAAGGTGGGCCTCAAGATGAATGTTTCCGAGGAGGATATCTCCAATGTGGTGGCCGTGCTCCCAAGCCTCAAGGCCCCCACCATCTCAAAGCTTTACGGGCAGGACTGGTTTGCCATCGAGACCATAGTGGATCAGGAAGTGGTGCGGGAGATCATCCCCAAGCTCCAGGAGGCAGGAGCTCAGGGAATCATAGAGTATTCCCTAAACAAGGTCATCTAACCTCCGCAATGAGTCTGGAAGGAAGATTCACCAAACTGGATTCCACACTTTCAGGCATGACCAGAGTCATCTGATCAGCTTCTTTTGTGTGGGCAAGGTAGTCACTGGAATGCGTGCTCGAAGCAGTATTTGGAGGATGGTTTGAAGGGTTTCGCGCCCATGGGATTTCTTCCCAGTCATTGGGCCAGGGATCCTATGAACCAGATTTGCCAAAAGGCTCTTCTTTTTCTCCATTAAAAGGAGATTTCATGTGTGAATCCATGGAGCCTGGAGAACAACTCCTTACAAACCAAAAACAGGCACATTATTTTGACGGGGTGGTGGAGTTGTTCGATCAGGAGCAGCCTCCCCACATCCTCAGAAATCTTCAATTAATAGTGGAGGCTGCCTCCATACAACCTGGAGATCGTGTGCTGGATGTGGGAGCCGGGGTTGGGGTTCTGATCCCGCTCATTCGTGAATATAAACCAGGCACCATAGTGGCCTGTGAAATCTCGGCCAAGATGCTGGCCCGTCTGGCCCAAAAATATCCGGATGTGCACACCCATCTCTCGGACATCGCGGAAGTGAAACTCCCAGACGGGTGGTTCAACGTGATTTTCATGAACGCGGTCTTCCCCAATTTGGTGGATAAGCCCAGGGCTCTGGCCAACTGCGCAAGGATGCTTAATTCATCCGGACGACTGGTCATCAGCCATCCAGAGGGAAGGCTCTTTGTGGAGCGCATAAGAGATGTGGTGCCTTTTCCCCTGGATCCGCTTCCCGTATTCCCGCAACTGAGGCGCATGCTGAAAGACCTGCCTTTCCTTTTGACCTTATATGAAGATCGCTCTGACCTGTATCTGGCGGTACTTGAGCGCACAGGACCTCCCAAGAAAAGCTGAAGCCAGAATCAAGAGCAAGATTTCATTTCATGGGACAAGGCCATGAAGGCCTCTGGCCTCACATCCCAAGATCTCTCGGCCTGCACTCTTGAAGATATCCACAGATGAACTGATTTGTGCTCAAATGCACTCTGGCTTTCCCATGGAGTCTGTGGCCGCTGGGCCCAAAAACAAGTCAGAGCCATCTTGGGGATTGGGTATGTGGCACCCAGGCTCACCTATGCTGGAAAATGATCCGGTTGGCCCCTTTCTACAGGTACATGAAGGGGGCATGAGTTTTTTGGGGCATGCAGATCCAGAAATCGGCAAGCCAGGATTTTCAAGGCCACAAAGGGGTTTGACCCTGGATATGGCTGACTGTAGCATGGGGCTCGGGGTGATCCCCCAACTCAGCGGCCTTGGCTCAGAATTTGAGATCTGGACTTGCTCGGAAATTGTGGTCTTGTGTTTGGGAGATCTACTTTTGATGTGAGCTGGAAAATGAAGCTGCCATCTGTTGCCAGCTTTTTTCTTGCCATCTCACTTTGCTTTTGGCCCATTACTTCTTCAGCACTAGAGCGCGCCCTCATAGTGGACCTGGAGATGAATCCTCCTTGCGTGTTGGCTGGGCTCATGGACAATCTTAGCCTGGCAGGCTTCTTGCCTGTGTACAGGCCCTTTTACCCACGCCTGACTCGCCAGGATCTGAAAGACTTCTCTTTGGTGGTGCTGCTTTGCGGCCCTTCCCCCGGAGCACCAGGCACAGGCATGAGCCTGGCAGAGGTTCAACCATTGATGGATTTTGTGACCGGAGGTGGGATCCTGATTTTGGGCCCATCCTCTGGCAGCAAACTGAATAGGGTGGCGGACCACGACAGGTATCTCTTCAATCTCTTGCTCCATAGACTGGGGGTTTCCATCCAGATCCAAGACGATTGGGTGATGGATGAAGAGAATTTCTTCAGTGCTCCCCTTTGGAAATCCCCCCTGGTGCTTCCTGAGCAGGAAGCCTTTGGAAGCCCAGGCATCCAAGGCCCAATGATCTTTGACAGAACCCCCTCCCTGAGCATTGGGCGTGGGGTCTTGTCTTTGGTTCGCTCTTATGACTCGGCTTTTTTGAGGGAAGAGGCCCAAAAAAAAGGTCCCTTCACCCTGGCGGCCGCTGCGGGCTGTGGAAAAGGAAAGGTCCTGGTAATGGCCCGTCATGTGCTCATCCATGGGGGTGCCAATTCCAAAGAACCTGCTTCTCCCATGCTACCCATGCCGGTGGAGGAATCACGCCTGAGAGCATTTTTGAGAAATCTCCTGGCCAGGCTAAAAGATGCTGATTTTCCTAATGCCACCCCCTCGGTCCACTCTCTGCCACCTCCCCCACAAGCAAACTTTGCTGTCCTGGAAGAACCTTTTGCTGAAGCTCCTCCTGTCAGCACAAGGGAGGTTCATCTCTGGAGACCAGCCCAGGGGCCTCAGCCAACTCCTTTGAAGCCATCCCACAGATGGATTTCCAGGGAAGGTGTTCGCTGTGGCTGGGCTCACATGGACAAGGGTGCCCAGGAGCTGGAAAGCTTGGCTCACAGAATGATGGTTTCGGGTCTGAACACCTTCTGGGGCGTGGCTCACCCCCAGATGCTCTTGGGGGCCTGGGGATCCCAAAAGGAAAGAGCTCTGCTTTTCCAGGCCTGGGAGAACATGGCATCTTTTTTGGCCCATTCAGATGTGAGGTGGCTCCTGGGTCTGAACTATCCAGGAGGGCCTCACACAAGAGCCTTGCCCTCCTCTGCAGTGGGGGCAGAGGGGAAACACTGGAGTGCGCCATCGCCATGGGACAGGGAATTCTGGGAAAAAGAGGTGGTCTCTTCAGCAAGGGTAGCCGCATACTGGTCCAGGAATCACCCGGCTGCAGCCGGTTTGGTCTTGGATCTTGAGATGTATCGCAGAAATCCTCTTTTTTTTGGAAGTGGTGTGGATTTTGGAAAAGCCCCCTTCCAAGCCTTTCTGCAGCACCTAGGCGAGCCCAAGGGGTCCGTGGCTTGGGGCTTGGAGGCTTCAAAGCGATTCCCATGGCTGAGGGATCAGGCGCTTTTGGAGTCTTATTACAGCTTCCTGGAGAATAGAGCAGAAGAGATGGGCCGCAGCCTAAAAAAGGCTGTGCACGCCATAAGACCGGACTGGGTCTTGGGCTGTTACATGGCGGGCATACTTCACAGGTGGTTCTATCGCGGGCTTCTCAGAGGCTTGGGAGAACCAGGCCGGCCTGTGCTGGTCTTCACATTCCAGAGGGATGTGGGCATTGACATGGAGGAGCTCAGGGGCCATGGCATTCATGCATTACACATAAGGGGTCTTCTCATGGGAATGATGAGAAAGCAAGACTACCCGGAGCTCTTCAGACAAGCCTTGAAGGAACACAGAGGCTTTTGGTTGAACCGCCTGACTTCCCTGGTAGCCCCAAAGGGTTTCGCACCTGTGGAAGCCCCGCCCGACATGACCCAGGAGGAAGCCTGGCAGGTGATCAGGACAGCAAACCTGGAGATCTCTTCCAAGGAATTCCAGCGCTAGATATCCAGGATAAACCAATGCTGTAAGGGGAGGCAAAAAATCATGAACCATAAGATAGATGAGAACCATGTCTTGGATCTTCTCAAGGAGCTCACCGAGGCCTTTGGAGTCTCTGGATTCGAGGCCGAGGTGCGCCATAGAATTCGGGCCAGGGTATTACCTCTTGCGGATGAGGTGGATACGGATCCTCTGGGTAACCTTTATGCAGTTTTAAATCCAGGGGAAGAATTCACCCTCATGCTGGATGCCCACATGGACGAGGTGGGATTCGTGGTCAAGGGACTGGAAAAAGACGGCTTCCTCAGGTTGGCCCCCCTGGGCGGATGGGATGTGCGGCTCCTACCTGGACAAACAATTTTGGTAAAGTCAACAAAAGGCCGCTACTACTATGGTCTTATAGGCTCGATCCCACCTCATGTGCTGGAGACAGATGAGAGGAACAAGGTGCTGGGCTGGGGGGACCTTTTCGTGGATGTTGGGGCCACCAGCCTCCAGGAGCTAGGCAAGATGGGGATCAGGTTGGGCTGTGCCGCCTTGATCCCTCAAACCTTGAGACTTCTGGGCCAGGCAACAATCATGGCAAAAGCCTTGGACAACAGGGTGGGATGTGCCCTATTGCTTTTGATCCTGGAGAGCCTTGCCAAGGACAGAGTGCCTTGGCGCACCGTGGTGACCTTCTCCTCCAGCGAGGAGGTGGGATCAAGAGGGGCCAGGGTGGCTGCCCAGAGGTGGAGCCCTCATATGGCCTTAGCTGTGGAAGGCACCATGGCCACGGACACTCCAGGAATAAAGCCAGGGCAAATGGTCTCTGTTTTGGGAGGAGGGCCTGTGGTGACGGCCATGGACAATAGCATAATAGTCCCGGAAAAGTTGGTGGATTTGATACTCACTACTGCAGAAAAATTGGAAATCCCCTATCAGATCAAGACTCCCCTTGTGGGATCTACGGATGCAGGTGCGATCCACTCAAGCGGAAGGGGAGTTCTCACAGCAGTGGTGGCGGTTCCATGCAGGTACAGCCATTCTCCCACCAGCCTCATGCGCTTGGAGGATTTTTTCAACACCTATAGGCTGCTGGAGGCCTTGGTCCGAAATGTTTTTTCCATATACGAGCAAGTACGGGCATGAGCAAGACCGCTCCATCGCTATGGGTTGCAAGACATGATCTCCCCTTATTGGAACAGCAGGGTGGATCAGAGGATGGGACCTGCGCCTTGACACAAAAGGTGCATTGAAAGCAAAATAGGTCAAATTTCGCCGGTGTAGCTCAGAGGCAGAGCAGCTGATTCGTAATCAGCGGGTCGGAGGTTCAACTCCTCTCACCGGCTCTCTAAAACCAAAAAATTTCTCTGAACACCATGCAAAACCTTCCCCCTTAGCTGCCCTGATCAAAGCTCATTTGCGCTCCAAAATATTAAGCAGCTTTCGCCTAGCAAAAAAATCCCATCTTTTTTGGCGCGAGGTAGAGCAAGCCACCAATGGATCATGCAGGGCTAAGCTCAGGATATTCCAGTGTTAAGAGGCTTATACTCAGGTACAACTGAGACCCTGCCCAACAAGTGCTTTTCCCACCTCTCGAAGGGCTATGAAATTTCGATGTATTTGATTTATCTTTGTTGACAATTGTCAAGCATGACACCTACAATCTGGCAAGCTCCCATAGGACAAAAACCCCCTTCAGCAAGTGGCATTTGGCATTAAGTCAAGTCTCGCCCCCAGTTATTTATTTCAGTTCTGGCCTGGGGAGAGGCTATGTCATTGCATTTTGCAGAGAAGGCCCTTGGGATACTGGCCTTGTACCAGGGACATGGACACAAGGGGGTGCCCCATGAGAAGCACAAAGGTGCTTGCTTCCCTCATCCTGGCCGCGGGCTTGATTATTTGTCCCACAAGACTCTGGGGCGATGATGCCAGCGATAGTTTGGCCATATGGGTAGGTAAGTGGCTAAAGGTTTCGACGCATTTGTTGGGCTTCTGCCACGGGCCAGGTTTCTTGGAAAGGGTCAAGGACAAAAACAAGGGTTACCTCCAGGTAAAGGAGCTTGTGGAACTCCAGGACCAGTTACCGCGGTTGGAAGGTCAAATCTGGTTTCCCGCCCAGGGATCCTGGGTTCCACTAATGGTAACCATCATGCCTGTGCTAGGCACGAACTTGGATTTTGTGGCCTTCTTCGAAAGCGATATTTCAGAAGGTGGTCTATATCTTAACGGCTACGTTAGGATGATAATGCGCAGGGATGAAAGAGGAAGGGTCATACTAGGGGCAGTCCAGTTTATTGGGACCAACTACTCCATCTTCAGCTCCCAGAGCCCATGCGCAGGTGCCTTCTTGGGCCGGGGAAAGGTGGTCTCCCCATTCAAGGTTCCTTATAGATATGAGGTAGGTTGCCCATGGCAGCAAAAGGAATCCACGGATTTTGGGAGGCCCATTTTAAGGGCTTTGGCATAACCCTTCTGTGCCTTCTAATCCTGATCCCCGGCCCATGCATGCCTTTGGCCGAGTCGGGCCCCCAGATCAACCGGTTGGGCGGATCATATACACAAAGGGCGAGGTGGAGGTGATAAGGGCAAAGCAGAACCTCCAAGAGAAGGCCAGGGCGGACACGACTCTATACCCACTGGACGAGGTGCTGACTGGGGCAGATGGTAGGGCCTCCATCCTCATGGCCGATGAGACGCTGATACAACTCAATGCGCGAAGCCGCCTTGTGATAGAGCAGGTTTCAGCCTCCAGCGCCTGGATAAAGCTTCGAAAGATAGTTCCCGCAGCCTATTTCGCAGCTCAGTCCCTGTATCAAATGCTGGCAGGTGAGATCTGGATTCGCAACAAGAACAAGGAGGCAGTGGTTGAGATCAAGTCTCCTGCGCTGACAGTAGGAATTCGAGGAACTGAGTTGGATCTCAGGGTGGCCGAGGATGGTACAGTGGTTTTAAGTGTTCTGGAAGGTTTGGTCAAGGCCTGGAAGGCGATGGGAATTGTTGAAGTGGGGGCCAGAGAACAGGCAATGGCGCGCCCAGGGGTTGCCCCCCAGAAGAGGATCATGATCTCACCACATGACGCTGTTCAGTGGACCCTTTTTGTACCCTCCATAATCTCCGAAAAAGACATCCCGCCCGCCCATCCAGATCGACAAACACTCGTAAATGGGCTTCGACTCCTTCTGGGCGGAAAGGTACTGGATGCCAAAAGGGTATTCCTGGAAGTGACAGTCATACGGCCTGAGAACGCCTTGGCCTGGAGTCTCCTGGCTTTGGCCCAGCTTGCTTTGGGCCAGAAAGCCGAAGCATTGGATGCCAGCAAAAGAGCTGTGGAAGCTGATCCTACATCCCCCACCGTATGGATTCTCATGTCCTATGTTTACCAGGCCTTCTTCGATGTGGAAAGTGCAACTAAGGCCGTCCGCATCTCCCTGGAGTTGGAGCCGCAAAACGTGCTGGCTCTCACGAACCTGGCAAGGTTGCTTTTTGGATCCGATGATATGAGCTGCGCTTGGAGTACAATCCAGCTGGCCAGAAGACTCGCCCCTCATGACGGCGAGGTTCACAACGTAGCCGGCTTCATTTTGCTAGCCCGCAGGCAGGTGGATGAGGCAGAGGAGGCATTCAGGTTGGCCATGCGGCTGGCTCCAGGCTTGGGCGAGCCTCACCTGGGACTCGGCCTGGCCAGGATGAGACGAGGGGACGTGGCAGGGGCCATGGAGGAGATCACCACAGCGGTCCTGCTGGGGAGCCTCGCAGGTCACTGTTTCTGAGTTACTGGGCCAAGATGTTGTATCAATGGAAACGATTCCATCAGGCCTTAGAACTCCTTGAGGTAGCCCAAGAGCTGGATCCGTTAGACCCAACACCGCACCTTTACCGTGCTATCATCCTGAGAGACCTAAACCGCCCCACCGAAGCCCTCGAGGCAATGAACAAGGCTGTGGCCCTAAACGACAACAGGGCATTGTACAGGTCCCGCTTTCTGCTGGATCGTGATCTGGCCACCAAGAGCGTGGACCTTTCCATCCTTTATTCCCAGCTAGGCCTCTTGTCATGGGCCAAGAACAAGGCCATGGCCTCGGTCAAACAGGACTACACCAACTTCGCTGGGCACATATTCCTCTCCGGTGCCCTCCTTGCTCTGGAGGGAAGAGGTGGGGCTGGCTCTAGCGAACTGCTTCAGGGCCAACTCCTCATGCCTGCCAACTCCAACTCCTTCAACACCTTCAACGATTACACTTCCTTCTTCGAGAGTCCGAGCATCAACGGAGAGCTCAGCGGGTCCATGGGGAACTTCCAGCACAGGACCGCGAGTTTCGCGGCATTCGGAGGGGTACCCTCGGTCAATCTGGCATTCAACCTCGGAGGCTCCTATGAGCAGACCCAGGGCTGGCGGGAAAACAGCTTCTACAGGTTCAAAGACCTGGCTGGGGCATTCAAGTGGGACCCGACCCCCCGAGACGGTCTCATGTTCATCATGACCCATCCCAACACCAAGGCAGGAGACATAGGATACGAGGTAGACTTTCCACCGGACCCCTATGAATGGAACCGAACCCGACTCACCAGAACCGAGTTTGGGTACCATCATCACTTCGGTCCTGCCTCTGACCTGCTCTTTTTCTTCACCCACCTGAAGGTGGACGGCAGCATGCTGCTCCATTCAAGAACCAGGATCTTAATGCCACCGCCACCCCCTTTAGTCCTAGAGGAGTTCCAACACATCGATTACCACAGACCTTACTATCAGGCTCAAGGACAGTACAGATTGGGGCTAGGTGGACACCAGATCATACTCGGCACTGTCCAGCACTTGGGGGAACATGGGGCGAAGAGCGAAACCAGAAGTTATTTGAAGCTGTTGGGCTTCAGGTTTGGTCTGCCCATGTCATGGACAGGCTATGACCTAGATACCCGATTCCATAGCTACTACATCCAGGACACCTGGAAGCTGAATCCATGGTTAACACTGGAGGCGGCACTCTACTACGACCACATGAATCGGAACAACGTCTTTTCCGGGAGCCAATGGGGCATTCATGAGTTAAACCCTCGGCTGGGACTGATAATCCAACCGGCTCCTCAAGACACTATCCGGCTGGCGGCCTTCCGTTACATAACCCCCTTCCAGGCCAGGCGCTTGGACCTTACAGAGGTGGCCGGCGTTACCATCTTCAGGAGCACCCTGGAAGGCTCCCTAACCAAGGACGCGGATCTCGTCTGGGAGCACGGGTGGTCTGACGGTTTATTCTCGCTGAACCCCTTCTATCTGGAAAGGGAATACCCTTACAAGAAAAGACAAGCTGGCCTGGAGCAAATGGTGCGGACTTATGCCCGTGTGAAGGGTTTCGAGTCAGCCTTGAATCAAATCCTCTGGCATGGGCTGGGTCTAAATGTCGGCTATCGTTACATGGAAGTGGATGACCAGGACTACCCATTGGTTAACAGGAAGGATCACTTACTCAGTCTAGGCCTCACTTATGTGCATCCATCCGGGTTTTTCGCATCGGTGAGTGAGACGTACAGACACGAGGACCTCAAGGCCCATGATCGCCAGGATGAAGACATATGGCTGACTGATGTGCAGTTGGGATACATATTCCCAGGCCGGAGGGGGTCAGCCAGCATCAGTGTAAGAAACATATTTGACCGTCGTTTCAACTGGGTAACAGATCCTTTTGTGATAAAAGGAAGGGTTCCTGCCAGGGAGATCATCGGCAAGGTCGCCCTCAATTTCTGAACTCCCGGCCTCACCTGGAGTTGATTACCTCCCGGAAGAGGTCCACCGAAGCTGAAACCTTTCGGTCTCGGAGCCCTGTGTTTCCAAATTAGCATGAAGCTCCCATTTGGCAGTTAAGGGCGCCAGAATTAGCCTCCATTACTCAAAATGGTGCTGGGCTGAGCCCCTGATATCCCAGATGGGGGGTTTATTCTCAGATGGAGCCTGGTTTTTCTTTGGGGTCCTCAAAGACTTTAGAGCAGAAAATGGCCAAATGCCCAGCCTGGCTTGGGCGTATAGTCCAAAAAGTCCCACATCCTTTGGAACCATCCAAAAAAGCGCTTTCTTATTAGTCCAAGAACCTCCTTCTGCTTCTTAGATTCAAGGCCCTTACAACCTTTGCTGCTGCAATGGGCAAACCCTTTGGATTCATTTGTATGGACTGAAGTCAACTCCCCTTCGCTTTGCCCGCTCATCGAACCAGGCCTTTTCATCCTTGGGGGGAAGGCTGATCTCCTCTGGGGCCTTTCTCACCAAGGATATGGCCTCGCTGGGACATGTGGTAACGCAAAGACCGCATCCTATACACCTTTGACGTATCACCTCGTAACATTCTCCTTTATCTTTGATGGCCTTTACCTGGCAGCGCTCCTGCGCGCACTTGCCGCAGGCCACACAACGCTCAGGATCTATCTGGGCGTAATAGTTCGTGTTTACAGCATCTGTTATGCCCAGCTCGTTTATGCTCCTTAGCACTCCGCAGCAGCAGCCGCAACAGTTGCATATGAAAAAGTGTCCGTTCTCTATGTTGTAGGTCATGTGAACCAGGCCCGCCTCCTCGGCCTTTCTAAGCAGATCTTGGGCCTGCTCCTTAGTGATGGGCCTGCCCCAGTGGTAGTTCTCGAAGACCCCTGCAATTGGGGCCATGGCCAGGCAAACCTCCAGGGGCTTGTCGCAGCCTTTGTTCAGTAATCTTTTCTCCTTCTTGCATATGCAATCAGCCGCTGCGAACGATTTGCTTTTCTCTATTAAGTTGGAGACTTGCTCATATGGAAGCGCCTGTTGTTTATTGGGAATCTCCTTCTCGATGGGAATCACCTGCATGAGCTGTGGTTTGTTGGCAAAGAAGCTCTTCCCGTATGCCGTTTCGTATTCCTGGCACATCCGGGCAAATTCCTCGTCCATGCGGTTGAGTTGCATCTCGTAAATCCCAAAAGCCCAGGGCAGCATCCTAAACACCTTTACAGAGCCGAAATCTATCCCAAAGATCTCTCCCCTTTTCCACATGGAAACAAGCTTCTCCTCGAGTCCCTCCAAAGGCCGCCCTGTTCGTTGGGCTATCTGCTCAGGTGTCTCGAAGCTGAGCCTCAGGTCGCAGAAAAGATCAGCCTCTTCAGGGGTAAAGATCTTCTTTAGAAGTCTGATCTCCACCCCACTTTCCGTTGCCGGAAAACCATTGGGCAAAGTATCCAGTACCCTGGCCAATTTGTGATAGATTTCATCTGACATGAGATCCCTCCTTTCGCCTCTGCCCCCCTAAAGAAGGCCCATCCTAGCCCCTTGAGCTGCCCTGGAGTTAATTGCCTCCAGCATAACATGCCCCTTGAAGAATAAACAGAACATGCAATTCTTACAATATCGCTTCGCCATGGAAGGCATGCCCATGTTAGAATCTAAAAGCTTTTCTTTCGGTCCTTCCCGGAGTTCCTCGGATTTCCGGGACTACCCCAAACATCATGAGGATGATCATGAAAGAGCAAGGCATTAGCATGCCCAGACTGGCCAACTTGATGACTCGCTTGAGAGGCCCCCAGGGCTGCCCCTGGGATAGAAAGCAAAGCTTTCAGAGCCTCAAGAGTTACCTGATAGATGAGGCTTACGAGGTGCTCCAGGCCGTAGACTCAGGAGACCTGGAACTGCTGTGCGAGGAGCTGGGAGATCTTCTTTTTCAAATCGTTTTCATGGCCCATCTTGCCCAGGAGCAAGGCTCTTTTGACTTGGAAGAAGTTATCCAGCGCATAGAGCAGAAGATGATTCGGCGCCACCCCCACGTGTTCGGGCAAGCCAAGGCATCCAATGCCCAGGAGGTTGTGGAGCAATGGCATGCCATCAAGAAGGCCGAAGGCAAACCATCGCCCTCCTCCGCCCTTTCCGGGATTCCCGAGGAATTACCAGCTCTTTACAGAGCCTACCGCCTGGGCCTCAAGGCAGCAAAAACAGGCTTCGACTGGCCTGGGCCCCAAGAGGTCATGGCCAAGCTAAGGGAGGAGTTCCAGGAGCTGGATCAAGCCTTGGAGAAGGGGCAAATGGAAGATGCTGCACAGGAACTGGGCGATCTGCTCTTCGCAGCAGCCAATCTGGCCAGGCATCTGGACAAAGAGCCCGAAGGGCTTCTTCGCCAGGCCAACATGAAATTCCAGTACCGATTCGAGCTGATGGAAAAGACCCTCCATGGCCGGGGTAAATCCCTCCATGAGGCCACCATGGATGAAATGGAACAGATCTGGCAAGAGGTGAAGGATCTTGAGCGCAACCCCTGTGCCTGAGCAGCCCCCTTTTAGTTGAGCAGATGGAGGACTCTCCTCTTCCAATTCTCCACCGGATCCTGGGATGGAGGCTCGTGGAAAAAAGTCTTTCTCATGTAATGGAGGGCACCTGCGTGGAACTCAAAGCCCAGGGAGAGTCTCTCAAAGAGCCTTGCTGATGGCCGAAATAGCCCCCTTTCCACCTCCCACACCCGATGATAAGCCCTGGGACCTTGTGCCAGGTAATAGCCCAGAAATCCCCTTGACTGGGCATATTCCCTGAAGAGCCCTGCCATAAAGAGCAGGTAGTCCCCTATGAACTGGTATCTGTCCCTCTCTTCTTTGGGGTCTTGTGAGACAGTCTGGATTTCCAGGAGCATCTCCACCACGCTTTCCAGCGGCTCCCCTTCGGGATCCTTGACACGTTGAAGCTGCTCTGCTCTGACAAAACGGGCCAGCACCTCGGACAGATAATCAGCCACCTCCCAGTCTCTGCTCTGGAGATCCTGGAAGGCCCTTCTGGTGAACCACTGAAAGAAGCTGCGTAATCTCTCTTGAGTCTGCTGCGCGCTACCCATTTCTCTAACACCTCCTTGGCGCCAGACTCTGATTTGTTCTTATGATATTACTGTGCAAGAACTGGGCCCGGGAATCAAGCCAAGACTCCCAACTGAGGCAACACCTTCACCCCGCCCAAAGCCTTAACCCCATATAAGGCTCCCCAATGGAACTTGCTGGCGCAATTGACAGGTCAGAATACTGGAGCTAGCCTGGTTCCGGGGAAAACAAAATGTTGTCTCTTTCAGACATAGTAGAGGCCAGGGAGAGAATTGGTTCTTTTGTGCGAAAAACTCCCTTGCTGCGATCCAATCATCTCTCTGAAAGGTTGAACTTGCAGATATTCCTGAAGCTGGAAAATCTTCAGGACACGGGCTCCTTCAAGGTAAGGGGGGCCCTAAACAGAATGCTAAGGCTTACCCAACAGGAGCGGCATCGGGGAGTTGTCACTGCCAGTGCAGGCAATCATGCCCAAGGAGTTGCTTGGGCTGCGCGCAGGTTGGGGCTTAGGGCCACGGTCTTCATGCCCGTCCATGCCCCCATAGCCAAACTTCTTGCCACCAGAGGTTACGGCGCCACGGTTATCCAGCATGGAGAGACGTATGATCAATGCGCTCAAGAGGCCCACAGATGGGCTGAGGCCGCCGGTGCTGTCTGGATCCCGGGATTTGACGATGTGGATGTGGTGGCAGGCCAAGGCACTGCAGGACTCGAGATCTGTGAAGATTTGCAGGACATGGACGCGGTCTTGGTACCTGCTGGAGGTGGGGGCCTCCTGGCCGGGGTGGCTTTGGCCATCAAGTCATTGATGCCGAAGGTTCAGGTATTTGGCATCCAGAGCGAAAAGGCCCCGGCTTTGGCCGAGTCCTTTGAATCAGGCTCCAGGTTGACCGTGCCTTGCCAGAAGACCCTGGCCGACGGCATTGCGGTGGCAACTCCGGGAGAGATACCCCTTCAGGTCATAAGGCGGTTTGTGGACGGGGTTTTTACAGTCAAGGAACAATTCATCGAGTCGGCAGTTGTTACCTTCTTGGAGCGCAAGCATCTGGTGGTGGAAGGGGCAGGGGCTGTGGGCCTTGCCCTCTTGTTTCAAGAGCAAGGACTTCTCAGAGAACGCAAGGTTGTGATTGTGGTAAGTGGAGGGAATCTGGATCTGCATTGGATGGACAGGCTCATCCAAAGGGGCGCCATGAGCCTGGGCAGGAGGATGCGTCTTAGGATAGTTCTTCCGGATATGCCTGGCTCCCTGGCCAAGGTTACACAAATCATAGCCTCTTCAGGGGCCAACATCCTGCAAGTTTTCCATGATCGTCTGCAACCTGAGCAGCCTCTTCATCTTTCCATGGTGGAGTTCGATCTGGAGACCAGAGGCCCTGAGCACATCCAGGAATTGAAGCTTCTACTGAGCCAAGTGGCTGTGGAGATCCAGGATTGATTCTCCAGCAAACTCACAGGCTATTGAGTAGCACTGAGGGCTTGCAAAAATAGCCCGCCTCTGGATGGTTTTAGTGAGGGCAGAAGCCATCTGTTGGCTCTTTTCCACAAGCAGGGACCATTGCCGGGGGTTGTCGCGCCCAAGGGGCTGTGGTATAAGCAAGTATGCGCTTTGGAGGCAATGGCAGTGCCCACCGTGCTCATAGTGGACGACGAGAAAAATCTTCTCGAGCTGTACAAAAGCGAGCTTTCTGCCGACGGATATGACGTGCTTGTGGCCTCTACGGGAAAAGAAGCCGTTGATCTGTTACAGAAGAACAGACCAGACGTAGTGGTCATGGACATACGCATGCCGGAGATGGATGGCATCGAAGCTCTGGGAAAGGTGGTGGCGCGCCACAAGAACATCCCAGTCATCATAAATACGGCTTTCAGCGCTTACCAGGAGGATTTCAGGGCCTGGGCAGCCGAGGAGTACGTGATAAAATCCTCTGATCTCACACAGCTCAGAAAGGCCCTTCAAAGAGTCCTCAAGAAAACTTCGAGCAACAAACCATGAAAGTCTTGACCCTTATCCTGGCCGGGGGGCGCGGCGAGAGGCTCTACCCCCTTACTCGCGACAGGGCAAAGCCTGCGGTGCCCTTCGGGGGAATATACCGCATCATAGACTTCACCCTTACCAACTGTCTGCACTCGGGAATCCGGCAGATCCTGATCTTGACTCAATACCGTTCTTTTTCCTTGGAAAAACATGTTCAGCTGGGCTGGAACATACTGTGCACCAAGCTGGGGGAGTTCCTCCACGTGGTCTCAGCCCAACAGAGGGTGGATGAGCTTTGGTACCAGGGAACTGCGGATGCTGTGTACCAGAATCTATATATGCTTCAGCAGATCCGCCCTGAGCTGACCCTGATTCTGTCAGGAGATCATCTGTACAAGATGGACTACCGCCCCATGCTCAAGTTCCACATGGAAAAGGGCGCAGATCTGACGGTGGCCACCCTGCCTCAGCCCAAGGAATTATCTCGGCATTTGGGAGTCATAGAGATGGACAGGGAAAACCGGGTGGTCTCTTTCCAGGAAAAACCCATGGAGCCGCGATGCATGCCCGACGATCCTGGCCGGATACTGGCCTCCATGGGAATCTATGTCTTTGAGACTCGCAAGATGGTCAGGAGGCTTGTGGAGGACGCCAAGAGCGACTCCCAGCACGATTTCGGCCGCAACATCATTCCCAGAATGGTTGAAAGCGGCGACAGGGTCTTCTCATACGTATTTAGAGATCCACACACCTTGGAACCTCTGTACTGGAGGGACGTGGGAACTGTGGGTTCTTTTTGGAAAGCTCACATGGATCTTCTTGGGGAAAATCCTGCCTTTGATCTGTACGATCCCCAATGGCCCATCCTGACCCATGAGGTGTGGGCCCCCCCGGCCAGAATCATGACTCAAGGCCTGGGTGAACCCAGCCACATAGTGGATTCCATGGTTTCCAACGGTTGCATAGTAGAGGGAAGCACCCTGGTAAGATCTGTTCTGTCTCCCAATGTACACATAGAAAAAGGAGCCCAGGTAACGGACTCCATACTCATGGAGGGAGTCAGGGTGGGCAAGGGAGCCATGCTGAACAAGGTGATAGTGGACAAGCGCTCCATCATTCCCGCGGGTCGAGCCATAGGCTATGACCAGGAGGAGGATAGGCGCCTTTTCACAGTATGTGAGGAAGGGGTGGTGGTAATACCAGCAGACTCTGTTCTGGAATGAACATCAGGCTCAGGAGGCCACACAAAGTGCCAAGCTTACTTATCGAGGTCTTTAGGCCATGAGAGAAAACAAATCCACCTTGTTGAGATGAAACTTTTGGAATCTGACTGGATGATCCAGTATTACCCCTCGATCATGAATGAGGGGATTTGGGAGGAAAGCCATGAATGTAGGAGACAGACTCAGCATCCCTTTTGCCAGTGGCACAAAAGAAGGCACTGTTGTAAAGGTCTGCCAAAAGAGCGTTTGGTTAAAGGTGGACTTTCCAAGGCACCCAGGAAAGCTTGTGCGAAGAAAATTAAGCCAGTTGAATTCTGAGAAGACCTCTGGCGCAAAGAAGAGATTCTGGAGCAAGAAGTCCTGAGAGAATTTACTAGGCCCGGTTCTCTCACCGGGCCGCAAACTTGCCCATGGGCCTTACTGCTCGTAACCCCTGACATCTATGAAGGGCACCGCCGATGCAGTGACCCTTGGCAGGTGGCCGTCCCACTTCTCTATGGCCCTCATGGCAGCTTCTATCTGCCTAAGCTTGACCAGCTCTGGTGTCACGTTTTCCTTCTGTAGCCTCAGGGCCTCGGCCTCTGCTTTGGCCTGAGCCACCTTCTGCTCCGCTTCGATCTTTACCCTTTCCAAGTCACGTTGGGCCTTTAGAGCCAGCTGTTCTGCTGCTTGCTTGGCCTCGATGGCCTGCGTGAATTGCTTTGAAAAGGAGAAGTTAACTATGGAGAAGTCGTCCACCGTGATGTTATAGCTGCTCAGCCTTTCACTGAGAAGTTTTTTTATCTCATAGCGTACATTTTCTCTCTGGGTGATGAGTTCCACTGCTGTGTATCTGGCCGTTATGGCCTTTACCACCTCCTGGACCGCTGGATCAATGATCCTGTCTTTGTATTCCTTGCCCAAGTGCTGGTATACCCAGTTGGCCTTGGATGGAGAAACATGATAATTCACGGCAATGGTGGAGTGGGCCTCCTGAAGGTCCTTGGAGACGGATTCCGCTCCTGTCTGGGATTTCTGGACTTTCACATCCATCTTGATCACCCGCTGCATGATGGGGACCCTCAAGTGAAGCCCTTCATCCAGAACAGTGTCTTGAACAGCTCCAAAATTCAAGACCACTCCCCTCTCCCCGGCTCCTATGATCACGAATGGGTTCAAAAGGAGCATCACCAAACCCATGAGGGCCAGTATCATGATGAGCTTTCCTATCCTTTTGCCTTTCTGGGCCGCTTGGCTTAAGTTGATGTCCACTTCCTTCATGGGGTTTCCTCCTTCATAGGGTTTCTTCTTTCTTGTCTTCATGAGGCTCCATCTGTTAGGATCCTTTTTTTAGATAAAATCGGTCATTGATCGCACAATCATTAACTTTTGGGGAGGAGCACTTGGATAACACTCTTCGTCTCTTTTTCGAGCCTCGAAGCGTAGCCATCGTGGGGGCCTCGGCAACCCCCCACAAACCTGGAAACGATGTGATAAAAAACATTCTGGCTAATCAGTACGACGGAAAACTATACCTGGTCAATCCCAAAGGAGAAGAAATTCTAGGCTTAAAAACTCATCGTTCCATTGCCGAACTACCCCAGGGCATAGACCTTGCGGTGGTGATTCTGCCGGCCGAGGCCAATCCGCAGGCTGTAAGGGAGTGCGCTGCCAAAGGCATAAGGGCCATAGTGCTGGCCGCAGGCGGCTTCTCTGAAGTGGATCACCAGGGTGCACAGCTGCAGGAGGAGCTTCGAAGGGCCATTGGGGAAACAGGGGTTAGGGTCATAGGGCCCAACACATCCGGCCATACATCTACACCTTGTAAGTTCACCTCTAGCTTCTTTCCCTTGGGCCCCATTCCTAGAGGAAGGGTCTCCTACTTGGCCCAGACAGGAAACTTCGCCACTCACACCATGAGGTACATCATCACCGGGGAGAACTTTGGAATAGCCCGCTTTGTGGGTCTGGGCAACAAGGTGGACGTGGATGAATGCGATGTCCTGGAATACTATGCGCAGGACCCGGAGACCTTCGCTGTGGTGGCATACCTGGAAAGCTTCAAGAGACCCAGGCGCTTCCTGGATCTGGCCAAGGATATGACTCTTCGAAAGCCCTTGATACTTCTCAAAGGAGGCCTCACAGAAGAAGGAGCTCAGGCTGCAGTGGCACACACAGCTGCACTGGCTTCCAACGAGTCCATTGTACAGGCAGCCCTGGCCCAGGCAGGAATAGTGCAGGTGGAGAATTACACCCATCTGGTGTTAGCAGCCAAGGCTCTTTCATGGATGGGACTGCCCCAGGGCAACAGGGTCAGTTTCATGGCCCCATCCGGGGCCATGCTGGTGATCCTGACGGATCTTTGCCGCAGGAGGTGGGGACTGCAAGTGCCCACCGTGGAAGAGAACACCAGACAGCGACTCCAGGATATAAGCCCTTCTTACATTCGTATGAGAAACCCTGTGGACATATGGCCAGCGGCTTATCTTAACGGAATTGAGTTTGCTTACAGAGAGGCCATGGAGGCTGTTCTAAAGGACCCCAACATAGATGCCGTGGTTCCCATCCTGATGCTCACAAAGCTCATTGGGGTGCCTCCACTGGACTTCCTGGTGGAGGTGGCCCAAAAATACCCTCACAAGCCTATATATGTCACCTTCAGCGGGGATAAGGATTGCATGGAGGAAGCCAAGGCTTACCTTGAGCCCAGGGGCGTACCCACCTTCTTCTTCATAGAAGAGCCCTTCGCGGTGCTCTCCATACTCTGGAGGTGCAAGAAGGTCATGGAAAGGGCTCAACACAATGTCTAGGCCAGGACTAAAAGTCACTCTTCAGGAGATTTTGATAGAGGACATCTTGGAAAGCATACCAATAGGGGTGATGATCCTTGACAGCGAAGGTCGGATAGTCCGGATGAGTTCCAGACAGGAAGAGATTTCCCAAGTAAGAAAAGAAAACGTTATAGGCAAGTTCTTTCACGAAGCTTTTCCCAAAACCTTGCAGCAGGGTGTTGCAAAACCATACTGGCGCCTCCTTAAGCACCACAAGCCCTTCGATATAACAATAGACAGATATATCCCCCAGTATTACGATCGCGTTATGACTTACCGTGCACGAGGTGCCTACTTAAAAAGAACAAATTCATTCGTCCTTTTGCACGACTTGGAGGAAGAGCTCTATCATGTTAAACGTACAATAGAAAAAAGGACTAAGGAGCTTGATAGCTCTAAGACCTTTTTGGAATCGTTGATCAACTCATCGCCCAACATAGTTATAAGTACAGATCTTAAGAACCGTATAATGGTCTTCAATGATACTGCAGAGAGAGCTTTTAAATACAAAAAATCTGATGTAATAAGACGTTCAGTAGCAAATCTTTTCCACAAGTCACATGGCCGCATGGATCTAAGGCGTTTCTTGAATAGCAAGTCTGAAGTGATTTGTCTTCGGGCAGATAAGACCACGTTTCCGGCTTCTTTGATTGCATCATATATTACGGATTCGCGTGGAAAGCGTGTGGGCTGTCTCTATATTTTAGCTGACCTAACCGAGAAGAAAGAAATGGAGGAAAGGCTTTCATTAAGCGAGAAACTGGCTGTTTATAGTGAGTTAATGGGAGGAATAGCTCATCAAATAAATAATCCGATGATAGGCGTTGTCAATCTTTCTGAGATGCTTCTGAATCAATTTGACGATGGAGATTATAGAGCTGATATTGCTAAAAGCATACATAAGGCTGGGAAAGAATGCCTTCAGATAATAAATAGCGTTCTTGGATGTTTAAAAGATCCTAGACTTACTTTTGTTAACTTATCAGTCAACAATTTGTTGATTACGGCACTAGAATATATGAGAGATGAGGAACCATCGTCATTTGAAGGTTTAGAGTTGTCCCTCGAGCTAGCTGATAACTTGCCCGAAGTCATGGGCGACCAATTGCAGTTGAAGCAATGTTTCTTGAATATCCTTCGCAACGCGGTCGAGGCCATGACAACCGGGCCAAGAGCCCTGTCGGTTTCCACTCGCCATCGGGAGGCCGAAAAGGCGGTAATGGTTACCATCTCAGACACAGGACCTGGGATCCCCAGGGAGAACTTAGAGC